>QFCS01001125.1_pt1 | contig 31562 bp, 31 predicted proteins | sample 3576561 | NCBI WGS metagenome assembly QFCS01 | reverse complement strand
CCGGCCGGCAGCGCGGATGCTGGCGAACCGGCTACACCCTGTGCCGCTGCAGGAGCGGCATGCTCTGGCCGCCACCGCCCGGAACGTGTGGGTGCGCGACCTCGACGACGGGATGGCAGAGCTGATCGCCACCCTCCCCGCGACCCTCGCCCACGGCATTCGCGATCGCCTCGACCGCTACGCCCGCCGGGAGATCGAGGCTCGTCGGGATCTCGACGCACGCCAGGAACCGGCCCTCCACACACCCGACACAAGAAGCGCGACCGACACGCGCAGCGTCGGGGAGATCCGCACCGACGTGTTCACCGACCTGCTGCTGACCGGGCACGCGACCCCGGAGGTGTCCAGCGGGTCGATCCCGGAGGCGGAGGCGATAGTTGCGACCGTGCAGGTCACCGTCCCGGTGATGACGGCCCTCGGGCACGACACCACCCCGGCGGAACTGACCGGTCACGCCCCCATCGACACCGCCACCGCCCTCCACCTCGCCGGAACCGCGACCGGCTGGGACCGGGTACTCACCCACCCGGTCACGGGGACGGTGGTCGCCGTCGACAGGTACCGGCCCACCGACCACCTCAAACGGGTGCTGCGGGTGCGGGACGAGCACTGCCGATTCCCCGGATGCCGGATACCCACCCGCAGGTGCGACATCGACCACACCATCGCACGAGAACACGACGGACCGACGGAACTCGGAAACCTCGCCCACCTGTGCAGGAGACACCACACGTTGAAACACCACTCCGCCTGGCGGGTCAGACAAACACCGGATGGGGTGTTGCATTGGACCAGCCCCACCGGGCGGCGCTACCCAGACCTCCCGGCCCGTACCCTCACCTTCACCACCGGCACCACCGAACCGGGGCCACCGGCACCGTTCTGACACGGCGTTTCGACTCGCTCCGCTCGCGGGGCGACCAGGGGGGTGCACCTCACCGGTCGTTGAGCGACGAGCGCAGCGACGAGACGAAACGCAGACGAGCGCAGCGACGAGACGAAACGCCGCCTCCGCACGCGCTCAGAGGCGGTGTCGCTCTACGAGCGCCTCCACGAGCTCCTCGTAGTGGGTGTCGACGTGCTGGGACTCGGGGTGCGCGTCGTACCAGTCGACGATCTCGCGTGCGCCCCGGCTGAAGGGAACGGTCGTGCGCATGTCCGGAACCAACCTGCGGATCTTGCTGTTGTCGAAGACCATCGAGTGTGCCTTGTCGCCCAGCAGGCCCGCTCCCCACTCGGGGTCGACGGCGGCGATGGCCTCCGACGGGACGTGGACGAGATCGGGCTCAGCCACCCCCGCCGCGTGGGCGAGGGCCGTGTAGATCTGGTTCCACGTGGGCGCTTCGTCACCGGTGATGTGGAACGCCTCGCCGATCGCGTCGGTGCGTCCGAACAGCCCGACGAAGCCGCGGGCGAAATCGGTGCTGTGGGTGAGGGTCCACAGCGAGGTGCCGTCGCCGTGGACGATGACAGGCTTTCCGGCGCGCATCCGCTCGACCGCCGTCCAGCCGCCGTCGATGGGGAGGAGCGTCGCGTCATAGGTGTGCGAGGGCCGCACGATCGTCATCGGGAAGCCGGATTCGCGGTAGGCCGCGACCAAGACGTCCTCGCAGGCGATCTTGTTGCGCGAGTACTCCCAGAACGGGTTGCGCAGCGGCGTCGACTCCGTGACCGGCAAGTGCGTGGGCGGAGTCTGATACGCGGATGCCGAACTGATGAAGATGTACTGATCCGTGCGACCGGCGAACAGGCGCAGGTCGGTCTGGATGTGCTCGGGAGTGAAGGCGAGGAACTCCGCCACCACGTCGAAGTCGAGCCCGTCCAGCGCCGTGCGCACCGATGCCTCGTCTCGGATGTCACCGGTGTGCACGATCGTCCCGTCCGGCACGGCGCGACGCTGCTCCCGCCCCCGATGGAGCAGGTGCACCTCGTGCCCCTGGCGGAGCGCTTCGGCGACGCATGCCGTACTGATGATTCCGGTGCCGCCGATGAACAGTACCCGCAATGCCGACATGTGTTTCCTCCCGGGGGTCTCCCCCAGCATCACACGATCGGTCCCGCTCCGCGCCCCCAGCGGAAGCTCGACACCGTCGGATCACCGGTGATCCAGAACCGCCAGGGGAATGCCGCGGTGCCCGCCACCCCGGCCACCCCCACCCGCGGCCCGGTGGACACGTTCGCCACCGGCGCCGCCGGCAACAGCAGCTCGGCGACCGCACCCGCCTGCGGCGTCGAAGCGACGACGTCGAGGCCGTCGTGGTGGGGATGCCGGAGCCCCACCGCATCGCCGAGCCTCCCCGGCCCCCGCGCCAGATCGCGCTCCACCCGGGCCGCGGGCCGCCGCGCCCACGCGGCATCCACGCCGTCGATCACCTCGCCCGCGCGCAGCAGGATTCCGCCGGCGACACCCTCCGGGCCGCACACCACGTTGACACACGAATGGATGCCGTGGCTCAGGTACACGTACAGGTGCCCGGGCTCGCCCCACATGGTCGCGTTGCGGGCCGTGGGGCCGCTGCGAGCGTGGGAGCCCGGGTCGGGCACGTCTCCGGTTCCCTGCCCGTGGTAGGCCTCGACCTCGGTCAGCCGCACGGCGACCGTCTCGCCCCCGACCTCGCCCCCGACCGCGCCGTCGACCGTGCCCCCGACCGTCGTACGCAGCACGGCTCCCAGCAGGCGCGGTGCCACCTCCAGCGGAAGACCGCTGAGCATCGCGCGCGTGGCCGGCACCAGCGGCGGATGGTCTCTGGGCACGCTCATACCCGCGGCGCCGCCTGACACCACGAGATGTCGAAGCCGCGCAGGGCCACGACCTCCTCGCCGTCGGCGAGCGAGACCACGTGGGTCTGCAACCGTTGCGGCAACGGCAGGGCGTAGCCGTCATAGGGATTGTCGACGGCATCCGGAGCGATCAGGAGCGCCGCATAGCGCCCGCTGGGCGAGATGCACGCGTGCAGGAGGGCGTCGTCGGCGCCGACCGCGAACACCGTGCGGACCGGCTCACCCTCCGCGTCGATCACGACCGCCGAGGTCTGCTCGACGGTCACCCCGTCGGCGTCGAGTCGGGTGAGCAGGCGCAGCGTCGATCCGTCGGCGAGCGCCATCACCGACGACGCCTGACCGAGGGCCGGGTCCGTGGCCGCCACCGGCTCCTCCTCGGCGGTGGCGAGGTCGATGGCGATGGGTCCGTCGGCGCGCTCGACGATCGCGACGGTCGACCCGCGCGCGATCCCGTCGATCGACACGGCGTTTCCGAGGGCGACGGGGTCGGCGGCAGCGCCCGAGGCGTCGGGGGCGGACACGAGCGTGAGCGCGCCGTCGAACGTGAGCATCAGCAGCGTGTCGGTGCCGGGCACGAACCGCCAGTCGTCCACCCGCGAATCGCCCCCCGTGCGTTCGATCGCCGTGGGCGGGGTGCCCGCCTGCGAGGCGGAGAGCGATGCCGTGAACAGCGCGCTCTCGCGTGCCCCGTCGGCGCCGATGTCGGCGTCCGTGAAGGTGTAGCCGACGAGGTTGCCGCGGTCGGCGCTCTGCAGATCGGTGACCATCCCCTCGCCGGGAAGGGGCAGGTCGCGCGCGCCCTCGCCGTCGAGGTCGGTGACGATCAGATGCGAGTGGCCGTCGTCGTCGGCGGTGGCCACGACCAGGTGCGATGCCGTCGCGCGGAAGTCCTCGATGTGGGCGTGACGGAAGACGGGCACCGCCGCGTCACCGGCGAGGTCGCTACGGAAGATGGTGTCCTCGCCCCCCTCGGCCCGCTCGAGGATGTAGACCTCGAGCGGGGGCGTGGTGACGCGGTACTCGATCGTCGCGGACGGCCCGCCCCCGAGTCCGGAGACGCCGTCGATCCGCACCGTGTAGGTGGTGTCGTCCCACAGCGGTTGGGCAAAGCGCAGGCCGACACTTCGGCCGGCAGTGTCGACGGTGACCTCGGTGGCCGGGGTCACCGTGACCTGCGACGGATCGACCTCGTTCAGGGACTGAGTGGTGGTGAAGATCATGCGCGATCCGGACGAGTTCACCGCGGCATCCGGGTCGAACTGGGTCGCCGTCACCCGAGGACCCTGCACCGTGGTGAGTGCGGCGCCACCGAGACCGATCGCCCCGAGCACGGCGACGACCACCGCGAAGGCGCCGACGAACGCGCGGCTGCGCCGGTGCCGGCTCTTCCCGCGGCGCGACGACAGGTCAGTGCTCATGGCGATCCTCAATACTCATAAGGATCACGGGGCTGGTCGATCAGCTCCACCGAGGCGGCGCTCACCTGGAGCCGACCGCCGACGTCGCGGACGGTGCCGGTCACCGTCACCCATTGGCCGGTCGCGGGGGCGTCGCCGGTGGTGATCGGGATGCTGGCCGGCTGGGCATCGATGACGCAGTGCGTGATCACGAGCCGGGTGAGGTCGAACCCCTCCTCCCCCGGGGTCGCGAAGCCCGTCAGGGTGACCTTCTCGCCGTCGAACGATTCCGGGTTGGTGGCGGTGGCGAACACGCTCGACCATTCGCCCACCCCGAAGGTGGAGGTGTCGGCGGTGGCGGCGAGCGCGACAGTGTCGGCGCCCTGGAACAGGGGGGCGGAGCCGGTCTCGCGTGACATCGCCAGTTCGGCCGAGAGCGTGGCCGGTGGCACCACGACCATCGCCGCCACGACGCCGGTGGCCACCGCCCCGCCGGCGGCGATGGCGACCGTGCCGGCCATCCCGCCGACTGTCCACGACGCGCCGTGCGTGCGAGGGCGGGACCGCGTGTCGTGGACACTCGCCGGGTGGTGATCGTGATCGTGATCGTGCACGCCGCGGGTGTCAGCGCCGTGGCCGTGATCGTGGCCGTGGTCGTGGCCGTGATCGGCCTCGGCGCCGAGAGGGAGGGCGAAGCTCGCGATCGCGCCGATCAGCACGAGCACCGCCATCGACACGGCGAACCAGTTCGACGACGGGTTGATGTACAGGGCGAGGCGGTCGGTGAGGGCCAACGCGAGCGTCGCTGCGGCCAGGCCCGACGCGAGTCCGACCCCCAGCAATCGGGTGCCGAGGTTTCCGAGTCGTTCACGCAAGGAGGTTCACCGCCCCTCCGATCGCCACGGCCGACAGGAGCACGATCACCACGATGCCGGCAAGGGCGCGGGTGCGGAACGTGGTGCGCAGGAGCGCGAGCATCTTCACGTCGACGAGCGGACCCACCAGCAAGAACGCGACGATCGAGCCGGGGGTGAACGTCGAGGCGAACGACAGCGCGAAGAACGAGTCGACGTTGGAGCAGATCGACACGATCATCGCGAGCGCGATCATCGCCACGATCGACAGGGCCGGGTTCGACCCGATCGCCAGCAGGGCATCGCGGGGCACCAGCACCTGCACTCCGCCGGCGACCGCCGACCCGATCACCAGCGCCGGCATCACGGCGCGCAGCTCCACGACGAACTGTGCGAGACTCCGCCTGCCACGGCCGCCGCCCTCGGTCTCGACGATCTCGCACGTGGCACGGAACCGATCGGTCACCAGGCCGTCGGGGTCGGGATGCCGGCTGTACAGCCACCCGATCAGGTTCGCGATCGCGTAGCCGCCCAGCAGACGCGCGATCAGGATGCCGTCGTCGAAACCGAAGGCCTGATGGGTCGTGATGATGACGATGGGGTTCACGATGGGCGCGGCGATGAGAAACGTGAGCGTCTCGGGCACGCTGAATCCGCGCATGAGCAGTCCGCGCGCGAACGGGACGTTTCCGCATTCGCAGACCGGGATCAGCATGCCCAGCAACGACAGCACCGCGCGCCTGCCCCAGGGATTCTTCGGCATCCAGCGTTCGATGACCCCCGGCGGCACCCACACCTGCACCACGATCGAGAGGACGACCCCGAGCACGACGAACGGCAGCGACTCGATCAGCACGCTGAGCGCGAGGGTCAATCCGTCCTGCGCCCGCGTCGGGAGTGCGGGCCCCGGGGTCAGCAGCGCGACGGCCAGCAGGGCGACGACGAACGCGGCGCCGACGACCAGCGCGACGGCCGTTCGCGACACGTCGCGCGAGTGGCCGACGCGGCGTGACTGTTGCGGGCGGCGCGAGTCCGTACGCACGCCTCCCGTCGACCGCGGCCCGCTCAATGCTCGGCGGGTTCCTCGGCGGCGGCCCGGGCCGTGCAGGCGGCGCACAGACCGAAGATGTCGACCACGTGCTCGGCGCGCGTGAACCCGTGGGCGGCCGCCGTGCGCTGTGCCCACTCCTCCACGTCGGTCGCCTTGATCTCGACCGTGGTGCCGCAGTTGCGGCAGATGAGGTGGTGGTGGTGACCCTCGCTGGAGCAGGCGCGGTAGATCGCCTCCCCCTCCGGGCTCTGCAACTGGTCGGCCTCTCCACCGGCGGCCAGGGTCGCCAGCGCCCGGTAGACCGTCGCCAGTCCGATCCCGGTGTTGTCGTCGCGCAGCGCAGCGTGCAGATCCTGTGCGCTGACGAATCCCTGAGCGTCGGCGAGGGCCGCGCGCACGCGCTCGCGCTGCCAGGTGTTGCGCTGGGCCATGCCCGCGAGTCTACCCGCGTGCCTTCGGAGCAGGCTGGGAGCCGTCACGCTCGCAGAGAGCGGGTCACGCGTCCGCGGCGGGCGCCGACCACCCGGCAGACCAGGTAGATCGCGAACGAGATCGTGGTGATGTACGGGCTCACCGGGAGTGTGCCCATGACCGCGAGCAGGATGCCGCCCACCGCGGCCACGACGCCGAACACGGCCGACAGCACCGGCACGGCGACGGGGCCGCTCGCGACACGCAGCGCCGCCGCCGCCGGAGTCACCAGCAGCGCCATCACCAGCAGGGCGCCGATGATGTGCACGGCCACGGCCACCACGAGTCCCAGCAGCAGCATGAATCCGAGGGAGACCACGGTGGTGGGAACGCCCCGGGCCGCCGCCGACTGCGGATCGAGCGAGTCGAACCGCAGCGGACGCCAGATGAGAAGGAGGGCCACCAGCACGACGGCTGAGATGCCGATCAGCCACCCGAGCTGAGCGTTCTGCACCGACACGATCTGCCCGGTCAGCAGGCTGAACCGGTTCGCGCTGCGGCCGCTGTAGAGCGAGAGGAACAGGATGCCCAGGCCGAGACCGAACGGCATGAGCACCCCGATGATCGAGTTGCGATCCCGGGCGCGCGCACCGAGAGACCCGATCAGCGCCGCCGCGATGAGCGATCCGACCACCGAGCCGGTCACGACGTCCACGCCGATCAGCAGCGCGGCGGCGGCACCGGCGAACGACAGCTCGCTGATGCCGTGCACCGCGAAGGCCATGTCGCGCTGCATCACGAACACGCCGATCAGGCCCCCGACGAGACCGAGGATCGCGCCCGCCCACAGCGAGTTCGACACCAGCGCGAGGATCTCGCCATACGCGGGCAGTCCCCCGAAGAGGGCGTCGCCGACATCCGACCAGTTCACGCGTGCCCCCCTTCGTGCGGGTGGGTGTCGTGATGGTGATGCGACGCGTCGGCATCGGGCGCGCCCACCACGACCAGCCGGTCGCCGGCACGCAGCACGAACACCGGTGCGCCGTAGAGGTCGGTGAGCACGGGCGAGGTGAGCACATCCTTCGGGGTCCCGAGGGTGAACCGGCCGTTCGCGATGTAGAGGATGCGATCGACCTTGCCGAGGATCGGATTGATGTCGTGGGTGACCAGCAGCACCGCGGCCCCCGTCTTGCGGTGGTCGTCGATCAGCCGTACGACCGCCTGCTGGTTGGCGAGGTCGAGGCTCGTGAGCGGCTCATCGCACAGGAGCAGACGCGGGTCGTCGGCCAGGGCCTGCCCCACCCGCAGTCGCTGTTGTTCGCCGCCCGAGAGCACCCCCACGGGCTGATCGGCGAACGCCGTGGCGCCCACGGCATCCACCAACGCGTCGACGCGCGCGCGGTCACCGCGCCGCGGGAACGGGAGTCCGAACCGGTGTCCGTCGACGCCGAGGGCGACGAGGTCGCGTCCGCGGAGTGCGGTGTCGGTGAGGGGCCGCGCCTGCGGGAGATAGCCGATGCGCCGGTTGCCGCGGTGACGCACCCGCTCGCCGAGCGCGGCGATGGTTCCCTCCGACAGCGGTTCGAGCCCGAGGATGGCCCGAAGCAGCGTGGTCTTGCCCGAGCCGGAAGGCCCGAGCACCGCCACGAGCTCGCCGGGAGCGACGTCGAGATCGAGACCGCTCCACAGCTCCCGCTGCCCGCGCCGCAGGGCGGCGCCCCGGATGCGGAGCACCGGCTCCGACGACGGCGGGTCGTGCTCGGGGGTCACCGGTTCAGCGTAGCGGCGAGCGTGTCGATGTTGTCGGCCATCCACGTGAGGTAGGTCTTGCCCTCGGGAAGGATCTCGGTGAACTCGATCACGGGGATGCCGGCGGCGGTCGCGGTGTCGATCACCTGCGTGGTCTCGGCTCCGCCGGTCTGCGCGTTGGCGATGACGGCGCGCACGTCGCCGGCCTGCAGCAGTTTGTCGGCTTCGAGGAGCGTGGCCGGAGGCACGTCCTGGCCCTCTTCGACCGCTTCGCTGAACGCTTCGGGCGTGACGTTGGTGAGTCCGGCGGCGGCGGTGAGGTAGAGCGGAACCGGCTCGGTGACGAAGATCTTGTCGCCCTCGTGGGCGGCGGAGATGTCGGCCAGCGAGCTCTCCAGGTCGCCGATGCCGGCCACGAAGGTGTCGAGCCCCTTCTGGAAGGTGTCCGCCTCGGCGGGCACGAGCTCCGTCAGCTCTTCGGCGATCGCCTCGGCCAGGTGCTCCATCGTGTGCGGGTCGTACCAGACGTGCTCGTTGAAGCCCTCGATGTGGTTGTGGCCCTCGTGGCCACCGTGATCGTGGTCGTCGGTGGATTCGGTCTCGGACTCGTCCGCGTGGTCGTGGTCGTCGCCCTCCGCGTGGTCGTGGCCCTCGTTCTCGGGCCAGTCGTGAGAGAACTCGGCGGCCGTGATGACGTGCGCGTCGGTGCCGGTGGCCTCGATGAGGCCGTCGATGAACGAGTCGTAGCCGCTCCCGTTCTCGACGATGAGGTCAGCTCGCGAGATCGTGAGCTGGTCGGCGGCGGAGGCCTCGTAGGAGTGCGGGTCCTGGCTGGTCGAGCGGACGATGGAGGTGACCTCGACGGCATCCCCCGCGATCGAGGAGACGATGTCGCCGTAGACGCTGGTGGATGCCACGACCTGCACCCGGTCGTCGCCGCCGTCCGTCGCCGAGCCGCCGGGCGTCGAGGCGCAACCGGCGAGAACGAGAGCGGAGGCGCCGAGCAGCGCGGAGAAGACGAGAGGCGTGCGGGTCATGGTCCCAGCCTATGCCTACTGATAATCGTTATCAAGTTGGCGAGTGCCGCCCGGGCTCAGAGACCGCTACTCGTTGTCACCTCCCGTGGATGCCGTCGCGCTCACCACCGTCGCGCCGGCGACCTCGCGAGCGTCGGGCCAGGTCCAGTCGCGGATCTCCACGGGATCCTCTCCCGTCTCACGCGCGTGGCGGCGAGCCGCCATCCGCTGATCCTCGAGCTTCTGACTCAGCAGCGCCGCGCGAGATGCCAGGCCCGGCACCCGCTCGATGACCTTGCGGACGAGGAAGTACCGGTCCATCTTGTTGAGCATCGCCATGTCGAACGGGGTGGTCGTCGTCCCCTCCTCGATGTATCCGCGCACGTGGAGGTTGACGTGACCGTTGCGGCGATACGTGAGCCGATGGATCAGCCAGGGGTAGCCGTGGTAGGCGAAGATCACGGGCTTGTCGGTGGTGAAGAGCTGGTCGTACTCACGGTCGCTCATGCCGTGCGGGTGCTCCTCGGCCGGCTGAAGTCGCATGAGATCGACGACGTTGACCATCCGCACCTTGAGGTCCGGAAGCTCCTGCCGGATGATGTCGATCGCCGCCAGCACCTCCAGCGTGGGCACATCCCCGCAGGCGGCCAGGACGACGTCCGGCTCCTCGCCCGTGGGCACGTTCGACGCGAACTCCCAGATGCCGGCGCCGCGCGTGCAGTGGTCGATCGCCTGGTCCATCGTGAGCCACGACGCCTGCGGCTGCTTGCCCGCCACGACCACGTTCACGTAGTCGCGCGAGCGCAGGCAGTGGTCGTACACGCTGAGGAGGGTGTTGGCATCCGGCGGCAGATAGACCCGAACGACCTCCGCCTTCTTGTTCACGACGTGGTCGATGAAGCCGGGATCCTGGTGCGAGAAGCCGTTGTGGTCCTGCCGCCAGACATGGCTGGACAGGAGGTAGTTGAGAGAGGCGATGGGTCGACGCCACGGGAGCTCGCGCGAGACCTTCAGCCACTTGGCGTGCTGGTTGAACATCGAGTCGACGATGTGGATGAAGGCCTCATACGACGTGAAGAGCCCGTGGCGTCCCGTGAGGAGATAGCCCTCCAGCCAGCCCTGGCACTGGTGCTCCGAGAGCATCTCGACGACCTGACCGCGCTTGCCGAGGTGGTCGTCATCGCTGTCGAGCCCGTTGTTCCAGCTCTTGTCGGTGACCTCGAGCACCGCCTGGATGCGATTGGATGCCAGTTCGTCCGGTGCGAAGACCCGGAAGTTGTCGAGGTTCGCGGCCATCACCGCCTCGAGCCAGCCGCCGAGCACGCGCGTAGCCTCGGCGATCGTCGCACCCGGCGCGGGCACGTCGACTCCGTACTCGCGGAAGTCGGGAAGCACGAGGTCGCGCAGGAGCAGTCCGCCGTTGGCATGCGGGGTCGCACTCATCCGCAGATCGCCGGGCGGGGTCAGAGCGGTGACCTCCGCCCGCGGGGCGCCGGCCTCGTCGAACAGCTCGTCCGGCCGGTACGACTGGAGCCATCCTTCGAGCACGCGCAGGTGCGCGTCGGTGTCGCGCGCGGAGGCGAGGGGAACCTGGTGGGCGCGCCAGGAGTTCTCGGTGCGCTTGCCGTCGATCTCGGGCGGACACGTCCAGCCCTTCGGCGTGCGCAGCACGATCATCGGCCAGCGCGGCCGTTCCAGGTCAGGGTCGACGGCGGCTGCGGCCTTGATCGCGGCGATCTCGTCGAGCACCGTGTCGAGCAGCGCGGCGAAGCGACGGTGGATGGACAGGTGGTCCTCGTCGTCGAAGCCGGCCGTGAACACGTGCGGGGTGTGACCATAGCCGGTCATGAGCGCGACGAGCTCTTCTTCGGGGATCCGCGCCAGCACCGTGGGGTTCGCGATCTTGTAGCCGTTGAGGTGCAGGATCGGCAGCACGACGCCGTCGGTGGCGGGGTCGATGAACTTGTTGGAGTGCCAGCTGGTGGCAAGCGGGCCGGTCTCGGCCTCACCGTCGCCGACGACGGCGGCCACGAGGAGGTCGGGGTTGTCGAAGGCGGCGCCATACGCGTGCGAAAGCGCGTAGCCGAGCTCGCCGCCCTCGTGGATCGATCCCGGGGTCTCGGGGGCGACGTGGGAGGGGATGCCGCCGGGGAACGAGAACTGGGTGAAGAGGCGCTTCAGCCCCGCCTCGTCGTTCGAGATGTCGTTGTAGGTCGAGGTGTAGGTGCCGTCGAGGAACGATGCCGCCACGAGCCCGGGACCACCGTGACCCGGACCGATGATGTACATCGTGGGTTGGCGGCGTCGAGCGATCGCACGGTTCAGGTGGGCGTAGATGAAGGTCAGCCCGGGCGTGGTGCCCCAGTGCCCGACCAGGCGCGGCTTGACGTGTTCGCGCGTGAGCGGCCGGCGCAGCAGGGGGTTGTCCTTGAGGTAGATCTGACCGACGCTCATGTAGTTGGCGGCGCGCCACCACAGGTCGATCGTCTGCACGTCCGCATCCAGAACCGCGGCATCCGATACGGCGGCATCCGAGGTGCTCCACGGTCGAAGAGAATTGTTGTCGGTCACAACAATGAGCCTCTCACCGCCGCCCATCGACCGCAACGGGTGTCGCCGTGCAAAACCCGGGGGTGCCCAGCACCCGCCAGAAGACCGCTCCGGGCGGGTATCAGGGCTGGTGAGCGGCGCCTCCTGGGGGTAGGACGGAACCAGCGCCGACACCCGGGAGGACACCGCATGATCATCCGCACACCCGACCCTGACGACGCCGGCGGCGCCGTCGCCGAAATCTACCGCGGCGACCTCGACGACGACGGGTTCGTCTTCAGCCACACACGCGCCATGGCGGTCAATCCCGAGGCGCTTGCCGCATTCGAGACGCTGATCCACGCGATCGTGCCGTCGATCGGCGTGCGGACCTACGAGCTGGCCACCCTCGCCGCCGCGGCCGGCGTCGGGTCGGCGCACTGCCTGCTCGCCCACGGTCGCAAGGCGCTGCGTGCCGGCGCGCTCGACGAAGACCAGCTCGAAGCCATCGCCGAACGGGGAGACCACGACGCGCTCAGCGACGCCGATCGTGCGGTCATGCGGTACGCACGGCGCCTCTCCACCGATCCCGCAGCGATGACCGATGCCGACAGCCAGGAGCTGCGCGATGCGGGCTTCGACGACCGGCAGATCGTCGACATCACGCTGGCTGCCGCCGCACGCAACTACTTCAGCCGCGCACTGCAGGCCCTCGCCGTACCGGTCGAGACCGATCTCGTCGGACTCAGTCCGCGCCTGCGCGACGCGCTGGTCGCGGCCGCCCGCGACTGATCGAGGAGCGCGGCCTGCGGCACCGGACACAACGGCGGGCCGCCGACGCGACACGCCGGGGGATGCCGGTGCCCGACGGCGCGTTGCCCAGGATCTCCGCCGTTGTGTTCGAGCCGCGTCCACGTCGCGCACGCCGGCTGGATCACCGCTGAGCGTCCTCCGCCCGTGCCTGCGAGGTCAGGAGGGGGGCGATCCCATTGCGAGCCATTGCTCGCCGGTGACCTCGGGGTGATCCAGCCAGTAGCTGCCGTAGTAGTCGATGAAGGGCGCGTACTCGTCGAGGATGCGCCGGAGGTCGACGATCGCGTCGGTGGCCTCGGGGGCGATGTCGACGCGGAGATCCAGGCGCGGCCGGCGCTGTCCGCGTAGCGCCGTGATGATCGACGACGACACGTGCCGCCGGCCCTCTCCTCCCGCGGCGAGCCCGGCCTCCAGCGACCTCATCAGCCGCTCCTCGAAAGCGGTGTCGGCCTCGCCCTCGAACGCGTCCGCCATCGCGACCAGCACCTCGGGCCCCACCAGTCCGTTGCCGAGCACGGCATAGCCGTCGCCGACGCGGTGTCCCGCATACAGTCCCGGCTCGACGAAGTCTCCGGTGTGGGCGGCGACGCGGCCGTCGTCGAGCACGACCCCGATCTGGCGATAGCGGAACAGCGGATCGGTCTCGGCGAGCCCGGCCAGGATGAGGACGGGGTCGAGCCCCGCCCTCCCCCGCTCCAGCGCACGGATGCCGAGACGCCAATCGGAGTGCCACTGACTCGTCACCGCCGCCTCGCCCGACACCTGGGGGCAGCGGGAGGCGAGGGCGATCGACCCCGTTCCCTGGCAGACGCCCACCGCCCCGGTCAACGGGTCTCGCGCAACGATGCTGAAGGTCATTTCGACGTGATCTCCCATCGCACGACGACCCTGCGGAGCACCCGCACGATCAGGTTCAAGACGATCCCCAGCACCGACAGGATGATGAGCAGCGCGAACACGGCGGCCGTCTCCATGCGGCCCTGCGCCTGCAGGATGAGGACTCCGAGGCCCTTCTGCGCCCCGACGAACTCGGCGACGATCGCGCCGATCATGGAGTTGGCCACCGCCAGCTCCAGTCCGGAGAAGATCTGCGGCAGGGCGGCGGGCAGCATGAGCCGCGTCTGGATCTGCCAGCGCTTCGCCCCGTTCACGCGGAAGAGGTCGATCTGGTCGCGATCCACCCCGCGAAACCCGTGAAGAGCGTTGACGAGCATCGGGAAGAAGGCGAGCAGGACCACCACGACGACCTTCGAGGGCATCCCGAAGCCGAACCAGATGATGAACAGCGGTGCGATGGCGACCTTCGGGATCGACTCGATCGCCACGATGTAGGGGAACACCACGGCGTAGGCGGTGGGGAACTGCGCCAGGAGGATGGCGAGCACCAGCCCCGCGACGACGCCGATGGCGAGCCCGGTGAGGACGATCGTCATCGTCGAGGCGGCGTTCTCCACGTATCGGGGGAAGGCGGTGGGATCGAACAGCGCGGCGAGCACATCGGAGAGGGGAGGCACGACGTATTCGGGGGTGTTCGTCCATCCCGGCACGAACTGCCAGACCAGCAGGAGCACGGCGAGGAGGCCCAGGGATGCGGTCGCGCGCTTGGCCGGGGTGTTCACCGCCCGCCGGCGGGGCGTGGAGACGGTCCGGGTGGTGACGGTCATGAGTTCACCTCGAAGTGGCGTCGGATGTGTGAGGTCAGGGCGGCGAACTCGGGATCGCCGAGCAGGTCCGGGGTGCGCTCCTTGCCGAAGGGCACCTCGACGATCTCTGCGATGCGCCCGGGGCGCGGCGTCATCACGACGACGCGCTCGGCGAGAAACACCGCCTCGGCGATGCTGTGGGTGATGAGCACGGCGGTGGTGCCGGTCTCACGCCAGATCCGGTTCACCTCGACGTTCAAGGTGTCGCGGGTCATGGCATCCAGCGCACCGAACGGCTCGTCCATGAGCAGCACCGCCGGGTCGTGCACCAGCGCCCGGCAGATGGCGGCACGCTGCTGCATGCCGCCGGAGAGCTCGTGCGGGTGCTTGCGGACGAAGTCCTCCAGGCCCACCATCGTCAACAGCTCCAGGGCCTGGCGGCGGTCGTCGGTCGTGACGCGCCGCTTGAGGCTCAGCGGGAGGAGCACGTTGTCGAGGATGTTGAGCCACGGCAGCAGCGTGGCCTTCTGGAACACCATGCCCGCCTCTCCCCGCGGAGTCCCGATAGGGGTGCCGGAGATGGTGGCCTCGCCTCCGGTGTGGCCTTCCAGCCCGGCGAGGATCCGCAGCAGCGTCGTCTTCCCGCAGCCGCTCGGACCGAGGATCGAGACGAACTCGCCCTCACCGATCCCGAGGTCCACGTGCGACAGCGCGGTGACGTCACCCGTACGGGTCTGGTACACCTTCGACAGGTCGGTGATCTCGATCAGGTCGCTCACGGCGCCTCCAATCCGTAGACGCGACACAGGTTCTCGTTCAGCACGCGCCCGGCCAGCCACTCGGCCTGGGTCGTCGTCCACAGGCGGTCGGACACTCCCGACGACAACGCCCGGTCGAGCAACAGCCGCCCGCGGGCGGTCGCCGAAACGTGGAACTCGGGCTGGCCGGTGTCGGTGCCGAACATGATCTTGTTGGCCGGAAGCAGCTCCAACCATTCCTGGAGCATCCGCTCCAGCGCGTGGTGGTGCAGGTACGGCATCCACGAATAGTCCACGTACACATTCCCGTGGGCCTGCGCGATGGCGGCCAGATAGGCCGTGTACGGGTATCCGCCGTGGATGAGGATCACCCGCAGGCGGTTCAGGGCGGGGTCGGACAGCAGCGGCTCGAGGTTGCGTGGGTCGGCGCCGGTGAGGAGAAGTCCGGGCTCGGCGTGCCCCATCCCGGTGTGGATCTGCACCGGCAGCTCACGCTGGACGGCCAGCTCCGCGATCGCGAAGACGAGGAAGTCGGCGAGGATCGTGTGGGCATCGGTGTCGAGTGCGGCCGGATCGGTGCGGAGCTGTTCGTAGGCGGCAGCGGCATCCTCCCTCGACTGCCGGATGAAGTGGAGCGATCGCACGTACGCCGAGGCGATCTTCAGACCGACGAACCCGTTCTCCTGGCGATGCACGATCGAGTTGCGGACGAACTCCTCGTACTCGGCGAGGGTGGCGGGCGGGGCGGCGAGCGCTTCGGTGGCCAGCAGGTCGACGAGGATCGACCCGAACACGCGGCGGAAGCGGGGCGTATCCGACCCGCGCCGCCTGAACGGCGGGTGCCCGAACGGGTAGAGGTACGGATCGATGCGCGCGATCGGCTTGTACTGCGCGTGCGGCCAGAGGTCGCTGTCGATCTGGGGGATGTCGGTGAGCACCGCGGCGGTGTGCGAGAGCTCCAGAGCCTGCCCGTAGAGGCTCGGGAAGTCGGCGCGGCGGCGCTCCGCGCTCATCCGCACCTGCTCGGCGTAGGGGAGGTCACCGTACAGGGCGCGACTGCCGTCGGCCAGGGCGACCGCGTGCACGGTCGTGGCCTGGAAGGCGATGCTCTCCTCGAAGAGCGCCCGGATGCCGTGCTCCCGCTCGAGCCGGTCGAGCTCTGCCCGGTCGTGGCGACCTCGGGCCGCGACGAACGTGTCGAACACGCCGGCGGGAAGATGGGCTTCGACGTGGCCCATCGCGTTCTCGCGCTCGAGGGCGTCGATCCCCTCCAGCTCTTCACCGGGCCTGATGTAGCCGGCATGGGAGTGGTGGTCGATCGCGGGCACGCCCGCGGTGTAGGTGAGGGTGGTCATTCGGCGGCGCTCCAGTCCTTCGCCTCGCTGATGACGGCGTCTCCGTCGAAGTCGTTGTAGGCCTCGACGAACGTGCCGGGGGCGGCGGCGACGGCGTCGACGGCGGAGTCGATGATGCCGGCATCGAGCGCGAACGTCGCCCATGCCTTCAGCGCCGACTCGTCGTAGGCGCCCCACGTGCCGCTGGCCTGCGGGTCACCGGCGGTGAGGAGCTCGATGCGGCGCTCCAGCGCCACGAGGTCGATGGCGAGTTGGTCGTCGATGGAGTTGCCCGCCACGAGCGTGTCGGGGTACTCGTCGTACATGATCCGCAGCGCCGCCTCCGGGTTCGTCGCGGTGAACAGCGTGGCCTTGGCCATCGCTCGTCCGAAGCCCTCGATCGTCTCGGCGTTCTTGCCCGCGTAGTCCGCGCTCGTGAAGTACGTCGTGGAGAACAGGGAGGCGACTTCGTCGGTCGTGAAGTAGCGGAGCGGGGTGCCCTGGGCTTCGAACGCCGCATACTCGGTGTCCCACAGCGACAGCGCATCGACCTGCCCGCCCTTGAGAGCCTGGAGGGCCGCAGCGCCGGTGCCGACGGCGAGATGCGAGTAGTCGACGTCGGGGGTGAGCCCGGCAGAGGCGAGGATTCCCTCGGACAGCAGCATGTTCGACGTGCCGAGGCTCGCCTGGCCGATGACCGCACCCCGGAAGTCGTCGAGCGACTGGATGGGGCTGTCGGCGAGCACGGCGAGCGAACCGGTCTGCTTGCGGATGTAGTTGTAGACCAGCTGCAGGTCGCTGCCCTTGGTCATGGCCTGCAGGATCGGCTCGGGAGGCGTGCTGCCGATGTCGAGGGAGCCCGAGTCGATGCCCTGCACGATCGAGGTCGAGTCGCCCGTGACGACGATGTCGACCTTCAGTCCCTCCTCGGCGAAGTACCCCATCGCCTCGGCGACGGCCATCGGCGAGTTGTTGGCCCCCATGTTGGTGGGCAGGCCGAACTCGATGGTGGTGGTGGAGCCTTCTGCTGCGGGCGACTCGCTCGCACAGCCGGCGAGGGAGCTGGCGAGGGCGACGGCTGCGAGCAGCGCGGTGGTACGGCGGATGTTCATCTGTTTCTCCTAGCGCGAGACGGTGGTGCGCGGATCCGGGAAGCCGGGGAAGGGGTGGAGCTCGGATGGTTCGGTTCGTGGGGAACGGGCGACGACGCGTTTTCGGCATCGCCGATCACCGGTGTCGAGCGAGGGTTCGCGTCGGCGCCGGAGGCGGGAAGGGCGGAATCAGTCGAGGTTCTGCAGGGGGGCGTCCGAGGGCGGGGTGACCACCCACAGCGCCTCGCCGGGGGCATCGCCGATGTTGACGATGCTGTGCGGCGTCGACGACCGGTAGTCCAGGCTGTCGCCGGCCTCGAGGATGTAGTCCTGATCGCCGAGGTGGAAACGGAAGCGACCGCGCAGGATGACGCAGACTTCCTGCGAGTCGCCGTGGGTGTAGCTCTCGCTCCCCTCGCCGTGACCGGGTTCGTACTCCGACACCAGCACCTCGACGTTGCCCAGGGGCGGTTGCGTGATGCGGAAGTGCCGGACGGAGTTGCCCGCGGCGAGCATGGGACGATCGGCGCGGCGGAGCACGGTGCCCAGCGCGGGTTGTGCGCTGAACAGCTCCGTCCACGGGATGCCGAACGCGGCGGCGAGCCGGCGGACGACATCCAGGCTGGTGTTGGCCTGGCCGTTCTCGATCTGACTGACGTAGCCCGCACTGATCGATGCGCGCCGCGCCAGTTCGCGCGTGGACATTTGGCGCAGCATGCGCAGCTCGCGCACCCGGGCACCAAGATTGCTGTCGTCCACGGCGATCCTCTCGTGATTAAGCAGCATGTTTACGCTGAGTAAGCACACTGTATACCGGGTCCGTGGTCGAGACAATGACCGCGATGTTTCCGTGATGTAAAACACCAGCGGCGCCACGCGCCGGGGGACTCAGTCCAGCAGCAGCGCGGGTTCTTCGAGGATCGAGGCGATGTCGGCGATGAAGCGGCTCATACCGTCGCCGTCGATCACGCGGTGGTCGAACGATCCCGACACGGTGGTCACGAACCGCGGGCGCACCTCGCCGTCGACGACCCACGGCTTCTGACGGATCGTGCCCATCGCGACGATGCCCGACTCCCCCGGGTTGATGATCGGGGTTCCGGCATCCATCCCGAACACGCCGATGTTGGTGATCGTGATCGTGCCGCCCTGTTGGTCGGCCGGCGACGTCTTGCCCTCGCGGGCGGTGAGCGTCAGCTTCTCGAGCGCACGAGCGAGCTCGCGCATGTTGAGGTCCTGCGCGTCCTTGATGTTCGGCACGAGGAGGCCCCGCGGGGTGGCGGCGGCGATGCCGAGGTTGACGTAGTTGCGCACGCGGATCTCCGCACTGCCGTCTTCGCGGTCGATCCACGCCGCGCCCACCATCGGGGTGCGCCGCACGGCCCAGATCACGGCGCGGGCCATGATCAGCAGCGGCGACACCTTGATGTCGGCGAAGTCGGGCGAGGCCTTGAGGCGCTTGACGAGCTCCATCGTGCGGGTGGCGTCGACGTCGGTCCACACCGACACGTGCGGCGCCGTGTAGGCCGAACGGACCATCGCCGAGGAGGTCGCCTTGCGCACGCCCTTGACCGGGATCGCCTCTTCGCGTCCCTCGACGAGGGCGGGCGGGGCGGGGGATGCCGGGGCGGGCGGGGCGACCGGGATGGTGTGCTCCCGCTCGGCGGGGAGGTCGGGAGTGGCGATGTTGCGGAACACCGACGCCTGGTCGGCGTGGCGCACCACGTCGTCTCGGGTCACCTCACCGGCGGGCCCCGACGGCGCGACCTGCGACAGGTCGACTCCCAGGTCGCGCGCGAGCTTGCGCACCGGAGGCTTGGCGATCACACCGGCCGACGCACGCACGGCCTCGTCGCGCACGGGCTTGGCGGAGCGACGCGACTTCACGGCTCCGCCCGTGCCGTAGCCCACGAGCACAGAGCCACCGGCATCCGCCTCGGCGGGCTTCTCACCGTGCTCGCTGTGCCCGGCCGTCGCGTCGGGCTGGGCGGCCTCACCGGCGATCGTGATGATGGGGGCTCCGACGGTGACCGTGTCGCCCTCGGCGACGAGAAGCTCGCCGATCGTGCCCGAGAACGGAGAGGGCAACTCGACGAGCGACTTGGCCGTCTCGATCTCGACGATGACGTCGTTGACCTCGATCTGGTCGCCAGGGGCGACGCGCCACTGCACGATCTCGGCCTCGGTCAGCCCTTCGCCGACATCCGGCAGGTGGAAGGTCTGGGTGCTCATTGCGGCTCCAGTCAGTAGGCGAGGGCGCGGTCGACGGCCTCGAGGATGCGGTCGGCATCCGGCAGATACAGGCCCTCGAGCTTGGCGGGAGGGAACGGGGTGTCGAAGCCCGACACGCGCAGCACGGGCGCCTCGAGGGCGAAGAAGGCCTTCTCCATCACGGTCGCCGCCACCTCGGATCCCAGCGAGGTGAAGCCCGGCGCCTCCTGCGCGTAGACCATGCGGCCGGTGCGGCGCACCGAGTCGAGGATCGGGCCGTAGTCCACCGGCGACAGCGAACGCAGGTCGATGACCTCGCACGACGTGCCCTCGCCCTCGGCCAGCGCCGCCGCCTGCAAGAGCGTGGTGACCATCGCGCCGTGACCGACGAGGGTGACGTCGGTGCCGCGGCGCACCACACGCGAGGCGTGCAGCGGCAGGGCACGGGCGGAGGTGTCGACCTCCCCCTTGAGCCAGTACTTCGCCTTCGGCTCGAGGAAGATCACCGGATCGTCGGAGGCGATGGCATCCTGCATCATCCAGTAGGCGTCGTTGGGCGTCGACGGCGACACCACGCGCAGGCCCGGGGTGTGCGTGAAGTACGCCTCGGGGCTCTCCTGGTGGTGTTCGACGGCGCCGATGTGCCCGCCGTAGGGGATGCGGATGACCACCGGGAACGACATCGCGCCCTCGTGCCGGTTGGTGAGCTTGGCCAGCTGCGAGGTGATCTGGTCGAACGCGGGGAACACGAAGCCGTCGAACTGGATCTCGCACACCGGGCGGAAGCCGGCCATCGCCAGGCCGATCGCGGTGCCGACGATGCCGGACTCAGCCAGCGGGGTGTCGAGCACGCGGCGGTCGCCGAACTCGGCCTGCAGCCCCTCGGTCACGCGGAACACGCCGCCGAGGCGGCCGATGTCCTCGCCCATCAGCACGACGTGGTCGTCGGCGGCCATCGCCGCGCGCATGCCGGCGGTGAGGGCCTTGGCGAACGGGAGGGTCTCGAGGGCGCTCGGGGTCTCGATCACGGAAGACGGCGTTTCGTCTCGCTGCGCTCGCTCAACGACCGGCTGGGTCACCATCAGTTGCCTCCCTCGAACGACGCCTCGTAGCCGGCGAGCCACTTCCGCTGCGCGTCGATGAGCGGGTGCGGCTCGGAGTAGACGTACCCGAACATCACCTCGCGGTCGAGGTTGCCCAGGGCGTTGGTGCGGGTGCGCACGTCGTCGGCATAGGCGGCGGCCTCGGCATCCACCTCGGCGAAGAACGCGTCGGAGGCGCCGCGGCCCTGGAGGTAGGCGCGCATCCGAGCGATCGGGTCGCGCTCTGCCCACGACCTCTCCTCGTCGGAGGTGCGGTACTTGGTGGGGTCGTCGCTCGTGGTGTGCGCGCCCATGCGGTACGTGAGGGCCTCGATCGCGCGCGGGCCGGCGCCGGCGCGTGCCTCGTCGAGGGCGACGCGGCTGACCGCGTAGCTGGCGAGCACGTCGTTGCCATCGACCTGCACCGACGGCATCCCGTAGCCCTCGGCCCGGCGGAACAGCGGCGAGCGCGACTGGGTGGTCACCGGCACGGAGATGGCCCAGTGGTTGTTCTGCAGGAAGAACACCTGGGGCGTGGCGTAGCTGGCGGCGAAGACCATCGCCTCGTGCACGTCGCCCTGGCTCGACGAGCCGTCTCCGTAGTAGACGATGACGGCCTCGTCGCGCTCGGGATCACCGGTGCCGCTGCGACCGTCGAAAGCCAACCCCATGCCGAAGCCGGTGGCGTGCAGGGTCTGCGAGCCGAGCACGAGCGTGTAGATGTGCGTGTTGCCGTTCTTCGGATCGGTGGGGTCCCACCCGCCGTGGGTGAGCCCGCGCATCACGCGGATGATGTCGATCGGGTCGACGCCGCGGATCGTGCACACGACGTGCTCGCGGTACGACGGGAAGAGGTGGTCCTGCGCCCGCGCGGCCCGCGCCGAGCCCACCTGGGCGGCCTCCTGCCCGTAGGACGGCGGCCAGAGGGCGAGCTGCCCCTGGCGCTGCAGGTTCGTGGCCTGCCGGTCGAAGGCACGCACCACGACCATGTCGCGGTAGAACGTCTCGAGGTCGGCGTCGGCGAGCCCTTCGATCAGGGGCAGATAGCGCTCGGCTTCGGGGGTGGGGGCGAACGTCCCGTCCGCCGCCAGAACGCGCACGAGGGCCGGGTCGTCAGGCGGGGTCATGTTCCCACGCTAACGCTCCCCCCATGCGCGGGACTGCATGAGTTCGACAACGGATGCCGCGTTTCGCGGTGCCAGGCAGACAACGGCGCCGCCGTGCGCCCCCATGGGGGCTCTGTGAAGTCGAGCCCCCATGGCGCAACTCTGCGGCGAGCACATCAAACTGGCCGTCGATGTCCGACGCCGCACGAGACGCGAAGGAAGGCTGGTTGTCTTGGGGGCACGATGATCTATGCCGGGCGGATGCAACGGCGGATAGAACGTGCCGGATGCCGGCGTGTCACGGCCGAGACGCGGCGTGTCGGCCGTGAGATCCGCCGTTGTGTCCCGCGGCGCTACGAAACGCAGCGACGAACGCCCACTCAGCCGTAGACGGCGAGCGCCAGAGAGCAGTCGTCGGCGAAGAGAAGCGCTGCGGCAAGCGTCGCGCTCGCCAGCGACGGGCGCGACTGCCGGGTGAGAGCGTAATGACCGGGATAGGACGGATCCTCGAACCCGGTGAGGAGGTCTTGTCGATCGGGACCGTCCAATTGCGACAGGCACACGCCAATCGCGGTGGAGTAGAGATCGGACATCTGGCCGGACCGCTCGTAGGTGTAGCCCTCGGCTCGTGAGAATGGCGTGAGTTCCTCCTCGCCGACGGCCCGACCTCGAATGATCACGTCGGCCGCGAGGTCGACGATAGTCTCGGGTACGGTCTCCTCGGGAGCCGAATCGTCACCGGCTACGGCGAACTGCTCCCGCGCCGATGCGACCAGGGCGCCCTCCTGCGGGGTGTCGGGAACGATGGCACGCACTCGTTCTGCTGCGGCCTCCTGCAGACCGTCGGAGAGCGAACCCTCGCGATCCAGGCGTGCCGCGGCGTAAGCCTCCAAAGCCGTCCATTCCGACAGCGCTTCGAGATGGGCATTCAGGTACGCTTCGGCTCGACCGGCCGCCTCTGTGGCGGTGGAGTCACACAGCTCGAGCAGGATGAGCCCCCGCAGGTTGGATGCCACATCCGGCGGAGTCGTTGAGCCCAGCCACCCCCGTGGCGTGGCCCCGACGCCAAGACGGAGCGCAGACACAGGCGACTCATCAGCCGGATCGAGCTGCCGAAGAAGCGCCACGATGTGTGGGTCTATCCCGCCCGCGCCGGAATCGACAGCTGCGAGCGTCCCCTCGACATATCCCGGAGGGAGGTCGAACTCGGAATCGGTGACTTCTGCCAGAGCACGCAGGTCCATCAGGGTGGAGAGCTGCGCGATACCGAAGCCGTCGCCGAGGACCTCGGTCGTCCAGTCCGATACCCGCTCGGCGAGTTCCGGGTGCGCCGCAACCAGAGCATCGGGATCGATGAGGGCCGCAGCGCGCAGGTCGACCAGCAGCCCGTCGGTCGTCTGCGCAATCGATACCCTCGGAATGATCGGCGGGAGTCCTGTTCCGCCACTCTCACCGATCCGCCGCGGAATCGCCACACCCTCACCGCGAAGAATCTCCGCCGCCAGAAAGGTCGCGTAGGTCGTCGGATCCCCTCCGGGTGTTTCGGCGTAGCTCCGGCCGGCTTCGTACTGGTCGAGGACGTCGACGGCATCAGCGGATCGCGCGTCGTCGAGCGCGCGCAGACCAGCCCAGGCGAGCCAAACAGCCGCGAGCTCGGAGTATGGCTCAGAGGTGGAGATCGCCTCAGGTTCGAGGACGACGCCGTGGAAGAAGTCCGCGACCTTTGCCCGCTCGACGCCGGCGGGCCACTCTTCTGGGGCGACGGCCTGCGCCGCCCAACTCGTGCGGTAGAGCGACGGCGCCGTGGTGTCATATACGTCGACGAATCCCGCAGGTTCCCCCGTCGATGAAGACGGCGCGCTCAACGCGTTCGCCTGGGCGAGCAGAGGCGCACAGACCACCGAGCGATCGAGTCCCGTCGGTGCGCAGGCGGTGAGGGAGACGGCGACCGCGGTGGCGAGCGTGGTGGCGACCATCATCGGGCGTGATGATCGCCACCACCGGTCAGGATGCGTAGTCACTGTCCGTCGTGAAGAAGTCCGTCTGGAATCGGAACGTCGCCGTGGACTTCTGCGAGTAGCTCAGCAACGGCACTCCGGTGAAGTGGACGCCGGAGTAGTGGTGAGTGATCTGCCACGCCTTGTTCACGGAACCGGACCACGTCGCCGACTCACCGCCGGCCGAGAACCCCGCTCCCCAAGGGATCGAGACGGACGTCACGATGCCCGCAACCCAGTATTTGTCCCTGAGGGAGATGGATGTGGCGTTGTACGGCGTCGTGCCTAGCCACTTTCCATAGGACTTTCCCTCGACCTCGTATCGAGAGCAGTTCCCCGGACATGTGACCTTACTGCTGAAGCCGGTGGTGATCGTCCCGCGGATACCCCCGGGCGGGCGGATCACCTTCGAGCCCGTGTCGCTGATCGACACCGTGCGATAGATCAGCGGTTTGACGGTTGCATCCGGGTTCGTCGCTATCGGCGTCCGGGTCAGCTCATCCTGCAACCGCACGGTGGGGCCCACCACATCGGTGACGGTGAGGCTGGATTCATGCTCGGCGACCTTCGCCGGGTCATCGACCGGCAGCTCTGAGGCCTGCGCGGCGACGGCGCCGTTCGCCGCACACACCAGAGCAAGCGCCCCTGCCAGAATCGCTCGTTTCACTCTCATTCTTTCTCCTCCGCTCAGCGAGATGGCGATCCCTCGACTACCGGTCGCGGGATCGTGGGGGGAGACGGTCCGCGGCGAGCAGGATGAACCCGCCGATGAGTATCGGGGCGACGGCGACGAGGATCGTGACGGGCGACGCGCCCTGAGCGAGTGCCGCAATCAGCACGATCGCCCAGACGAGTCCGCCGACGACGAGGAGGACGAGCCCCGCGATGCCGAAGCCGCCGTCCTCTTGCGTTGCCATTGCGCTCTCCCTCGATTGGCCGTGAACTTGCAGAAAAGCTATCTCATAAAAGCGTGCCGCACGACTACCAGAAGTGAGGGACGGACCGACGTTCCGTCGCGGCCGCGACGATGCCGCGCTCGACGACCGAGACGCCGCCTGCGGTCGTCGAGCGACCGAAGCGAGACGAAACGCGGAGACGAAGCGCCGTCGTCCTCCGTCAGCGGGCGGCGGTGGCGACCGCGACCACGCGGTCGAGCGACTCTTCTTCGCCCACCGAGATGCGCAGCCCGTCGCCCGCGAAGGGACGCACGATCAGGCCGGCCTCCTCGAACGCGGTGGCGACCTCGAGCGTGCGCTCCCCGGCAGGCAGCCACACGAAATTGCCCTGTGCCGGGGGAACGTCCCATCCCGCCTGGCGCAGTCGCGACGCCAGCACGTCGCGACGGTCGGTGATGACGCGCACGCGGTCGAGCAGCTCCGGCTCGGCGTCGAGGCTCGCGAGCGCCGCCTCCTCGGCAGCGGCCGTGACCGACAGCGGGATGCCGGTCGAGCGCGCAGCCGCGAGAATTCGCGGATGGCCGAGCGCGTATCCGACGCGCAGCCCGGCCAGGCCGTACGCCTTGGAGAAGGTGCGCAACACCACCACGTTCTCGCGGCCGGATGCCAGCACCCGCCGCCCGTCGACGGCGTCGGGGGCGGTGACGAACTCGATGTAGGCCTCGTCGAGCACGATCAACAGATCGGAGGGCACGGCATCCGCGAAGGCGTCGAAGTCACGCTGGGTGACGACGGGCCCGGTCGGGTTGTTCGGACTGCAGACGAGCACCATGCGGGTGCGATCGGTGACCGCTGCCGCCATCGCCTCGAGGTCGTGCGCACCGTCCGGGGTGCAGGGCACCATGACGGGCGTGGCCCCGGCCACGGTCGCGAGCCCGGGATAGGCCTCGAACGACCGCCACGCGAAGATGATCTCGTCGCCGGGGGCGCTGGTGGCCTGGGCGAGCTGAAAGAGAATCGACACCGACCCGGCTCCCACGTGCACGTGGTCGGCGGTCGTGTCGAAGCCTTCGGCCAGGCGCGCCCGCAGTCGCGACGCCGAGGCATCCGGGTAGCGATTGACGCCGGTGGTGCGACGGATCGCGTCGGCCACACCGGGGAGCGGGTCGAAGGGGTTCTCGTTGCTGGAGAGCTTGAGGGCGTCGGCGCCGGCCTGGCGGCCCTGCGCGTATGCCGGCAGAGCGGCGATCTCGGGGCGGATGCGGACGGGCAGATCGGTCACGCGTCGAGTCTACGGACGACGTCGCGCTGTCACCGTTGATCGACCCCGCGCCACCGCTGACAGCGGGCCCCGCGCGTGGAAGACTTGCCCACTATGAGGTTCTTCATCCGCGTGGTCATCAACGCGTTCGCGATCTGGGTCGTGACCCTGATCGAGCCGCTGGAGGTACGGGTGCGCGCGTTCGCGCCCGGTGAGACCCTTCAGCTCGTGCTCACGCTGCTGGCGGTCGCCGCGGTGTTCGCCCTCGTCAACACCTTCATCGGCACGGTCATCAAGATCGTGGCCTTCCCCCTCTACATCCTCACGCTCGGGCTGATCTCCCTGCTGATCAACGGCCTGCTGCTGTGGATCACGGCGTGGGCCACCGGGTGGTGGGGCTGGGGTCTGACGGTCGAAGACTTCTGGCTCGGGGTGGTGGCCGCGCTCGTGATCTCGATCATCAACTGGATCTTCGGCGTCATCCTGCGCCCTCAGCTGAAGAAGCGCTGAGGGCTGAAGAAACGCTGAGGGCTGAAGAAGCGCTGACACCCCTCGTGGCGCCGTAGACGACGGCGGTCGCGGTCACATCGTCAGCGCCGAGGTCTGCGAACGTGCGGCGCAGCGCGTCGACGCGCGGATCGTCGGAGGCGTCGATGAGCGATGCCGTCTCGCGGTACGTGTCCATCTGGTGCACGCCGAAGGCGAGGTCGGCCGGGCGCGGCACCGGATCGGCGACCCGCTCGGCGACGAAGCTCTCGCGAGACCCGCCGCCCACGGGCACACCGCCCGCCGCGAGGGCGACCACCGGGTCGTCGGTGTGGCGCACCGTGACGTTGAGCGTCGTCGCGCTCAGCTGCGCCTGCACGGGCGTGGCGAAGGTGACGAGGGTGGCGACCTCGAAACCACCCTGCCGCGCCAGATGCGTCGCGATCATGCCGCCCTGCGAGTGTCCGACGATGTGCACCCGGTCTCCCTCTCCCGCGCCCGCCGCCTCCATCGCCTTGAGCACGGCGTCGTAGGAGGCCGAGCGGTGCCCCGTGTAGAGCTCGAGGTTCGAGCCCATGTCCCAGGGGTCGGACCCTCCGAGGCCCATCCCCTGAGTGCCCGCGATGTAGACGACGTACTCCCTCCGACCCGACGCCGATGTGTACGCCTCGACGCGCACTCGACTGTCACCGTCGCCGGGCACCCGGGCCGCCAGCTGGGCCAGCGTGGTGGGCGGCTCGACGCGCACGCGCGACAGTTCACGGACCGTCACGGGGCTCGGTGCGCCCGCCAGGGGCGCGTCGGAGCGCATCAGCCCGCCGCGGTCGAGAAGGCGCACCGCCTGAGCGAGAACGGCGATGAAGCCGGCCGCGGTGATCGCCGGGGCCACCGCTCCCGTCAGCTGGCGCAGTACCTCGCTGTGACGACCCTGCTGCCAGTGCTCCCTCAGCCCCGCCGCCGCGGTGGCGAGATCGGGACGTTCGTACACCAGCAGCCTCGTCGAGAGAGCTGCCAGGGCGAGCTGGCTTCCGGCTTCCGAGGAGCGGCGTGTGGCATCCAGTTCGACGAGTTCATAGACATCGGCGCGATCGCGAAGGCTGCGGGCCAGACGCCGAGCCACCTCGCCGGCTTCCTCGGCGCGCGAGGCGGGCGCCGGCTGCAGCGCTCCGGCACGCATCGACGCCACCCCTGCCTCGCTGAGACGCTGAACCAGCTCATCGCAGTCGGCGGCGGCGCGTTCGAAGCGTGCGGCCGTGTCGCGAAGGGTCGCGGTGTCGACGGCGATGGCGCCACCGGCGCGGATGTCGAGCTCGTCGCCATGCTCGGTCACCTCGCCCCCACCACCTCGGCCGACGCCGCCTGGGCCCGCGACTCGAGCTGTGCCAGCCACTGATCCCATTCGTCGAGCTCGTCGCCCAACCAGCGCAGCAGTGTGTGCCACTCGTCGACACCGAGGCGGAACTCCGCCGCCGCCGGCGATCGCCAGGTGGTCGCCGCGATCAGCCCCGGAGCGCGGGCGAGGAGCTCACTGTGCACGTCGGCCGCACGCGCCAGGAGGGCGCGGGCCTCGCACAGCAGATCGAGATCGTTCATGCGACGATCGTCGCGCGCGTGGCGCTCGCCCCCGCATCCGCACAACGGATCGGTGGAGAGATGAGCCGGATCCTGGCCTGTGCAGAACGCGCCGCGGCCTGCACAATAGGGATCGTGTCCACGCGCGTCGATCCTTTTCGCGTCGTGTTCGTCTGTACCGGCAACATCTGCCGCTCCCCGATGGCAGAGGTCGTCTTCCGCTGGTTCGCCGACCAGTCGGGGCTGGGCGAGCGCGTCGTGTCGGCCAGCGCGGGCACCGGCGACTGGCACGTCGGAGAGCGGGCCGATGGCCGCACCCTCGACGCGCTGGCCGGTCGCGGCTACGACGGCTCGCGCCACCGCGCCCGGCAGTTCACGCAGGCCGACTTCGATCGGCACGACCTGATCGTGGCCCTCGACCGGTCCCACGAGCGCATCCTCGCCGGCTGGTCACGCACCCCCGCCGACACCGACAAGCTGGCGCTGCTGCTCTCCTTCGACCCCGCCGCCGGCGGAAACCTCGACGTGCCCGACCCATACTATGCGGGGCCGGCGATGTTCGATGAGGTGCTCGGTATGATCGAGAGTGCGAGCCGGGCGCTCTTCCGGCAGCTCGAACCCGCCATCCGGCCCGCATAGCCGAACCTCGTGAGCGCCCGCTCCTCACCGATCGGAGCCGTGCCTTGTCCCGCGACGCGTCCTCAGCGACATCCCTTCCCGCCCAGCCCCTCAGCCCGCTCGACGGCCGCTACCAGGCCGCCGTCACCGGCCTCGGCGACTACCTCTCCGAGGCGGGTCTGAACCGCGCGCGGGTGGAGGTGGAGGTGGAGTGGATCATCGCCCTCACCGACCGGTCGCTGTTCGGCTCCACACCGCTACGGGATGCCGACAAGGACGCGCTCCGGGGCCTCTACCGCGAGTTCGGTCAGGCCGAGATCGACTGGCTCGCCGCGAAGGAGGCGGTGACCCGGCACGACGTGAAGGCCATCGAGTACCTCGTGCGCGACCGCCTGGCATCCCTCGGGCTCGACTCGCTCGCCGAGCTCGCGCACTTCGCGTGCACGAGCGAAGACATCAACTCGGCCTCCTACGCCCTCACCGTCAAGCGTGCGGTCGAGCAGGTGTGGCTGCCGAAGCTGCGCACGGTGATCGACGCCCTGAAGGAGCTGGCCCGCGAGCATCGGGATGCCGCGATGCTCTCGCGCACGCACGGTCAGCCGGCCACGCCGTCGACGATGGGCAAAGAGCTCGGCGTGTTCGCGTGGCGCCTGGAGCGCGTCGCCCGGCAGATCGAAGCGGGCGAGTACCTCGCGAAGTTCTCCGGCGCGACCGGCACCTGGTCGGCCCATCTCGCCGCCGAGCCCGACGTGGACTGGCCCGAACTGTCACGGTCGTTCATCGAGGGTCTCGGGATCGACCTCAACGTGCTCACGACCCAGATCGAGTCGCACGACTGGCAAGTGGAGCTGTACGACCGCGTGCGTCACGCCGGCGGCATCCTCCACAACCTCGCCACCGACATCTGGACCTACATCGCGATGGGCTTTTTCGCCCAGATCCCCGTCGCCGGAGCCACCGGCTCGTCCACGATGCCACACAAGATCAACCCCATCCGGTTCGAGAACGCCGAGGCGAACCTCGAGATCTCGGGCGGGCTGCTGACGACTCTGGCATCCACCCTGGTGACCTCGCGGATGCAGCGCGACCTCACCGACTCGACGACCCAGCGCAACATCGGCGTCGCGTTCGGTCACTCGCTCCTCGCGCTCGACAACCTGCAGCGAGGGCTCACCGAGATCTCGCTCTCGCGCGACGTGCTGCTGGCCGACCTCGACGCCAACTGGGAGGTGCTGGCCGAAGCGATCCAGACGGTGGTGCGTGCCGAGATCGTCGCCGGCCGCTCACAGATCACCGACCCGTACGCGCTGCTGAAAGACCTCACGCGCGGCCGCCGGGCGGGGGCGCGTGAGCTGGCGGAGTTCGTGAACGGGCTCGACATCGGCGACGCCGCCAAGCAGCGGCTGCTCGCGCTCACACCCGCGACCTACACGGGCCTCGCCGACCGGCTGGTCGACGAACTGGGCTGACGCCTCGGCGGTTCGGTCAGGCGTTTCGGCTCGGGCGGTTCGGCTCGGGCGGTTTGGCTCGGCGTTTCGGCTCGGCTCAGGCGCCGGGGTCTGAGTCGGGCGCCGGTCGCCGGTCGGCCTGATCGCGGGCACCGGGTGCCGGATCGTCATCGGCATCCTGCACGAGCACCGGCCGGTCGACCTGTTTCGCCAGTTGCGCCGGGTCGACGGCGAGCAGGAGGAGCGCGATCGTCACGAGGGTGACGATGAACACGATCCCGGCGACGACACCCGCGACGATCCACGCCTTCAGGTGCGGGTGCAGCTCGCCGGCGGAGACGGGACGGGCGTCTTGGAAAATGCCCATCGAGACGAGCGTGATCACACCACCGAAGACGGCTGCGGCGAACGCGAGGCCCAGAAGCTGGGCCGGCTTCATGAGGTCGCGGCGGGACGGGCGAGGGTCGGTCATGAGGGCTCTCCTGCCGATGCGGGTTCGTCGGCCGACGCCGGAAGCGCGGTGCTCTTGCGGGGCGAGAAGCCGGCGATGCCGAGGAATACGGCGATGATCGCCGCGTACCCGCCGAAGATGCCGACGCCGATCGTGATCCCCGTGAGAACACCGGTCTGCCCGGCCTCGCGGATGAAGTACTCGAGGCTGTAGGCGGGGTTGACCAGCAGCAGACCGAGGCCCAGCGCGATCGTGACGGCGCCGACCAGGATGGCGTCACGGGCGTGCTCGTCGAAACCGCGCGCGCGCAGACCGGCGACGAGCTCGGCGATGCCCGATGCGAGCGCCCACGCGATGACCACGGCGAAGAAGAGCGTCGTCGATCGCAGGGGCGGGATGCCGGCGGCCATTCCGGCCAGCACGGTGACCACTCCGAGCAGGATGGGGGCGACTCGCTGACCGGACGAGTGAACGAGCCATGCAGACAGGAGCAGGATCAGTCCGGTGGCAACGGCCCAGCCGCTGAAGACCGACAGACCCACCGCCGCCGAGTGGTCCGGCGAGAACGTGATCATCACCGCGGCCAGCGCCGCGAACAGGGCGCGCGCGATCTGCACGTGCCGCACATCGAAGGCGCGGGTCTGTGCGGTGAGATTCGGTGAAGCGGTCACGGCGGAGCTCATCGTTTCAAGGGGACGCGGAACCCCACCAGTCTAGGTCGTCCCTCCCGCACCCCTCACTTTCGGCGGCGGGCCGAACGGCTTTCCCGGTCGCGGCGGTCCGTCTCGTCGCTGCGCTGCGTTTCGTCTCGTCGTTGCGCTGTGTTTCGTCTCGTCGCTGCGCTCCTCGCGGAGCGACCAGTGGGATCCGGTCGCCCCGCGAGCGGAGCGAGTCGAAACGCCGTGTCAGAACGGTGCCGGTGGCCCCGGTTCCGGTTCCGGTACGGGGTCGGTCCCGGTGGTGAAGGTGAGGGTACGGGCCGGGAGATCGGGGTAGCGCCGCCCGGT
>QFCS01002042.1_pt1 | contig 31582 bp, 28 predicted proteins | sample 3576561 | NCBI WGS metagenome assembly QFCS01 | reverse complement strand
GAGGGCAGGTCCCTCCACTTCGCTTCGCTCCGGTCGGGACGACGGGCTACTCCGTCGTCCCGAGCGAAGCCGAGGGACCTCGCTTCAACGATCAGGCGTCGGATTGTCGAGGGCACCCTCCACTTCGCTTCGCTCCGGTCGGGACGATGGGATACTCCGTTGTCCCGAGCGAAGCCGAGGGACCTTGCTTCAACGACCGGGCGGCGGAGGGACGAAACGGCCTCAGGCGAAGGCTTTGCAGATGCGAGCCCAGTCGGCGAGGGCGTGTTCCTGGCCGGGGACGAGCTGGACGGTGAACTGGGTGTAGCCCGCAGCCCGCAGCGCATCGATGCGCCGCTTGATCTCGGACTCCGTGGCGGTGAAGGTCGTGGCGGCGATCAGTTCCGCCGTGACGAAGCGCTTCTCCTCGGGCTTCACGAACATCAGATGCCCGCGATGGTTCATCAGGTAGGGCGCGTCCTTGGGCTCGAAGCCGCGGGCGAGCTCGATGTACTCCTGCAGCTCCGGCATGGTGTCGGAGACCATGACCGCCGTCGGGGCCAGTCCCATGAGTGCCTGGTCGGCGGCACGGTGCAGCGCCACCGCGGCGCGCGGCCCGGCCTGCGCCATGGCGCGTTCCGAATCGGCCGGTTCGCCGTCCTGCAGCACGCAGCCCAGCGCGAAGGCGGTGGCCTGCAGATCGCCTACCGCGCGGCCTGCCTTGGTCCACGCTTCGCGCATCGCCTCGACTTCCTTGATGCCGCTCTCGACCTTGCCGACGAAGTCGATCCATCCGGCTTCGAGCTTTGCCGTCAGGGCCTGCGTGCGCGGACCGAAGGCGGAGAGGTGCAGGGCGATCGGGTCCTTCGTGTTGAACAGCGGCAGCTCGGGATTGAGGAAGCGGATCTTCTTCCGCTGGCCTTCCATCTCGAACTCGACCGTCTCGCCGCGCAGCAGGGCGTAGACCTGATGGATGTAGGTCTCCATCTCCTTGACCTTGACGGCGCCGAAGCCCATGGCGCGCCGTGCCGTGAAGCCCGTGCCGATGCCGAAGTCGATGCGGCCGGGCGCGAGCTGGTTCAGCGTCGCCAGCGCGTTCGCCGCGACCGGCGCGATGCGGTTGGAGGGCACCAGCACGCCGGTGCCCAGCCGAATGCGCTTTGTATTCACGGCCGCCGCGCCCATGGCGACGAAGCAGTCGGCACTCAGCATCTGGGTGTCGTAGAACCAGGCATGGGTGAAGCCGAGCTCCTCGGCTTCCTTGACCTGTTTCCATGAATCCGCCGCCGTGGGCAGCGCGATGCCGAAGTCCATTGTCTCCTCCTCTTGATTCTTGGTCGCGTCGGATGCGCCGACTGGTCTAGGTGTCGGCCAGCGCCTCCAGCATGCGGTCGCGGGCCGCGAAGTCGCCGTCGGCATGGACCGGCTGCAGGCAGACATGGGTGGCGCCTGCCTCGAAGTGTGCGCGCAGGCCCTTCTTGACGGTCTCGGCATCGCCCCACAGGCACATGGCGTCGATGAAGCGGTCGCTGCCGCCATCGGCCAGGTCGGCCTCGGTGAAGCCGTCGCGCAGCCAGTTGTTGCGGTAGTTCGGCAGCACCATGTAGCGTGCCAGTTCCTTGCGGCCGAGCGCGCGGGCCTTGGCCGGATCAGTCTCGATCGTGACCTTCTGCTCGACGGCGAGCCATTTCTGCGGGCCGAGGATCGCCGCCGCCTTCGCGGTGTGCTTCGGTGTGACGTTATACGGAACAGCGCCGCGCGATTTCTCGGCACTGAGCGCCAGCATCTTGGGACCGAGTGCCGCGACCACGACGGGCAATGCCTCACCGGCAGGCTGGTCCTTGTTGATGCCGTCGAGGTAGGCGCGCATGGCCGGGATCGGCTTGTCGTAGGTATGGCCGCGGACGCCCTCGACCATGGGGATGTGGCTGACGCCCAATCCCAGCACGAACCGGTCGCCGTACCAGTCGTTCAGCGAGATCAGCGCGCGCTTGGCCGTATAGGCGTCGCGCGCATAGATGTTGGCGATCGAGCTGCCGACCACGAGCCTGCTGCTCTTCGACAGCAGATAGCCACCGAGCGACATCGATTCGTAGCCGCGCGATTCGGGATACCAGAGCGCCGAGTAGCCGTTGCCTTCGACCGCGCGCGCCAGGTCGGCGAGCTGCGCGCCGTTCAGCTTGTCCGTCGAGTACCACACGCCCAAACGACCAAGATTCATCGTGATTCTCCTGCCGAATTGCCGCACCTTGGCACTGCCGGATTGGAGGCACCACCCGAAACGACTAAGTTGCGAAATGCCTAAACCAAGCGCGCTGGTCTGCGTTCGTTGCAGCGCCCGTTATCCGGTCACTCGTTTTGCCGATGACTGCCCCGTCTGCCGCAAGGCCGGGGCCCCCTCCAATCTCACCGTCGCCTACGACTCCCTTCCCGGGGACGGCGCCGGGCGCGACGACCTGCGGCGACGGCCGCAGTCGATGTGGCGCTGGGATGCCTTCCTGGCCGCGCGTGCGGACGAGGCGGTGAGCCTGGGCGAAGGCAACACGCCGCTGCTCGAGGCGACCAGGCTCGGCCTGGGCGACGTCTGGATCAAGGACGAGTCGCGCAACCCGACCTGGTCGTTCAAGGACCGGCTTGCCTCGTCGGCGCTCACCATGGCGAAGCAGTTCGGCGCCAAGGTCATCGCCTCCAGCTCGTCGGGCAATGCCGGCGCCGCTGCGGCGGCCTACGCCGCCAAGGCCGGTCTGCCGTGCGTCGTCTTCACCTTCATGGGAGCGGCCGGGCCGCTGGTCCTGCAGATGCGCGCCTATGGCGCCATGGTCGTGAAGGTCGCCGACAAGGCCGACCGCTGGCGGCTGCAGTCGCTGGGCGTGCGCGAGCTCGGCTGGTACCCGACCTCGCCGTTCTTCGGTCCGGTGGTCGGCAGCAACCCCTACGGCATGGAAGGCTACAAGACCATTGCCTACGAGATCGCCGAGGCCTTCGACTGGACGCCGCCCGACTGGTGCGTGCTGCCAGTCTGCTACGGCGATGCGCTCTACGGCATGTGGAAGGGCTTCGAGGACCTGAAGGCGCTGGGCTGGATCGATCGCGTGCCGCGGTTCGTCGCCGCCGAGGTCTCCGGCTCGCTCGCCGCCGCCATGGCCGGCGACGACGCCATGCCGCCTGACGTGCCGCGCAATGCGCCGTCGATCGCGACCTCGATCGGCGCCTCGCAAGGCACGGTCCAGGGGCTCGAGGTCCTGCGCCGGACCCGTGGCGCCGCCATTTCGGTCGGCGACGACGAACTGCGGCGCTGGGTGGTGACGCTGGCGGCCAAGGAAGGCATCTGGCCGGAAGCTTCGTCGGCCGCACCGTTCGCGGCCATCGAGCGGCTGCGCGCCCAGGGCACGATCGCCCCGCACGAACGCTGCGTGACGCTGCTGACGGCCAGCGGCCTGAAGGATCCCGGGCCGATCGAGGCGGCGCTGCCCGAGCCGCCGCTGGTCGGCGGCGGGCTTCCCGAATTGCTCGCGGCCCTCAAGGACAGCTACGGTTTCACACATGCTTGAGTTCGGCATCTCCATGGACGGCCGCGCGCCGGTCACCGACATTCCCACGCAGGCCAGGGTGGCGGAGGAGGGTGGTGCCTCGACGCTCTGGATCGCCTGCCACCTCTTCCTGCGCGATCCGATCACCATGGCGGCCCTGGCGCTGGGCGCAACCCGGCGGATCAAGGTCGCGCTGATGGCGATGAGTCCCTATTCGGTGCATCCGGTATTCATCGCCATGGCGGCAGCGACGCTGGACGAGATGTTTCCCGGCCGCGTCATCCTCTGCCTGGGCGCCGGTGCGCCGGCCGATCTGAAGGCCGCCGGACTCGAGGCGACTCGGCCGCTGCTCACGATCGACGAGACGGTCAAGGTGTGCCGCGCGCTGCTGGCCGGCGAGATGGTGGACTTCGAAGGCAAGGCCTTCCATGTCTCGGGCCGCCGGCTTGTCAATGGCGGCCGCAACGTGCCGCTCGTCGTCGCCGCGTCGCGGTCGAAGATGCTGCAGCTTGCCGGTCGGGAAACCGACGGTGTGCTGATCTCGGCGGCGACCTCGCCGCCCTTCGTCAAGGCCTGCATCGCCGAGGCGGCCGCCGCGCCGGGCCGCGACTTCCGCAAGGTCGGCATCGTCTACACCAAGCTCGGCGCCACCGAGAAGGAAGGCATCGACCCGATCCGCCGGCCGATCGGCTTCGTGCTGCGCGGCGCGCACCATGCCGAGAACATCCGCCTGTCGGGCGCCAGGCTCGACCAGGCGGCGCTCGCGGCGGCCTATGCCGCCGAGAACTGGGCCGAGGTCGACCGACTGGTCAGCGACGACGTGGTGCGCCGCCATGCCGCCTGCGGCACCCCCGGGCAGGTGCGCGCCAAGCTCGAGGAATATCGTGCGATCGGTCTCGACGAGGTCGTCATCGGCGGCATGGATGATGCGCCGTCGATCGCGGCGGCGCTGGCCGCGGTGCGCGGATAGAGCGGGTCACGCCGCTGCGTCCTCGCCGAGCGAGGCCGGTCGGCATCGAGGCCGGTCGGCACCGAGGCCCGTCGGCACCGAGGCCCGTCGGCACGACAAGACCAGTCGCCTCGACAGCCGCCTTGGCCGTCACCGGCGAGCGGCAGCGACCTCGACATTGTCGATCATGCGCGTGTCGCCGAGCCATGCGGCAACGAGCAGACGCGCCGGGCGGTCGACCCGGTCGAGCGGTGAAAGATCGTCCTCGGCGCGCAGCTCGAGATACTCCACCTTGCCGTAGCCGGCCGCCATGATGGCGGCCTTCGCTTCGTCCAGCACTGGCCGGACGGGCGCTCCGTCCGTGAGGCGTCGAGCGGCGGAAAACAGGCTTTCGGGCAGCTTGGACGCGATCGCACGTTCGGTCGGCGAGAGACGGACATTGCGCGAGGAAAGTGCAAGCCCGTCGGCTTCACGCACCGTTGCGCAGGGGACGATCTCGATCGGGATGTCGAGGTCGCGCGCCATGCGGCGCACCACGAGGAGCTGCTGGAAATCCTTCTCCCCGAAGAAGCCGAAATCGGCGCCGGTCTGGAGGAAGAGCTTCGCGACGACCGTCGCGACGCCATCGAAGTGGCCGGGCCGGAACGCGCCGCACAGCCCCTCGCTGACGCCGCTTACCGACACTACAGTCGCGAAGCCTGCAGGATAGATCTCCTCGGCGTGCGGCACATAGAGCACGTGCGCGCCGACGGGTGCGAGCTTCGCGGCATCTTCCTTTTCGGTGCGCGGATAGGCGGCGAGATCGGCGGCGCTGTTGAACTGCTTCGGATTGACGAACAGCGTCACGATCACGCGGTCGGCCTTGCCGAGCGCGGCGCGCACCAGGCTGAGATGTCCTTCATGCAGCGCACCCATCGTCGGTACGACCGCGACGCTGCTGCCGGCGCGGCGCCAGCCGGCGACGGTTTCCCGAAGCTCCTTCAGCGTCCGCACGATGGGAATGCTCATGCGGTGCTCCCTTCATCCACGGCCTTCGGCCCGTCGCCGAATACATGCCCGGCGGCGGGAAAACGCCGCTCCCTCACCTCGGCCGCATAGGCGGCGATCGCCCTGCCGGCTTCCCCTCCCAATTCGGCATAGCGCTTGACGAATTTCGGCCTGAAGTCGGTGAACATGCCCAGCATGTCGTCGACGACGAGGATCTGGCCGTCGCAGACCGCGGAAGCACCGATCCCGATCGTCGGCACGGCGACCTCTTCCGTGATCCGCCGCGCCAGCGATTCCGGAACCTTTTCGAGCACGACGGCGAACGCACCGGCGTCGACGACGGCAGTGGCGTCCGCGCTAACCCGATCCGCGTCCTCGCCGCGCCCTTGAACGGCGTAGCCGCCGAAGGCGTTGACCGATTGAGGGGTCAGCCCGACATGCGCCATGACGGGGATCCCGCGGCCGGTCAGGAACCGCACGGTGGCGGCCATCTCCTTTCCGCCTTCGAGCTTGACCGCAGCGCAGCCGGTCTCGGCCATGAGCCGTGCAGCGTTGCGAAAGGCCTGTTCCGGCCCTTCCTCGTAGGATCCGAAGGGCATGTCCACGACCATGAGTGCGCGTTCCAGACCGCGCCGTACCGCCTTGCCGTGCAGGATCATCATCTCGAGCGAAACGCCGAGCGTGGAGGGAAGGCCGTGCAACACCATGCCGACACTGTCGCCCACCAGCACGATGTCGCAATGCGGATCGACAAGCTTGGCCACGGGCGTCGTATAGGCGGTGAGACACACCAGGGGAGTCGTCCCCTTGGCGCGTGCGATCTGCGGCGATGTGATCGCCTTCACCTCGGCCGTCGCACTCATTCGCTCTCCTTCCCAACGCATGAAGTGTGCGGCCGAGTCGTGTGGCACAGAATTGTGCGGATGCGAAGGGCCGACGGCAGGAGGAGCGAAACCGGCACCGAGAGTTTCGCGGTGCCGGCATCACGCGACGATCTTCACGAAGGTGGTCAGCGACGGCATGGATGATGCACTGTCGATCGCGGCGGCGGTGGAGGCCGTCCATGGGCCGCATCCAGAGATAGAAAGCGTACCGACAATGAAGTTCAGCATCAGCCTGCCGACCGGCTTCGAAGGGGTCATGTATCCCATCCCCTTCGTCGAGCCCGGCGATTTCGTGCGTATGGCCCAGCTCTGCGAGAAGCTCGGCTACGATTCGGTGTGGGGCAACGACCACATCACCAGCCAGCACTATGTGCGCGAGCTGTTTCCCGACACGGCGCCGAACTTCTACGAGGTGATGACGGTGCTGTCGTTCTGCGCCGCCGCGACGAGTCGCATCCGCGTCGGCACGGCGCTCGCCGTTCTGCCGATGCGCGATCCCTTCTGGCTGGCCAAGCAGTCGGCCACCCTCGACCAGCTCTCGGGCGGCCGGCTGGTGCTGGCGCTCGGCCTCGGCGCCTATCGCGAGGAGTTCGCCGCCTGGGCGCCGCGGCTCGCCCGCACCGCGCAGCGCGGCGAGATGATGGACGAGGGGATCGAGCTGATGCGGCGCCTGTTCACCGAGCGCCGCGTGACCCACGAGGGCAAGTACTATGCCGTGCGCGACATCGAGATGTATCCCAAGCCGAAGGCCGATCCGTTCGCGCTCTGGCTCGGCGGACACAACATGGCGACGGTCGAGCGCACGGCCCGTTTCGCCACCGGCTGGCTGCCGGGCTGGCGGCCTTGGCCCGAGCTCGAGGAGCGCATCCGGACGCTGAAGGATCGCGCCGCCGCGATCGGCCGCGACCCGTCGGAGATCGAGATCGCGCCGCAGTTCTCGCTCACCGTTGCGAAGACGGCGGAGGAGGCGGAGCGACGCTACATGGAATCGGGCCTGGTCGCCCACCGCAAGTCGCTCGCCTATACCGGCCGCGACCTCAGCAAGCAGGTCGTCGCCAACCTGGTCGGCTCACCCGACCTGATCCTGGAGAAGATCGACGGCCTGAATAAGATCGGGGTCGACCACGCCAGCGCCCTCATGATCCCGGCCGACAGCATGGCCGAGTTCGAGGATCAGGTGGAATGGTTCGCGAAGGTGGCGCTTTAACGAAGGCTGTCGTCGCAGGATGGCTGGCCTGCAAGCGTCGATGGGAAGACCCTCGACGCTTGCAGAATCACGAGGGGGTCAGCCCTGGACCTTCGGGATCACCTCTTCGCCGAAGATCTGCATCTGGTCGATCAGTTCCTGGACGGAGTTGGCGGCGAAGTAGAGACCGAGCAGGTGGGTGACGCCGGCCTCGCGGAAGGCGTTGGCCTTGTCGACGATCTCGGCCGGCGTGCCGATCAGGTTGATGTCCTCGTGCGCCGCCGCGCCCTGGCCCTTCAGCGTCGACTTGGAGAGCGAGACCAGATGCTTGTTCATCTGGCTCTTGCGGAAGCTCTCGACCGCGGCCTCGCGGGTCTTGCCGACATGCACCACGAACTGCGGCGCGACCTCGATGGTCCGGGGATCGCGGCCGGCCTTCTCGGCCTCCTCGTTGAGCTTCTTCACGCCGGCGCGCAGGTGGTCGACATGCATGCCCGCGGGCAGCCAGCCGTCCGCCCACTTCACGGTGCGGGTGATGTTGTTGGGGTTGTTGCCGCCCACATAGAGCGGGATGCGCTTCTGCAGCGGCTTGGGGTAGAGCTCGACGTCGCGGAACTTGTAGTACCGGCCCTCGAAGCTCGCGACGCGCTCGCCGAACAGCAGGTTGAGCGCCTGCAGGCCTTCGTCGACGATGTCGCCGCGGTCGAGTTTCGCATCGGGCTGCAGCGCCTTGAACTCCTCGCGGTAGGCGCCGATGCCGACGCCGATCTCGACCCGGCCCTTGCCGAAATGGTCGAGCGTGGCGATCTGCTTGGCCGTCACCACGATGTCGTGGCGCATCGGCAGCACCAGAACGCCGGTGCCGACCTTGATGGTCTTCGTCTCAGACAGGACGAAGGCGTAGGTGATCAGCGGCTCCCAGAAGCGCGGCGGCACCGGGAACTCGGCGCGCACGTAGTTCTGGGTCGTCATGTGGTCGTTGCCCCAGACCGAATCGTAGCCGAACTTCTCGGCGGCCTGGGCGATCTTGATGACATTCTCCGGATCGGAGAACGGGATGGGATAGGTCAGGCCTTCCATTCCGGTCGGCAGGCCGGCGCTTACACGCATGGTATGTCGTTCTCCTGTTATTCGGCGGCGACGGCGCGCAGCTTTGCGGTCTCGGCCTCGTCGACCGTTCCGTCGTCATTGACGGCGACGCCGTAGTCGCGGCGTGCGGCGTCGGCAGAGATGAAGCCCTGACGCACGTCGTCGACGACCGCCGCGACCGGACGCCGGTGCGGATTGCCCAGCCCGCCGCCGCCCGGCATGGCGATGATCACCCGGTCCTTCGACGGCACGGTCTGCAGTCCCTTGCCGCGCAGCACCTGGCCCGATGACAGCTTGACCGTGCCGGAGGCGCCGTTGAGTCCGCCTTCGCGGCCGCGCGGCGGATGGTCGATGCGGTCGTAGTAGGCGCTGAGCGCGAAAGGCGCCTTGTCGAGCGTGCCGACCTCCATGATCTGGCCCAGGCCGCCACGGAACTCGCCGGCGCCGCCCGAATCCTGGCGGTATTCCTTCTTCCAGACGACGATCGGCGAGACGGCCTCGTTGACCTCGATCGGCACGTTCTTCACGCCGCTCGGGAAGGCGGTGGCCGACAACCCGTCGGCGCCCGGCCGTGCGCCGGTGCCGCCGGCATGGAAGCTCATGACGCTGAACGGCTTGGCATGGACCGTCTCGGAGGGGTCGCCGCCGGTCGAGCCCGGCCCGCCCAGAGCGAACAGGTTCCACAGGCACGACGTGCCTTCGGCGGGCACCTTGCCGCCCAACGCCTGGTGCAGGCAGCCGAACATGACGTCCGGCAGCATCTGGCCGGTGACGTGACGCGCCGCGACCGGTGCGGGCTTCTGCGCATTGAGGATCGAATCGACCGGCGCGGTGACGCGGATCACCGACAGCGAGCCCTCGTTGTTCGGCACCTTGGGCGCCACGATGCACTTCACGCCGAACGAGGCGTAGGCCTCGGTGTAGCAGACCGGCACGTTGATGCCGTAGGCCGAGACGCCCGAGGTGCCGGCGAAGTCGACGTCGATGCCGTCGTTGCCGATCTTCATGGTGGCGACCAGGTCGATCGGCTTGTCGGCGCCGTCGACCCGCATCGAGAACTTGTACTCGCCGGGCTTGATCTTGCGGATCGCCTCGAGCGAGGCCTGCTTCGACTTTTCGAGGATGTGTCCGCCCAGCCGGCCGAGGTCGTCGATGGCGAACTCGTCCATCATCTCGATCAGGCGGCGGCAGCCGATCTCGTTGCAGGTCGCCAGCGAGTAGAGGTCGCCCACGACCTGGACCGGCTCGCGAACGTTGGCGCTCACGATCTCGACCAGGGTCTCGTCGACCTTGCCCTGATGGGCGAAACGCATCAGCGGGATGTAGAGGCCTTCCTCGTAGACCTGGCGGGCGTCGGTCGTCATGCCGCGGCCGCCGATATCGACGACGTGGCAGGTCGAGGCGAACAGCGCCACCATCTTGCCGCGCCGGAAGGTCGGCGTGACGAAGGTGAAGTCGTGCAGATGGCCGGTGCCCTTCCACGGGTCGTTGGTCAGGAAGATGTCGCCTTCCTTCATGGTGGGCGCCGGGAACTTCGCGAGGAAGTGCCGCACCGCGCGCGCCATCGAGTTGATGTGGCCGGGCGTGCCGGTGACCGCCTGCGCCAGCATGGCGCCGTCGAGGTCGAACACGCCGGCCGACAGGTCGCCGGCCTCGCGCGTCGAGGTCGAGAAGCCGGTGCGGATCAGGGCCAGCGCCTGTTCCTCGACGACCGCGATCAGGCGGTCCCACATCAGCTGCAGGCGAATGGGCGAAAGAGGATCGTTGAAGCTCATGGCTACACTCTCTCCATCAGGATGGCACCGATCGGATTGATGCGGGCGGCGAAGCCCTTCGGCACAATGGTCGTGGTCTCGTCCTCGGCGATCACCGCCGGTCCGGGCATCAGGCTGCCGATCGTCAGATCGGCGCGATGATAGACCGACACCGTCTTCATGTCCTGATCGGCCGGGTCGTAGACGGCGCGCTCCGAGCGCGGCGTCGCCAGCTTGTCGGCCGGCTGCGCCGGGCTCTTCGGCTGTGCCGGCTGCTCGGCGGCGAGGCGCAGCGTCCAGTTCATGATCTCGACGTCGAGGCCGGGAATCGTCCGACCGAAGGTCGCGGCGTAGCCGTCCTCGTAGAGCTTCACCAGCACGGCCCGCGAGGCCTTGTCGAACGGGCCGGGCGGAAGGCTGACCGTGATCTCGTGGCCCTGGCCGCGATAGCGCATGTCGGCCGTACGGGTCGCGATCAGCCCGGCCTCGGGCGCCGCGGCCTTCACGATCGCCTCGGCTTCGGCGTGCATCTCGGCGAACAGGTCGTTCACGAAGGCCGGATCGAACGCGTCGTCGAGCCGCACATAGCGGCTGCGGACCACCTCGTAGGCCACCGGGGCCATCAGGAAGCCGACCGCCGAGCCGACGCCCGCGCCGCTCGGCACCATGACGCGGCGGATGCCGAGCTTCTCGGCCAGCCGGGCGGCGTGGATGGGTGCCGCGCCGCCGAAGGCGATCATGGTGCGGTCCTGCAATTCCTTGCCGCGCTCGACGGCATGGACCCGCGCGGCGTTGGCCATGTTCTCCTCGACGATCTCGCTCACGCCGAACGCCGCATCGACGCGCTTCAGCCCGAGCGGCGCACCGACCGCCTTGTCGACGGCGGTGCCGGCCTTGTCGGGATGCAGCTTGATCGAACCGCCGGCGAAGTAGCCGGGATCGATGCGGCCCAGCACGACATCGGCGTCGGTGACGGTCGGCTCGGTGCCGCCGCGGCCGTAGCTCGCCGGGCCCGGCTCCGCGCCGGCGCTTTCGGGGCCGACATTGATGCGCGACAGGGAATCGACGGCCGCGATCGAGCCGCCGCCGGCGCCGATCTCCACCATCTCGATGACGGGGATGCGCAGCGGCAGGCCGCTGCCCTTCAGGAAGCGGTACTGGCGCGCGACCTCGAAGGTGCGCGAGTGCTGCGGCTCGCCGTCGTCGATCAGGCAGATCTTGGCCGTGGTGCCGCCCATGTCGAAGGACAGGACCTTGTCGAGGCCGCACTGCTGGGCCAGCGAGGCCGCCAGGATGGCGCCGCCCGCTGGTCCCGATTCGACCAGCCGGATGGGGAACTTGCGGGCAGTGTCCAGCGTCGTCAGTCCGCCGCCCGAGGTGATCAGGAACAGCGGGCAGCCGACGCCCTTGGCGCGCAGTGCCTTGTCGAGGCGGCCGAGATAGCTGTCCATCACCGGCTGCACGTAGGCGTTGGCGACTGCGGTCGACCAGCGCTCGTACTCGCGAATCTCCGGCGAGACCTCGCTCGACAGCGAGATCGACAGGCCGGGCAGTGCGGCAGCCAGGATGTCGCGCGTGCGGCGCTCGTGACTGCCGTCGAGATAGGCATGCATGTAGCCGATGGCGACCGCCTCGACTCCCTTGGCCTTCAGCGCCGGCACGAGCGCATGCACCGCCGCCTCGTCGAGCGGGATCAGCACGTTGCCGCGACCGTCCATGCGCTCGGGTATGCCGAACCGCAGCTCGCGCGGCACCAGCGGCGGCGGCTTCTGCATGAAGATGTCGTACTGCTCGAAGCGGTGCTCGAAGGCGATCTCGATCGAATCGCGGAAGCCTTCGGTTACGATCAGCGCCGTCTTCGCGCCCTTGCGCTCGATGATCGCGTTGGTGGCGAGCGTCGTGCCGTGAATGATCAGGCTGAGATCGCCGGGCTTCAGGCCGGCAAGCTCGAGAATCTGGTCGACGCCCGTGAGCACGCCTTCCTCGGGCGCGCGCGGCGTGGTCAGGACCTTCACGCTTTCGCGCTTGCCGTTCCACTCCAGCGCGAGATCGGTGAAGGTGCCGCCGATATCGACCGCCAGTCTTGCCTTGTCTTTGGCTTTGTCTGTGCCCTTGTCCATAATTCCTACGCTGCTGTTTGCTGGATGTTGCCGCCGAGATAGGCCTGCCGGATGCGCGGATCGGTGCGCACCTCCTCCGCCGGGCCTTCCATGAACAGCCGGCCCTGTTCCATGACCAGGGCGCGGTCGGAGATCAGCAGGGCGCCGCGCACGTTCTGCTCGACGACGAGGACCGTGACGCCTTCCGCCGCGATGCGCTGGACGGTGACGAACACCTCGCCCTGCATCTTGGGCGACAGGCCGAGCGAAGGCTCGTCGAGCAGCAGGAGGCTCGGCTCGACCAGCATCACCATGGCCATCTCGAGGATCTGCTGCTCGCCACCGGACAGATTGCCCGCGTCGGTGCGCCACTTGCGCTGCAGCATGGGGAAGAGCGTGGTGACGCGGCCGATCGCGGCCTCGTGCTTCGCCTTGGGCAGGGTGTAGCAGCCCATCTTGAGGTTCTCGGCGACCGACATCGCCGGGAAGTTGCAGCGGCCCTGGGGCACGAAGCCGACGCCGAGCTTCAGCCGTTCCCAGGGCGGCAGGCGCTCGATCGTGCGGTCCTTGAAGACGATCTGCCCGGAAAAGAAGCGGTTGGTGCCGTAGATGGCACGCAGCAGCGTCGACTTGCCGGCGCCGTTGCCGCCGATCAGCGTCGTGATGGTGCCGGTCTGCAGGCGTGCCGAGAAATCGCGCACGATCGGATTGTCGCCGTATCCGGCGGTGACCGAGACCAGCTCGAGAGCGGGCGCCGTCATGCCGCCCCCCGCATCTCGGCCTCGGCCATCTCCGGCGTCATGCCGAGATAGGCCTCGAGCACGCGCGAGTCGGTGTGGATCTCCTGCGCCGTGCCCTCGGCGAGTTTCCGGCCCTGGTCGAGCACGATCACGCGGTGGCACAGGTTGGTGATGAATTCGACATTGTGCTCCACGATCAGGAACGTCTCGCCGGCGCGGTTGAGCTGCGCCAGCGCCACCTCGATCTCGCGGATGCGGCTGGGATTCACGCCGGCCACCGGCTCGTCGAGGACCACGATCTTGGGGTGCGGCATCAGAGCTGCGGCGAGCGCGACCAGCTTCTTCTGCCCGTAGGACAGGATGCCGGTCTCGATCTCGTAGTAGCGCTCGAGCCCGATCAGGCCGACCAGCTCCCGCGCACGGCCCTCGGCCTGCTCGACCGCCTGTCGGTAACGACGCGTGCGCAGCAGCTCGTCGACCCAGGTCGCCGGGTCGAACTGCTGGGCCGCGATCGCGAGGTTGTCGCGCAGGCTCAGCCGCTCGTAGATGCGCACGGTCTGGAAGGTGCGCATCAGTCCGGCGCGCGCGATGTGATGGGCCGGCCGGCCGGAGATGTCATTGCCGGCCAGCACGACCCGGCCGCCGTCGCGCTTCTGGAAGCCCGAGATGCAGTCGATCGCCGTGCTCTTGCCCGAACCGTTGGGACCGATCAGGCCGGTGATGCTGCCGGCTGCGACGTCGAACGACACGCCGTCGAGCGCATGCACGCCGGAGTAGGACTTGCGCAGGTCGGTGACTTCGAGGATGGCGCTCATCGCAGCTGCTCGCGCAGGCGGGCGATCCGACGCTCGCGCAGCCAGCCGGCCACGCCGGACGGCATGACGAACATGGCGGCGACCAGGATCAGCCCGTAGATGATCATGCGGAAGTCGGCCGAGAAGCGCAGCGCCTCGGGCAGCGCCGACAGCACGAGGCCGGCCGCCACGACGCCCCAGAAGCTGCCGGCACCACCGATGATCACGATGATCAGGAAGGTCTGCATGTAGTAGAAGTCGAGGAACAGCGGATCGATGATGCCGAGGTGGAAGGTGTAGACGCCGCCCGCGGCGCCGGTGACGGCGGCGGCGATGGCAAAGGAGGCGAGCTTGTACGGCATCGGCGAGATGCCCTGGGCGCGCACCAGCGGCTCGTTCTGCTTGATGGCGATCAGCGTCCGGCCGATGCGCGAGGAGCAGAGCGCGTAGAGGAAGGCCAGCATCGCCACCGAGAAGGCCCAGGCGACCCAGTAGTACTGGCTCGTGGTGGCGAAGCGGTAGCCGAAGGCCGACGGCTTGGGCAGGTCGGGAATGCCGAGCGGCCCGCGCGTCAGGTCGATCCAGTCGCGGGCGATCAGCGTCACCAGCAAGGCGAAGGTGAGGGTGACGACGACGAAGGCATGCCGGTTGGTGCGCAGCGTGGGATAGCCGATCACCAGCGCGACCGCGGCGTTGAGCAGTGCCGCGCACAGCAGGCCCCACCAGAAGTTGCCGCCGAAGGTCACGACCGTCAGGGCGGTGGCATAGCCGCCGATGCCCCAGAAGCCGAGCTGGGCGAAGGACAGCAGCCCGGTGAAGCCGTAGACCAGGTTGAGGGCGGCGGCGGCGACCGTGAAGATCAGCGCCGAGACGCCGACGCCGATGACGTAGTTGGACGAGGACACCAGCGGCAGCACGGCAAAGGCCAGCGCCGCGGCCAGGGCGATGGGGAGGACGATGGGCGGCTTCATCCGACGCGCATGCCTCCGCGCTTGAACAGGCCGTCGGGCCGCAGGAAGAGCACGACGATCATGATCACGAAGACGGCGGCTTCCTGCCAGACGATCTCGAAGAAGCCGCCGATCCAGCTTTCGATCAGGCCGAGCAGGATGGCGGCGGCGATGGCGCCCGGGATGTTGCCCAGCCCGCCGATGATGACCAGGGCGAAGGCCTTGAAGATCAGGAACTGGCCCATGTAGGGCGTGACGAGCTGGATGGGCGCGATCGCCGCGCCGGCCAGGCCGCACAGCCCCGCCGCCAGCACGACGGCGTTGCGGGCCACCACGCGCGGCCGGATGCCGACCATCAGTGCGGCATCGCGGTTCTGCGCGATGGCACGCATGGCGCGGCCGAACTGGGTGTGGCGCAGCACCATGTAGAGGCCGCCGAACGCCACGATTGCCGCGCCAGCTCCGATGATGCGCGTCCAGGTGAGGCGTATGCTGCCGACCGAGATGCCCTCGAAGCCGTACTGCGTGTCGACCATGCGCGGGGTCGCCGTGAAGAAGTACTGCACCACGTGGATGATGATGATCGACAGGCCCAGCGTGATCAGGATGCTGCGCTCGAACTCGTCGGGCTTGAGCTGGGAGAGCAGCACCTCATAGATCGCGAAGCCCACCATCATGATGGCGAGGATCGATACCGCGAGCGCCGGCCAGTAGAGCAGGCCCAGCACCGGCAGCGCGAAGGTCATGGCGAAGGCGCCGAGCATCAGCAGCTCGCCATGCGCGAAGTTGATGATCTCCATGACGCCGAAGATCAGGGACAGGCCGACCGCGACCAGGGCGTAGAGGAGCCCGAGCGCGATACCGTTCAGCGTGAGCTGAAGCAGGTAGACTGCATCGATGGTCATTGTGGCCGCGACTCTGCAAATCCCGGACCATTCGAGGGTCCATCCGAAGGCTGGCGGCTGGTCTTTCTCACGTCGGCGTGCCCATGCGTGTGGTCGTGCGTGTGCTCTTGCCGAGTGCCCGGCAATGTCGATTGACAGATAAACCGGAATCCTGCGAACGTGCAACTATCGCAACGATGTACCGATATTCGGAACAACCGGCAGGGTCTCGCCGATCTGCCACCGCCCGGTCGCCCGGCGCGCCAAAACGGGCGCAGGGGTCGCAGTCGCTGGAGCGCGGCCTCGATATCCTGGAGGTGATCGAGGCGGAGAACGGCGACATCGGCGTGCGCGAGATCGCGCGCCGGCTCAATCTCAGTCCGACGATCGTCCAGCGCCTGATGACCTCGCTGTCGAACCGCGGCTACATCGAGAAGAATCGCGAGACATCGCGCTACAGGCTGGGCTATCGCGCGATGATCCTCGGCGCGAGCGGCGAGCGCGGCGTCGACTACATCGCGACCGCCCGGCGCGAGCTCGAGCGGCTGGCGCGCGAGTACCGGCTGAACAGTTTCGTCGCGGTGCTGCACGGCGGGCGCGCCATCTATCTGGCGGCCGAACAGGCCGACGCGCCGGTCGCGATCCGGGTGAGCGTGGGCAGCGAGATGACGCTGCACAGCACGGCTGCCGGCAAGGTGCTGCTGGCGGCGCTCGACGATGCCGAGGCGCGCAAGCTGCTGGGGACGCGCAAGCTCGCGGCCATCACGCCGCACACCGTCACCGATCCCGCCCTGCTGATCGCCTCGCTGGCCAAGGTTCGCCGGCAGGGTTTCGCGACGGTGATCGAGGAGAACATTCCCGGCGTGTTGTCGGTCGGCGCGCCGATCCGCGATCGCGCCGGCCGCGTCGTCGCCGCGCTGAGCGTGGCGTTTCCGAAGTATTTCGATGCCGGGCTGACGCTGCAGAGCGTCGAGCCGCTGGTGACGGCGGCCGCTCTGCGCGTGTCGCGCACACTGGGGTCGGGCGAGGTTGGCACGTCGCCTGCTATGCGGGTGGCTTCAATCGGGGAGCGTAACGGAGGGAAGCGATGAGAAAGCTATTGATGGCGGCGGCAGTCGCGGGTGTCTGGAGCATGGGATCGGCGATGGCGCAGCAGCCACCGATCGTGATCGGCGTGTCGACGCCGCAGACCGGACCGGCGGCGGTCGCGTCGGAGTGGGAGATGTGGGGCGTCAACCTGGCGGTCGACGAGATCAACGCCTCGGGCGGGCTGCTCGGCCGCAAGGTCGAGCTGATGGTCCTGGACAACAAGTGCAATCCGTCGGAAGGCGTGAACGTCGCCAACAAGCTGGTCGAGGCCAAGGTGGTGGCGATCATCGGCGCCCACTGCAGCTCGGCGCATCTCGCGAGTATGAAGATCATCGCCGATGCCAAGATTCCGATGATCACCGGCGTGGCGTCGAATCCGCAGATCACGACTTTGTCCGGCCCGGGCCGCAACGAGTATGCGTTCCGGATCAATCCGTCCGACAGCGCGATGATGGAGGCGCTGGGCAGCTATCTCGGCCAGAAGAAGCCGTTCAAGACCGTCGCCATCGTGGGCGAGGATACCGACTTCGGCCGCGGCGGCGCCGACGCCTTCAAGGCGGTGGCCGAGAAGGCCGGTGTCACGGTCATCTCGACGGACTTCCATCCGCAGAACGCGCCGGACTTCACCAGCATCCTGACGCGCCTGCAGCAGCGCCGGCCCGACGCCATCGCGACCTTCCAGCTCGGCGGCGATTCGATCAACTTCCTGCGCCAGGCGATGCAGCTCGGCGTTCGCATCCCCTACACCGGCCGCATCGAGCTGGGCGGACGCAACAAGCCGATCATCGACGCGGGCGGCCTGGAGAAGTCGATCAGCGCCTGGACCTACAATTCGTCGATCGATGCCGCGACGAACAAGGCGTTCGTCGAGAAGATCGAGGCCAAGTACAAGTCGGAGCCCTACCTGCAGACCTGGGGCGGCTATGACTCGATGCGCGTGCTGGCGGCGGCGATCAAGGCGGCGGGCAGCACCGACGGCGCCAAGATCAAGGACGCCATCAAGAACCTGAAGTTCGTGAACGTCATGGGCAAGGAAGTGACCTTCGACGACCACAACCAGGCCGGCCGTTTCGTCGTGCTTCAGACCGTGCTGGACAAGAAGGTCAAGGTGGCCGACATCGTCGAGGTGAAGTAGCCGGGCCGGCAGTCCGCCCCCGGCGTTGCCGGGGAGAAAGCGGGCATGCAGATCGGCGTCATTGGCCTGGGACGGATGGGCGGCAACATCGTGCGCCGCCTGCTGCGGGCGGGACACGCCTGCGTGGTCTATGACGCCGACGCGGCGCCGGGTGCGGCGCTGGCGAAGGAAGGGGCGACGGTCGCCTCTTCCCTGCCGGCTCTGGTCGAGGCGCTGGGTTCCGGTGCGCGCACCGTCTGGGTGATGCTGCCGGCGGGGCGCATCACCGAGGAGACGGTCAGGCAGCTCGGGGAGCTGATGCGCGCCGGCGACGTGATCATCGACGGCGGCAACACCAACTTCAAGGACGACGTCCGCCGTGCGCGCGAGCTCGCGCCGAAGGGCATCAAGTATCTCGACGTCGGCACGTCGGGCGGCGTCTGGGGCCTGGCGCGCGGCTACTGCCTGATGATCGGCGGCGACGCGGACGAGGTCAGGCGCCTCGATCCGATCTTCGCCGCCCTGGCGCCGGGACAGGGCTCGATCGAGCGGACGGCCGAGCGCGCGGACGCTCCGGCGGGACAGGTCCTCGATCCGCGCGCCGAGCAGGGCTACCTGCATGCCGGTCCGGTCGGGGCCGGCCATTTCGTCAAGATGATCCACAACGGCATCGAGTACGGCATGATGCAGGCCTTCGCCGAAGGCTTCGACATCATGCGCAACCGCGCCTCGACCAGGCTGCCGGCCGACGAGCGCTACGATCTCAACCTGGCCGACATCGCCGAAGTGTGGCGGCGCGGCAGCGTGGTCACGTCATGGCTGCTCGACCTCACGGCCAGCGCCCTTGCCAAGGACGCCGAGCTCGAACACTTTTCGGGGCGTGTCGAGGACAGCGGCGAGGGTCGCTGGACCATCGAGGCGGCGATCGAGGAGGCGGTTCCGGCTGACGTCCTCGCTGCATCGCTGTTCGTGCGGTTCCGGTCGCGTCAGGACCACACCTTCGCCGAGAAGGTGCTGTCGGCGATGCGGCTGGGCTTCGGCGGCCACGTGGAGGCGCCCAAGAAGTAGGGCGCGGCTTCATCACTGGAGGATGGGCGATGCGCGTTGGAGTCTTCTACTTTCCCGTCGACTACGGCATCGACCCTGCCGAGCTGGGGCGTGCGCTCGAGGAACGCGGCTTCGATTCGCTGTTCATGCCCGAGCACACCCATATTCCCGTCAGCCGCAAGTCGCCCTTTCCGGGCGGCGGCGAGCTGCCCAAGCGCTATTCGCACACCCATGATCCCTTCGTGGCGCTGTCCTTCGCGGCGGCCGCGACGCGCACGCTGAAGGTCGGCACCGGCATCCTGCTGGTGCCGCAGCACGAGCCGATCGTCACGGCCAAGGCCATCGCCTCGCTCGACCAGCTTTCCGGCGGGCGCTTCATCTTCGGCATCGGCGGCGGCTGGAACGTCGAGGAGATGGAGAACCACGGCGCGCGCTACGACACCCGCTTCAAGCAGATGCGCGAGCACGTGCTGGCCATGAAGGCGCTGTGGACCGAGGAGGAGGCGTCGTACGACGGCGCATTCGTGAAGTTCGACCGCGTCTGGTCGTGGCCCAAGCCGCTGCAGAAGCCGCACCCGCCGATCATCCTGGGCGGCGAGAGCGACCATACGCTGCGTCGCGTCGTGGAGTATTGCGACGGCTGGTTCCCGCGCACGCGCGCGGGGTTCGACCCGGCCGAGGCGGTCGGCCGCCTGCGCCGCATGGCCGAGGAGAAGGGCCGCGATTCCTCGACGCTCAGCGTCACGGTGTTCGGCGCGCCCAACGACGCCGCAGTGCTGGAGAGCTACGCGAAGGCGGGCATCCAGAGCGCACTGCTGGCCGTGCCCGACAGGAGCCGCGACGAGATCCTGCAGTTTCTCGACAAGGTGGCGCCGCTCGCGAAAGTCGCCGCGTGACCGTCGCCATCGGCCTCGGCCTGATGGAATTCCCCTTCGCCGGCGGGGCCGACTACTGGCGCTGGGTGGATCTCTGCGAGGCCGGCGGCGTCGATTCGCTGTGGCAGACCGACCGGCTGGTGAGCCGCCAGCCGATCCTCGAATGCATGACGGCGATGGCCGCGCTGGCCGGGCGCACGCGCCGCCTGCGCTTCGGCATGAACGTGGTGTCGCTGGCGCTGCGCGAGCCGGTGCTGCTCGCCAAGCAGTGCGCCACCATCGATGTGCTGTCCGAAGGGCGCCTGCTGCCGGCCTTCGGCATCGGCAGCCCGCTCGGGCCCGAGTGGCAGGCGCTGGCTATCGATACGAAGACGCGTGGGCGGCGCACCGACGAGGCGCTGGAGATCATCGCGCGCCTGTGGCGCGAGGACAGCGTCGACTTCCAGGGCAGGTACTATCGCCTGACCGACGCGTCGATCTCGCCGCGGCCGGTGCAGCCCGACCTGCCGATGTGGATCGGCGGATCTTCGGAGGCGGCGATCCGGCGTACCGCGCGCTACGGCACGGGCTGGCAGGCCGGTGCCGAGCTCCCGGCGGATGCCGGCAGGGTGGTGGCCGCGATCAAGCAGGCCGCAGTGGCGGCGGGCCGCACGATCGACGAGGATCACTACGGCGCGGCCTTTCCGTTCTATTTCGGCAGCCGGGACGATGGCGTCGTGTCGGGTGCCATGACGGCCTACCAGAAGCGCACGGGGCGGGATCCCGCGCACTACTTCGCGATCGGCGACGAGGAGACGATCCTCGCACGCGTGGCCGAGTACGTCGCAGTCGGCGTCGAGAAGTTCATCCTGCGTCCGGTGGGACCCGACGGCGAGGCGATCCTCGCGCAGACGCGGAAGCTGATCGAAAAAGTGCTGCCGCAGGTCGAGACGCGGTGGCCGAAGAGGGCGGCGACAGCCTAGAGGAGGAAGCGATGCATATCGGCGCGGCGATGTTCTTCACCGACTATTCCATGACGCCCGGCGAACTCGGGCGGGCGCTGGAGGAACGCGGCTTCGAATCGGTGTGGGCGCCGGAGCATTCGCACATTCCGCTGTCGCGCAGGTCGCCCTGGCCGGGCGGCGGCGAGCTGCCGAAGAAATACTACGACGCGATGGACCCGTTCGTGACCCTGACGGCGGCGGCCGCGGCGACGACGACCCTCAAGGTCGGCACCGGCGTCTGTCTCGTGAACCAGCGCGACCCGATCCAGACGGCCAAGGAGGTCGCGTCGATCGATTTCCTGTCGGGCGGCCGCTTCCTGTTCGGCGTCGGCAACGGCTGGAACCAGGACGAGATGGAAAATCACGGCACGGTCTTCGAGACGCGCCACAAGCTGGTGCGCGAGCGCATCGAGGCGATGAAGGTCATCTGGACCAAGTCGAAGGCCGAGTATCACGGCGACATGGTCGGTTTCGACCCGATGATGGCGTGGCCCAAGCCGGTGCAGAAGCCGCATCCGCCGGTTCTGGTCGGCGGTGCCTTCCCCTACGGCGCGCGGCGGGCGCTGCGCTACGGCGATGGCTGGATGCCGCTGCGGCGGCGCAAGGCCTACGCCAACGTGCGCGACCTGATCCCGAAGTTCCACGAGATGGCCGGGGAGGCCAAGCGCGATCTCGCCTCGGTGCCGGTATCGATATGGGAATCGAAGGAGGACATCGACGAGCTCAAGCGTGATCGGGACGCCGGCGTGGTGCGCGTCATCGTCAGCCTCGACTCGGCCAAGGCGGACGTCATCCTGCCGCAGCTCGACCGTTGGGCGAAGCTGGTGGAGATGGTGAAGTAGCGGCAGGGCCGGAAGACGTTACACCAGCGACAGCACGTCCTGCTTGAACGCCTGCATCTCGCCCAGAACCGCATCGACGCCATCGCCTCCGAAGCCGAAATCGAGGCAGCCGACGCCCAGGTCGCGCAGCGCCCGGATGTCGGCGGCGAGTTCGGCCGGCTTGCCGGAGAACAGACGGCGCTCGCCATCGTCGGCTTTGGCCGGTGCGCCCTCGCCGAAGATCGTGACGCGCAGCGTCAGACCGACCGCCTCGGGCTTGCGTCCGGCCTCGACCGTCATCTTGCGCAGCCGCGCAACCTGCGCCTTGAAGCGCGGCAGGCTGTCGAGCGGGTTGGCCGGGTTGGTGCCGATCGGATACCAGGCGTCGCCCAGCCGCGCGGTGCGGCGCAAGGCGGCCGCACTTTCACCCCCCACCCAGATCGGCGGATGGGGCTTCTGGACCGGCTTGGGATCGAGCACGATGTCGCCGAAGCGGACATGTTCGCCGGCGAAGCGCGGCTTGGGGTTGGTCCAGAGCTCGATGAAGGCCTTGATGTACTCGTCGGTGACCTTGCCGCGCTGGGCGAAATCGGGGGCCTGGATGGCCTCGAACTCCTCCTTCAACCAGCCTGCACCGATGCCCAGCGTGAGCCGGCCGCCCGACAGCACGTCGATGGTCGACAGCATCTTGGCCGTCAGCACCGCCGGCCGGTGCGGCACGACCATGACCGAAGACACGAGCCGCAGCCTCTTGGTTTTTGCGGCGACGAACGCCATTTCGATGAGCTGCTCGTGCCGCTCGGCGCGGGCGCCGGCCGGAAATTCACCGGTCGCGCTGTAGGGGTATTTGGCCTGTATGTCGGTGGGGATCACGACATGATCGCTGAAGGTCGCGTAGTCGAAACCCATCGCCTCGGCCTCGACGACCAGCTTCACGAGCGGGTCGGTGGCGGCCATGGGGCCGGCGGTCGGCGCATTGAAGCCGATCTGCATGTGATGCGTCCTCCCCTGAGCAGGTATGCTTGCAATGTCATACTACACGATGCGGCAGGCGATGATTGCCGCTATCGTCCGCACCAATAGAAGTTGAGGTTGGTCATGGCAGAGCTTTCCGAGCTGATGGCGGATGCCGCGCGGTTGCGCGATCAGGGCCACGGCCGGCTGATCTCGTATTCGCGCAAGGTCTTCGTTCCGCTGACCAAGCTCTGTCGCGACGTGTGCCACTACTGCACCTTCGCCGAGACGCCGCACGCCAGCCGGCCGGCCTATCTGTCGCCCGACGAGGTGCTGGCGATCGCCCGTGCCGGCAAGGAGGCGGGCTGCACCGAGGCGCTGTTCACCCTGGGCGACAAGCCGGAGCTGCGCTATCGCGCTGCCCGCGAGGCGCTGGCGGCGCTCGGCCACGAGACCACGATCTCCTATCTCGTCGCCATGTGCGGGCTGGTGCTGCGCGAGACCGGCCTGCTGCCGCACGCCAATCCCGGCGTGATGACGCGCGAGGAGATCGCGGCCCTGCGCGAGGTCACGGCCAGCCAGGGCATCATGCTGGAATCGGCCAGCGCGCGGCTGTGCGAGAAGGGCGGCGTGCATTACGGCTCACCCGACAAGGATCCGGCGGTGCGGCTGGAGACGATCCGGCTGGCCGGCGAGCTCAAGGTGCCCTTCACCACCGGCATCCTGATCGGTATCGGCGAGACGCGCGAGGAGCGCCTCGACTCGCTGCGCGCCATCGGCGACCTGCAGGCACGCTACGGTCACATCCAGGAAGTCATCGTCCAGAACTTCCGCGCCAAGGCCGACACCAAGCTGGCCGACGCCGAGGAGCCGGATCTCGACGAGCTGCTGTGGACGATCGCCCAGGCGCGACTGATCCTGGGGCCGGACATGAACATCCAGGCGCCGCCCAACCTGTCGCCGGGCGTCTATCCGCGCCTGATCGGCGCCGGGCTGAACGACTGGGGCGGCGTCTCGCCGGTCACGCCCGACCACGTCAATCCCGAGGCGCCGTGGCCGGCCGTCGAGGAGCTGTCGCGGCTGAGCGCCAACATGGGCAAGGTGCTGGTGAACCGGCTCGCCGTCTATCCGGCCCATGTGCGCGACGCCGCGACCTGGCTGGCGCCGGAAGTGGCGGCCCAGGTGCGCCGCATGAGCGACGCCGAGGGGCTGGCGCGCGACGATGGCTGGGCACCCGGCAATACCGAGCCGCCGCCGGCGCCGCGCATCCTGGTGCGCGAGGTCGATCCGGAGATCGCCGGCATCGTCGATCGCGCGACGCAGGGCCAGCGGCTGGACCATCCCGAGATCGTGCGGCTGTTTGCGGCGCGCGACGCCGACTATCGCCATGTCACCGCCGCGGCCGACGCGCTGCGTCAGGCGGTGAGCGGCGATGTCATCCGCTACGTCGTCAACCGCAACATCAACTACACCAACATCTGCTACTTCCGCTGCCGCTTCTGCGCCTTCTCGAAGGGCCGCACGAACGACGACCTGCGCGGCAAGCCCTACGACCTGGCGCTCGAGGAAGTGGCGCGGCGCGCCGTCGAGGCCTGGGAACGCGGCGCCACCGAGGTCTGCCTGCAGGGCGGCATCCATCCCGACTACACGGGCGAGACCTACGAAGCGATCTGCCGTGCCATCAAGCAGGCCGTGCCGGACATGCACATCCACGCCTTCTCGCCGCTCGAGGTGACGCAGGGTGCGATGACCATGCAGCGGCCGGTCGACGACTTCCTGGCGGGCCTCAAGGAGGCGGGCCTCGGCACGCTGCCGGGCACCGCGGCCGAAATCCTCGACGACGAGGTGCGGGCCATCATCTGCCCGGACAAGATCAACACGGCGCAGTGGCTCGACGTGCAGCGCGCGGCACACAAGAACGGGCTGCGCACGACCTCGACCATCATGTACGGCCATGTCGAGACGCCGCTGTCATGGGCGCGCCACCTGCTGGCGCTGCGCGACCTGCAGGTCGAGACCGGCGGCTTCACCGAGTTCGTGCCGCTGCCCTTCGTGCACATGGAGGCGCCGATGTACCGCCAGGGCCTGGCGCGGCGCGGGCCGACCTTCCGCGAGGCCGTCATCATGCATTCGGTGGCGCGGCTGGTGCTGCATCCGGCGATCACCAACATCCAGACCTCATGGGTGAAGATGGGACCGGCCGGCGCGGCGATCTGCCTGAATGCCGGCGCCAACGATCTCGGCGGCACCCTGATGAACGAGAGCATCTCGCGCGCCGCCGGCACGCAGCACGGCCAGGAATTCCCGCCGCAGGCGATGGAGGACCTGATCCGCTCGATCGGCCGCACGCCGCAGCAGCGCACCACGCTCTATGGCGACGTGCCGGAGGATCGCCGCGCCGCGTCGTTCGTGGCCGGCGAGCTGGCGCCGATCGTGCTCACCCCGCCCCGCAAGCGGGCGGCGGCCTAGCCGTCCCGCAACAGCTTCGGCACGCCCATCTCCTCGAGCAGCGCCCGGGTGCGGGTGCCGATCGATTGCGGCATGCGCAGGAAGGCCGCGAGGTCGACCGGGTGGTCGATATCCATGGCGATGCCGGGCTGGCGGATGACCGTGGGCTCGATGCCGCAGCGCTCCGCCGCTTCGAGGTGCGGGAAGTAGCTGTTGTCACCGAAGCGCAGCGGCACGGATTCCGGCGGCGAGCAGATCACGGCATTGGAGCCGAGATCGTCGTGCGCCGGCGAGATGGTGAAGGAGGGCGCCGGCAGATGCGCGGCCAGCACGAGATCGATCTCCTGCGAGGTCACCGCCGGGATGTCCGCCGGCATGGTGATCATGCCGTTGCGGCCCTCGCGGGCGAGCAGCCGCCGGCCGGCGGTGACGCTGCCGGTATGGCCGTCGCGCGCGCCATCGCTGACCACGCGCGCGCCCAGCTTCTTCGCCAGCGCCGTGGCCTGCGAGTCGAGCGTGACGACCATGACGCCGGCCAGTCCAATCGCGCCGGTCACGGCTTCCAGCACCTCGCCCATCATGACCTCGATCAGGGCGCGTCGCTCGGCCGGCGAGAGCAGCGGCGAAAGGCGCTGCTTGGCACCGTCGAACTCCTTGATGGGCACCACGGCCCAGATGTCGTCGACCTTCATCGCAGGGAGGCCGCGAAGGCGAGGGTCGTGCGCGCCAGCGCCTCCTTGTCGGCGACGCTGGTCATGAGGGTAGGGGCGACATGCTGCCGGACGGCGATGTCCGGCGCGTCGATGCGATCGACGACCAGGCCATCGAGCAGGTCGCCGTAGCGTGCCGCGACCGTCGCCGCGCTCACCGCGAGGCCGAGCTCCTGCATCATCTTGGCGGTCGGCCCCTTGACCGCGGCGCCGCCGACGATCGGCGAGACAGCGACGACGGGTGCGCCGCAGCCGGCGAGGGCATCGCGCAGGTCCGGCACCGCCAGGATGGGCTCGATGCTGATGAAGGGGTTGGACGGACAGATCACGACCGCGCGTACCTTGCCCTGCAGGGCAGCGATCGCCTCGGCCTGCGGGCGCGCCGTCGCGGCGCCGTCGAAGGCCAGCTCGCGCACCACAGGCCGGCATTGCTGGCGCACGAAATAGTCCTGGAAGTCGATCCAGCCGTGATCGCTCAGGACGCGCGTGCGCACGCGGTCGTCGCTCATGGGCAGGATGCGCTGCGCGATGCCGAGATGTCGGCAGATGTCGGCGGTGATGGCCGACAGGCTCTCGCCGGCCTTCAGCCGGCGCGTGCGCTCGACATGCAGGGCGAGGTCGCGGTCGCCGAGGCGGAACCAGTCGGCACCGCCCAGGGTCGCGATGGTCTCCATGAAGGACCAGGTCTCGTCGCGCCGGCCCCAGCCCTGGGCCGTGTTGTCGAGGCCGGCCAGCACGTAGGTGAGGGTGTCGATGTCGGGCGAGATCGACAGGCCGAGATGCTCGAAGTCGTCGCCGGTGTTGGCAACGATCAGCAGCTCCTCGGGCGGCAGCACGCGGCTGAGGCCAAGCGCCAGCTTGGCCCCGCCGACACCGCCGGACAGGGCCACGACCAGGCCGTCGCTCACCGGAACATGTCCTCGGCGGCGGGCCGCACCAGCTCCGCCGCGGGATTGGCCGGCGCCGTCCAGCGCAGGCCGCGCAGCAGCACGACGGGCTGGGCCTCGTCGCCCTGGCCCTGGACCAGCGAAGCGGCCGAGGCGATCTCGTCGGCGAAGCCCGAGATGCTGACCTGCAGCGTGCGGCCGAACAGGTCGGGATTGCCGCGCAGGTCGAGCAGGGCCGGCAGGCCGGCCGCGCCGATGGCGATACCCTGGGTGCCGCGCCGCCAGGCGCGGCCGAAGCTGTCGGTGATGATGACGGCCGGCGCGCAGCCGGCGAGGTCCGTGAGCGCCGCGCGCAGTCTCGCCGCGCTGCCGTCGGGATCCACGGGCAGCAGCAGGGCGCGTTCGACGCCGTCGGTCGGACCGACATTGGACTGGTCGATACCGGCATTGGCCATGACGAAGCCCAGCCGGTGCTCGACGATCAGCACGTTGGGTCGCGAGCGCACGACCCGCACGGATTCCGACAGGATCAGCTCGACCAGCCGTGGATCCTTCTGAACCTCGGTGGCGAGGGCCAAGGCGCGGGCGGAGGGCGTGACGGTCGCCAGCTCGACGCTGCGCCCTTCCGCCTTGGAGACGATCTTCTGGGCGAGCGCCAGCACATCACCCTCGCGCAACGCGATGCCTGCCCGCGACAGCCCCTGGAAGATCAGGGCAGCCAGATCGTCGCCTTCCTTGATCAGCGGCAGGTCGGGGACCGCGAACAGCTCCAGCTTGGCGGTGCGGCTCATCCGAAGCGCTTGCGCAGACGCGGCAGGACCTCCGTGCCGAACAGGTCGAGAAAACGCGCCTGATCTTCGCCGGGCGCGTGGAAAACCAGATGGTTGAAGCCGAGGCCGACATAGTAGCCGATCTTCTCGACCTGCTCCTCGGGGTCGTTCGATACGATCCAGCGGCTGGCCGCGCGCTCGAGCGGCAGGGCGTCGGCGAGACGCTGCATCTCGACCGGGTCCTCGACCGACATCTTCTCCTCCGGTGTCAGCGCCAGCGCCGCCCAAAGCCGCGTATCCTCGAGCGCGCGCTGCCGGTCGGAATCGAAGGAGACCTTGACCTCGATCATGCGGTCGTAGGGCTGCTTGCGCTCGCCGGCCAAGGCGAGGCCCTCGGCCACCTTGGGCAGCAGCGTCTCGGTATAGAGCTCGCGCTTCTTGCCGCTGGTGCAGATGAAGCCGTCGCCCTGGCGGCCGGCATACTTGGCGACCAGCGCGCCGGCGGCGGCGACGTAGATCGGCACCTCGGCGTCGGGCCGGTCGTAGATCGTCGCGTTCTCGGTCTTGTAATACTCGCCTTCGAAGGTGATGCGCTCGCCGCGCCACAGCGTGCGGATCAGCGTCACCGCCTCGCGCAGGCGGGCGAAACGCTCCTTGAACTCGGGCCAGGGCTGGCCGGTCGACGGCACCTCGTTCAGCGATTCGCCGGTGCCGATGCCCAGGATGAGGCGGCCCGGGAACATCGAGCCCAGCGTGCCGAACGCCTGCGCGACGATCGAGGGATGGTAGCGGAAGGTGGGCGTCAGCACGCTGGTGCCCAGCGCGACGCTGGACGTGCGCGCGCCCAGCGCGCCCAACCAGGCGATCGAGTTGGGCGCGTGGCCGTCGATATGCTTCCAGGGCTGGAAGTGGTCGCTGACGAACACGGATTCGAAGCCAGCCTTCTCGGCGTGGCAGGCGAACTCGAGCAGTCTGCCGGGCGCGAATTGTTCGGCCGACGCCTTGTATCCGAGCTTGAGCACGAGGGTGTTTCCTTGATCGTTCCGCGAGGTCAGGCGAAGTCATAGTCGAGCCGCATGCCGCTCACAACCGGCCGATCGCCATGTCGCGGCGGCCGCGCACCCCACGCATCGGACGTCCCGGCGGCGTTGACCGTCTGCTGTACGGAGCGATAGACTTTCCGCCGAGCGAGCGCCGCAAGAGCAACAAACTCGCCATTCCTGGAGGAAACAGCATGTCGATCAAGCGACGCCACGTCATGGCCGGATCGGCCGCCGTCGGTACGGTAGCGCTAACATCGGGGCTGGCCGCTCCGGCCATTGCCCAGAACGAGCCGATCAAGATCGGCTATCTCCCGGCGCTTACGGGCCCCAGCTCATCGACCGGCATCGGCATCAACCGAGGCACCGTCATGGGGGTCGAGCAGATCAACGCATCGGGGGGCATCAACGGCCGCAAGATCGAGCTGATCGTGCGCGACACGCAAAGCGATCCGACGAAGGCCGTGAATGCCGTGGCCGAGCTCACGCAACGCCAGAAGGTCGCCGTCATCTGGGGGCCGCTGAATTCCGGCGAGGCGCTCGCGGCGACGCCGTTGATCGCGCGCGACAAGGTGCCGATGCTGCATCCGTGCTGGGTCGATTCGCTGATCGACGTGAAGAAGTATCCGATGGCCTTCCGCAACGCGCCGACCAACGAGCAGATCGGCCGCGCCGCCAACCATTATGTCGTCGACGTGCTGAAGCAGAAGAAGGTCGCCGTGATCAGCGACACGACGGGCTACGGTACCGCCTCGGTCGAGGCCTACGTGCCGATGCTGAAGGCCAAGGGCGCTGAGGTCGTCTACTCGGGCCATGTCGATGCCGCCAATCCCGACCTCAAGCCGGAGCTGCTGCGCATGCGCAATGCCGGAGCCCAGGCCATCATGCCGTGGAGCGTCAATGCCGGCTTCCTGTCGCGCATCCTGAACACGCGCGGCAACATGGGCTGGGACGTCCCGGTGGTCGGCCAGACGACGCTGGGGTCCGGCCAGACCAGGGCGTTGCTCGAGAAGCCGGAATACTGGAACAAGGTCTATTCCAACAACTTCAAGAAGGTCTGCTTCGGCAAGGACGGCAAGCTGCCGCCGGCCGCCGATGAGTTCGTGGCCCGTCTGCGCAAAGACAAGGTCGAGATGGGCGACACGCTGCTGTGGTGGATCGCGCTCGGCTGGGATGCGTCGCGCATGATGGCTGACACCTTCAAGACGGCAGGCCTCAAGGGCAATGATGTCGTCGCCTACTGGAACAAGCTCAAGGCTTGGCCCGGCGTGTATGGCACCATCACCTTCACGCCCGAGCAGCACAACGGCTTTCCCGACGACGAGGTCGTCATGTGCGAGGTCAATTCACTGAAGGACGGCGCCTTCAATCTGGCCCCAGGTTACAGCTCCTGAGGCATGCGGAGCGCGGACCTCCGGGTCCGCTCATGAATCATGGTTGCGGGCCGTGGGCCCGCGCTCCAATGCAGGGAGCGATCGGTGCTTGAGTCCATACTCTCCTACGGCCTGGCGATCGGAGCCGTCTACGCCCTGATCGGCATCACCTACAATGTGATGTTCACCGCTTCGCGGGTCTTCAGCTTTACCGCGGGAATGCTCGGCATGGTGGGCGGCGTGCTGGGGGCCTGGTTCATCGCCAGGCTCGGCCTGCCCGTGATCGTCGGCTTGGTGCTGGTGCTGGCCTGCGGCGCGCTGATCGGAGTCGTGACGGAGATCGTTGCGGTGCGGCCGGTGCTGAAAGGCATCGAGCAGCATCTCTACGTCCTGTCGACACTGGCCTTTGCGCTGATGGTGCAGCAGTTCACGGCCATCGAATGGGGCACCGAGGCGCAGCCCTTCCCACGCCTCCTGCCGATCGAGGATGGCTGGATCGACCAGCAGTTCGTGCTGCCGATCCTGGCCTGCATCGTCACCGTCGTCGGCCTCGAAGTGCTTTACCGGCATACCTTGATCGGCCGGGCCTTCCGCGCCATTGCCGAGGACAGCTATGCGGCGCGCGCGCTGGGCCTGCCCGAACAGCGGTTGCGCACGGCGAGCTTCGCGCTGGCCGGTGTGATCGGTACGCTCGCGGGGTTCACGGGCGCCATGATGCTGCTGGCCTACTTCGGCAACCAGGCGATCCTCAGCTTCTACGGCTTCGTGCCCGTCGCGCTGGGCGGCATGGGCTCGCATCGCGGCGCAGTGGTGGGCGGGCTGGCGCTCGGCCTGTTCCAGCAGGCGGCGAATTTCCTGGTGGGTGGCATCTTTGCCGCCGTCGCCGTCTTTGTGGTCTTCATCGTCGTCCTGCTGCTGCGGCCCGAAGGTCTGGCCGGGGCGGCGACGGCGCGGAGAGTGTGATGGACGTCACCGCTGCTCCGATCGCGACCCGGCCGGCGCGGGTTCACCGACTCGCCCGCATCGAGGCCGCCTTGCCATGGGTCGCGCTGGCAGCTGCTGCCGTCGCGCTGCCGCTGTTCGACGATTCCTACGCCGGCGTCATCGCCCAGCGCGCCTGCATCTACTGGATCATCTGCGCCGGCCTCAATCTGGTCGTGGGTTACGCCGGCCAGATCGCCATCGGCTGGGTGGCGTTGCTGACGCTTGGCGCCTACACGACGGCGGTGCTCACGGCCGGCACCGTCATGCAGCCGTGGCACCCCTATCTGGCTCTGGTGGCGAGTGGCGCGATGGGCGCGGCCTTCGGTGTCATCGTCGGGCTGCCGGCGCTGCGCCTGCGCACCTTCTACTTCGCCATGACGACGCTGGGCTTCTCCACCATCGTCACGCAGGTGGCGCTGGCCTGGAAGAGCGTGACAGGAGGCGGCATCGGCACACCGGGCCCCGTGTTTCCCTGGCCGTTCGAACCGGGATGGGGCTTCTACTACTTCTGCCTGCTGCTGGCGGCGCTGGCGACCTGGATGACCGCCAACGTCGCGGCGAGCCGCTTCGGCCGCGGCCTGGTGGCGATTCGCGATGCCGAGGTCGCCGCCGAAGCGTCCGGCGTCGCCAAGGCCCGGCTGCTGATGACGGTATTCCTGTTC
>QFCS01000219.1_pt1 | contig 31683 bp, 30 predicted proteins | sample 3576561 | NCBI WGS metagenome assembly QFCS01 | reverse complement strand
TGGGGTTGGTGACGGCCTGGCGCTTGGCCGAGGCGCCCACCAGCACTTCGCCGTCTTCCTGGTAGGCCACGATCGACGGCGTGGTGCGCGCACCCTCGGCGTTCTCGATCACCTTGGTGTTGTTGCCTTCCATGATGGACACGCACGAGTTGGTGGTGCCCAGGTCAATGCCGATGATTCGTCCCATGTTGTTGCTCCGATGCGAAAAGTGAGGATGTTGTGAAAAACGATGTGGGGAAGGTGTGGATAACCGGTGGGTATTTCAAGCCCGCCTGGTGATCATTTGGGGGCTGCCACCGTCACCAGGGCCGGGCGCAGCACGCGGTCGGCGATGAGGTAACCCTTCTGCAGCACGCTGACCACGGTGTTGGCTTCCTGGTCGGCGGGCACCATGCTGATGGCCTGGTGCTGGTGGGGGTCGAACTTCGCGGCCCCGGTCGGGTTGATTTCCAGCACCTTGTGGCGCTCCAGCGCGCTTTTGAGCTGCTTGAGCGTGGCCTCGGTGCCTTCGCGCAGCTGTTCGCGCGTGGCGTCCGTGATGGCCAGGCCGGCTTCGAGGCTGTCGGCGACGGCCAGCAGGCTCTCGGCAAAGCTCTCCACGGCGAACTTGCGGGCCTTGCTGACCTCTTCCTCGGCGCGGCGGCGGGCGTTTTCGGCCTCTGCCTTGGCGCGCAGAAACTGGTCGGCCAGGTCGGCGTTCTGGGCCTTGAGCGTGGAGAGATCCTGGGTCAGGGCGGCGACGGCATCGGCCTGGTTGGCGGCCTCGGCGGCCAGGGCCTCTTCGGGGCTCACAGGCGCGTTCGGGTCGGGCTGGGCGGTATGGGGTGTCGTCTGGCTCATGGGTCTTTGAAGTGCGTGAAGTCAATGGCCAGGACGGCCATGCAGGGCAATTGGGGCCGACGGGCCCGGATTCAAGGGTGGGAGGTGGCACTTTGGCCACCGGTGGACGCTGCCGGCGCGAAGGCGGGCTGTCCAGGGGCGTGATTCTATGTCCCGGCGGGCAGGGGATGGGCGGCGCGCGCCTGCTGGTGTGACCATTTGCCCGCGAATTGCTGCACTTCCACCAGCCGGCGCGCCAGATCGGCGCCCTGGGTGGTGAGCCGGTAGCCGTGGCCGCTGTGGTCCACGAGGCGGGCGGCGCGCAGCTCTTTCAGACGGGTGTTGAGCGTGTTCGGGGTGACGCCGCCCACGCTGTCCTGCAGGAGCCGGAAGGTCTGGGGGTGGCCGTCGCTCAGGGCCCAGATCACGCGCATGGCGTAGCGCGATTCCAGCAAGTCGAAGAGTTGCATCACGGCAGCGTTGTCCTTGGCACTCATGCGAGGTCTCCTGCGACGGGCCCGTCTGGTTCTCGCAATATACGGCCCGCGCTACCGGTTTGCTAGCTGCGGGAACCCCCGTTCTGTGGCGCAAAGGCCAAGGCTACGGACTTACCCGGATTGCGCGGGCGTGGCCGGGCGGCGGTAGACCTTGCGCAGCAGGCCGATGAGGGTCTGCAGCTCCTCGGGCGAGAGGCGGTCGGCCACGTCGCGCTCCAGCGCGGTGGCCGTGGCCTGGGCCTCGCGGTACAGGCGCTCGCCGGGTGCCGAGAGGTGCAGGCCCTGGGCGCGCCGGTCGGTGGGGTGGGGTTTGCGCAGGATCAGGCCGCGTTTCTGCAGGCTCTTGACCATGCCCACCAGGTTGGGTGGCAGGATGTCCAGGGCGGCGCAGATCTGGCGCGAGGTCACGCCCGGGTTGTGCGCCACGACCGAAAGAACGGAAAAGTCCACCGGCCGCATGCCGAAGGGCTCCATGCGGCGCAGGAACACGGTGATCACGGCCAGCGCGGTGCGCCGCGCGTTGTAGCCCAGCAGGGTTTCGAGGTAGCTGGTGTCGATCTCTGGCCCGGTGCTCTCCGGCGCGCTGTCCAGCGGCGCCGGGGCGGCGGGCTTGCGCGGGCCGCGCGGGCGCCGCAGGGCGTTGGCGGTGGAGATGGTGGGGGAGGTCGCGGACATGGGTGGTCGCGGAGCTTAGCTGACCAGGGTGGCGTCCATCATGGCCAGGCGCATCTCGAACTCGGGCCAGACCCAGCGCCAGAAGGCGGCGCGGGCCTGGGCGCCGTGGCCGGCGGTGGCGGCCAGGCGCTCCCAGGCCCAGGCCATGAGCAGCAGGGCGGTGGCGCGCAGGAAGTCGTCGGCCAGCCAGAACGGGCGCTCGGCCGAGCCGCCGGCCATGGGCACGACGCGCTCGCGCACGAAGTCGCCGAAACGCGCCAGGGCGCCGCGGGTGGCCGCCGCCTCGGGCAGGGCGGCCAGGTCGCTGGTGAGGTCGGCCAGCAGGGCCTGCAGCGCGGCCGCGCCGTCGGGCAGGGTCTTGCGCACCAGCAGGTCGATCGCCTGGATCTCGTTCGTGCCCTCGTAGATCATGGCCACGCGCGCGTCGCGCACGTGCTGCTCGATGCCCCATTCGCGCACGTAGCCGTGGCCGCCGAACACCTGCAGGCAGGCGCTGGCGCCGCTGAAGGCCTGCTCGGTCCAGGCGGACTTGAGCACCGGCGTGACCAGGCTGCACCAGCGCGCGGCGGCCTCGCGCCGGGCGGCGTCGGGATGGTGTTTCTGGGTGTCGAGTTCGAGCGCGGTGCGGTAGGCGATCACGCGCCCGGCGTCGATCCAGGCGCGTTGGGTGCCCAGGATGCGCTGGATCGCAGGATGCAGGGCGATCGGGTCGGCCTCGCCGGCCTTGCTCGTGGTGCCGGGCGCGCGCATCTGGCGGCGCTCCTGCGCGTAGGCATGGGCTTTCTGCCAGGCGGCGTCGAGCAGGCCCACGCCTTGCAGGCCCACCAGCAGGCGCGCCGCGTTCATCATGACGAACATGGCGTTGAGGCCCTTGCCGGGCTCGCCGACCAGGGAGGCGGCGGCCTCGTCGAAGCGCATCACGCAGGTGGGGCTGCCGTGGATGCCCATCTTTTCCTCGATGCGCTCGCAGTGCACGGCGCTGCGGTTGCCATCGTCCTCGAACTTGGGCACCAGGAAGAGCGAGAGGCCCTTGGGGCCGGGCGGCGCGTCGGGCAGGCGCGCGAGCACCAGGTGCACGATGTTGTCGGCCAGGTCGTGTTCGCCGCCCGAGATGAAGATCTTGGTGCCGGTGAGGGCGTAGCGCCCGTCGGCCAGCGGCACGGCCTTGGTGCGCACCAGGCCCAGGTCGCTGCCGGCGTGGGGCTCGGTCAGGCACATGGTGGCGAGCCATTCGCCCGAGGCCAGCTTCTCCAGGTAGCGGGCCTTGAGTTCGTCGCTCGCGTGGTGGCGCAGGCATTCGTAGGCGCCGTGCAGCAGGCCGGGGGCCATGGTCCAGCCGTGGTTGGCGGCGTTGAGCATCTCGTGCAACACCGCTTCCACCACGGTGGGCAGGCCCTGGCCGCCGTCTTCGGTGGCGCTGGCCAGCGAGGGCCAGCCGGCCTGCCAGAAGGCCTGGTAGGCGTCGCGGAAGCCGGGCGGCATGGTGACCGCGCCAGCGTTCCATTGCGCGCCCACTTCGTCGCCTTCGCGGTTGAGCGGGGCGATCACCTCGCCGACGAATTTGCCCGCTTCCTCGATCACCTGCGTGAGCAGGCCAGTGTCGGCGTGCTCGGCCAGCGCGGGCAGTTCGGCGATGCGCTCGTGCGCGCGCAGCACGTCGAACAGCACGAAGGCGTGTTCGGCGGCGCGGGGCTGGTAGGCGTTCATGCGGCGGTGGCTTTGCGCGCGGTGCCGAGGTAGGTCTCGATCACGCGCGGGTCGCTGGCGAGTTCGCTGGCAGGGCCCTGGGCGCTGAGTTCGCCCATCTCGAGCACGTAACCATGGTCGGCCACCTGCAGCGCGGCGCGCGCGTTCTGCTCCACCAGCACGATGGTCACGCCGGTCTGGCGCAGGCGGTCGATGATGGCGAAGATCTCCTTGACGATCAGCGGCGCCAGGCCCAGGCTGGGCTCGTCGAGCATCAGCAGGTCGGGCGCGGACATGAGGGCTCGGCCCACGGCCAGCATCTGGCGCTCGCCGCCCGAGAGCGTGCCGGCGAGCTGGACGCGGCGCTCCTGCAGGCGCGGGAAGATGCTGTAGACGTCGTCCAGGCGGCTGCGCCACTGGGCGTTGCCCAGGCGCATCTGGCGGAAACCGCCGAGCAGCAGGTTGTCTTCCACCGCCATGGTGCCGAACAGCTCGCGCTTCTCGGGCACCAGGGCCATGCCGTTCATCACGCGCTCTTCGAGCGTGAGGGTGCTGATGTCCTGCCCGCGGAACTCGATCGCGCCCTGGCCGGGCAGGATGCCCATGAGGGTGTTGAGCAGCGTGGACTTGCCCGCGCCGTTGGGGCCGATCACGGTGATCACGCCGCCGGCTCGCGCCTGCAGGTCGATGCCGTGCAGCACCTCGGCGCGGCCGTAGCCGGCGCGCAGGCCCTTGACTTGAAGAATGGGGTTGCTCATGTCTCGTGCCTCAGTGTTCCGTGCCCAGGTAAGCGGCGCGCACCTTGGGGTCCTGCTGCACCTGCTCGGGCGGCCCCTGCGTGAGCAGGGTGCCGAATTCCATCACCACCAGGTGGTCGCAGATCTGCATCACCAGGTCCATGTCGTGCTCCACCAGCAGGATGCTCATGCCTTCGGCCTTGAGCTGGCGCAGCACGCCGGCCAGGGCCTGCTTCTCCTTGTGGCGCAGGCCGGCGGCGGGTTCGTCCAGCAGCAGCAGGGTCGGGTCGGCGCACAGAGCGCGCGCGATTTCCATCAGGCGCTGCGGGCCCATGGCCAGGTTGCCGGCCTGTTCGTGCAGGTACTCGCCCATGCCGATGCGCTCGAGCTGGCGCTGCGCCTCGCGGAACAGCTGGCGTTCCTCGGCGCGGTTGGCGCGCAGCATGGCGGGCAGCACGCCCTTGCGGCCGCGCGTGTGCGCGCCCAGGGCCACGTTCTCGAGCACCGTCATGTCCGGGATCATCTTCACGTGCTGGAAGGTGCGCGCCATGCCCAGCTGCGCGATGGCGCGCGAGGGCTTGCCGATCACGTTGCCGCCCTGGAAGCGCACCTCGCCGCTGGTGGCGGGCAGCACGCCCGTGATCAGGTTGAAGGTGGTGGACTTGCCGGCGCCGTTGGGGCCGATCAGGCCGACGATCTGGCCGGCGTGGATCTGGAAGCTGATGTCGTTCACCGCCACCAGGCCGCCGAACTGCATGCGCGCCTTCTGCACGTCCAGCACCAGCTCGCCAGCGGCGGGCTTGGCGCGCTCGGGCAGGGCGGCGGCGTTCTGCCAGTCCACCGCGCGCGGTTTCGGCGCCTTGCCCTTGCCGACCACGGACCACAGGCCGTCGGGCAGGTACTTGAGCACCACCACCAGCGCGATGCCGAAGACGATCACCTCGTAGCTGCCGCTGGTGCCGATCAGGCGGGGCAACAGCACCTGCAGCTGGTCTTCCAGCACGCGGATGAGGCCGGCGCCGACGATGGCGCCCCACACGTGGCCCACGCCGCCGATCACCGCCATGAACAGGTACTCGATGCCCATCTTCAGGCCGAAGGCCGAGGGGTTCACCGTGCGCTGGAAGTGCGCGAGCAGCCAGCCCGCCACAGAGGCGAACAGCGCGGCCAGCACGAACATGGTGACCTTGTAGCGGAAGGTGTTGATGCCCATTGCCTCGGCCATCTGCGAGCCGCTCTTGAGCGAGCGCATGGCGCGGCCCGCGCGCGAGTCCAGCAGGAACAGCAGCGCGGCGACGAAGGCCAGCAGGATGACCCAGGTCAATACGAAGAAGGCGCGGCCCTGGCCGATGTCGAAGCCGCCGATGGACAGGCTCTTGATGCCCAGCAGGCCGTCGTACTTGCCCAGCGCGTCCAGGTTGCCCATGAGGTAGTACAGCGACAGGCCCCAGGCGATGGTGGCCAGCGGCAGGTAGTGGCCCGACATGCGCAGCGTGATCAGGCCGACGATGAGCGCGCTGCCGGCGGTCAGCGCCATGCCGATGAACAGCGTGAGCCAGGGCGACATGCCCAGGTTGAGCGTGAGCCAGGCCGTGGTGTACGCGCCGATGCCGACGAAGGCCGCCTGGCCGAACGAGGTGAGGCCGCCCACGCCGGTGAGCAGGATCAGGCCCAGCACCGTCATGCTGTAGATGCCGATGTAGTTGAGCTGTGTGACCCAGAAATCGGGCAGGGGCGCGAGCGCAAGCAGCGGGATCGCGATGGCCAGGATCAGCAGGCCGATGTGTGGAATGCGGGGCATGTCAGTGGTCCTCGTCGGAATGCTTGCTGCTCAGGGACCTGAAGAGCAGAACGGGGAGGATCAGGGTGAAGACGATGACTTCCTTGAAGGCGCTGGCCCAGAAGGAGCCGAAGGCCTCGATCACGCCCACGCCCAGGGCCGCGACCAGCGCGCCCGGGTAGCTCGCCAGGCCAGCCGCCACGGCGGCCACGAAGCCCTTGAGGCCGATCAGGAAGCCCGAGTCGTAGAACACCGTGGTGGTCGGGCCGATCAGCAGGCCCGAGAGCGCGCCGATGAAGGCCGCCATGGTCATGGTCAGCTGGCCGGAGGCTTGTGAGGAGATGCCCATCAGGCGGGCACCGGTGCGGTTGACGGCGATGGCGCGCAGCGCCTTGCCGCGCAGCGAACGCTCGAAGTAGAGCCATAGCATGACGATGAGGGCCACCGTCGCCGCGAAGGTGATGATGGCCTGACCCGACAGCATGACGGGGCCGATGGCGTAGCGCGCGTCCCAGAACGCCGGGTTGCGGAAGCCCTCGGCGCCGAAGAACAGCAGGCCCAGGCCGGTCAAGGCGAAGTGCACGCCGACCGACACGATCAGCAGCACCAGCGGCGTGGAGCTCTCCAGCGACTGGTAGGCCACGCGGTACACCAGCGGGCCGTACACGGTGACCACCGCCACGCTGAGCACCGCCTGCACCCACAGCGGGAACTGCTGCGGCGCGGCCCAGATGGCGACGAGAGAGACGACGACTGGCAAGGTGAGCGTGCGCGCGGCCGCCTTGACGGCGATCAGCGCATTGCGCTGGTGCTGCCAACGGCCGAACAGCTCCATGAGCGCGGCCACGCTGGCCAGCAGCAACAGCAGCCACACGGTGCCGGGCACCTTGCCGGTCTGGAAAATGGCCAGGGTGAGCGCGCCGTAAGCGACGAACTCCCCCTGGGGAATGAAGATGATCCGGGTGACGGTGAACACCAGGACGATGGCCAGGCCCAGCAGTGCGTACACCGCACCGTTGGTCAGACCATCCAACGCCAGGATGCTGGCGATTGAGAAATCCATAAAAGCCTCAGCGCAAGAAAGAGACACTCTCGAACAGGGACACCGAGGGTCCGGCTCCGCCGGCCCCAGGTGTCGTCCCCCCTCGAAGCGCCGAAGGCGCGCCACAGAGGGGGGGAAGCCGCGTCAGCGGCGCAGGGGGGCGTTTCGAATCACTCGACTTTGAACTTGCCGTCGACGACCTTCAGCATCACGCCCGTTTCGTTCGTGAAGCCCCAGTGGTCGTCCTTGGACCAGTTCATCACGCCGTGCGCGAACACGGTGCGGCCCATGGTTTCGAGTGCGTCGCGCAGACCGGCGCGGAACTCGGGCGTCCCGGGCTTGGCGGTCTTCAGTGCGATCGGCACGGCCTTGTTCAGTGCGATGGCGGCGTCGTAGGCGTGGCCCGCGAACTGGTTGCGCATGCCGGGGCCGACCAGCTTCTCGTAGTTGGTGACGAAGTCCATGGCCAGCTTCTTGGACGGGTGGTTGTCAGGCAACTGTTCGGCGATCACAGCCGGACCGGAGACCACGAAGGAGCCTTCCACGTCCTTGCCACCGATGCGCACCAGGTCGGGCGTGGCGGCAGCGTGCGTCTGGTAGATCTTGCCCTTGTAGCCGCGCTCGACGATGGCCTTGTGCGGCATGGCAGCACCCGAGCCGGTCGCCACCACCAGGATCGCATCGGGGTTGGCGGCGGTGAGCTTGAGCGCCTGCGGCGTCACGCTGGTGTCGGCGCGCGCGAAGCGCTCGGCGGCCACGATCTTCATGCCGGCTTTCTCGGCCAGCGGCGTCATGGCCTTGAGCCACAGCTCGCCGTAGGCGTCGGTGTAGCCCAGGAAGCCGATGGTCTTGATGCCCTGCTTCTTCATGTGCTCGACCACGGCGAAGCCCATCACATCGTTGCCCTGCGGCAGGCGGAACAGCCATTGGTCGGCACCGGGCGGCACGCCCACGGGCGAAGCGGCCAGCTGCACGGTCTTGGCTTCGGCTGCCACCGGGGCGATGGCCGCGGCCACCGGGGTGAGGGTCGAGCCGATGATGACGTCGACCTTGTCGTCGGTCACCAGGCGGCGTGCGTTGGCAGCGCCCTTGCCCGGGTCGCTCGCGTCGTCCAGGATGATCAGGTTGACCTTCTCGCCGCCAATGGTCTGCGGAAACAGCTTGAACTGGTTCTGCATCGGAATGCCGAGGCCGGAGCCCGGGCCCGTGAGCGAGAGGATCACGCCCACGTTGATGTCGGCCAGCGCCGCGGTGCTGGCCAGGGCCGTGACGGCGACGGCGACGAGGGTTTTGACGGCTTTCATTCGAGTCTCCTTCTGGGGTGGTGAAAAGGGAAAGGGCAGGGAAAACGCAGGGGTCAGGAACAGAGGGCCTTGATGTCCTCGGGCACGGGAATGGCCTTGATGCGCTCGGGCGCCTCGGGCGGATGGATCACGAAGGCGCGCGTCTCGGTGCCTTCGCAGAGCACGTCGTCGCCGCGTTTCACCACGTGCCGGTGCATGAACACCTTCTCGCGCCACTCGGTCACGCTGGTGTGGATCTGCAGGCGTTCGCCGTAGGTGGCCGGGCGGCTGAACTTGGTGTGGATCTCCAGCAGAGGCGTGCCCACGATGCCGCGCGTCTTGACCAGCTCGCGCCAGGGCGGCACGCCGCACTTGACGAAGAAGTTCAGCGAGGACGCGTCCATCCATTTCGAGAAATTCGGAAAGAAGACGATGCCGGCGGGGTCGCAGTCGCCGAACATCACTTCCACTTCGTAAACAACGGTCTTGGTCATGAGGGGGTTTACCGGGGGGCCATGCGGAGTGCGCCATCGAGGCGGATCACTTCGCCGTTGAGGTGCGTGTTGGTGACGATGTGCGCGGCGAGCTGGGCGAACTCTTCGGGCTTGCCCAGGCGCGGCGGGAAGGGGATGCTGGCCGCCAGCGACTGCTGGACCGGCTCGGGCAGCTGCTTCATCAGCGGCGTGCTGAACAGGCCGGGCGCGATGGTGCAGACGCGGATGCCGTGCTGCGCAAGGTCGCGCGCCATCGGCAGCGTCATGCCCACCAGGCCACCTTTGGAGGCGCTGTAGGCCTGCTGGCCGATCTGGCCGTCGAACGCGGCCACGCTGGCGGTGAACACCATCACGCCGCGCTCGCCGTCTTCCAGCGCATCGAGCCTGGCGCAGGCGGCGGCGAACAGGCGGCTGGCGTTGTAGGTGCCGATCAGGTTGACGTTGATGACCTTGGCGAAGTCTTCCAGCGGCGCGGGGCTGCCGTCCTTGGCGACCACGCGCTTGGCCGAGCCGATGCCGGCGATGTTCATCAGGATGCGCGCCGGGCCGTGGGCCGCGGCGGCCTGGTCGATCGCGGCCTGCAGGCTCTCGGTGTCGGTGATGTCGCACAGCAGCGCCACGCCGCCGATGTCGGCCGCGACGCGCTTGGCGTTGTCCAGGTTCACATCGAGCACGGCGACCTTGGCGCCCAGGCGCGCGAGTTCGCGCGCGGTGGCCTCGCCCAGGCCCGAGCCACCACCGGTGACGAGGGCCGCGTGTCCTTGAATGTTCATAGAGGTCTCCTTCTTCTCTGGTTTCAGGCGTTCGGATTTTGAATCAGGAGCGCCATGCCCTGGCCACCGCCCACGCACGCGCTGGAGATGCCGTAGCGCTGGCCGCTGCGCTGCAGTTCGCGCGCCAGCGTGAGCGTCAGGCGCACGCCGGTGGCGGCGAGCGGGTGGCCCAGCGCGATCGCGCCACCGTTGACGTTGAGCTTGTCCAGGTCCATGCCGAGCTCGCGCGCCACCGCCAGGGTCTGCGCGCCTTGCGCTTCGTTCACCTCGAAGCGCGCGATGTCGCTCAGCTTCAGGCCGGTGCGCTCCAGCAGCAGGCGGATGGCCGGTGCGGGGCCGATGCCCATGATCTCGGGCGGCACGCCCACGGCGGCGGCGGCGACCACGCGGGCCAGCGATTGCTTGCCGTTCGCCTTCGCGTAGCTGCCGGAGGCGACCACGCAGGCCGCGGCGGCGTCCACCAGGGCCGAGCTGTTGCCGCCGGTCTGCACACCGCCCTCGAACACGGGCTTGAGCTTGGCCAGGATCTCCACCGGCGAGAGGCGCGGGTGGGTGTCGGTGGCCACTTCGGCGAGCTTGCCTTGCAGCTTGATGCCGCGCGCCTTGTAGCCCGAGAGCTCGAACTTCTCGGTCACCACCGGCACGATCTCACCGGCGAGAAAACCGCTTTCCTGCGCGGCCACGGCCTTGGCGAACGAGGCCGAGGCGAAGGCATCCACCTCTTCGCGGGTGATGCTGTATTTCTTCGCCAGGTTCTCGGCGGTCTGGATCATGTTGATGCCCGCCGCCGGGTCCTTCAGCGCTTCCCACATGTAGTCCTTGAAGCCCACCGGCGCGCCCAGCTTGAAGCCGGTGCGGTGGTCGAAGGCGGCGATGGGGTTGCGCGTCATGCTCTCGGTGCCCACCACCAGCGCGGCCTCGCAGGCGCCGCCCTGGATGTGTTCGCCGGCCTGGCGGAACAGCTCGAAGCCGGTGCCGCAGATGCGCTGCGCCATGATGGCCGGCACCTCCACCGGCACGCCGGCGTACAGGCCGATGTGGCGCGGCAGGAAGAACTGGTCGAAATCGCCGGGCGCCATGTTGCCCGTGACCACCGAACCGATGTGCTCGCCCGGCACGCCCGCGCGCGCCAGCGCTTCGCGCGCGGCCTTGATGCCCAGGTCGGTGGGCGAGATGTGGCCCAGCGCGCCGCAGTAGTCCACCAGGGGAGTGCGCACGCCGTCGAGCAGCCAGACGTCGTCGAACGCGTTGAAGAAGCCTCGGGAAGCCATGTCGTTGTGTCTTTACTGGGGTTTAAGAATCGCGTGCAGCGTGTCGGCGTGCAGGCGTTCCACGGTCTCGGCCCGGTGGGCCAGCACCGCGCGCTGGTTGATCGAGCCCTTGTCGGTGATCTCGCCGCGGTCGATGGTGGGCGGGTCGGCCAGCAGGCACAGGCGCGCGATGCGGCTGGCGCTGCCGGTGGATGTCTTGGCCAGCTCGGTCACCACGCGCTGGAAATGCGCGAGCACGGGCGCGCTGTTGAGCACCTCGTGCAGCGAGGCCTCGGCGCCCAGGCCGCTGAGCGCGCGCACCGCGCCGGTGGGGAACACCATGGCGCCGACTTCCTTCATGTTCAGGCCGGTGAGCACCACGTCCTGGATGTAGGGCGCGCCGGCGGCGATGATCTTGGCGCGCAGCGGGCCCACGCTCACGAAGGTGCCGGTGGCGAGCTTGAAGTCTTCGGCGATGCGGCCGTCGAACTTCAGGCCCAGGTGGATGTCGGTCTCGTCGATCCACTTCACCGCGTCGCCGGTCTTGAAGAAGCCTTCTTCGTCGAAGGACTCGGCGGTCTCCGCCGGCATGCGCCAGTAGCCCGGCGTGATGTTCGGGCCCTTGTAGCGCACCTCCGTCTTGCCGTCGGTGTCGACCAGTTTGAGCACCAGGCCCGGCGTGGGCAGGCCCAGGTCGCCGGCCTTCACGTTGGCGCTGGTCACGTACAGGCCGAACGGGCCCGACTCGGTCATGCCCAGGCCCGTGCCCATGACGATGCGCTCGCCGATCTCCTGCTCCTGCACCGCGTGCAGGGCGTCCCACACCGGCTGGGCCAGCGCGGCGCCCGCGTAGAAGAACATGCGCACGCGCGAGAGCAGGGTCTTGCGCAGGGCCTCGTCGGTCTTCATCGCGTTGGCAATCGCCTCGAAACCCGTGGGCACGTTGAAGTACACCGTGGGCGCGATCTCGCGCAGGTTGCGCAGCGTCTCGGCCATCAGCGCGGGCGTGGGTTTGCCGTCGTCGATGTAGAGCGTGCCGCCGTGGTACAGCACCATGCCGACGTTGTGGTTGCCGCCGAAGGTGTGGTTCCAGGGCAGCCAGTCCACCAGCACCAGCGGGTTCTCGGCCAGCACCGGCATCGACTCCGTCATCTGCTGCTGGTTGGCGCACCACATGCGCTGCGTGTTGATCACGGCCTTGGGCATCTTGGTCGAGCCCGAGGTGAAGAGGAACTTGGTGATGGTGTCCGGGCCGGTGGCGGCCATGGCGGCGTCCACCGCCGGTGTGGCCTCGGTGGCCAGCAGCGAGGCGAACGAGGTGGTGGCGCGGCCGGGCACGCTGCCCTCGGTCGTCACCAGCTCCACGTCGGCCCCCAGCGTGGCGAGCATGGCGCGGCTGTAGCGCTGCGCGTCGGCGGCGAACACCAGGCCGGGCGTGAGCGTCTTCACCACGTGGTGCAGCTTGTCGAAGTCCTGGCTCACCAGCGAGTAGGCCGGCGAGGTCGGGCAGTAGGCGATGCCGGCGTAGACGCAGCCCAGCGCGAGCAGCGCATGCTCCAGGTCGTTCTCGCTCAGGATCAGCACCGGCTTGTCGGCGGACAGGCCGCGGTTCAGCAGGCCCTGGCCGATGCGGCGCGCCGCGTCGAGCGCCTGCGCGAAGCTGATGTGGCGCCAGTCGCCCGTGCTGCCGTCGGCGTTCCTCGCGCGGCGCGCGAACACGGTCTGGTCGGGGCGCGTGCGAGCCCAGTGCACCAGCCGGTCGGTGATGCGACCGGGGAAGGCGGGCAGGTCCTGCTGCGCGCTCAGGTAGTGCACGCCGGTGTCGCCGTCGCGCAGCGTGGCGCGGGTGACACCGAAGGTCAGGGGCCGGTAACGGGCGGCCGTGGCGGGGTTCTGGCTCATGTCTCTCTCGGGCGGTTTGTCGTTGTCGATCAATCGTGTCGGCGCACGTGCCTCTTCCAGGGATGCCGCGGAACCGGCTTTGCCGGGCCCAGGCATCGCCCCCTGGGGGGTGACGCCGAAGGCGGCGCGGGGGGTTAATCCTTGCTGACTTTGTTCGCGCGGCCTTCCAGGAAGGCGCGCACGCGCTCTTTTGCCTCGGGGGCGTTCTGCACGATGGCGGCCATCAGCGCTTCGGTGAAGAAGCCCTGGTCGGCCGGTTGTTCGGCGATGCGCGGCAGGGCGTGCATCAGCGCGTAGTTGGTCAGCGGTGCGTTGCTGGCGATGCGCGTGGCCAGTTCCATGGCTTTTTCCAGCGCCGTGCCTTCGGGCACCAGGTACTGCGCCAGGCCGATGCGTTCACCGTCCTCGGCCTTGTAGACGCGGCCGGTGAACATCATGTCGGCCATGCGCGCGGCGCCGATCAGGCGCGGGATGCGCACCGAGCCGCCACCGCCCACGAAGATGCCGCGCGAGCCTTCGGGCAGCGCGAAGAAGGACGAGGCGTCGGCGACGCGGATGTGGCAGGCGCTGGCCAGCTCCAGGCCGCCGCCGACCACCGCGCCGTGCAGCGCCGCGACCACCGGCACCGGGCCGTGCTGCACGCACTCCAGCGCGGCGTGCCACATGCGCGAGTGGTGCAGGCCCTGGCCGGCGTCGCGTTCCTGCAGTTCGGAGAGGTCCAGGCCGGCGCAGAAGTGCTCGCCCGCGCCGTGGATCACGGCGGCGCGCACGCCTTGCGGCATGCCCTGGAAGATGTCGCGCAAGGCGAGGATCAGGCCGTCGTTGAGCGCGTTGCGCTTGGCGGGCCGGTTCAGCGTGATGACCGCGATTTCGGACGATTCGCCTTGCAGGCTCAGGCTGATGTCGGTGGAATGGATGGGCATGAGGCAGGAAGGGCTTGCTTGAAGTGAGGTCGCATTATTGTTATAAACAATAACCAAAACAAGCACACCGGTCGAAAACGACCCCCGTGTTTACCCTAGGTAGAGAGACACCCATGGACCACAAGAACCTGCTCGCGATCGACATCCACACCCACGCGGAAGTGAGCTGCCGCAACCCCTTCGACAACTACGGCGAGGAGTACGACCGCGCGGCCGACAAGTACTTCGGCAGCAACCGCCGGCCCACCATCGCCGAGACCATCGCCTACTACCGCGAGAAGAAGATCGGCCTGGTGATGTTCACCGTGGACAGCGAATCGAAGCTCGGCCGCCGGCGCATTCCGAACGAGGAGATCGCGCAGGCCGCGCGCGAGAACAGCGACATGATGATTGCCTTCGCCAGCATCGACCCGCACAAGGGCAAGATGGGCGCGCGCGAGGCCGAGCGGCTGATCGCGGAAGAGGGCGTCAAGGGCTTCAAGTTCCACCCCACGGTGCAGGGCTACCACCCCTACGACAAGATGGCCTGGCCGATCTACGAGGTGATCAACGCGCACAAGCTGCCCGCGATCTTCCACACCGGGCACAGCGGCATCGGCTCGGGCATGCGCTGCGGCGGCGGTCTGCGGCTGGAGTACAGCAACCCCATGCACCTGGACGACGTGGCGATCGATTTCCCCGACATGCAGATCGTCATGGCCCATCCCAGTTTCCCGTGGCAGGACGAGGCGCTCAGCGTGGCCACGCACAAGCCCAACGTGTGGATCGACCTCTCGGGCTGGAGCCCGAAGTACTTCCCGAAGCAGCTGGTGCAGTACGCCAACACGCTGCTGAAGGACCGCGTGCTGTTCGGCAGCGACTACCCGCTGATCACGCCCGAGCGCTGGATGAAGGACTTCGAGGTCGCCGGTTTCAAGCCCGAGGTGATGCCCGGCATCCTGAAGGGCAACGCGGTGCGCCTGCTGGGGCTGGATTGATCGCCCCTGCCGCGCTGCGCGCGACCCCCGTCCGGGGGCGATGCCTACGGCCCGGCGAAGCCGGTTCCGTGGCATCTCTGGCTGGAACCCGGGCGCTCCGGCGCTCCCGCGTTGAGGACACCACATGCTGACAGCCTTTCATTCGCTGGCCGACATCGAGCGGCTGGAGCAGACCCCGCGCGGGCAGACCGCGCCGCACCGCAGTCCGTATGCGCTGATCCGCGCCACGGCCGAGCGTTTCCCCGAGCGCGAGGCGTTCCGCTTTCTGCCCGACGCCGATCTCGCCACCGAGCCCCGCCGCATCAGCTACCGCGCGCTGCTGGCCGACATCCACCGCGCGGCCAACCTGTTCCGCTCGCTGGGCGTGGGGCCGGACGACGCGGTGGCGCTGCTCGCGCCCAACCTGCCCGAGGCGCATGCGGTGCTCTGGGGAGCGCAGCTCGCGGGCCGCGTGTGTCCCATCAACTACCTGCTGCAGCCCGATCACATCGCGGCCTTGCTGAAAGCCTCGAACGCCAAGCTGCTGGTCGCGCTCGGGCCCAACGGCGAGCTCGCGGTGTGGCCGGTGGCCGAGCAGGTGGTGCGGCACCATGCGCTGCCGCTGATCCAGATCCGCGTGGGCGAGTCCACCGCGCCCGAGGTGCCGGTGCTGCAGGACCTGCTGGCCGCGCAGCCCGAGGCGCTGGGCTTCGAGCCCGACCTGAACCCTGACCGTGTGGTGGCCTTGTTCCACACCGGCGGCACCACGGGCGCGCCCAAGCTCGCGCAGCACACCCAGGGCAACGAGGCGCACACGGCCTGGTTCGCCCACGCCTTCTACGACCTGGACGAGCACGCGGTGGAGATCAACGGCTTTCCGCTGTTCCACGTGGCCGGCGCCTTCGTCTATGGCCTGGCTTTGCTCGCGGTGGGCGCGCGGCAGGTGCTGCCCACGCTCAGCGGCATGCGCAACACCGGCTTCGTGCAGCGCTACTGGCGGTTCTGCGAACGCGAGCGCGTGACGCACCTGGCCTGCGTGCCCACGGTGCTCGCGGCCCTGATGGGCGTGCCGGTGGACGCGGACATCACCACCGTGCGCGCGGCCTACACCGGGGGCTCGCCGCTGCCGTCCGAACTCGCGCAACGCTTCGAAGCCGCAACCGGCATCCCCGTGCGCAACATCCTGGGCATGACCGAGTGCGCGGGGCTGGTGAGCATCGAGCCCTTGCTCGGGCCACGCACGCCCGGCTCGGCCGGCCTGCGCCTGCCTTACACCGAGGTGCATGCCGTGCCCTGGCGCGATGGCGAGGCGAAGCTGGACGAACGCTGCGCGGCGGGCGAGACCGGCGTGCTGGTGCTGCGCGGCCCGCACGTGAGCCCGGGCTACACCGACGCGGCGCGCAACGCCGGGATGTTCGAGCAGGGCTGGATCGTCACCGGCGACCTGGGCCACCTCGACGAGGCCGGCCGCATCCACATCACCGGCCGCGCGAAGGACGTGATCATCCGCGGCTCGCACAACATCGACCCCGGCCTGGTGGAAGACGCGTTCCTCGCGCACCCCGCCGTGGCCTTGTGCGCCGTGGTGGCCGAGCCCGATGCCTACGCGGGCGAGGTGCCGGTGGCCTTCGTGACGCTCAAGCCGGGTACGACGCTGCTTGCCGATGAGTTGCTGGCGCTGGTTGCGCCGCAGGTCTACGAACGGCCGGCGGTGCCCAAACGCGTGGTGCTGCTCGAGGCCTTGCCCATGACCGCGATCGGCAAGGTGTTCAAGCCCGAGCTGCGCCTGCGCGCGATCGAGATCAAGCTGGCCGAGGCGCTGCGCGAATGGGCGCCCGGTGTGCCGGCGCGCGTGCAGGCGCTGGAGCGGGGCGGGCGGCAGTGCGCGGTGATCACCGTGCCCGGCCCGCGCGACGAAGCGCTGCGCGAGCGCCTCATGCAAGGTCTCGCGGCCATGGCCGTCGAGACCGAGCTGCGCTTCGACTGAGCGAGGGCTACCAGCCGCCGCGCGTGAGCCAGCGCTCGACCTGATCGAGCTTGTCCACGCCCCAGAAGGGTTCGCCGTCCACCACCACGGTGGGCGAGCCGAACACGCCGGCTTTCAGCGACGTGTCGACCATCGCGCGCAGCAGCGACGCGGCTTCATCGCCCGCGGCCGCCTCGGCCACGGCATCGGCCGACAAACCCTCGGGCAGGGCGAGGCCGCGCAGGGCTTCGGGCGTGGAAAGGTCCTGGCCCTCGCCCCAATAGGCCGCGTAGATCGCGTGCGCCAGCGCGGCCGCGTGGGCCGGCTGGTGCTGCTTCACCCAGGCGAAGGCGCGCGCGCAGGGCAGGGGGTTCATCACCGGGTCGTTCGGCTGGCGCTTCATCGGGAGGCCGTGTTCGCGCGCGTGGCGCAGCACGTCGCGCGCGGTGTAAGGGCCCTTCAGGGGCGTGTCCATCAAGGGTTTGAGGCCCATCACCTTCATCACCGACACGCCCAGCAGCATGGCGCGCCAGTCCACCGCGCGGCCATGGCGCGCGGCCAGGGCTTCGATGCGCAGCGAGGCGAAGTAGCCGTAGGGCGAGATGAAGTCGAAGTGGAACTGGATCGGTGAGCTCATGGGAGAGGGCGAGCGATCAAAAGCCGCTTAGCAGGTTTCATAACAAGATGGAATAGCTGTTTGTACCTAAACAGGCTGGCGCGGGGCGCGCGATGGCTGCACAGTGTGCCTCTTGTGCCTGACGCGGCACATGTCATGTCCTGGCCGCCCTTCAGGGGGTGGACCGCACGGATTTCGTTTTTTCTCTCCTTCCCCCTTTCTCTCAGGAGCATCTCCATGACATTCCTTCGACGCCGCAACGCCATCGTGGCGATGGCTGCCCTTGGCGCGGCCACCCTGGCGGGCAGCGCCCTGGCGCAGCAGACCGTGACGCTGCGCCTGCACCAGTTCCTGCCGCCGACGGCGCCCATCCCCGCCCTGGCCATCGTGCCGTGGGCGAAGAAGGTCGAGGCGGAGTCGGGTGGCCGCATCAAGGTGCAGCTGTTCCACTCGATGTCCATGGGTGGTTCGCCGCCGCAGCTGTTCGACCAGGCGCGCGACGGCGTGGTGGACATTTCCTGGACGGTGCTGGGTTATACGCCGGGCCGTTTCAACAAGGCCGAGGTGTTCGAGCTGCCGTTCATGAGCGGCAAGGCCGAGCCGGCGTCGCGCGCGTTCCACGAGTTCGTGGAGAAGCACGCGGCCGATGAGTTCAAGGACGTGAAGCTGCTGGCGGCGCACACGCACGGCCCGGGCCTGTTCCACACGAAGGAGCCGCTGACGAAGCTGGAAGACCTGAAGGGCAAGAAGGTGCGCGGCGGTTCGCGGGTGATCAGCAGCATGTTGTTGAAGCTGGGCGCGACGCCGGTGGGCATGCCGGTGCCGGCAGTCACGGAGGCGATGACCAAGGGTGTGATTCAGGGCACGACGATTCCGTGGGAGGTGGTGCCTTCGCTGAAGATCGCGGAGATCGTGAAGAACCACACCACGTTCTCGGGCCCACAGGGTTTGTTCACGCAGACGTTCGCGCTGACGATGAACCGCAACAGCTATGACAAGCTGCCGGCGGATCTGAAGAAGGTGATCGACGCGAATTCGGGTGTGGAGACGGCGGCGCTGTTCGGTCGCGCGATGGACGAGGGTGACCGCATGGGTCTGGCGTCGGCGACGAAGTTGGGCAACAAGGTGGTGACGCTGGACGCCGCCGAGACCAAGCGTTGGCAGGCGACGGCGGTGGCCGTGGAGGCCGACTGGGTGAAGGAAGTGCAAGCCAAGAACATCGACGGCGCGAAGCTGGTGTCTGAAGCTCGTGCCCTGATTGCCAAGCACAGCAAGTAATTCAAGTTTCTCTTGAGTTGCTTGGGCCGCTCGTTTTTCGGGCGGCCTTTTTTGTGCCTGCTGGGTGGGCGCGCCAAGCTTGGTGTGCCCACACCGCTTGCAGGACGGTGGCGATGCCCGAATGCGCAGGCCCCCATTCGCGGTTGCCACAGAGGTTGAGCGCCAGCGCGGTGTTGACGAAAGGGTGTTCGCGGACCCGGGCAGACGTCCGCGAGCAGGGCCGGAGCAGGCGGGCGTCGCCACTGGCCTGACGCGAGGTCCCTGCCTGAAACGCAGCGAGAGAGAAACCTCAGCCCCAAACCTCCCGAGCCGTCTCCACCACAAGGGCAAGCTTCCGACGCTGATCCTCCACAGCGATGTTGTTCCCATGCACGGTGGAAGAGAACCCGCACTGAGGCGACAGACACATCTGCTCCAGCGGCGCGTACTTGGCAGCCTCATCGATGCGCCGCTTCAGATCGTCCTTGCTCTCCAGCTGACCGAACTTCGTCGTCACCAGCCCCAGCACCACGACCTTGCCCTTGCTCAAAAATCGCAAGGGCCGGAAATCCCCCGAACGATCGTCGTCGTACTCCAGGAAAAACGCATCCAGCTTCATCTCCGACAACAACGCCTCCGCCACCGGCTCGTAGTTCCCCGCCGCCGCGTGCGTGCTCTTGAAATTGCCCCGGCACAAATGCATCGCCAGCGTCATCCCCGCCGGCTTGTGCGCCACCACCTTGTTGATGAAACCCGCGTACCGGTGCGGCAACTCGTTCGGATCGTCCCCCCGCTGGCGCGCCGCCTCCCGCATCCGCTCATCGCACAGGTACGCCATGTTCGTGTCGTCCATCTGCACGTACGTGCAACCGGCGTCCGCCAGACTCTGCAACTCCTCGCCATACGCCTTCGCCACATCGTCGTAGAACACCGGGTCCAGCTCCGGATACGCCTCCTTGCTGATCCCCGCGCGCCCACCCCGGAAATGCAGCATCGTCGGCGACGGAATCGTCACCTTCGGCGTCACCGGCGCGGGCAGACCCAAAGCCGCCACCTGCGCCTTCAGGTACTCGAAGTCCGCCAACTGGATGTTCTTCGCGTGCCGCACCTTGTCGATCACGCGGATCACCGGCGGCGCCAGCTCCTCCGTGCCGTCCGGCTTGCGGATCGTCACCGGAATGTCCGTCTTCACACCGCCCAGCTGCTCCAGGAAATCGATGTGGAAATACGTGCGGCGGAACTCGCCGTCCGTGATCGACTGCAGGCCCACATCGGCCTGGAACTTCACGATCTCGGCGATCGCCCGGTCCTCCACCTCGCGCAGCTGCGCCGCGCCGATCTCGCCCTTGGCCTTTTTCTCGCGGGCTTCGAGCAGGTAGGCCGGTCGCAGAAAACTGCCGACGTGGTCGGCGCGGAACGGGGCATGGGTGCGCAGGCTCATGGTGGAAAACGTCCTCGGGTCGTTGGGTTCTGAAAATGGGGTGAAGGCGCACTTTGCCAGCCTTCAATGCATACATAAACCTATGGAAAACCCCGATTCGATGGCAAATCGCTTGAAAAATGGCGGTTTCTGTATACATTGCGTATCCCATGACCTTGGATGCCACCACCCTGTCCCCGCCCGAGCCCGTGGGTGCCGCCACCGAAAGCGCGCAGGTGCGCGCTCTGCTGCAGCTGCGCGAACTCATCCTCTCGGGTGAGCTGGCCGGCGGCTCGCGCATCGCCGAACTCGCCATCGTGGAGCGCCTGGGCGTCTCGCGCACCCCCATCCGCGCCGCGCTGATGCGGCTGGAGCAGGAAGGCCTGCTCGAAGCCCTGCCCAACGGCGGTTACGTGGTGCAGACCTTTTCCGAGCGCGACATCGCCGACGCGATCGAACTGCGCGGCACGCTCGAAGGCCTGCTGGCCCGGCTGGCGGCCGAGCGCGGCGCGCCCGGCGCGGTGCTGCTCGAAGCCCGGCAATGCCTCAACCGCCTGGATACCGTGCTCGCCGTGCCCGCGCTCGACGACAAGGGCTTTTCCGACTACGTGGCGCTCAACAGCCAGTTCCACGCCCTGGTCTGGGAAATGGCCGACAGCCCCACCATCGCGCGCCAGCTGGACAAAGTGCTCACCTTGCCGTTCGCCTCGCCCTCGGGCTTCGTGGTGATGCAGGCCCATTCCCAGCGCGCGCGCGACATGCTGGTGGTGGCGCAGGACCAGCACCGCCAGGTGCTCGACGCCATCGAACAGCGCGAAGGCACGCGCGCCGAGGCCATCATGCGCGAGCACTCCCGCCTCGCCCAGCGCAACCTGCGCGAGGTGCTGGCCGGTCACGCCACGGTGCACGCGCCGGCCTCCATGCCGGCCATCAAGCTCATCCGCCGCCGCTGAGGCGGGCGACAACCCGAAGGTTTCATAGAAAAACGGCATAACTGAAAGTCGGTTATCTGGCTGGCGGAGATGCCGGCGGCCATGCACAGTGTGGGCAAGACGTTCTTCAAGCCTGCCGGAAGTCGGAGTGCGCCCACACGCTACCGACCCGGCGAACACAAGGAACTGGAGACAAGCATGAGATTCATCCAACGCCGAACCGCCTTGCTGGCCGTGGGTGCCCTCGCTGGTGCCCTGATGGCGGGCAACGCCATGGCCCAGCAGCAGGTCACGCTGCGGCTGCACCAGATGCTGCCGCAGCAGGCCACCATCCCGGCGCGCGCGCTCATCCCCTGGGCGCAGAAGGTGGAGGCCGAGTCGGGCGGCAAGATCAAGGTCCAGCTGTTCCATGCCATGGCCCTGGGCGGCGCGCCCCCGCAGCTGTACGACCAGGCCCGCGACGGCGTGGTGGACCTGACCTGGACCGTGCTGGGCTACACCCCGGGCCGCTTCAACAAGTCCGAAGTCTTCGAGCTGCCCTTCATGAGCGGCTCGGCCGAGGAGTCCTCGCGCGCCTTCCAGGAATACGTCGAGAAGTTCGCCGCCGACGAATTCCGCGAGGTCAAGCTGATCGCGGTGCACACCCACGGCCCCGGCCTGTTCCACACCAAGACGCCGGTGACCGGCCTGGAAAGCCTGCGTGGCATGAAGGTGCGAGGCGGCTCGCGCGTCATCAACAACATGCTCACCAAGCTGGGCGCCACGCCCGTGGGCATGCCGGTGCCGGCCGTGACCGACGCCCTGTCCAAGGGCACCATCGACGGCACCACCATCCCCTGGGAAGTCACGCCCTCGCTCAAGGTCACGGAGCTGGTGAAGAACCACACCACCTTCGCCGGCAAGCAGGGCCTGTACACCCAGACCTTCGCGTTCTCCATGAACCGCGCCAGCTACGAGAAGCTGCCGCCCGACCTCAAGAAGGTGATCGACGCCAACTCCGGCATCGAGACCGCCGCCCTGTTCGGCAAGGCCATGGACGACGGCGACAAGGCCGGCCGCGAGATCGCCGAGAAGGCCAAGAACAACATCGTGGCGCTCGACGCGGCCGAGACGCAGCGCTGGCGCCGCACCGCGGCCACGGTCGAGACCGACTGGGTCAACGAAATGAAGGGCAAGAACATCGACGGGGCCAAACTCCTGTCGGAAGCGCGTGCGCTGATCGCGAAGTACCAGCGATAATCCCGCACCCCCCACGGGACGGCCCTCCTGGCCGTCCCTCTACTGAGTGACCGATTCGCTTTCGCTGTGCTCAGCGGACGTGAATTGGTCGTTTTTTTGAAGGTGACAAGTTTGAAAGTGCTGTCTTTATTGGCCAGGTTCTGCGCCATCCTGGCCGGGGTCTTGCTCACGGTGATCACCCTGATCACCTGCTTCAGCCTGATCGGCCGCAACACCATCGGCGTCACGCTGGTGGGTGACTACGAGCTGACCGCTGTCACCGCGGGCGCGGCGATCGCGCTCTTCATGCCCTGGTGCCAGCTCAAGCGCGAGAACATCATCGTCGACTTCTTCACCGCCAAGGTGTCCGAGGCCGGCATCGCGCGCCTGGACCGCTTCGGCAGCCTGCTGCTGGCCTTCCTGATGTTCGCGCTGGCGTGGCGCACCGCCATCGGCGGCATGAGCGCCTACGCCTCCCAGACCACCACCATGATGCTCGGCTTCCCCGAGTGGATCACCTACGCCTTCATGGTTCCGCCGTTCGTGCTGACTGGCTTGATCGCCCTGTACCAGGCATTCATTGGCAATTTTTCGGAGCAGGGCGAATGAGTTCTTTGAGTCTCGCGGGGTCGATCTTCGCAGTGATGCTGATCCTGATGGCGATCCGCGTGCCGATCGCCGTCTCCATGTTCGCCGCCGGCACCTTCGGCTACATCTACCAGGTGGGCCTGCCGCCCTTCTTCAACAACCTCAACGGCATGGCGTTCGCGCGCTTCGCCAGCTACGACCTCTCGGTCATTCCGCTGTTCATCCTGATGGGCAACTTCGCCACCCAGGGCGGCATCTCCAAGGCGCTGTTCCAGTTCGCCGCCGTGGTCATGGGCCGCTTCAAGGGCGGCCTGGCCATGGCCGCCGTGCTGGCCAGCGCGGGTTTTGGTGCCATCTGCGGTTCGTCGGTCGCCACGGCGGCCACCATCACCTCGGTGGCCCTGCCTGAAATGAAGCGCCACGGTTATTCCGGTCGTCTGGCCACCGGCACGCTGGCCGCGGGCGGCACGCTGGGCGTGCTGATCCCGCCTTCGGTGCCGCTGGTGATCTACGCCATCCTGACCGAGCAGAACATCGCCAAGCTGTTCGCCGCGGCCATGATCCCCGGGATCATCGCGATGGTGGGCTACATGATCGCCATCGCGGTCTATGTGCGCCTGGTGCCTGGCCATGCGCCCGAGCACGATGAGAACGAGCAGAAGCTCACGCTGCAGGCCCTGATGGGTGTGCTGCCCATTGCGATCGTGTTCCTGATCGTCTTCGGCGGCATCTACGGCGGCCTGTTCACCCCCACCGAAGGCGCGGGTGTCGGCGCGGCCGCCACCTTCGTCGCGGCCCTGTTCAAGCGCGAGCTCACCTGGGCCAAGGTCAAGCTGTGCTTCTACTCCACGGCGGCGGCCAGCGCGATGATCTTCATGATCTTCATCGGTGCCGATCTCATGAACTCGGCCCTGGCCCTCACCCAGGTGCCCGCGCAGCTGGCCTCGGTCATCCAGGGCTGGGACGTCTCGCCGCTGATGGTGGTGGGCGGCATCCTGCTGTTCTACGTGGTGCTGGGCGCGGTGATGGACGAGCTGTCCATGATCCTGCTGACCATCCCGATCTTTTTCCCCGTGGTCATGGGCCTGGACTTCGGCATGCCGCAGGAATCGGTGGCGATCTGGTTCGGCATCATGGTGCTGATGACCGTGGGCTTCGGCCTGCTGGCGCCGCCCGTGGGCCTGAATGTGTACGTGGTCAACGGCCTGGCCAAGAACGTGCCCATTGGCGAGAGCTACCGCGGCGTGATGCCTTTCCTGGCCAGCGACGTGGTGCGCACCCTGCTGGTGCTCTTCTTCCCGGCCGTCTCTCTCTGGTTGGTTCAATTCGTGGGGTAAATGACATGACGACATTCCTGAATCTCCGTCGCCGCGCCGTGCTCGGCGCCACCCTGGCCACCGCCGCCATGGGCCTGGCGGCCCTGCCAGCCGTGGCGCAGTCCGCCTTCCCGTCCAAGGGCCTGCGCATCGTGGTGCCGTTCGGCCCCGGTGGCGTGGGGGATCTCACCGCCCGCATCGTGGCCGAGAAACTGACCAGCCAGCTCGGCCAGCCGGTGGTGATCGACAACCGCCCCGGTGCCGGTGGCGTGGTGGCCGCCGAGTCGGTCGCGCGTTCCGAGCCCGATGGCCACACCATGTTCCTGATGTCCAACGGCACCGCCGTGACGGCCAGCCTGTTCCAGAAGCTGCCGTTCGACACCATCAAGGATTTCACGCCGGTCTCCACGCTGGGCTACTTCGACATCGCCGTGGTGGTGCCCGCGAACTCGCCGCACAAGACCCTGGGCGAGCTGGTGAGCTTCGCCAAGGCCAACCCCGGCAAGATCAACATCGGCAGCATCAACATCGGCAGCACCCAGCACCTCGCGGCCGAGCTGTTCAAGAGCACGGCCGGCATCGACGCGCAGATCGTGCCCTACAACGGCTCGCCCGCGCTGATCGGCGCCATCCGTGGCCAGCAGGTCGACGTGGCGGTGGAAATCCTGGCGCCGGTGCTCACGCAGATCCAGGGCGGCGCCCTGCGCGCGCTGGCCGTGACCGGCGAGAAGCGCTCCATCGTGCTGCCCGAGGTGCCCACGGCGGTCGAGGCCGGCGTCAAGGACTACATCGCGTCGTCCTGGAACGCGCTGGCCGTGCCGTCGAAGACCCCGCGCGCGGTGGTGGAGCGCCTGCACAAGGAAATCGCCACCGCAGTGGCCGATCCCGGTGTTCGCGAAAAGCTGCGCGGCCTGAACATCGACGCGCGCTCGAGCACGCCGGAACAGAACGCGGCCTTGCTCGCGTCCGACATCCGCCGCTGGAGCGGTGTGATCGAGAAGGCCAAGATTCAGAAGCAGTAATCGGAGCACCCCCCGCCGCGCTGCCGCGCGTCCCCCTGGAGGGGGGGCGGGCCTGGCGGCCCGGCAAAGCCGGTTCCGCGGGCCCTCTGGATGGGGCACGTGCGCCGGCTGATTTTTTTCTCATCTCTCTTTCTTTCTCGTGCTCGATATCCTGGCCATCACCGGGCCGATCTACCTTTGCATCGCGCTGGGTTTTGCGGCCGTGCGCTGGCGGGTGTTTTCGCCTGCGGACATGCGGGTGATGGGCAAGTTCGTCATCCAGTTCGCGCTGCCGGCGCTGCTGTTCAATGCGCTGGCTTCGCGGCCGATCGCCGAGTTGCTGCAGCCGGCCTACCTGCTGGCCTTCGGCGTGGGTTCGGTGGTGTGGCTGCTGATCAGCCTGTGGGGCGCGCGCCGCCTGCAGAAGCGCTCGCTGACCGAGAGCGCCTACACCACCATGGGCATGACCTGCGGCAACAGCACCTTCATCGGTTACCCGGTGGTGCTGCTGGCGATCGGGCCGCTGGCGGGCGTGGCGCTGGCGATGAACCTGCTGGTGGAAAACCTCATCAAGCTGCCGCTGCTGATGACGCTGGCCGATGTGGGGGCGTCGGACACGGCGCGCTCGTCCTGGAGGCACGCCTTGCGCGAGACGCTGCACCGCCTGGTGCGCAACCCCATGATCATCGCCATCGTGCTGGGTTTCGTGGTCGCGCTGCTGGGCTGGCCCATCCCTTCGGTGATCGCGCGCACGGTCAACCTGTTTGGCGCGGCCAGCGGCGGCCTGGCGCTGTTCATCATCGGCGGCACGCTGGTGGGCCTGCAGGTGCGTGGCCTGCGCCGCCAGGTGGCGCAGATCACCCTCGGCAAGCTGCTGCTGCACCCCGCCGCGGTGTGGGCCGCCGTGATGCTCCTGCCCCTGATCGGCCTGCCCGCGCTCACCGGCGAGCTGCGCGCCGCGGTGGTGCTGTCCGCTGCCATGCCCATGCTGGGCATCTACCCGCTGCTCGCGCAGCGCCACGGCCATGAAGGCTTCACCGCAGCCGCGCTGCTGGCCACCACCGTGGCCTCGTTCTTCACGCTCAGCGCCATCCTCTGGTTGATGCGCCACAGCGCCGGCTGGTTGAGCTAAGCCACCAGCTTCCTGATGAGTTCCAGCGTGGTCTGCTGCGTCAGCGTGGCTGGGCGCTGGGAACTCACGGCCAGGCACAGGCGGGTGCGCAAGGGCGGGTCGCTCACCGGGCGCATGCGGTAGGCCGAGGGCCGGATCGAGCTGAACACCGCGTTGCGCGAGAGCAGGGCGGCGCCCGCGCCGTCGGCCACCAGGTCGAGGATGGCCGAGACGCCGTCGATTTCCAGCGCGATGTGGGGCCGGCAGCCGATGTTGGCCATCTCGGTTTCCACGTGCATGCGGATCGCGTTGGGCCGGCTCGGGATCACCAGCGGCAGTTCGGCCACCTCGCGCAGCGGGATCGCCAGGGGCGGCGGGTCTTCCGGCAGGCCCGGCGGGCGGGGCTCCACCAGCACCAGTTCCTCGTCGGGCAGCGGGTGGATCTCGAGTTCGGGCGAGGGCTGCGCGTTGTAGAGCACGGCGATGTCCAGCCGGCCGTTCACCAGCGATTCCTGCATGGTCATGGACAGGCCCTCGCTGATCGACAGGCTGGCCTGCGGCAGCTGCTGGCGGAAGGCGCGCGTGAGCGGCACCGTGAGCACCCGCGCCAGGCTGGGCGGCAGGCCGATGGCCACGCGCCCGGCCAGCGCGCCGCGCACCCGGCCCAGCTCTTCGCGCGCCCGCTCCACCTGGTGCAGGATGCCGCGCCCGTGCGCCAGCAGCAGCTTGCCGGCCTCGGTGGGTGTGGCGCCCCGGCCGTTGCGCACCAGCAGGTTCTGCCGCAGCTCCACCTCCAGCAGGCGCACCTGGCGCGAGAGCGCGGGCTGCGCCACGTTCAGCGCCATGGCGGCGCGCGTGAAGCTGCCGAGTTCGGCCACGCGCACGAAGTATTCGAGTTGTTTCAGGTCCATGGAAAAGGTCGGGTTGCAGCCCCCATCATAGTTATGTGATTTTGTTCTAGCTGATAGCCACGACTGTGACTTTTCTTGAGGGGTGCTGGGGGTCACAATGCGCCCTTCAACCCGAGTCCCTGCCCATGACCACCGAGACCCCACCGAGCATCCGAGGCATTTCGTCCATGGCCACCCGCCAGGTGCTGGCCGAACTCGGCGCGGCGTTCGAGCAACGCGCGGGCGGCGCGGTGGCGATCGAGGCCGTCGGCGGTGTGGACGCGGCCAAGCGCGTCGCCGCCGGCGAGCGCTTCGACGTGGTGATCCTCGCCTCCGACGCGATCGACAAGCTGATCGCCGCCGGCCACCTGCAGGCCGGCAGCCGCGTGGACCTGGTGCGCTCGAGCGTGGCCATCGCGGTGCGCGCGGGCGCGCCGGTGCCCGACATCGGCTCCGAAGCCGCGCTGAAGCGCGCCGTGCTGGCCGCGCGCAGCATCAGCTACTCCACCGGCCCCAGCGGCGTGGCGCTGGCTGCTTTGTTCGAACGCTGGGGCGTGGCCGACGAGGTGCGCGGGCGCACCGTGCAGGCACCGCCCGGTGTGCCGGTGGGCACGCTGGTGGCGCGCGGCGAGGTCGAGCTGGGCTTCCAGCAGCTCAGCGAGCTGATCCACGTCGACGGCATCACCCTCGTCGGCGGCATGCCGCCCGAGGTCGAGATCACCACCGTCTTTTCCGCCGGCCTGCCCGCCGACGGACCGCAGGCCGCCCGCGTGCGCGCCCTGCTCGAATTCATGACATCCCCCGATGCCGAAGCGGCCAAGCGCCGCCAGGGCATGGAACCCGCCTGAATCCACCGACCCCCAAGAGGAGCCCCGACATGAGTCTCATCATCGACTGCCACGGCCACTACACCACCGCCCCCAAGGCGCTGGAGGCCTGGCGCAACCAGCAGATCGCGGGCATCCAGGACCCGGCGCTCATGCCGAAGGTCGCCGACCTGAAGATCAGCGACGACGAACTGCGCGAGTCCATCGAGACCAACCAGCTCAAGCTGATGAAGGAACGCGGCAGCGACATCACGCTGTTCTCGCCGCGCGCGAGCTTCATGGCGCACCACATCGGCGACTTCAACGTCTCCAGCACCTGGGCCGCCATCTGCAACGAACTCTGCCACCGCGTCTCCACGCTGTTCCCCGACCACTTCGTGCCGGTGGCCATGCTGCCGCAGTCGCCCGGTGTCGATCCCAAGACCTGCATCCCCGAGCTGGAGAAGTGCGTCAAGGAATACGGCGCGGTCGGCATCAACCTCAACCCCGATCCTTCGGGCGGCCACTGGACCAGCCCGCCGCTGACCGACAAGCACTGGTACCCCATCTACGAAAAGATGGCCGAATACGACCTGCCGGCCATGATCCACGTGAGCACCAGCTGCAACGCCTGCTTCCACACCACCGGCGCGCACTACCTCAACGCCGACACCACCGCCTTCATGCAGCTCATCCAGGGCGACCTGTTCAAGGACTTCCCGACGCTGAAGTTTCTGATCCCGCACGGCGGCGGCGCGGTGCCCTACCACTGGGGCCGTTTCCGTGGCCTGGCGCAGGAGATGAAGAAGCCGCTGCTGGACACGCACCTGATGAACAACGTGTTCTTCGACACCTGCGTGTACCACCAGCCCGGCATCGACCTGCTCAACACCGTGATCCCGGTGAAGAACGTGCTGTTCGCCAGCGAGATGATCGGCGCCGTGCGCGGCATCGACCCGACGACCGGCAACTACTACGACGACACCAAGCGCTACATCGAGGCGTCGAAGATCCTGAGTGCGGACGACAAGCACCAGATCTACGAGGGCAACGTGCGCCGCGTGTTCCCGCGCCTGGATGCGCGTCTCAAGGCCAAGGGCCTGTAAGGAGTTTCACATGTACGAACTGGGCGTTGTCTACCGCAACATCACCCGCGCCGACCGCGCGGCCGCCGACGGCCTGGCCGCACTGGGCTCGGCCACCGTCCACGAGGCCATGGGCCGCGTGGGCCTGCTCAAGCCCTACATGCGCCCGATCTATGCGGGCCAGCAGGTCAGCGGCACCGCCGTCACCGTGCTGCTGCAGCCCGGTGACAACTGGATGATGCACGTGGCCGCGGAGCAGATCCAGCCCGGCGACATCGTGGTGGCCGCCGTCACCGCCGAGTGCACCGACGGCTACTTCGGCGACCTGCTCGCCACCTCGTTCCAGGCGCGCGGCGCCCGCGCGCTCATCATCGACGCCGGGGTGCGCGACGTGAAGACGCTGCAGGAGATGAACTTCCCGGTGTGGAGCAAGGCCATCAGCAGCAAGGGCACCATCAAGGCCACGCTGGGCTCGGTGAACATCCCCATCGTCTGCGCCGGCATGCTGGTGACGCCGGGCGACGTGATCGTGGCCGACGACGACGGCGTGGTCTGCGTGCCCGCCGCGCGCGCCGCCGCCACGCTGGAGGCCGCGCGCAAGCGCGAGAGCTTCGAGGGCGAGAAGCGCGCCAAGCTGGCCAGCGGCGTGCTGGGGCTGGACATGTACAAGATGCGCGAGCCCCTGGCCGCCGCCGGCCTGCGCTATATCGACTGACCCCCGCCGCGCTTTGCGCGACCCCCTTGAAAGGGGGCAACACCAGCGGCCCGGCAAAGCCGGTTCCGCGGTGTTTCTGGACAGCGTCACTTCATGCAGAAGGATTCGAGAATGACAAAACCGACTTCCGGTGATTTCACCAAGACCGCGGGCTGGCTCGACTGGTACGACGGCCCGAGCAAGCCGCGCTTCCAGCTGCCGGCCGGCGCCGTGGACGCGCACTGCCACGTGTTCGGCCCGGGCGCCGAATTCCCCTACGCGCCCGAGCGCAAGTACACGCCCTGCGACGCCAGCAAGGCCCAGTTGTACGCGCTGCGCGACCACCTCGGCTTTTCGCGCAACGTGGTGGTGCAGGCCACCTGCCACGGCGCCGACAACCGCGCCATGGTCGATGCCTGCCTCTCCAGCGGCGGCAAGGCGCGCGGCGTGGCCACCGTCAAGCGCAGCGTGACCGACGAGGAGCTGCAGCAGCTGCACGCCGCCGGCGTGCGCGGCGTGCGCTTCAACTTCGTCAAGCGCCTGGTGGACTTCACGCCCAAGGACGAGCTGATGGAGATCGCCGCGCGCATCCAGAAGCTGGGCTGGCACGTGGTCATCTACTTCGAGGCGGTGGACCTGCCCGAGCTGTGGGACTTCTTCACCGCGCTGCCGACCACCGTCGTGGTGGACCACATGGGCCGCCCCGATGTGAGCAAGCCGGTGGACGGCCCCGAGTTCGAGCTGTTCCTCAAGTTCATGCGCGAGCACCCCAATGTGTGGAGCAAGGTGAGCTGCCCCGAGCGTTTGTCCGTGACCGGCCCCAAGGCCCTGGACGGCGAGCAGGCGGCCTACCAGGACGTGGTGCCGTTCGCGCGCAAGGTGGTCGAGGAGTTCCCCGACCGCGTGCTGTGGGGCACCGACTGGCCGCACCCCAACCTGAAGGACCACATGCCCGACGATGGCTTGCTGGTGGACTTCATCCCGCAGATCGCGACCACGCCCGCGCTGCAGAAGAAACTGCTCGTCACCAACCCCATGCGCCTTTACTGGCCGGAAGAGCAGGCATGAACCCCCACGCTCATCATTTCGTGTATTCGCTGCCCCCCGAGGGGGCGCATGCCGCCCTTGAGGCGGCTCCGCGGGAGGCATAACCATGGCACTCGACAAACCTTACCTGGACGTGCCCGGCACGACCATCTTCGACGCCGAGCAGAGCCGCAAGGGCTACTGGCTCAACCAGTTCTGCATGAGCCTCATGAAGGCCGAGAACCGCGAGCGCTTCAAGAAGGACGAGCGCGCCTACCTCGACGAATGGGCGATGACGGAAGAGCAGAAGCAGGCCGTGCTCGCGCGCGACCTCAACTGGTGCATCCGCCTGGGCGGCAACATCTACTTCCTCGCCAAGATCGGTGCCACCGACGGCAAGAGCTTCCAGCAGATGGCGGGCTCCATGACCGGCATGACCGAAGACGAGTACCGCAACATGATGGTCGGCGGCGGCCGCTCGGCCAAGGGCAACCGCGTGGTCGGCGAAGATGGCGATGCGCAGGCCCACCGCCAGCCGCAAGGCTCGGCCGGCAAGAAAGGGAACTGACATGGCACGCATCACCGCATCCGTCTACACCTCGCACGTGCCGGCCATCGGCGCCGCGCTCGATCTGGGCAAGACGCAGGAGCCATACTGGCAGCCCGTGTTTCAGGGTTACGAGTTCGGCAAGCAGTGGATGAAGGACAACAAGCCCGACGTGATCTTCCTGGTCTACAACGACCACGCGACCGCGTTCAGCCTGGACATCATTCCCACCTTCGCCATCGGCACTGCGGCCGAGTACCAGCCCGCCGACGAGGGCTGGGGCCCGCGCCCCGTGCCCAGGGTGATGGGCCACCCTGCGCTGGCCTCGCACATCGCGCAGTCGGTGATCCAGCAGGACTTCGACCTCACCATCGTCAACAAGATGGACGTGGA
>QFCS01002041.1_pt1 | contig 31769 bp, 28 predicted proteins | sample 3576561 | NCBI WGS metagenome assembly QFCS01 | reverse complement strand
GGTGGATGTCGGCCTCGGCATGGGCGGCTTCGGCTTCGACAGCGGCGCCTCGTCGGCGTTCGCCTGGACCAACCGCTTCGCCCAGCAGGTGCTGCAGGCCGACTTCGATTCCAATCTGGTCCGGCTGTTCGACAAGCAGGGCCAGGGCTGGGTGGGCCAGTCGTCGGTCGCATCAGGGCAGGAGCTTTCAGTCTCCATCAACGGTGCGTCGGCGCAGGCCACTCAAGGATCGCTGAGCAGCCCGTTCGGCTTCGCCGATTTCGTGTCAGGCGACGGCGCGGTGCGGGTGGCGCGGCCCGTGGCGGTGGCCGAGACCGTGAATGGCGCCGACGACCAGACGGCGGTGGTGCGGGTGCGCCAGAATGGCGAGGACAGCCTGTCGCTCACCTTCTATCGGGTGGATGACTTTTCCGGGGCCATCACCGGCATTCGTCCGGGCGAGGCCGGCTATGCGCTGGCGGCGGAAGGCCGGGCCTACCAGATCGGCTCGGGCGGCACGGCGATGGGTGGTCCTGGCTACGGCAACTACCAGCAGACGACGCTTCTTGGCGTGAATGCCGGCGACCTGATCGCCATGAAGCTGTTCAACAACGACAGCGGTGCCACCTTCTGGGCCTTCGCCCAGGCCAACGAAGCGGTGGCCGGCCAGGATATCGGCCACCTGTGGAGCTACGGGCTGAACACCTGGGGCTGGGAAGACACCTGGGGCGGCGGCGATCGCGACTTCAACGACTTCATCGTGCAACTCGATTTCACCAGCGCCTACGGTCACGGCTGGCTGGTCTAGAATTGCCCCGGATCGCGAGTGGCGGCTCGCGATCCGGGGGACGACCTACAGGATGTCGTACTGCTGGAAGATCGACGCGAAGGCGAACGGATCCTGCTCGAGGCCGCTGCCCGTCGGCGAGGCGTAGCTGGCGCCGGCCGTGCTGCCGTTGTCCCGCGCCACCGACCACATCGACAGCATCGCGACGTCCGGGTCGTTGGCGGCGTAGTCGACCAGCGCCTGCGCGTCGGCCAGCGTGAACACCTCCGAGACGATGTCGTTGACGCCGATCATCGGCGTGATGCCGAGCTTGGCGTCGAGGCCGATCGCCGCCATCTGCTGCTGTGTCGCCTCCGATGCCAGGATGGCGTTGAGGCCCATCTGGCCGTTGTTGTCGACGGCGGTGCCGTAGTCCATCGCCATGATGTTCACCAGGTCGATCTGCACGCCGTCCTCCATGGCGCTCTGCAGCAGGGAGAGGCCGTCCTGAGTGAGTCCGGTCGGCAGTACCGGAAGGGTGAAGGACACCTTGAGGTCGGGATTGGCCGCCTGGAGACCCGCGATGGCGTCGTTGCGCAGGGCGATCGAATCGTAGTCGCGGATCGCCCCGCCCTCGATGTCGAAGTCGATCGAATCGATCTGGTAGCGGTCGATCACCGACTGGTACAGCGCCTGGAGCTGGCCGGCATCCGTGGCGTTGAGTGCCGCCTCTTCGCCGGCGGCACCGCCGAAGGAGATCGTGATGTGGCCGCCGTTCGCCTGGATCGCCTGCACCTGATCGAGGATCGTCGAGCCGTTCGACAGCGTGTCGTTCTCGATGGACCCCCAGCCCTGCCAGCCAATGCCCTCGCTGGAGCTGAGCACGAAGGCGAGCGTGAAGTTCTCGATGCCCGAGGTCTCGGAAAGGCCCGCGAGGTCCGCCGCTGTCGCCATGGCCATGTCGATGTAGGGGGAGAAGATGTGCCCGTCGTCGGCGCTCGGTAGCGGATCCGTGGTGTGCACCGCGAGCGCCGGCGAAAGCTCCGACGAACCGGCGGCATCGATGGCCGTGATTGCGAACTGGTAGTCGGTGTCCGGCGACAGGCCGGTCACGCGATAGTTGGTGCCTGACGTCGTGGCGACCTGCTCGCCGTCGACGAAGATCGCATAGCCCGTCACCAGGCCGCCGCCCGGCACGGTCGAGGCGTTCCAGCTCAACAAGGCGGAGGTGCTGGAGATCGTCGTGGCGGCGAGCCCCGTCGGGACCGTGGGAACCGAGTCCGGGACGTCGTTGTCGCCCAGGCCGTCGATCTGGATGGTGCCGGCACTGTACTGCCCCGACGCGACAAAGCCGAAGCTCGTTTCGCCATCGTGCGCAATGGTGCCGTTCCACGCCGCCGGTCCGATCACGTAGACATTGCCGTCGTGCGACAGGATCTCGGCATTCCAGATGTCGGTGATCTGGTAGGGCATCTCGATGACGATCTGCCAGGCCGAGGTCGCGTCGCCTTCGTTGTGCACGAGGACACTGCCGTTGAAGCCGCTGTTCCAGGAATCAACCAGGGAGAACGCGGCCTCGAGGTCGCCCGATGGCGCAGGCGGGGGCGGCGTCGCTGCATCGTCGTCGTCGACGATGGTCGCGATGCCGGTAGCGCGCCCCAGCGTCGCGCCGGTCGCGTCGGTCAGCACCACGCTGAAGGTCTCGTCCGCCTCGTCGATGTCGTCGGGCGTGATCGCGATGGTGATGGTCTTGGTCTGCTCGCCGGCAGCGAAGGTGACGGTGCCGCTCTGCGTCACGAAATCGGTGCTGTCTGCCGTGCCGGGCTCCGTGTGGTAATGCACCGTGACTGGTTCGGTCGCGGGCGATGAGAGGGTGAGGGTGAACGTCGCCTGCGTGCCCGTGCCGTTGTCGTCCGCGCCATCGGCTCCGTCGCTTGCGAAGTCGAACTGGATCGGCTCGAGATAGGCGAGCTTGCTGTCGTGCACGCTCAGCCAGTCGTCGGCCAGGATACCGCCGGTGTCGCCCGAGTTCGGATTCCACGACCAGTAGGTCCAGCTGATCCCCTGCTGCCCGGCCGGGATGTCCGACGTGCCGTCATTGTCGAAGTCGCCCGCCAGGTAGGCGGTGATCGCCTCAAACCAGGGTGCGTCCTTGGGGTCGGCCAGCTTGGTGCCGAACTCCCCGATGAAGACCGGCGCGATCCCCTCCTTGTAGATGTAGCCCCACATCTGGTCGAACTTCGCTGCCAGGTTCTCCGGGAAGTCGCTGCCCTGGAACCACGGTTGCTGCCACACCGAGTTCGGATAGTCGTGCGCCGAGTAGACCAGCTTGTTGGTGACGTCGAGCTCGATCGGCCGGTCGCGCACGCCCATGAGGTTGCCGCCCCACCAGTAGTTCTCACCCTGGTAGCTCGCCACGCCCTCGACGAAGATCAGCCAGTTGGGATTGACGGCGCCGATCGCGTTGCCGGCCAGCTCCGCCGCGGCCGCCCAGTCGTTCGCGCCGCCGCCGCCCCAGGTGCCGGCATAAGGCTCGTTGTGCAGGTCCGCACCGATCACCGTCGGATCGTCGGCGTAGCGCGCTGCCAGCATCTGCCAGTCGTCGATCCAGTCGGCCTGGCTGTGCTGGCTGTCGTACCACAGGCCGTTGGACGAGGCGCCGGCGCCCGAATCGTTGCGATGATGGTCGAGGATGATCCTGAGCCCGATCTCTCCCGCGTAGTCCACGATCTTGTCCATGATCTGCAGCGCCGAGAGGCCCTGCAGGTCGGGATTCTTGGAGAAGTCGATGCCGTTCGGGCTCGCCGTGCTGTGCAACGTGTCGTTGGAGAAGGGCAGCCGGATGGTGTTGAAGCCCAGCTCCAGCATCTGGTCCATCATCTCCTTGTAGCTGCGCGTCCACAGCCCGTGCGGAGCCAGATTCGTCGATTCGAAGCCGAACCAGTTCACGCCGGCGATCTGCACGGCACTGCCGGTCGAATCGACGATCTGGTTGCCCGAAGTGCTGAACCAGCCGTCGGCGCCGCCGCTGCCACCATCGCTGCCACCACCGTCGTTCGTGCCGGGGTCGCCTTCGATCACGGACGCATCGGAAATGCCGAGGGTCGGCAGGACGGGCGCCGCCGCGTCGTCGTTGATGATCGTGCCGCTACCGGCCGCGTCGGCCAGGGTGGCGCCGACCGGGCTCGTCAGCACGACGCTGAAGCTCTCGTTCGGCTCGACGACGGCGTCGCCGATGGCGTTGACCGCGAGGGTCTTCTGGGTTTCGCCGGGCGCGAAGGTGAGCGTACCGGAGCGCGCGACATAGTCGCTGCCCGCGACCGCCGTGCCGTCGGCGGTGGCGAAGCTCACGGTCACCGCCGAGGTCGACGCCGCCGACAACGTGACGGTGAAGGTGACGATGCCCGGCGCGTCGGGATTGCCCTCGGCGACCGAGGCGTCGGAGATGGCCAGCGACGGCAGCGGCGCGACGTCGTCGTTGGCGATGGTGCCGACCGCTGTGCCGTCGGCGATCGTGGCGCCCGTCGGCGACGACAGGGTGAGCGTCAGGGTTTCGTTGTCCTCCACGACCGTGTCGCCGGCGACCGGTACGCGCACGATCTTGGAGATCTCGCCGGCAGCAAAGGTCAGCGTGCCGCCGAGCGCCGTATAATCGCTGCCCCCCGTGGCCGTGCCGTTGGCGGTGGCGTAGGCCACCGTGACCGCACTGGTCGCCGCGGCCGACAGCGTCACGGTGAAGACCAGCTCGCGCATGCCGCTGTCGCCTTCCGTCACCGTTGCGTCGGCGACCGACAGGGTGGGCACGACAGGCGCGGGATCCGAGCCGACCGGGACGCCGTTGACGGTGAAGCCCGAGGCCTGTGTTCCGCCGCTGCCGGGCGTCGCCTGGAAGCCGAAGGAGGTTTCCTTGCCGCTGCCGACCGAGCCGTTCCACGACGCGTTGCGCACGACATAGTGGGTGCCGACGTGGCTGACGATCACCGCGTTCCAGATGCTGGTGATGGTGAAGCCGGCGTCGAACTCGATGGTCCAGCCGCTGAGCCCGCCGCTGCCGGCGCCAACGGTCATCGAGGCGGTGAAGCCCGATCCCCAGTTGCTGGTCACGTCGTACTCGACCGACGTGCCGTCGGTGGCCGGCGGTGGCGCGCTGTCGTTGTTGACGATCGTGGCGGTCGCCGAGCCGTCAGCGATGGTGGCGCCGGAGGCGCCCGACAGGGTGACGGTGAAGCTCTCGTTGGCCTCTAACGTGGTGTCGCCGACGATCGGGATGCTGATCGTCCTGGTGGTCTCGCCGGCAGCGAAGGTGATTGTGCCCGAGGCCGCCATGTAGTCCGCACCCGCGACCGCCGTCCCGTTGGCCGTTGCGTAGCCGACGGTGACGGGCTCGCTGGCGGCCTGCGACAGCGTGACCGTGAAGGTGAGCTGTGCGGCGCTGCTGTCGCCCTCGATGATCGAGGCGTCACCGATCGCCAGGGTGGGAAGCACGGGCGCCGGGGACGTCGTCGTGTCGGCCACGCCGTTGAGGATGAAGCCCGTCACTGCGGTGCCCTCGGTTCCCGTGCTCCCCGGGGCCACCTTGGCCTGGAAGCCGAAGCTCGCTTCGCCATTGACCGGCACGCTGGCGTTCCAGGAGACGTTGCGGATCACGTAGTGATTGCCGACATGACTGACGATCTCGGCACCCCAGATGTTGCCGATTTCGAACGCGGCGTCGAATTCCAGGGTCCAGCCCTGCAGCCCCTGGGCGCCGCCCGGTACCTTGATGTTGGCAACGAAGCCCGAGCCCCAGTCGTCCTCCACCGTGTAGTTGATGGCTGCCATGTCTGCCTCCTGCCGTGGTACCGCCTCGTCGATCTCGGCGGTGGTATCTCATCTCGATTGCAGGACGGCATCGGTCTGCGGTCCAACTCTCGGTGACACGGATAGGTTAGTCGGTGAACCTCGTGATCAAGTTGCGACCAAGCTGTGACCGGCGCAACATTGGTGATCGGTGATGATCGGCGGCGGCGGCCGGCCGTCATATTATTGCGTGCGACGAGGCGCATTGCTGAAGGTCCGATGGCAGGGCTATACCGGGGCGCCCTGCCACGCTGACGGAGAATGGTTGATGCGGCTGCTGGTCCTGTTGTTTGCCCTGTTCGCCACGCCGGCCCTGGCCGCCGACTGGTCGCCATGGCTCGACCGCTGCGAGGTCTCCGGCGGCGCAGAGCTGCTGCTGGCCCAGGCGTCGGGACAGGGCCAGGGACAGGGCCAGGGACAGAGCGGCAGTGGCACGCAGAGCACGCCCGGGTCCCGCTATCCGGGCGACTACTGCTGTGTCCATTGCCGCCACAACGAGATCCCGTGCGGCAACAAGTGCCTCGCCAAGGACGCCAAGGCGATGTGCACCGAGAAGAGGACCTGCGCCTGCCCAGGCAAGCCCTGAGGGACAATACCTGACCGGGCCCTTCGCCCGGCCAGGCGTGCGGTTGACCAACCGCTACTTCAACGGCGAGAAGCTTGCCGGTACCGCGAACACGCTTTCCTGCTTCAGCAGCGTGACGCCGTCGGGGCGCGGCGGCGGCCAGGCGCCCGGCTTCATCGCCTGGGCGCGCCGGCTCTCGCGGTCGGCCATGCTCTTGTAGGCCCAGACGTGAACCCACTGGTTCAGCGGGCCGATGTCGGTGAAGCCGGCGAACACCAGCGGTGAGACCGCGGCGCGCGCGCCGACCAGCGGCTTCCATGCCTCGATCACCTTCGGGATGGCGCCGGGATTGTAGGTGTAGGTGCGGAACTCGTAGAGGCCGCCGTGCTCGCCGGGTTCGAAGCCTGGAGAGAAGGGCGCAGGATGCAGGATCTTGCTCTCCATCTCGACGATGTAGTCGGAGATCTTGGGCGGCCACACGCCGGTCTTGACCGCCTCGGCGCGGATGCGGTCACGCTCGCCGATATTCTCGTACGGCCAGACATGGATGATCTGGTTGAGCGTGCCGACCTCGGTCCGCCAGAATCCTCCGAAGCGCGACAGCTTCGTCCGTGCCGGCAGCCCGGCGCCGAACAGCTCCTCGACCTTGGGAATGCTGCCGGGCTTCATGAGGTAGGTACGCATCTCGAAAATCATCGCATTCTCCGTGTCAGGACCCGTCTCGGGGGCGGCAGAGTCCGACACGTTTTGGCGCGACTGCCAATCGGAATCCGTGCCATGCTCGCCCTTCCGATGGAGGCGAGCCATGCCGGAGCGAAGGCCGAAGCAGAGGGAAGGCAAGCAGTACGACCGCGCCGCCGAGGACCTCGGCAACATCGTGGCGCTCGAGCACGTCAACCTGCAGATCGAGAGCCAGGAGCTGGGCACGCTGTTCTATGTCAGCGGGCTCGGCCTGACGCGCGATCCCTACATGATGACCAGCACCGACAACATGTGGGTCAATGTCGGCGCGAGCCAGTTCCACCTGATCACCGGCGCGCCGCAGCACCTGCGCGGCCGCGTCGGGCTGGTGATCCCCGGCCGCGCGGCGCTGCTGCAGCGGCTGGAGCGGATGCGTGGCCCACTTGCGGGGACGCGTTTCGCTTTCAGCGAGCGCGACGACCATGTCGAGACGACCTGCCCGTGGGGCAACACGATCGTGGTGCACGAGCCCGGCCGCTTCGGCCGCCTCCAGCTCGGCATGCCTTATGTCGTGTTCGATGTGCCGCCGGGCGCCGCCCCGGCCATCGCCGACTTCTACCGTCAGATCTTCGAGACCGATGCCGCCGTCGACGAGACGGGCGGCATGCCGGCGGCGCGCATCTCGGTCGGACCGTCGCAGGAACTCGTCTTCCGCGAGACCGCGGGGAAGCTCCCGGCCTATGATGGCCACCATATTCAGGTCTATGTCGCCAACTTCTCGAGGCCGCATCGGCGGCTGCTCGAGCGCGACCTGATCACCGAGGAAAGCAACCCCTACCAGTATCGCTTCGAGACCATCGTCGACCTCGCGACCGGCAAGCCACTGTTCGAGATCGAGCACGAGGTGCGCAGCATGACCAACCCGCTCTATGCGCGACCATTGGTCAATCGCAATCCGGCGCAGAACAACCGCAACTATGTGCCTGGCCGCGACGGCTGGGTGGCCGAACCAATGGAAGTCGGGCCAATGGGGATCGGGATGGATGCGCCGCCGCGGGCGGCGCGATCCCGACAGGCGGCAGAGTAATCCCGGTCGCGAGGAAGGAGCACCGACCCCAATGATCAAGACGGCGCAGTATTGGCGGGCGTTCACGGCAGCGACCCGTGCAGACGCGGAGAAGGCGGCGGCCGAATGGTGGGCGAGGCAGCACGGGCTCGACAAGATCAGCGGCTGGACGCTGCCGGCACCCGAGGCGCCGGGCGGCGTACCGCACTGGACGGTCACGATCATTTACCGCGCGTCAGGGGCCCACGTGGCACAACCCACGCTTCATTGATTGCCGCCGCCCCGCCACTGCGGCAGGCAAAGGGCGCCGCGCGATGCGCGACGCCCATCCTTGTCAGCCCGTTCTTGACTAGTCCGGGATTTCCCGGGAGCGCTTACCAGTAGCTGGGCGCGTTGTAGTACTTGTCGACCTGACGACCGTAGTCCGGCGTCCAGCGGAAGTCGCCGCCGATGTCGTAGGATGGCGCGCCCTCGAGCAGCTTCTTGTCGAGGTTGACGATATAGCCGCCCTTGTTCTCGTCGTACTTCAGGGTCGACCAGGGCAGCGGATGGTACTTCTCGCCGATCCCCAGGAACCCGCCGAACGACATGATGGCGTAGATCGCCTTGCCGCTCACCTTGTCGAGCATGATGTCGTCGACGGTGCCGAGCTTGTCACCCTGCAGGTTGTAGACGTTCGTCCCTTCGACCTTCTCAGCCGCGATCAGGCTGCCGGACGTGATCTTTGTTTCCTCGCTGGCCATGCAAAACTCCTTCGGTGATCGGGTGCAGGAGCTGCGCCCGGCCCAAGGAACGGCGCGATGCGGTCAACGTTGCGAGCCCGACGGACTTTTGGCCGACGGACTCTGGCCCGACGACTTTGGCCTCCCAGACAGTCGGGCGTGTTCCTCACGTCGTGGCCGTCGTCGCCACCGGTCCCGGGCGATCGAGCCCGACGCCGGTCAGATGGCCGAACGAATCGTGCAGCCGCTCGATGGTCGCCGGCGGAAGGGGCGGGCGCAGGATCGAGGCGATGTTGGCTGCGACATGGTCCTTGTTGCCGGTGCCGAACAGCACGACATCGACGCCCGGCGTGTGGCGCGCGTAGCGGTAGGCCGCATCGGTGATGCTCTCCGCCCCGCCGTCGCGGAGCAGGAAGCCGAGCGGATCTCCATCGGCGAGGATCGAGGCGTCGAGCCGGCCCTCATCGACCAGCCGCTTGAAGATCTCGGCGCGATAGGCCCTGTTGCTGAAGATGTTGCGTACGACGAACATCAGCAGCGTGGCGATCCCGCGGCGCTGCGTCGTCGGAAAGATGCGCTTCCGTGCGCCCTGGTTCATCAGGCTGTGGGCCAGCATCGCGACCTCCCACGGCGCCTCCTCGATGGCGCGGGCCAGCATCTGCTGCTCCGGATCGTTGGGGCTGGTCTCGGTGATGCCGACATGGCCCACCTTGCCCTGTTCCCTGAGCTTCACCAGAGCGGGCGCCAGCACGTCGCGGTGGTGCGCGTAGACCGACGGCGCGACGGCATGGAAGTGGAAGATGTCGACATGGTCGAGGTCGAGCCGCCGCAGCGCCGCCTCGACCTTGGACGTCACCGTGCCAGCGGTGTCGCCGGCGCCGAACACCGCCTTGGTCGAGATCACCAGCCGGTCGCGGCCGCATTCCCGCGCGGCGGCGCCGACGATCTCCTCGGTGCCGTAGGCCTCGGCCGTGTCGAGGAAGTTGACGCCGAGATCGACTGCCGTGCGCACTACCGCAACGCACTCCTCGAAGCTCGCGCCGTGTCCCAGTCCCAGCCGACTGTTGCCGCCGCAGCCCAGCCCGGCGACGCTCACCGTGAGCCCGGTATTTCCCAATGACGTATATTCCATCGGCCCTGTTCTATCCGCCTGCTCTCGTGGGGCGTGAGGGAAAAGCGGTGAGCCTCACGGTGTCGCGCAGCCTACTCGGCCGCCAGTCGGGCCTGCGGTGCGTCGACGATCCGGGTCTTGAAGTCGGCCGGCGCCACGATCTCGAGCACCTCGAAGTCCTCCGAGCAGGCGATCTCACGATGCGGGATGCCCGGCACCTGGTTGATGCAGTCGCCCTTGCGGATCGTCCTCTCGCCCTGGCCGGCATATTCGAAGGTCGCCCAGCCGTTCAGCACATAGACCATCTGGAACGTGCAGTCGTGGACGTGCCACTGCTGCACCTCGTCCTTCGTCTTCTTGCCGTTGTGGCGGATGAGGTGGGCAACAAAGTCGCCCTTCGTCCCCTCCTTTATGCCGAGGTCGCGATACTCGAAGATCTCGCGCAGGCCAGGGGTCCATCGCGCTGCGGACGCGACGTCGTGGTTGAACGTCCAATCCTTCTTGTCGGACATGCTTTCCTCCCGTGCAGGGTGCACGCAGGGATATTCCGCCGGCGATGCCCGGCTGTCGAGGCGCTTGGGGCGGCGGGCGGGCGACGGCGGCGGGGCGGGTGGCGCCGCGGCGGAGGGCGGCTTCAGCGATGCCTGGCCTCGCTCTCGCTTTCACTCTGGCGTTGCAGCACCTCGGCGACGTCGTGGCCGAGGCGAACCAGGTAGCGCCGCGTCTCGTGCTCCGCCGCCGCGCCATCGCCCGCGACGACGGCGCCGACGAACGCCGCGTGGGCGGCGCGCGCATAGCCCGGCAGGCCGCGGCCGCCGAAGGTCACCCGGAGGAAGAAGTCGCTGCGGTCCCAGTAGGTCTCGCCGATCCCGCCGCTCAGTGGTGAGCGGGCGAGGGCGTGCAGCCGTTCGTAGCGGCGGCGATTGCGCCGCCGCAACTCGACGAAACGGGCATCGGGATCGGCCGGCAGGCCCGTGCCGGACGCCAGGGCAGCGCACAGGCGTCCGAACTGCTCGGCTTCGGCGGGAGAGCGGCGTTCGGCGGCGAAGCGGGCGACCACGCCCTCGGTTGCGCCGAATATCTCGTAGAAGTCCGCGACCTCGGCGGGTACGGGCCGGATCACCCGGCATCCGACCTGCGGCAGGATCTCCAGGAATCCCTCCACCGTCAGGCGCCGGATCGCGTCGCTCACCGGCGCACGGCTCATTGAGAGTGCCCGGCCGACCGCCTCCGAGGAGAGCTGGTCGCCGGGCTCCAGCCCGCCGCTCAGCAGCAGGCTCTTGAGGGAGGCGTAGGCCCGGTCGTGCAGGCGGGGCGTGCTGCGCCATGGCGCGTCGGGCATTTCGGGCAGATCGAGGTTGAGGGCGGCTCTCATGGGAAATATTCTAGCATACTAGTATAATGTCCATGAACGGGGACAACAGCCCGCGGGAGGGAAACGATGATCGACGCTGGCCGGAATGCGGCAGCAATCGTCGAACGGCTGAAGGAAACCGAGGCCGAATCGGAATCGACGCGCACGCTGAGCGTCCGCGCGGTGGCGCTGCTGCACGAGGCGGGACTCACCCGCCTGGTCAGCCCGGCCGCCTATGGCGGCTATCAGCTGTCGCCGCGCGCGCTGGTCGAGGCCGAGCGGGTCGTCGCCCATGGCAGCACGGCGGCGTCATGGGTGCTGATGGTGTGCGGCGCCCACACCTTCATGGCCGGCCGCCTGCCGCGTCATGGCCAGGCGGAGATCTTCGGCGCCGATCCGGGCATGCTGATCCCCGGCGTGCCGACGCCGCGAGGTACCTGCCGGCGCGCCCCCGGCGGCTATATCCTCGACGGTCGATGGCCGTACGCCAGCGGTGCCGACCACGGCGACTGGGTCCTGGTCGGCTGCCGCGGCATCCGCAACGAGGCCGGCGAATCCTGTCCGTCGCAGGTCGTGGTGTTGCCCAAGAAGGACGTCGTCATCGACGACACGTGGTTCACCCTCGGCATGCGCGGCACCGGCTCCAAGGACCTCGTGCTCGACGGCGTATTCGTTCCTGACCACTACGCCGTTCCCATGGGCAGCGCGCAACTCGGCACGGTCGAGGGCGTCGACATTCCGCTCTACCGGCTGCCCATCCGCGCGACCCTGGCCACCATGCTGCTGGGCACGATCGTCGGCATGGCCGAGCGCGGGCTGCAGCTCTTCATCGACCAGGCGCGGACGCGCCAGGATGCCTATACCGGCGCGCAGAAGGTGCAGAACGCGGGCGTGCAGCGCCGCGTCGCCGAAGCGAGCACCGAGATCGGCTGCGCCTGGGCGCTCACGCGGCAAAGCTGCGACCTGCTGGAAGAGGCCATGCGCCACGATCCGCCAATGGCCATCGCGGCGCGCGCCCAGGTCCGCTGGAATGCGGCCTATGCGACCGAATTGTGTCGGCGCGCGGCCAGCCGCCTGTTCGACGGCGCGGGCGCCGGCGCTGCCCACGACAGCAACGTCATCCAGGGCTTCTTCCGCGACATGAACACCGCGACCCATCACGCCATGCTCGACTTCGACGCCAACGTCGAGATCCAGGGCAAGAGCCTGCTGGGGGTGGAGCTGAGCGAAGCGACCGTCTGACGGCCCGACGCAACACCTGATCAGGCAGCTTGACCGTGCGGCGCAACGCGGCGCAGCCTTGCGGTGTTCTCGCCCCAGGGTGTCTCAATGCGTCGCGTCCTTGTCAGCGTCCTGCCCCTGTCGATCTCGGCCGCCGCGCTCGCGGTGATCGCCGGCTGCGCCGAGCAGTCCAATCAGGCCTTCGACCTGCGGCTGCGCGAGATGGCGGGCGGCAACGAGCGCCAGCTGCTGGGCAGCATGGGCCGCATCCCCGACAACACCTACCAGCTCGACGCCGAAACGAAGATCCTGCAATGGCGCTGGGACACCTCCTACATCAGTCCCGGCATGTCGCCGGCCTATATCGGCGGTGGCTGGGGCTGGGCCTATCCTGGCTACGGCTGGGGCGGCCCGTGGGTGCCGCTCGGCGGTATCCCGCCGACGCTCGTGCGGCAGGGCTGCATCGTCGAATGGACGGTGGCCGGCGGCGAGACGCGCTCCTATCGCTGGCAGGGCAACGGCTGCGGCTCGGTAACCATCCACAGCTCGGCGCCGCCTGGCTGACGCGAATCCGGTGTGCTGCGGCTGCGCAAGCCGCAACGGACGCGGCGGGCGGACGTTGGTTGGCACGGCGCGCCGCGTCTTGCCCCACCGCGGCAGCCCGCAACGATGGCTTCGACGAATGCCTTCGTGATGAGGGGGCGTTTCGAAGGAGGCACTGGATGTACGCACGTATCGTCATCGCCACGGCGGCGTCTGCGCTGGCCCTCGCCACGGCGCATGCCCAGACAGGACCGGCCCAGACAGGACCGGCCCAGACAGCACCGGCCCAGACTGGACCGGCCCAGACAGGACCGGCCCAGACAGGACCGGCCCAGACAGGACCGGCCCAGACAGGACCGGCCCAGACAGGATCGGCCCAGACAGGATCGGCCCAGACCGGATCCACCCAGACCGGCTCCGGCAGCCCGACCAATACCATGGGCGGCGGCACCATGAGCGGTGGGGCCACCGGCAGCGGCACTACCATGGGCACGGGCGCCATGGGCGGCGGCACGGCGGGCCGTGGCAGCAGCATGGGTCCCGGCACGGCGGGCACCACGGGCGGCACCTCGGCCGGCGGCACCGAGGTCGGGCCGAGCCAGGCCCAGGGCGAGCGCTTCGACGCCTCGACCTACCGGACGCAGACCGACTGCCTGAACGCCGCCCAGGCGGCCGGCGTGTCGCGCGAGGCCTGCAACAAGGCGAAGTAGCCTGTCGTGCGCCGGGCGCAGCCGTGCCTGCGGCTGTCCCGGCCGGCTTCAGCGCAGCAGCCGATAGCCCTCGGTGTGGCAGGCGCCCAGGCCGCATTGCAGCACGACGGCGATCACGTTGAGGGCGCACAGGAGCACGAGGTAGAGCTCGAGTCCGCGCGTGCAGCTCTCCAGCGGCCAATGCCGCGATGGCGAGTCGCGCCCTGCGGGAGCGGCGTGCGGCGTGCCGAAAAGGGCAAGACGGGCCGCCGTGCCTGCCAGCAGGGCGACCGCGATCACGACCGACCACACCGGCATGTGCAGGCCCAGCACTGCCTCGCCGACATAGGCGTGGCCGGGCCGCGGCACGATATCGAGCAGGGCCTGCCGCGCGGCGATGACCAGCAGCAGGACCGCGCAGCCGAGCGCGATCCCCGTGCCGCGGTGCGTGTCGCGATCTGTCCCTTCCGTCGTGGCGTCGCCGCGCAGCTCCCGGATGAAGCCGAAGGCGCAGCCGAACAGCGCCACCCGCTGCAGCAGGCAGAGCGGGCAGGGGACGTCGCCGAACCCGATCTGCAGCACCATCGCTGCCGTCAGCACGCCCGCCACCGCGGCGAGCATCACCAGAAGCACCAGCCGGTCGAGGAAGAAGAGCATCGTCAGCCGGTCCGCGTTGTGCCGGAACGGGTGAGGGAGCGGGTGTCGGCATCAGGCGCCACCTCCACCTGCAGCCACGGCATCCTGAATCCATACTCGGGACTGTGGATCTCCCACAGGAAGAGCCCGACCCCCAGCGCAAGACAGATGGTGAGGCATGCCACCGCGAGCCGGCCTGCGCCGGCGAGATTGAGGACGAAGGCGATCAGCAGGACCGCGAAGACGCCGGCCATCATGATCCGCGACTCTGGCGATGCCCGGCAGGGCCTGCAAGCGCTCGCCGTCTGTGCCTGCCCGAACGCCGCCTACCGGCCGTGGTCCTTTGCGGCCATCCGCTGGACGCCGGTTCGCGCACTTGCGCTGGCGCGGCGAGCGCGCCGTTTGATCCACCACATCAGAAAGCCCGTGACGGCGAACGCGGGGATGATGACGCCCGACAGGAAGACCAGAAATTTGTACGCGCCGCCGAGTCCCACGCCTTCGTGCAGTGCGCGCTGCCACGCCATGAAGGTCTCGCCAGCCGACATCGTCTGCGGATCGATGACCTCCACGATACTGCGTCGCCACGGGTCGACCACGACGGTGATCGTGGGCGCGCCTTCGCGGTGGCCGGTGCGTGCCAGCGTCACGCGCAGCGGCTGGTCGGGCCGTGTGGGCAGGAAAGCGCCCAGGACACGTGCATCGGGCACGCCGTCCTGAGCCAGCGCGATCGCCTCGTCGACGGCGATCGGCTGCGCACCGTGCACCGGCTCCACGCGCGCCTGCATCGTCGCGGCACGCAGGTCGCGCGACGGCGAGACCGCATTGACGGCGACGGCGAAAGTCTGCGGGAAGGTGATGTAGACGCCGGTGAAATTCACCGCCAGGAAGATCGGCAAGCTCCAGATGCCGATCGCGCCATGCAGGTCGCGATGCAGGCGCAGCCCCTTCGCCCCGCGCCGCACCGTGAAGGCCTCGCGCCAGCGCCCGCCGCGCGGCCACCACAGGAAGAGGCCCGAGCAACCCAGTACGAGCATCGCCACGCCCAGCCAGCCGACCAGCGAGCGGCCGACGCCGCCCGTGATGAAGAGATGGCCGTGCAGATCGTGGAAGAATCGCACCCAGCGGGGCATTCCTTCCTGCTGGTCCAGCACCTGCAGTGAGACTGGATCGACCATCACCTGCACGCTGCCGGCGAACGGGTTCTGCGGCCGCATCTGCGCGGGCTGCGGCGCCTTGGCGTGGGCCATGCCGGGCCGCGACAGCCGCACCGCCGCAGGCTCGCCGATCTCGGTCGGCCAGTGTACGGCGATGGGGATGCGGCCGGGCTCGGTCTGGACGGCCGTCGCCGCCGCGATCAGGTCGCCGGCGGCGCGCCACTCGCCGCGTGTGGTTGCAGACGGCGTAGCGCCGCCCAGGAGATCGTGGACATTGTCGGCGTAGACCAGCACAGCGCCCGTCACGCCCATCGTGACCAGGGGGAGCAGGAGGACCAACCCGACCCACAGGTGGAGTTGCTGGAGCCATGTTCGAATGCTCCGTCGGGCCGTCATGTCGTCCTCACGCAGGAAACGCTTCGCGGACGTCGGCTCGCACCGTGAGGCGATCGCCGATGCCCGTACCGCCCTACCACGCCGCGCCTGGACGGATATCGACTTTTACATAACTTTACATGGTCCGGAGTTCGACGTCGCGATCGCCTCGGACAGGGCCGGCGCGCCGTTTCCGCCTTCCGCCCCCCGCGGATCTATGGAAAGCTCAGTGTTCCACCTCCACAGCAGGGCAGGACACCCAATGCACGACATCGTCATCCGGGGCGGCAGCATCGTTGACGGCACGGGCGCGCCCGCCGTCGCGGGGGACGTGGCGATCGACGGCGACCGGCTGGTCCAGGTCGGCGGCAAGGCTGGGCCCGGCCGGCGCGAAGTGAAGGCGGACGGCCGCATCGTGACGCCGGGCTGGGTCGACGTGCACACCCACTATGATGGCCAGGCCACCTGGGATCCCGTGCTCGCGCCGTCGTCCTGGCACGGTGCCACGACCATCGTGTTCGGCAATTGCGGCGTCGGCTTCGCCCCGGTGCGCCGCGAACACCACACGGCGCTGATCGACCTGATGGAGGGCGTCGAGGACATTCCCGGCATCACGCTCTCCGAGGGGCTGAAGTGGGACTGGGAGAGCTTCCCCGACTATCTCGACGCACTGGCCCGCCTGCCGCGCACCATCGACGTCGCGGCGCAGCTCGCTCACCACCCGCTGCGCGTCTATGTCATGGGCGAGCGTGCGATCGCCCGCGAGGCCGCGACCGCCGACGACATCGCTGCCATGGCGCGGCTTGCCGAAGAGGCCCTGAAAGCCGGCGCCGTCGGCTTCACCACCAGTCGCACCGATCAGCACAAGACGCTGGCCGGCGATCTGGTGCCCGGCCGCTACGCCGAGCACGAGGAGCTGCTGGCGATCGGTCGCGCCATGGGGCGGGCGGGCCGCGGCGCCTTCGGCATGCTGTCCGACTTCGAGGACGAGGCTGCCGAATTCCGCTGGCTGCGTCAGGTCGCGAAGGACAGCGGCCGGCCGGTCTGGTTCCTGCTGACCGATCGCAGCTACGATCCCGAGCGCTGGCGCCGCCTGATGGACGGCGTGCGCGCCGCCCGCGCCGACAACCTGCCGCTCTCCGCCCAGGTCGCCGGCCGCCCGGTCGGTCTGACGCTGGGGCTGGGCACGTCACTCAATCCCTTCGCGTTGCGCGAGGCTTTCGCCGCCCTCTCCAGGCTGCCGCCGGCCGAGATGCTGGCCCGGCTGCACGACCCGGCGGTACGCCGCACGATCCTGGCCGAGGAGGCTTCGCCGCGCCTGCTCGAGGTCCTGCCGCCGCTGTCGCGCCAGATCGCCACGCGCTGGGACCGCATGTACCTGCTGGGCGATCCGCCGGACTACGAGCCGCCGCCGGAGAGCAGCATCGCCGCCATGGCGGCGCGCGACGGCGTGACCCCCGCCGAGTTCTGCTACGACTACCTGGTCGGCGGCGACGGCAGCCGCATGGTGTACTTCCCCGTCACCAACTACGTGCACGGCGACCTCGAGGTGGTGCGCGAGATGATCGAGGACCCGCATACGCTGCTTGGCCTGTCGGACGGCGGCGCGCATTGCGGCGTGATCTGCGATGCCTCGCTCAACACCACGATGCTCTGCCACTGGGTGCGCGACCGCACGCGCGGGCCGCGCCTGCCGCTGGAGAAGACCGTGAAGGCGCAGACCAGCGAGACCGCCGACTTCTTCGGCTTCCATGACCGGGGCCGGCTACGGCCCGGCCTGAAGGCGGACGTGAACGTGATCGACTTCGACAACCTGCGCCTGCATGCGCCGCGCATGGTCTTCGACCTGCCGGCCGGTGGCCGCCGCCTCGTCCAGAAGGTCGACGGCTACGACATGACGATCTGTTCGGGCACGCCGATCTTCGAGCAGGGGGCGGAGACCGGCGCGCGGCCGGGAACGCTGGTGCGGTCGGCCGGTTCCTAGAACTTTCCCCGGAGCGCTGGCAGAGGGGTGTCAGCGGCTCCGCGGCGCGGCGTTCATGCCGGGCGTCAGACCCGGATTGATCTCGCCCGGCGACAGGCCCGGCGCTTCCTGCTCCACGGGCAGCGACTGGACGGTCGTCGGCCCGGCCGCGATCGCGGGAATGCAGCCGACGCGCGCCGGCGGTCCGCTGAAGACGTCGGACAGCCGGGCTTCGAGCGCCGCCATCGGGCCGCTCTCGCGGCCATTCGCGCGGCCATTCTCGGCATCGAGCACCGACACCGTGGCCGTCAGGCCGGCGACGAGCGGAACGCCCGGCGGCACCTTGTCGATGGCAACGCGCACGGGCACGCGCTGCGCCAGCCGCACCCAGGTGTAGATCGGATTGACGTTGGGCAGGCCCTGCGTGCCGGCCGCGGCATCCGATACGCCGATGCCGCGCGTCACGGTCGCGACATGGCCCGTGATCGGCTGGGCGTAGCCCATCAGCTTCGCCTCGACGCGGTCGCCGACGCAGAGCCGGGCCAGCTTGGTCTCCTCGAAATAGCCGTCGATCCAGTAGCTGTCGCTGTCGGTGACCGAGATGTTGCTGGTGCCCTCGTGGGCGAAGTCGCCGACGCGCATCAGCAGGTTGGTGACGTAGCCGTTCACCGGACTGCGCACCTGCGTGCGCTGCAGGTTGACCTCGGCCTGGGCGAGCTGCTGCTGGGCCGCTTTGAACGCCGCGTCGGCCTGGACTGCCATTCCGGCGAAGACCTGCTGTTCCTCGGCGCTGGTTGCGATGCTCGACAGGTGCTGCCGCCGCTCGGACTGGACCTGCTTGACCTGCAGGTCGGCCGCCCGCTGCGCGACCAGCGCCTTGGCCGACTGCACGGCGACCTCGAAATCGAAGGGATCGATGACGTACAGCACGTCGCCCTTGTGCACGAACTGGTTGTCGGCGACGCGCACCTCGACGATCCGGCCCGAGACCTGCGGCGCCACGCTGGCGACCTGCACGCGCATGCGGCCGTCGCGGGTCCACGGCGCCGTCACGTAGTAGCTCCAGACGACGAGCGCCATGACCACCGCCACGGCCAGGACGGCGAGCGTCGCCAGCCGTCGGCCCCACCGTATCAGAAGGGGCATCAGCAGCGGCATCCCCCGCGCGCCGAGCATGGTCGTGGCCGGCTTCGCGAATGGCGGCCGCCGCGGCGTCGCAGCCGGCGGTGGGACGAAGCGGTTGACCAGAGGCGTGTCGGCGGCTGTGGCGTCCGGCTCGGGCGGCTTTGGTGTCGCGGCCCGTCCCGGCCGCATCAGGGTATCCATCGCTGTCTCCCCTAGAAGAACACCGTCATCAGGCCCAGCACCGTCACATACAGGCTGAGCTCGACGATCGACGGATGGCTGAAGAGCTTCGCGAAGCCGATGGCGCGCAGCACGGGCCTGAGGGCCAGCACCAGCGCCAAGGCGGTGACGGTGTAGGTGACGAATGGCGCGACCAGGACGCCGCCGATCACCAGCTCGGAAAACGGATGGTTCATGGCCTCTTCTCCCCGAGGACGAAGCTCGCGGCGTCGAGCATGGCGGCCACTTCGCGCGCGGTCGCGTCTTCCATGCCCGTTGCTTTCGTCGCGACGCCGCGCAAGGCAGCGGCCGCGCGCCGGATCGCCGGCACGTCGCGCGCCAGCAGCGCCTTGCGCGCCTGGATCGCTGCCGGCGAGTTCGCCATCGTGCACAGGCGGGCGTCGCAGAGGCGCAGCATGGCGGTCTGGTCGAACAGCACGAGGGCGTCGTCCAGAACTGCGCGCTGCTGCGGATCGACGGCACCGGTCGTTGCGCCGGTTGCGGCGATCTGGCCGATTCGCACGGCGTCGCGGAACATCGCTTCCTCCGGCGCGGCGCGCCCGCTCCGGGACGGGCGATGGAGATCGCGTCGCGCCGCCGCAAGCAGCCCCGCGCGCCGCCGTTCGTCGGAGATCGGCGGCAGGAGGAGCTGTGAGGCGAGCACCAGCCCGACGGAGAGGCAGACGAACAGCGACGCGACCAGGTAGGTCTGCGGGTCGTAATTCTGCGGATTGGATGGGGCGAAGATCGCCAGCGTGAAGATGAGTGCCAGCCGGCCGAGCGACGCCACCAGCGGGTGCGGCCAGGTGATCAGCAGCCCCCCGCCGATCGCGACCGGGGCGAGGGCGAGCGCCAGCAGCGGGAACTGGTCGGAGCCGTCCAGCACCACGAATTCGAGGACGCCGGCCACGGCCGCCGCGATCGGCGTGGCGACCAGCGCCATCACGGTGAAAGCGCGCGGGTTGGGCGTCGTCGCGCCCAGCCCGATGATGACCGTGACGAGGGCGAGCGACAGTCCCGTCGAGGGCCAGCCCGTGACGACCAGGAACACCGACGGCAGGACCATCCAGAGGGCGGCCCTCAGGCCGGCCTCGGCGGCCAGCCGATGGCAGCGGTAGAAGGCGGGCCGCCACACGTGCGGCGGCAGCGTGCCGGCGTCCAGCGCGGCGAGGGCGTCGGCCACGTTGCGGTCGCGCCGCTGCAGTTCTGCCGAGACCCAGGCGCCCGCGGCACCCGCGGCATCCGGCAGCACGCTTGCGACGCGCGCGGCCTGGAGCTGGGCGACCAGCGCCACGGCGGCGCTGCCCGCGGCGGCGCTCCTTGCCGCGCCGCTGCTCGACTCGGTGGTCAGGCTCGCGATTTCCGGCCGAAGGGCCGCGATGTCGTGCAGAAGGCCGGCGGCTGCAATCGCGTCGTTCGGGCCCGCATTGGCCTTGTTGTAGGCGCGCACGCGGCGATGCAGGCCGGCGAGCAGGGCCGCCAGCCCGGGATGCCGGTCGGGTGCCGCCAGCAGGTCGTTGACGACGGCCAGCGCGACGATGCCGACGGCGATGGCGGCGCCGCGCTCCACGCCGGTGTCGAACACCTGTAGCGGCGCATCGATCTGCGGCATGGCGACCAGCCCCACCGTGTAGCCGGAGAGCGCAGCGGCGTACGCGCGGTTGCCGTCCCACAGCCCCGCCCCGTAGACGCACAGGCCGATCCAGACGGCGAAGGCCGTCAGCAGCAGGTCCCGCTCCTGGGCGAGGCAGCCGACGATCACGATCGACGCCGCGACGCCGATCATCGTGCCGATCAGCCGGTAGGCGGCTTTCTCCAGCGCCTGCCCGCGTGTCGGCAGCGCGACGATCGCGACGGTGATGGCGGCCGAGAAGGCGGCGTCGAGTTGCAGCCAGAAGCCGGCGTACAGGGCGATGACGACGGCGATCCAGATCCTCGATGCGAACGCCCAGGAGGCGAGGGGAAATCCCGCGAAGGCAAAGGGCGCTGGTGCCGCCGTGGTGCTCATGGCCTCGCCCTCCGTCCCGATCTCCCGATGGAGGTCAGGATATCGGGCCGGGCCTTCGCCACAATTCGTGCACCGGTATGCGCGGCCTATGTCTTCGTATAGTCCGCGCCGGTCATCCTGGAAGGCGGCCCGCTACCGGTCAGGGGAAGATCGGACCGGTCAGGGGAACATCGGGCCGAGCGGCAGAGTGCCGATCGTTGCCGGTTCGACGCTCAGCAGCCGGGTGTCGAGCCGCGCGGACGCGTGATCGGCGCCACCGGTCGGAGTGCTGGCCGGAATGCTGGCCAGCTTCCTGGTCTCGTCCGCCAATCTCTCGGCATCGGCCCGTCGATGCAGCCGGACGGCGATGACGCTCCGCCGGGGTCCTGCCGCCGCAAAGGTCTCGTCGCCGACGAAGAGGAGCTCGGCCTGCCCTCTGGCCATCGACCGTGAGACCAGATCGAGGAGCGCGCGCCGGGTGGCTGTGGCCGAGCTGTCGAGGCAGCAGAGCACGATGGCCTCCATCGCGTTCTAGCCGTTCCGGTAGGAGTAGCTGTAGCCGTTCAGGGCGGGGGCGCCGCCGAGATGCGCATAGAGGATTCTCGAGCCTTCCGGGAAATACCCCTTCCTCACGAGATCCATCATGCCCTGCATCGACTTTCCCTCGTAGACCGGGTCGGTGATCATCGCCTCGGTGCGCGCCGCGAAGCGGATGGCTTCGTTGGTCTCGGGACTCGGCAGGCCGTAGGCGGGGTAGGCGTAGTCGTTCAGGATCACGATCTCGTCGTCGCGCACCGTGCGGCCCAGCTCCACCAGCTCGGCGGTGTGGTCGACGATCTGCCGGACCTGGGCGCGGGTCTGCGCCGGCGTGCCCGACGCATCGATGCCGATGACGCGGTCGGCGCGGCCGTCGGCGGCGAAGCCCACGACCATGCCGGCCTGGGTCGAACCCGTGACGACACAGACGATGATGTAGTCGAACCTGAAGCCCAGCTGGGCTTCCTGGGCGCGGACCTCCTCGGCGAACCCGGCATAGCCGAGGCCGCCGTATTTGTGCGTCGATGCGCCGGCCGGAATGCCATAGGGCTTGCCGCCGGCGTCCCTCACGGACTGGATCGCGTCTTCCCAGCTCTTGCGTATGCCGATGTCGAACCCGTCGGGCACGATGCGGCTGTCGGCGCCCATCAGCCGCGTCATCAGGATGTTGCCGACGCGGTCGTAGACGGCGTCCTCATGGGGTACCCAGCTCTCCTGGACGACGACGCACTTCATGCCGATCTTGGCCGCCGTCGCCGCCACCATCCTCGTATGGTTCGACTGCACGCCGCCGATCGACACCAGCGTGTCGGCGTTCGACGCGATCGCGTCCGGCACGATGTACTCGAGCTTGCGCAGCTTGTTGCCGCCCAGGGCCAGGCCGGAGTTGCAGTCGTCGCGCTTGGCGTAGACCTGCACCTTGCCGCCGAGCGCCGCGGTCATGCGCGGCAGGTGCTCGATCGGTGTGGGACCGAAGGTGAGCGGATAGCGTTCGAACTTGTCGAGTCTCAGCAAGAGGACCTCCCGATCCGATGGCAGGGCGGAAAGCTAGCGCGGAGGCGATGAGAGGTGCTCTCTAAGACGAGGTGCGGACTTTACTTTGCAGCCGCACTTGCCCAGAAGGCTGGAAGGAACTTCCGTAAAGTGTGGAATATATGACTAATCCTTCCACAAGCCCGTCGCTCGACGCGGCCGACCTTCGCATCCTCAAGCGGCTGCAGCGCAACGGCCGGATGACGAATGCGGAACTGGCCAAGGCGGTGAACCTCAGTCCGGCGACCTGCTACCGGCGGACGCAGCGGCTGTTCGACGAAGGCTACATCCGGTCGGTCCGCGCCGAGATCGCGCCGGGCAAGGTCGGGCGGTCCACCCTGGTGATGGTCGGCGTCGTCCTCGACCGGTCGACGCCGGAGAGTTTCGGCGCCTTCGAGGCCGCGGTCGCCAGGCTGCCGTTCGTGCTCGACTGCCATCTCGTCGCCGGCGATTTCGACTACTTCCTGAAGATCCGCGTGCGCGATATCGCCGATTTCAATCACCTCCACGGCAAGCGCCTGATCGCCTTGCCGGGCGTGCGCCAGACCCGCACCTTCTTCGTCATGAAGGAGGTCGTGGACAACGCGCTGCTGGACTTCTAGCGCGGGACGACCTGGAGCCGATCCGCCGGGTAGACCAGCGACTCGCCACGGGCGCGTGCCGCCGCCGTCACCCGCGCGTCCCTCAGCCCTTCACCGCACCGGCGGTCAGTCCTTCCACGATGTACTTCTGCAGCAGGGCGACCAGGATGACGGTCGGCAGGAGGGCGAGCAGGCAGATCGCCATCATCAGGTTGAAGAACACGAACACGTCGCCGACCAGGGTCGAGATGATCACCGGCAGCGTCATGAAGTCCGGCCGGGCGTTCAGGATCAGCGGGATCAGCAGCTCGTGCCAGGAGGCGATGAACATGATGACGCCGCAGGCGGCCAGCGCCGGCGTGGCGAGCGGCAGCACGATGCGCACGAAGGCGCTGAACCGGGTACAGCCGTCGATGCGCGCCGCTTCCTCGAGCTCGGCCGGGATGCTGTCGAAGTAGGGCGCCAGGATCAGGATGGCGAAGGGCAGCAGGAAGCCCGTCTCGGCGATGATCACGCCGCTCAGCGAATTGAGCTGGCCGAGCGAGCGCATGACGATGTAGAGCGGGATCATCAGCACGATCACCGGCACGAAGCGCGCCACGATGTTGGCCTGCAGCAGGAACAGGCTCCAGCGATAGCGCTGGCGAGCGATCGTGTAGGCCGACAGCGAGCCGAACAGCAGCGTCAGGAAGGTGACCGAGGTCGCCACCACCGTGGAGTTCAGGAGCGCTGTGTAGAAGCTCTTGATGTTGTCGGGCAGGTAGGTGGCCTGCTCGAAGATGCGGCCCCTCTGCTGGCCCTTGGTGAGGATGACGGTGAAGTTGTCGAACGTGACCTCGAGCGGCAGGACCCGTCGCGTGTCGGCCTGCAGCGCCTTCTCCGACTGGATGCTGCCGAAGAATACCGCCACCAGCGGCAGCAGGATGAAGACGATCACCGTGAGGTTGGCGGCGTGCAGCAGCAGCCGGCCGGTGGGGGAGAGCTTGAACATTCAGACCGTGACGCGTCGATAGACGAACTTGAGGTAGATCAGCGCGATCGCGCCGATCATCAGGGCGAGGATGAAGGCCGAGGCCGAGCCCATGCCGAAGTTGTTGGGCGGCGAGAAGGTGATCTTGTAGCTGTACCAGGCCGCCACCCAGGTGGAATCGCCGGGGCCGCCCTGGGTGATCGCCAGGATCTCCTCGAAGACGGCGAAGGCGAAGGCGGTGCGCAGGATGAGGATGATGGCGATGATCTGGCGCAGCATCGGCCAGGTGATGTGGCGGAAGCGCCGCCAGGCATCGGCGCCGTCGATCGCGGCCTGCTCGTAGAGTTCGCGCGGGATGCCCTGCAGCGCTGCATGCACCAGGATGATGGCGAAGGGCAGGGTGCGCCAGATGTAGGGCACGGTGAGCGCGTAGAGCGCGGTGTCCGGATTGCCCGCCCAGTTGATCGGCGTGTCGGTCAGGCCGAGGCTGAACAGGATGCGGTTCAGGAACCCGAACTGGAAGCTGTAGAGGAACGACCAGATCAGCCCGTTGCAGATCGGCGGAATGGCGTAGGGCAGCAGGATCAGCAGCCGCGTGACGCGCGATGTCCACACACCGGTCTGGTTGATCAGCAGCGCGATGGCGATCGCCAGCACGACCTCGCTGCCGACGGTGACGGTGGTGAAGATCAGCGTGTTCTTGATGCCGATCCAGAACAGCGGGTCCTCCAGCACGCGGCCGTAGTTCTCCCAGCCGTTGAAGGGGAACTCGCCGCGGCGCAGCTGCGCCAGGCCGACCTTGTGCACCGACAGATAGCCGGCATAGACGATCGGATAGACCAGCACCACGCACAGGAAGACGATGGCCGGCAGGTTCATGCAGAGCGCGAACCGGCCGGCCGACATCTCGCCGCGGAACCACGGCTTGCGGCTGGTTCGCGCCGGCAGCGCCTCTCTTATCTCCGCGGTCAGGGGTCAGACCTTGCGCTTGGCGTCGGCGATGCCCTTGATGAGATTGTCACAGCAGGCGTCCGCCGTGATCTGACCGGTCAGGCACTTCTGGACCTCGATGTTGACCTGGTCGGTCCAGGGGAAGTGCCAGGGCTGATAGATCGAGGAACAGACCTCGCCGATATAGGCGGCCTTGTCCCACATCTTCAGGATCGCCGGCACGTCGCCCCACGGCGCCCAGCCCTGGCTGATCGCGTCGCTGTTCATCACCGACGTGTAGCCCGAGCCCAGCATGGCGTCCTTGGCGAGGTTGATCGCCTGGGAGTAGGTGCCGTCCTTGGTCTTGCCGCCGAGATACTGCAGCAGCTTCCACGCCCACTCCTTGTCGCGGTTGGCCGTGCACAGGAAATAGACGTGGGTGACGCCGATCGTGTTGCCCTCGCCGGGCGAGCCGTGGACCTTGACCTTGCCGGCGATCGGCGACTGCGCGGGATCGTTGCAGATGTTCAGCGTGTAGTGGTGGCTCGGGCCGCGATAGAGGTTCTTGCCGGCGCTGAAGGCCTTGGCCGATCCGACGAATTGCACCTTGAGCGATTCGGGATCGGCGATGTCGAGGCCCTTCTCGAAGGTGTTGGCCCACCATTTCAGGGTCTCGCGCGCGACCGAACCCGGCCCCAGCATGTGGTTGCCCTGCTTGTCGAAGAAGGTGCCGCCGCGGTTCCAGGTCATCTGGTACCAGGTGCCCGGCAGCTGCTCGAGTCCGGCGCCGGCGACCCACAGGACCGGATAGCGCGCCACGCCGTCCTTCTTGGCCTTGACGCAGTGCTCGATGAACTCGTCGTAGCTCGCGAACGGCTTGTCGATCTTCAGCTTCTCCATCATGTCGGCGTAGTAGTTCCATACCCACACCGCCGAGAAGTAGGGCAGCCCCCAGGTCTTGCCCTTGATCGTGGCGACCTGCTTGGTGAAGGGCGTGAAGTCCTTGATGTAGTCGGCGGCGCCCGGCAGGTCGTCGATCGGCTCGACCAGGTCCTGGTTCACGAAGTTGGGGAACGAGAAGGGCGAGGACTGCGAGACGTCGATCTTCTCGCCGGCCGCGAACATCGTCGCGAGCTTGGTCGGATGGTCGTTGAACGACGAGATCGTCGACTCGACCTTGACGCCCCAGTCGGCCTCGAACTGCTTGGCGATCTTCGCGTAGATGTCGCCGTAGGTCCAGACGACGAAGTTGACCCGGTCGACCTTGCTCTTGGGGACCGCGCTCCACGGACCGGCGCTCTGTGCGCGCGCGGGCAATCCGGCCAAGGCGGCTCCCAGTGCGCCCGCCCCTGCTGCTCCGGCGAGTACGCGACGCCGACTCAAAGCCCACTTTCGGATGAGATCGTTTGTCATGCCGTCTCCCCCTTCGTAGTAGCGACGTAGACCCTACCATCCTGCCGATGCGCGATACAGATGGCATGCAAAAACTGGACCACGCTCCGACGACCCAGGCGTGTCCGGTTGAGGACTGTGCCGGGCCGCGCGGCAAGGTTAGGTTGCGCCCATGGATGATCCAGGCTGCCGTGGCTGACGCAAATTTCGTTTTCGGACCCTTCCGGCTGCTTCTCGCCAAGCGGATCCTGCTCCGGGACGGCCGGCCGCTGCGGCTGGGCAGTCGCGCCTTCGAGCTGCTGGCGGTCCTGGTGCAGCGCGCAGGGCAGACCATCGCCAACGACGAACTGAAGGCGCAGGTCTGGCCCGGCATCCACGTCGACGAGGGCACCTTGCGTGTCCACGTCGCGGCCTTGCGCCGGGCGTTGGGCGACGGCGTGGGCGGCAGCCGCTACGTCGCCAATGTCCCCGGACGTGGCTACAGTTTCGTGGCGCCGCTTACGCACGAGCCGGACGACGCGGCCGATGGCGAAGGGAACGCCGGCGAGCGCGCGGCCGACCGCCCAGCATACAATCTCCCGGACAATCTCCCGGCGGGCAATCTCCCAGCGGGCAATCTACCGGTCTCGCTCACCCATGTGATCGGTCGCGACGAGATCGTCGCCTCGCTGGCGGCCCAGCTGCGTGCCCGCCGGTTCCTCACCATCCTCGGCCCCGGCGGCGTCGGCAAGACCACTGTCGCGGTGGCGGTGGCCGAGGCGCTGGCCGGTACCTACGCCGACGGCGTCCGCTTCGTCGGACTCGGTTCGCTGATCGATCCCGCCCTCGTGCCGGCCACGGTGCTGGCCGCCTTCGGCGAGAGCTCGACGGAGGCGGGCGCCCCACCATCGCCGACACTGGCGGCGCTCACGACGGCACTGCGCGACCGGCGCGTCCTGCTCGTGCTCGACAATTGCGAGCACGTCGTCGAGGCCGCCGCGGCGCTGGCGGAGACCCTGCTGCAGGCCGCGCCCGGCGTCGCCATCCTCGCCACCAGCCGCGAGGCGCTGCGTGCCGAGGGCGAATGGGTCCAGCGCCTGCCGTCGCTCGCCGTGCCGCCGAGATCGGCGACCCTCGGCGCCGCCGAGGCGCTGACCTACGCCGCGGTCCAGCTCTTCAACGAGCGCGCCATGGCGAGCGTGCACGACTTCACGCTGGCCGACGACGACGTCCCGCTCGCGGTCGATATCTGCCGACGCCTCGACGGCATCCCTTTCGCCATCGAACTCGCCGCCGCGCGCATCGACGTCCATGGGCTGAAGGGCCTCGCGACGCTGATCAACGATCGCCTGCTGCTGGCCGCGCGCGGCCGCCGCACCGCCCAGCCGCGCCACCAGACGCTGAGTGCGCTGCTCGACTGGAGCTACGATCTCCTGTCGGAGATGGAGGCGGCCGTGTTGCGCCGCCTCGCGGTATTCGCCGACGATTTCTCGCTCGATGCCGCGCAGGCGGTGGCCGGCGACCTCGCGGGCGCCGCGCTCACCGACCAGCTCGTCAGCCTGATCCAGAAGTCGCTGGTCGTCGCCGACCTCGCTGACGACGGCACGCGCTATCGCCTGCTGACGACGACGCGTCTCTACGCCCTCGACAAGCTGCGCGCCGCCGGCGAGGAGCCGCATGCCCTGCGGCTTCATGCTGCGCACCTCGCGGCACCCCCCGCGGAACCCGTCGCGTCACCCCCCGCGTCACCCGTCGCGCCACCCACGCGGCCGGGCATGCCCTAGGATCCCAGCGCCGCTGCGAGTTCTTCCGTCGTCACGACGGCATGGGCGAAGGGCACGACGTCGGCCGGCCACGCGGCATCCCCCGAGCTCGCTGTCGCCGAGTTCACCGTCGCCTGACTCACCGTCGCCGTGGCGTCGCGCACCAGGGTCACGTGATAGCCGAGCTCGGCGCCGCCGCAGGCGGTCGCCGTCACGCACCTGTCCAACGCCATGCCGGCCAGGATGATGTGCTCGATGCCGCGCTGACGCAGCTGCAGGTCGAGGTCGGTGCTGTGGAAACCGTCATGGCCCCAGTGCTCCTGGACGATCACGTCGCCGGGCTGCGGTGCGAGGTCGGGATGCCAGTCGCCGCCCCAGGTGCCGTGGGCGAACAGCCCTTCGCGGTCGATCTGGAGCTGCCACGGCGTCGGATGCTTCCAGCGGTCGAAGTCGCCCTCGCGCCAGCGCCGATGCGGCACATGGAACACCGTCAGGCCGGCGCGGCGCGCGGTGACGAGCAGCGTCCGCAGATGCCCCACCAGGTCCATCGCCTCGGCCACCGGCCGGACGCGTGGCCACAGCTTGCCGCCCTGGCTGAGGAAGTCGTTGAAGGTATCGACAAGGAGCAGGCCGGTCCGATCCTCTGCATAGTTCTTGACGAGCACATCCACCTCTCGAGACGGGTCGATCATGCACGCCGGCCGGCGGTGCCGGGCATTAAGAGATGTGAATCCTTGTTGTTCCGCGGCGGGCGCGGCGCGGGGCCGGGTGTGAGCAGGCCGCCTGCAGCAACAACCGGCGGGCCTGCGGCCGGCCTGCGCGCTTTTTGACGATGTTTAACTCGGCGCCACGGCTGCGGCGGTGCACAATCCCGGCCGACCAGGGAGAACGCAATGAAGCAGAGCATCCAGGTCGAAGCAGATCGCGCAATATCGGATCGGGGCGGGCGAGGCGACCGCCTGGCCGAGCTGGCCGGCATGAGCGCGTCGATCGCGCACGAGATCAGCCAGCCGCTGGCAGCCATCGTCGCCCATGCGCAGGCCGGCCGGCACTGGCTGGAGCGGCCGACGCCCGATCTCGCGCGGGCGCTCGAGACGATGCTGCGCATCGCCGAATCGGCCGAGCGTGCGTCGCGTATGATCCACCAGGTGCGGGCACTGGCCCGCCGGACCCGGCCGGAGATGGCGCCGGTCGACCTCAACGAGGTGGTCGGCGAGGCGCTGGCGCTGGTCCGGCATGAAGCCCTCGACCGTCGCATCCCGCTGCGGCCGGTGCTGGCGTCCGGCCTGCCGCCGGTGCACGGCAACCGCACCCAGCTGCAGCAGGTCGTCGTCAACCTGGTGATGAACGGCCTGCAGGCGACCGAGGCGGCGTTCGATCGCTCGGCCGCGGTGGTCATCCGCACCGGCCAGCATGGCAGCGACCGCCTGAAGCTCGCCGTCGAGGATGTCGGCGTCGGAGTCGCACCCGACGCGTTCAGCCGCCTGTTCAGCCCCTTCTACACGACCAAGCCGGACGGCATGGGCATGGGCCTCTCGATCTGCCGCTCGATCGCCGACGTCCACGGCGGCGAGCTGCGTGCCGCCCGCAATGCCGGTCCCGGCATGACGTTCGAATTCACCCTGCCGGCGGCACTCGACGCCGCATAGCGACCGGTTGGACATTTCCGGTCGAGATCCTATCTTTTGCCGAGCAGTCGCCACGGGGGGATCGAGGCGGGATGACCGGCAAGGCGCCGAATGATCCGGGAGTCGCGTTTGGCCCGTTTCGGCTGTTCCCGCACCGTCAACTGCTGCTCGAGGGAGAGACGCCCGTCCGCCTCGGCAGCCGCGCCCGCGATCTCCTGACCGCGCTGCTGGAGCAGCCCGGCCGCGCCGTCAGCAAGGAAGCCCTCTGCGCCCGTGTCTGGCCCAACATGTTCGTCGAGGACGGCTCGCTGCGCGCGCAGGTCGCGGCCCTGCGCAAGGCCCTGCGCGACGGCCAGAACGGACGGCGCTACATCGCCAACGTCGCCGGCCGCGGCTACGCCTTCGTCGGCGAGATATCGTCGGCGACCCTGCAGCCGCCCGCTCCGGGCGCGGCCGTGCGGGAATTGGCCGTGCAGGAGCCGGCCGGCCGGGAGCTTCCGGAATCCGCGCCGGCGCTGTCGACCGTCCGGCTGTTCGGCCGTGCCGAGGTCATCGAGACGCTGGCCCGCCGGCTGGCCGAGGACCGCTTCGTCACCGTCGTCGGCCCCGGCGGCATCGGCAAGACGGCGGTGTCGCTGGCCGTCGCCGACCGCCTGCGTCCCGGCCTGCGCGACGGCGTGTGCTTCGTCGACCTGGCGCCGTTGACCGACGATCGCCTGGTGTCCACGGCGCTGGCGTCGGCGCTGGGCGTCGGCGTGGTGTCCGACGATCCGCTGCCCGGCCTGGTCGCGCTGCTGCGCGATCGCGACATGCTGGTCGTGCTCGACAATTGCGAGCACGTGATCGACAGCGCCGCGCTGCTCGCGGAGACGATCGCCCGCGGCGCCGGCGGCCGGCTGCGCATCCTGGCGACCAGCCGCGAGGCGCTGGGCGTGCAGGGCGAGCGGGTCTTCCGCCTGGCGCCGCTGGCGTTGCCCGAGGCGGGCGCAGGGCTGAGCGCTGCCGACGCCATGACCTATCCTGCGGTCCAGCTCTTCGTCGAACGCGCCGCGATGTGCCTCGGCGAATACGCGCTGACCGACGCGCACGTGCCCGCGATCGCCGACATCTGCCGCCATCTCGACGGCATCGCGCTGGCGATCGAGATCGCCGCGGGACAGGTCGATGCCTTCGGCATCGCCGGTCTCGCGCGCGTGCTGGACGACCGCTTCCGGCTGGCCATGCAGGGCCGACGCACCGGCCTGCCGCGTCATCGCACCATGAACACCACGCTCGACTGGAGCTATCAGCTCCTGCCCGAGAGCGAGCGTGCCACCCTGCGCCGGCTCGCGGTGTTCGCCGGCCACTTCACCATCGCGCAGGCGACCGCCGTGCTCGGCGAGGAAGGCGCCGACGCCGCTTCGGTCGCCGAGAGCATCGCCAACCTGGTCATGAAATCCCTGATCGTGCCCAACTTCGAGACGCCGCAGCCGACCTATCGCCTGCTCGAGACGACGCGCGCCTATGCGCTGCAGAAGCTGGAGGAGACCGGCGAGCATGCCGCCTGCACGCGGCGCCATGCGCGGCAGTGCCTCGCCGACATGGAAGCGGCCAACCTCGAATGGGACGCCCTGCCGCCCGAGGCGTGGCTGGCCCGGCATCGCCATCTCATCGACGACGTCCGCGCCGCGCTGGATTTCAGCATGCAGGCCGACGCCGCGACCGCCGTCGCGCTCACCGTCGCCGCGGTGCCGCTGTGGTACCAGCTGTGGCTGCTCAATGAATGCCACGAGCGGGCCGGCGCCGTCCTCGAGCGGCAGGCGCCGGCCGCCGACATCGCGGCGCGGCTGCGCCTGCACGCTGCGCGGGCGTGGACGGCGATGCAGATCAAGGGCTTCGTGCGCGAGACGGAGGAGGCCTGGACGACGGTGCTGGCCCTGTCGCGCGCCAGCGGCGACGTCGAGTACCGGCTGCGTGGCC
>QFCS01002040.1_pt1 | contig 31780 bp, 27 predicted proteins | sample 3576561 | NCBI WGS metagenome assembly QFCS01 | reverse complement strand
GCCGCCTCGAAGTGCGGCCCTTCGTCCTTGGTCTGTCTTCTTCCTTGGTCAGGCTTCCGTGGTCACCTGGTGGAAGGTCTTGGGGAGCATCGGCCAGCGTCCGTCGACCTTGAGCAGGGTCAGATTGTCCGTGAAATAGCGCGGCCGCAGCTGGCACTCGACCTTGGCAATCGCCGTGGTGGGCCCCGAGAAATCGATCGACACGATGCGGTCGGCCCGCTCGCTGCCCTTGGACTTGCCCGATGGCCGGCTCTCGACCATCTGGAACCACTCTGCACGCGGCCAGTCGGTCGCCTTGCCGTCGGCGCCTGCGGCATAGAGGTGCGAGGCGGCGTGGAACGCCTCGCCGAGCTTCCTCGTGTCACCTTCGTAAAGTCCGTCGAAATAGACCTGCAACACCTTCTCGACGGCCGCCACTTCCGAACTCATTCTCTCCTCCGTGCTTCAGATTGCCCCGTTGGGGCTGACCAGTATCTTTCCGTTGCGCCCGCCCTCGTCGGCATGCTTCAGCGCATCCTTGATCCGCTCGATCGGATAGACCGTGTCGACCGGTGCCGAGAGCCTGCCCGCCATGACCTGGCCGGCCAGGTCGGCATAGATGGCCCGAATCTGCTCCGGGCTGCGTTTGGCGAGCCCGCGACCGAGCATGAAGCCGGTGAGCTTGACGCCGCGATAGATGAAGTTGCTGCGGGCCACCTTGGGATCCTCGCCGCTCATCGAGCCGTAGTGCACGATGGTGCCTTCCGTCGAGATGCAATCGACCATCCGGCCGGTGGCCGCGCCGCCGATCGCCTCGACGCCGAGCATGATGGGCGCCTCGCCGGTCGCCCGGGCGACGCGCGCTGCGAGATCGCTGCCGTCGACGACAACGACATCGGCACCCAGCGCCTGCAGTTCCGCCGCCAGTTCGGGCCGGCGCACCACATTCACGGTGCGCAGCCCGCGCTGGCGGGCGAGCACGATCAGCAGCCGGCCAACCGCCGAATTGGCGACGTTCTGGATCACCCAGTCGCCCGACGTCAGCGCCACGAAGTCCGAGAGCATGAGCAGCGCCGTCGGCGGATTGATGCGCACCATCGCCGCCTGCCGCAGGTCGATGCCGGCGGGCAGCGGGATGGCGTCGTCACCCTTCACCTTGCGCCGCTGCGTCCAGTTTTCGCGTTGCAGGTTGATGACGAGGTCACCCGGCTTCACATGCTTTACCGCCGCCCCAACCGCCGTCACACGTCCGACGCATTCGGCGCCGGGAGTCGCCGGCAGCGGCGGCTTCAGCCGGTAGCTGCCGCGGCAGAACCACATGTCGGCCGGATTGATGGGAAAGGCGAGCACGTCGAACACGACCTCGTCGGCCGCCGGGCCGCCGAGATCGGCCACCTCGGCACAGCGCGCGACCTCCCACGGCGTGCCGTAGCGATCGATCAGGACCTGCTTCACCTGCCCCTCCCCGTCTGCCATGCCGCTTTGTTGGCCCGTCGATTGCTTATATTGTTATTTGGCAGGGGGTGAAATGCCGGATGACGGCCAAGGCATTTGACGAGATGAATTCGGGCGCGGCTGGCGGCGCGGTACGCGCCCCCTACCGCACCGTCGCCGATTGGCTGGCACGCACGTCGCCAGAGAAGGTCGCCGCGACGCGGCATGAGGTCGATGTCTTCTATCGCCGACAGGGCATCACCTTCGGCGCCTACGGCGCCGTCGACGGCAGCGAGACGACGATCCCCTTCGACATCATCCCGCGCGTCATCGCCTGGGAAGAGTGGGAGTATCTGCACAAGGGCCTTGTGCAGCGCGTGAAGACGCTCAATGCCTTCCTGGCCGACGCCTACGGCCAGCGCGAGATCTGCCGCGCCGGCATCATCCCCGAGCAGCAGGTGCTGATGAACGCCGAGTTCGTGGCGATGGCGCAGGGGCTTGCCCTGCCGGGTGGCGTGCATGCGCACATTGCCGGCATCGACCTCGTGCGCGTCAACGAGAAGGAGTTCTACGTCCTGGAGGATAACGTGCGCACACCGTCGGGCGTGTCGTACGTGCTGGAGAACCGCGAAGTCATGATGCGGCTGGCGCCCGAACTGTTCTCGGCGATGCGCGTGCTGCCGGTCGCCGATTACACCGAGGAACTGCTGGCGACGCTGCGCTCGGTGTCGTTCAGCGACGACGTGGAGCCCAACGTCGTTCTGCTGACGCCCGGCCACTACAACAGCGCCTATTTCGAGCACGCCTTCCTGGCCGACGAAATGGGCATCGAGCTGGTCAAGGGCTCGGACCTGTTCGTCGACGAGGGCCGCGTCTACATGCGCACGCCGCGCGGCCCGCAGCGCGTGGACGTCATCTACCGCCGTGTCGACGACGCCTTCCTCGATCCGCTGGCCATGCGTCCCGACTCCTACCTCGGCGTCGCCGGCCTGGTCGGCGCACTGCGCGCCCGGCGCGTCAACATCGTCAATGCCCTGGGCAACGGCGTGGCCGACGACAAGTCGACCTACACCTACGTGCCCGAGATGGTGCGGTTCTATCTCGGCGAGGAGCCGATCCTGAACAACGTGCCGACCTGGCGCTGCGACCGTGCCGACGATTTCAAGTACGTGCTCGAGCGGCTGCCCGAGCTGGTGGTCAAGGAGGTCCATGGGTCGGGCGGCAAGGGCATGCTGGTCGGCCCGACCTCGACCCAGGCGGAGATCGAGGAGTTCCGGGCGATGCTGAAGGCCCGGCCGGACAACTACATCGCCCAGCCCACGCTCGCGCTGTCGACCTGTCCGACCTTCGTCAGCCAGGGCGTGGCGCCACGCCATGTCGACCTGCGGCCCTTCGTGCTGTCCGGCGCCAAGACCACGATCGTGCCGGGCGGCCTGACCCGCGTCGCCCTCAAGGAGGGCTCGCTGGTCGTCAACTCCAGCCAGGGCGGTGGCACCAAGGACACCTGGGTGCTGGCCCCTCCCTCCGGAAACGGCGCCTGACCGAGAATGCTGAGCAGCACTGCCAAGAACCTGTACTGGATGGGCCGCTACCTGCAGCGTGCCAAGTCGACGGCGCGCCTGATCGAGGCCACGCAGCGCATGGCGCTGCAGTCGCGCGGCGAGGAAGCCGTCGGGGTGGTGGCGATCTTCGGCATGGAGGACGAGTTCCGCCAGACCCAGGAGCAGCAGGCCGGCCGGCTGGCCAGCCTGATCGACTTCCTGGTGCTGGACGAGAGCAACCCCTCCTCGATCGTGAGTGCAGTCGGTGCGGCCCGGCGCAACGCCCGCGAGGAGCGCAACAACATCACGGTCGACGTCTGGGAGAGCTTGAACGGCCTGTGGCTCGAGCTCAACGAGCGGCTGCGCGGCGACCGCGCCTTCCTCGACCGCGGAGCGCTGATCGAGACGGTGAAGAGGCAGGCCGTGATGATCTTCGGCGCCGCCCAGGTCACCCTGCTGCGCGACGAGGCCTACAATTTTCTGCAGCTCGGCGCCTTCCTGGAACGCGCCGACAACACCGCCCGCATCCTCGACGTGAAGTTCCATCTGCTGCGACCCGACGGCAACCCGCATGCCGACGAGCTCGACTATTTCGCCTGGTCGGAGGTGCTCGCCTGCATCGGCGCCGTGCGCACCTACCGGCGCATCTACCGCAGCGCCCTGGAACCGGCCAAGGTCGCGGAGCTGATGATGCTGCGCCGCGACGTGCCGCGCTCGGTGCATCACTCGTTGTGGATGGTCGACCTCAACATGCGCGAGCTCGCCGATGCTTACGGCACGCACGGCGAGGCTGACCGGCTGGCCGGCGAGCTGCATGCCCGGCTGCGCTACGCTCGAATCGATCGCATCTTCGCACAGGGTCTGAACGGATTCCTGGGCGGCGTGCGGTCGGACATCGCCACGCTGTCCGACGAGATCGGCCGGCAGTTCCTGCTGGATTGAGCGACCCATGCGCCTTGCCGTCCGCCATGCCACACGGTTCGCCTTCGACCAGCCCTCCGGCCATTCGATTCACGACGTCCGGCTGACGCCCAGGCCGGCGACCGGCCAGCGAATCGTCTCCTGGCGCATCGAGGGGCCGGGCAAGCGCTCCGAATGGCTCGACGGCCACGGCAACCAGGTCACGACCTTCTCGGTCGCCCGGCAGCACGACAGCGTGGAGATCGTCGTGTACGGCCTCTACGAATATATCGGCGGCGACCAGTGGCTGCGCTACGCCGAGACGCCGACCCTGCCCGCGCCATTCTGGCTGCGCCGGTCGAGCCTCGCCAACCACGACGAGAGTTTCGACCCGCTGATCGACGGGCTGGCGATTCGCGCGGCCGAGCCTACGCAGCGCGTCGCCGTCCTGCACGAGCTCATGCAGCGGGTCAACGACCGGATCCTCTACCGGACCGGCGTGTCGACCGTCGAGACCACCGCCGCCGAGGCGCTGGCGCGTGGCGCCGGCGTGGCGCAGGACCAGGCGCACGTCTTCATCGCGGCCTGCCGACGCCTCGGCGTGCCGGCGCGCTATGTCAGCGGCTACCTGCGCAACGACGATCCCGAGCTGCATGTCGGCCACACCAGCCATTCGTGGGCCGAGGCCTGGGTGCCCGGCCTGGAATGGGTGGGCTTCGATCCGGCCAACAACATGAGCCCGCGCGGCGACAGCCTGCGCGTGGCGGTCGGCCTCGACTACCACGACGCCGCCCCGGTCAGCGGCCGGCGCGTCGGCTTCGGCGACGCCACGATGACGGCCGAGGCATCGGTGACCCTGATCGACCCTTAACGGCGGTACGGCAAGAACCTACCAGAAATAAAGGCCCGGTCGCTTGCGGAAGGGCGGGTCCGCCAGTACGGTCGCGCGCTTTTTCACGCCCGAAAGGAGGCGCCGCCGTCATGGCTTTCATTGCCGACCGTCTGAGCCGCATCAAGCCCTCTCCGACCAACGCCGCGCAAGGCAAGTTCCTGGAGATGAAAGCGGCCGGGAAAGACGTGATCGGCCTGGCCGCCGGCGAGCCCGACTTCCCGACGCCCGACCACATCAAGGAAGCGGCGATCAAGGCGATCCACGACAACGACACCAAGTACACCGCCGTGCCGGGCACGCCGGCGCTGCGCCAGGCGATCGTCGCCAAGATGAAGCGCGATCATGGGCTGGAGTACAAGCCGTCGCAGACCGTCGTCACCTCGGGCGGCAAGCAGATCATCTTCAATGCGATGCTCGCCACCCTCAACCCGGGCGACGAGGTCATCATCCCGGCGCCCTACTGGGTGTCGTACCCGGAAATGGTCATGTTCGGCGACGGCACGCCGGTGATCGTGCAGTGCCCCGAGTCGAGCGGCTTCAAGCTGCGCCCCGAGGATCTCGAGCGCGCCATCACGTCGAAGACCAAGTGGCTGATCCTGAACTCGCCCAGCAACCCGACCGGCGCGGCCTACACCCAGGCCGACCTGCGCGGGCTGTGCGACGTGCTGCTGCGTCATCCGCACGTGTGGGTCCTGACCGACGACATGTACGAGAAGCTCGTCTACGACGACTTCGTGTTCACGACGCCGGCCCAGGTCGAGCCCAGGCTCTACGACCGCACCCTGACCATGAACGGCGTATCGAAGGCCTACAACATGACGGGCTGGCGCATCGGCTACGCTGCCGGGCCGCAGAAGCTGATCGATGCCATGATCACGGTGCAGTCCCAGAGCACTTCGAATGCCAGCTCGATCAGCCAGGCCGCGTCGGTGGCGGCGCTCAACGGACCGACCGACTTCATCCCGAAGAACGTCGCCGTCTTCAAGCAGCGCCGCGACCTGATCGTCTCGATGCTGAACCAGTCCAAGGGTCTGAAGTGCCCGCGCCCCGAGGGTGCCTTCTACGTCTATCCGTCGTGCGCCGGCACGATCGGCAAGAAGACGCCGGACGGCAAGGTGATCGAGAACGACACCGACTTCGTGAACTACCTGCTCGAGACCGAAGGCCTCTCGGTCGTCCAGGGCTCGGCCTTCGGCCAGGGCCCGGCCTTCCGCATCTCCTACGCGACGGCGACCAACCTCCTCGAGGAAGCCGGCCGCCGCATCCAGCGCGCCTGCGCGGCGCTGTCGTAGCCGATACCGGCGAAGCGGGACGGTGGCCTCGCGGAGGCCGCCGTCCTCACCGCCATTCGGCGAAGGCGACGACGGCCGCGACGAGCGTGCCCACGAAGCCGGCAGCGAACACGGCACGGCCGATCCGATCGACCGTCGCCGTCGAGCGTCCGGCCAGGCGCTGCCGCTCGCCGATCAGCACGACCACGATGCAGACCAGGCAGAGTGCGAAGAACACGTAGAAGCCGTACTCGACGGCGATGACATAGCCGACATTTCCGAGCTGCGCGTTGATGGCCGACAGCAAGACGGCGCCGGACAGGCCCGCGGTGATCGCCACCATGACCTTGGGCGCGGCCAGGGCCGGCGGGAAATACAGGGTCGCGAACAGGATCAGCGTCATGAGGCCGATCGGCAGCAGCGTCTTGATGAGCGTGGTGCCGATGTCGCGCCGAACGTCGATCTGCATCTTGAAGCCCGACAGCTCGCGCACCCGTTCGAAGCCGACCAGCGCCGGATCGCCCAGCGCCGACTGCGAGACCAGGTTGTCGATCACGGTGGTCACGCGGACCGGATGCCACTGCGTCAGATTGCGGAATGCCTCGGAGGAGGCCACGGTGAAGCGGCTGGCCTCGCCGACGGTGGCCGGCACCGCGTCGAACGAGCTGCGGTCCACGACATAGACCAGCTGGTCGCTCGCGGCCCGGACGTTGAAGAACTGGATCTCGAGATCCTGGCGGTCGGCCGGATAGCGGTGCAGGTCGAAGTCGTTCTTGAAGTCGCCGGTCACCCGCCACAGCCGGTAGGTCGTCCCGTCATCGAGGTCGTGCTCGTTGGCCGGCCGGGCGGCGGCGAAGCCGCCGCGCACCATGTGGGGAAATTCGATCTGCGTTGGATCGGCACCGTCGGGGCTGGCATCGCGCACGAAGCGCATCCATACGTAGAAGTCGGCCGAGAACGTGGACTGGGCTACGTCGATGCGTGGCAGCTCGTTCAGGAACATGCCGGTGTAGACGACCTTCTGTCGCTGGGCGTAGCGGCCTGCTGCGACCTCCACCGCCCGTCCGTCGGCGATGTTCTTGGCCGTGGGATGGGGGACCGGCACCAGCTGAACGGGCGCCGATTCGAACCGCCCTTCCCTGAACCAGCCGATCCGTACGGGAAGAGTCCGGCCACGATCCGCCGTGAACCAGATCGGGCCGAGCAGGCCGGCCACCGCCCGACGCGGACTGTCGAGGGAATCGAGGAACGTCAGGAACCTCTGCCGGCGATGTTTCAGGTCGGCTGCGGATTGCATCCGCGCAACGGCACGCATGGCGGCCGCGGCGAGCCGCCCGGCATCATAGCCCTGCACGGCGATCCACGATGTCGCCAGCCCGCCTTCGCCGAACCTCTCCCTGTAGCGGTCCGCGAAGGCCCGCGTGTCGTCGCTGGCGCTGTCCAGCAGGACCGGTGTCGCCGCATAGACCTTCCGCGTGAAGAATCCGCGGCTCTCCTGCTCCTCCGGCAGGTCCCTGAAGCGGGCGGCCAGCGAATCCTCGGCCAGCCCCGTCCCGCCGAGGATCGGCGCGTCGACGCCCAGCCGGCGCAGCGCGGTGATCACCGCAACGGCATCTTCATCGAGAGTCGCCAGGATGATCGCCGGCTTGTCCGGGTCCGCCGCCGCCCGCACCACCGCCGCGTCACGTTCGCTGGTCCCGGTGAAGCCCACGTATGACGCATGCAGCCCGAGCCGCTTGGCGCCGCGCCGGAAGCCATCGGCGACCGTCCGGCCATAGGCATCGTCGGCGAAGATCACGATGGCCCGCGTGCCGCTCAGCACATAGCGCAGATAGCTGGCCAGCCAGTCGCCCATGTCGCTGTTCTTGAAGATCGTGCGGAAGGTCGTCGGGCTGGCGGTGATGAGGTCGCTCTCGGCTGCCGGCACGATGGATGCGAGGCCGGCCCGGCCGAAGATCGGGCCGGCGACGAGCGACGACGTCGACAGCAGGGGGCCGACGACGCCGACGGCATCACTCGCCACAATCCTGTCCGCAGCCTCGCGGACCCCCTCGCCCGAACGGCCGGAATCGTAGACATCGAGCTCGATAGGAGGACCACGGCCTTCGGCATTCGCCTCTTCGATCGCCAGGCGCACGCCGTTGGCCAGGGCGCGTCCGTAGGCCCCCTCGTTCTCGCCACCGGTGCTCGAGATGACCGCCAGCTTTAGGGAACGCGTCTCGGCGGAAAGCGGGGGCGTCCATAGAAGAGCCACGACCAGCAGGACAGCCGACAGCGACCAGACAAACGAACGACAGGCAGCCATGCGGGAGAACGACACGCGATTGTTGACGTACGGTCACTTTCGATGATCCGGCATGACCCGTCAAACGATCCCCGCCCTGGGCGCGCTGTCGCCGTTGACTCCCCCTGTCCGGAGTGAAAGCATTTCGATGACAAGGCTTCGCTCCGGCCGAGATCCGTAGCGACCATCGTCCGGAGCTTCTCTTGGCGCAGGCCATCGCGCAGGAAGGAGGACGTTGTCATGAACGACATCAAATCCGAGACAATCCCCGGAGGCAGACCAGGCAGCGGCGCGCATCGCGTGGTGGCGCTGTGCGGGCCGTATCTCTCGGGCAAGACCAGCCTGCTCGAGAGCCTCCTCTATGCCACCGGCGCCATCGGCCGGCGTGGCTCGACCCGCGCGGGCACCTCGATCGGCGACGGCGCCATCGAGGCGCGCAAGCGTGGCATGGGCACCGAGATCAATGTCGCGTCGACCGACTATCTCGGTGACCAGTGGACCTTCCTCGATGTCCCCGGCTCGATCGAGTTCCAGCACGACGCCCTGGCAGCGCTCGCCGTTTGCGACACGGCCGTCCTGGTCTGCGAACCATCGCCCGAGCGCGTCGTCGCGCTGACGCCCCTGCTGAGGTTTATCGAGGATCGCCACATCCCGCACCTCTTCTTCGTCAACAAGATCGATTCGGCGGAAGTGCGCGTGCGCGACATGCTGGCCGCCCTGCAGTCGATCTCGACGCGCAAGCTGGTGCTGCGCCAGGTGCCGATCCGCCAGCCGACCCGCGACGGCGGAGAGGAGACGGTGGGCTATGTCGATCTCGTGAGCGAGCGCGCCTACCGCTACCGGTCGAGCGGCGCTTCCGACCTGATCGAGATGCCGGCCGAAATCCTGCCGCGCGAGGCCGAGGCGCGCCGCGACATGCTGGAGACGCTTTCGGAATTCGACGATCAGCTGCTCGAGCAGTTGATCGAGGACGTCGCGCCGGAGAAATCGCTGATCTATCGCGACCTGCACGACGAATTCGGCGCCGATCAGATCGCGCCGGTGCTGCTGGGCGCGGGTGATCGCGAGAACGGCGTCCGCCGCCTGCTCAAGGCCCTGCGGCACGACACGCCCTTCGTCGACGTGACGATGCGGCGCCGCAACCTGCCGGCCGACGGCTCCGCGGTGGCCGAGTGCTTCAAGGTCCTGCACCAGAGCCATGCCGGCAAGCTTTCGCTCTGCCGGGTCTGGTCGGGCAGCCTCGCCGAGGGGCAGACCGTTGGCGGACAGCGCATCGGCGCCCTGCTGCGGCCGTTCGGACAGCGCCTCGACAAGGTCGGCCGCGCCGGGACGGGCGAGATCGTGGCGCTGGCCAAGGTCGACAAGCTTTCCTCCGGCCAGGCGCTCACGGCTGCCGGCACTGCCGAGACCGCCGACTTCCCACCGGTCGAGCCACCGGTGTTCGCGCTGGCGCTCGCCGCCAGGAACCGCAACGACGAGGTCAAGCTGTCGGGTGCGCTGCAGAAGATCGTCGAGGAGGACCCCTCCCTCGGCTTCGAGGCGCGTGGCGAGACCCATGAACTGCTGCTCAAGGGCCAGGGCGAGATGCACCTCAAGGTCGCCATCGACAAGCTCGCCGGCCGCTACAATGTCGCCGTCGACACGGCGACGCCGCGCGTCGCCTATCGCGAGACGATCCAGGGCGGCGCCCAGCAGCATGCCCGCTACAAGCGCCAGACTGGCGGTCACGGCCAGTTCGCCGACATCAAGGTCGAGATCAGGCCATTGCCGCGCGGCTCTGGATTCCGCTTCGTCGACCGGATCGTAGGCGGCGTCGTGCCGCGCAACTTCATCCCCGCCGTCGAGGAGGGCCTGATCGACTACATGAGAGAAGGTCCGCTCGGCCATCCGGTGGTCGACCTCGAGGTGACACTGTTCGATGGCCAGTATCACAGCGTCGACAGCTCGGAGATGTCATTCAAGATGGCGGCGCGCATCGCGATGAGCGAGGCCATGCCGAAATGCAGGCCGGTGCTGCTCGAACCCATCCTCAAGGTCACGGTGGCGGCGCCGAGCGATGCGACGCCGCGCATCCAGCGCCTGATCTCGGGCCGGCGCGGCCAGTTGCTGGGCTACGACACGCGTCCCGGGTGGAGTGGATGGGACGAGGTCTCGGCGTTGATGCCGGAGGCCGAGATCGCCGACATGATCGTCGAGATCCGGTCGGTGACCCAAGGCGTCGGAACCTTCCGCACCGAGTTCGACCATCTGCAGGAGCTGATCGGTCGCAGCGCCGATCGCATCGTCGAGGAAAGCCGCAAGCGGGCTGCCGCCTGATCGCCGCGCAATCCGCTGTCTTGAACAGCCGGCGCGAGCATCGGCCGACAGCCGGCGAGAAGGGCCCGCACCGCCTTTTCCTCGCCGGACGCATGGACCATAGTGGCCCCGTGGGCGTTTCCGCGGGGGAAGAATCGAATGACTATGAGACACGTCTTGGCGCCGGTCGTCGCCGCCGCTGCGATGTGCGGCCTTGGACCGGACGCCGGCGCGCAAAGCGGACGCCTGGTCCTGCTCTACGCGTGCGACGAGCAGTCGGAGCCCTGCAAGGTATGGCAGACGCAGTGGGAGCCGATCTTCACCGCATCGGCCGCCGCCAGGAAGGTGACGCTCCGCAAGGTGAATGCGCCCAACGCCAAGGCGCTGCTGCAGCCGGCGAGTTGGCCTCAGGACCTGCGATGGGTGCTCGACGTCTTCCTGATGAGTCAGGAAGGCGTGCAGGACACCTACGACGTGCCGCGCTTCTTCTTGCTGCAGGACGGCCAGATCGCCTTCGCCAGCGTCGGCAACAATGGCTGGCGTGAGTTCATGTGGCCGACCATCCTCGACATGACGAATAGCAACCCCTAGTCGACCGGAGGTGTCGATGGCCAACGACCTGTTCCTCAGGCAGCTCGCGGCCTACGCCTCGGCGCACCGCGACCGACGCAACAAGGCCACCCACTTCGTCGGCATCCCGGTCATCGTGTTTTCCCTCCTGCTGGTTCTCTCGCCGTGGCGCTTCGAGCTGGGCGGCAGGGAATGGAGCGGCTCGCTCGCCATCGTCCTCGTGGCCGTGCTGGGATGGACCGCGCTTGATATGGGCATAGGCCTCGTGATGGCCGGATTCATGGCCATCGGCTGGTACGGTGCGGACGCGCTCGCGGCGGCGCTGGGCGCTCCGCAGGCGATTTGGACCGTCTTCCTCGTTCTCTTCGTCGGGGGCTGGATCCTGCAGCTGCTGGGCCACTACTACGAAGGCCGGCGTCCGGCGCTGGTCGACAACATTTTCCAGGCCTTCGTCGGGCCGATGTTCCTGGTCGCAGAAACGATGGTCGCGATGGGGCAACGCGCCGACCTGGCGCAGGTCCTCGAAAGCGCGGCAGCCAGCCGGCGCGATGTCACGGCGCGGTGAGCAGGGTTGATTTGCCGCGCACCCGGCATCGGCACCACATAGCATCCGAGCGCCAAGGAGTTTTACATGTTGATCAAGCGCAGACAGGGCTGGGAACTGAGCGAGAGCCGCGCGACGCCGGAGAGTCTGTATCTGCAACGCCGCGCCCTGGTCAAAGCGATGGGATTGGGCGCCGCCGCCCTCGGCCTGCCATCCCTCGCCGCCGCCCAGGACAAGGGCAACGACAAGGACAAGGATCCGTCGGCCGGCCTCTATCCGGCCAGACGCAACGACAAGTACGGCGTGCCGACCCCCACGACGGCGGAACGTCTCGCCACCACCTACAACAACTTCTACGAGTTCGGCACCGACAAGAGCATCTGGCGCGACGCCCAGAAGCTCGAGCTGCGGCCCTGGACCATCAAGGTCAGCGGCATGGTCGAGAAGCCTTTCGAGATCGGCATCGACGACCTGCTCGCCAAAGTCCAGCTCGAGGAACGCGTCTACCGTCATCGCTGCGTCGAGACCTGGTCGATGATCGTGCCGTGGACCGGCTTCCCGATGCGTTCCCTGGTCGAGCTCTGCAAGCCGACCGGCAGCGCCAGGTACGTGGTCCTGAAGACGCTCAACAAACCGTCCGTCATGCGCGAGCAGCGCGACGTGCTCTATCCCTGGCCCTACACCGAGGGTCTGGCGATGGACGAGGCCATGCACGATCTCACCTTTGTCGCCACCGGCCTCTACGGCAAGCCGATCCCCAAGCAGAACGGCGCCCCGCTGCGACTCGTGGCGCCCTGGAAGTACGGCTTCAAGAACGTGAAGTCGATCGTCAGCATCGAATTCAGCGACAAGCGGCCGGTATCGTTCTGGGAGAAGCTGCAATCCAGCGAATATGGTTTCTGGGCCAACGTGAACCCGGAAGTCCCGCATCCGCGCTGGAGCCAGGCCACGGAGAAGCCGCTCGGCAGTGACCAGCGCATCCCGACCCTGCTCTACAATGGCTACGCCGAGTTCGTGGCCGGGCTGTACACCAACCGCAAAGCGGAAAAGCTGTTCATGTAGGCGCCGCTCCTTTGCCTTGCCGTGTCGGGCCGCGCTAAAACAACGCCCGACACCGCCGCCAATGACGGCAAGGGAGGAATTGTGAAACTGAACCGCCGCTCGGCGCTGGCCGGCGCCGTGGCCCTGACGGCCGCCCCGAAGGCCTTCGCCCAGGCATTCCCCAGCAAGCCGATCAAGATCGTCGTGCCCTTCGCGGCCGGCAGCGCCACCGACCTGACGGCGCGCGGACTGGGCGCCAAGCTGCAGGATATCCTGAAGCAGCCGGTTGTGATCGAGAACAAGCCAGGCGCCAGCGGTCAGCTCGGCGCCTCGGCGGTCGCGACGGCAGCCCCTGACGGCTACACGCTGCTGATGGGCACCAATACGACCAACGCCGCCAACCCGGCACTGTTCAAGAAGCTCAGCTACGACCCCGAGAAGGACTTCGCGCCGATCATGCGCTGCGTCACCGGCGTCAATGCGCTGGTGGTGAACAACGATGTCCCGGCGAAGACGGTCGCCGAGCTGGTGGACTATGCGAAGAAGAACCCCGGCAAGCTGAACTACGCGGAGGCGAGCGCCTCTCAGCGGCTGTCCGGCGAGATGTTCAACAAGCTGGCCGGCGTCAAGATCGAACGCGTGCCCTATAAGGCAAGTCCCCAGGCTCTGGGCGACGTCGCGGCGGGACAGGTCCAGCTGATGTTCCCCGATCTGCCGCAGGCCCTCACCCAGATTGAGGCCGGCCGCGTCCGCGGCCTTGGCGTCACCGGCCCCGGCCGATCGGCCGTGGCGCCGAACCTGCCGCCGATCAGCGATACGGTGCCGGGCTATTCACTGGTCTACTGGCTGGCCGTCTTCGCGCCGGCGGCCACGCCGGAACCGGTCCAGAAGGCGCTGGCCAATGCCATCGCCGAGGCCCTGAAGGACCCGGCGACCGCCAAAGCCATGACTCAGGGCCGCATGGAGATCGCACCGCTGCCGCTCGCGCAGTTCGCCGCGTACGTCAAGGAGCAGACGGCATGGTGGACACGCGAAATCAAGGCCGCCGGCATCGAGCCGGAATGAGCGGACGGACACCATGAGCAAGGTCATCGTCGAAAAGAACGGCCCGGTCCGGACCATCTGGATGAATCGGCCGGACAAGCGCAATGCCCTCGACAGCGAGCTGTTGCGGGAGATGATCGAGGCGCTGCGTGCGCCGGTGGCTGACGACGACCGCGTCGTCGTCGTCCGCGGCAAGGGCAGCGTGTTCTGTTCCGGCCTCGACATGGCCGAGCGCCGCGAGACCATCGGCGACGGCGGCGCCAGCGGCATCGAGATCATGCTGCGCGCCATCGAGCTCTGCCCGTTGCCGGTCGTCGCCGTCGTCCATGGCGACGCCATCGCCGGCGGCAACGAGCTCGCTCTGCATTGCGATCTGGTCGTGGCCAGCGCCACCGCCCGCTTCGGCATGTCCCTCGCCCAGGTCGGCCTGGCGCCCAACTGGTTCTTGGCCAAGAAGCTGATGGAGGTGCTGGGCCCGGTGACGACGCGCGAGATGTTGCTGCTGGGCGATCCCCTACCCGCGGCCAAGCTCCATGCGCTGGGCCTGATCGCGCGTTGCGTACCGCCGGAGCAGCTCGAGGCCGAGGCGACGAAGGTGATCGACCGACTCGCCGCCAACGCCCCGTTGTCGCTCAAGGCAATGAAAGCGCTCACCGTACGGCAGCTCGAGTTCCGCGACAGCATCAAGCATGACGATGTCGATGCCCTGGTACAGGCGGCACTCAGGAGCCAGGACGCCCAGGAGGGCATGAAGGCACGGCTTGAGAAGCGCACGGCCCGCTTCCGGGGCCGCTAGCCGTGTCGCTCCGGCTGCGCCTCGACAAGCCCTGGCAGCCGCTGACGGCGGAAACGGTCGCACGGCTCCCCGGACAGCTCGGCGTCTACCAGATCGCTGATGCGCAGGGCACGGTGGTCTTCATCGGCCAGGCCGGGGCACGCACGCCTTTCGGCCTGCGCAGCGAGCTGCAGCGCGAGGCGGCCGCGCGCGAGGCTGGCCACCAGTTCCGCGTCGAGGTCAACCAGCAGTACCGTTCGCGCTGGTTCGAGCTGCTGATGGTGCACAAGGCCGATCACGGGGACCTTCCCGCCGATAATGCGAGGAATCCGCCGCCGGCGCTCGGTCGGCTGAGCCCCTCGTGACGCTTCATTGAGGAACCCGTCCCATGGATTTCGAGCCCAGCCCCGAGCAGCAGATGCTGATCGACCAGGTGCGTCGCTTCGTACGCGAGGAGATCATCCCGCTCGAGGCCAGACTGGACCCAGACGCCTCCGAGCTTGATCCTGCCGACCATGCGCGGCTGGTCGAGAAGACCAAGGCGATGGGGCTGTTCGGGATCGACATCCCCAAGGAATTCGGTGGCCCGGACATCGACATCGTCACGCGCACGCTGCTGGCGATCGAGATGGCGCAGCACCGGGCCGGCCTTTACGTGCCCTGTTACGGCACCTTCGGCGGCGCCGGCCTGGCGCAGATATTCGAGGCCAACGAGGACCAGAAGGAGCGCTATCTCTATCCGACGCTGCGCGGCGAGAAGAAGGCCTTCTTCGGCCTGACCGAGCCGTCCGGTGGCAGCGATCCCGCCCGTGCCATCCAGACCCGGGCCGAGCGCCGGGACAACGGCTGGGTTCTGAACGGCGCCAAGATCTTCATCTCGAACGCCGACCGTGCGCAGTACGGCATCGTGTTCGCCCGCACCGACGCCTCGAAGGGGCGCGCCGGCATCACCTGCTTCATCGTCGATTCCGACACGCCCGGCTTCCACGTGCGCCGCGTCGTGCACACGCTGCGCTCGTCGCACTACGCGACCGAGCTGGAGTTCAAGGACTGCTGGGTCTCGGACCACCAGGTGCTGGGTGAGGTCAACAAGGGCTTCGCCGTCGCCAACGACCGCCTGACCCGTCAGCGCATCCCCTACGCCGCGGGCTGCATCGGCGTCGCCATCGCCGCCCACGAGATGGCGATCGAATGGGCCAAGATGCGCACGACCTTCGGCGAGAAGCTCGCCAACCGCCAGGCCGTGCAATGGATGCTGGTGGACAACGAGATCGATATCCGTACGGCTCGGCACTTCACCCTGGAAGCGGCCGAGAAGGCGCGGCGCGGCCTGCCCTTCCGCACCGAGGCGGCCATCGCCAAGCTCACCGCCTCCGAAGGCGGGGGCCGCGTCGTCGACCGCGCGATGCAGATCCACGGCGGCATGGGTATGACCAAGGACCTGCCGCTCGAGCGCTGGTATCGCGAGATGCGTATCCGCCGCGTCGGCGAGGGGCCGAGCGAAGTGCAGCGCATGGTGATCGCGCGCGAGCTCCTGGGGAGCAACCTCCGATGAGCAAGCCGCGTGCATCGGGACCGTTGGCGGGCATCAAGGTGGTCGAGTTCGGCCAGAATCTGGCCGGCCCTTACTGCGGCCAGATCCTCGCCTTCCTCGGCGCCGACGTCGTCAAGGTCGAACGGCCTGAGGGCGATGACGCCCGCAAGTGGGGCCCTCCCTTCATCGAAGGCGACGCCGTCGGCTTCATCGCGCTCAACCGCGGCAAGCAGTCGATCACCTGCGACCTTGCCGACCCGGCGCAGCGTGCGGCGCTGGTCGAGCGGATCGGCCAGGCCGACGTCTTCATCCATAACCTGCGGGCCGACGTGCCGGCGAAATTCGGCATCGATGGCGTCACGCTCACCCAGCGCTTTCCCCGCCTGATCTACGCCGATCTCGGCGCCTTCGGCCATGCCGGGCCATGGAAGGATCGGCCGGGCTATGAACCGATCATCCAGGCCGTGGCGGGCCTGATCTCATTGAACGGCGATCCGTCCGGCCCCGAGGCGCGCATCGGCGTATCGATCATCGACCTGTCGACCGGCATGTGGACGGCGATCGGCGTTCTGGCCGCGATCGCGCAACGCGCCGCCACCGGCCGCGGCAGCCTGGTCAACACATCGCTGTTCGAGAGCGGCCTGATGTGGGCCTCGAACCATGTCGCCTCCTACTCGGTGACCGGCCGGATGGCTCCCCGCCAGGGCACCGGGCACCCGTCGCTCACGCCCTACCAGGCGTTCGACTGCAGCGACGGGCCGCTGATGATCTGTCCGGGCAACGACCGCCTGTGGCGCAAGTTTGCCGAGGCGCTCGGCCACCCGGAATGGCCGGACGAGCCGCGCTTCAAGACCAATGTCGAGCGCATGCAGAACCGTGATCTGCTGCTCGGCATGATCTCCGCCATCATGAAGAGCGAAAGCCGCGCATACTGGTCGGCGAAGCTCGATGCGCTGGGCGTGCCGAACGGGCCGCTGAACACCGTGCCGCAGGTCCTGGAACTCGCCCAGGTCGCCGCGCTCGGCATGTTCACCCGACCCTATGAAGGCAGCGGCGCCCTTTTCCATGGCTTGCCTGTCAGCTTCGACGGCGAGCGCGCCGGGGGCATCGAGAAGGCACCGAAGATCGGCGAGCACAACGGTCAGGTCTGACGGCTCGCCGACACAGGAAGGGACCTCGACGGCGCGCCGCCCCTAGCCGGCGAAGCTCAGGCAGTACTCGCGGACGCGCTCCAGCGGGATGCGCGCATGGCTCTGGACGATGATGAACTTGCCGCCGGGATCGGTGCCATTGGGCAGCTTGACCAGCCGCTCGAAATCGTCGGCCCCCCACACGCAGGACTGTTCCGAGAACAGGTGCACGCTGGCGCCGTAGCAGACGTCCCATTCGACGTGATAGTCGAACAGGTTGCCGCACAGTTCGGCTACGCTGGTGTAGAGGGAATATTCTGTCCAGGGAACGCGCGTCGGTCGGCGAATCTTCCAAGACAGCAGGGAGGTCGTGGAACCAAGCAAGCCACGACGCATGTGATCGAGCGCCTGCGCCGCCAGATCGCCATGCAGGAGGTTGGGCGTCACCGACAGGCCATGTCCCTTGGAATCGTAGGCCGTTCCGGTGATGTCCGAGACGTTGCGCCACCACTCGTGATGCCGCTTGGGTTCCCAACGCGACAGGCCGCGGCCGTCCTCGACGAATGTCCGCGAATCGAAGTCGCCGACACAGCAGACGTCGGAATCGAGTGTGAGGTAGCCGCCGAATCCCAGCGTTACGGGAACCTGTAGCTTGACGATCTGCTGCCGGTACCAGCCGGTCATCATGTAGAAACTGCTGAACGGCGAAAAGAAATCGCTCTCCGGCCTCACGGACACGTTGATGTTGGAAAAGCGCGGCAGGCTGGTGCGAAGAAGCTGCGTATCAGCGCCCGGCGAGATGATCAGCAGTTCGAACGGCTTCGAATCGCGCCAGTGCTTCGCCAGGGATTCGATCAGAAGACCGGCACGCTCCAAATCGCCCCGGCGCTTAATCTTGCGCAGAGCCAGGGGCAGGATTGCTTGGCGAACTTCGGAGAACATCGTCTTGATTGGGGGCGAAAATACATGTGGTGCCTTTGTCCTTCCACATCAATCGGTTGGAAGAAGGCACGTCAACGTACAACAGCGTCAGAAAGTCCCAAAATCGAAGACGGGCCCGTTCGGTGCCGGGCAGCGGCGAACGACAGCGCACCAAAAAAACGCCGGGCCCGAGGGCCCGGCGAGTCAAACAGGGAGGCTTCACGTCTGGGAGACGTGGGATCAAGAGGATCCCGAGTTTCGAACGCGAAAAGTAAGGAACCGTCCGTGTCGAAAACCTGCCCAACAAATAGTCTTCCGACTGGGCAGTTGTAGCGGGGAAATCCGGGAACAGGCATGCGATTGGCGCATGCCTTTCTCCTGGTATGCATTCCTGCAACCCTGCCACTCAAAATCTTGTCTCGGCGACCTTCCGCAAGAGGAAGTCCCGGAACACCGCGATGCGCTTGGAATGCCGCAGCTCCTCCGGATAGGTGAAATAGACGTCCGTTGTTCGGACGTTGAGAGCGGGCAGCAGCATCTCGATCTTGGTCGATTCGCGAGCCAGGTAATCGGGCAGCGAGCCAATGCCGAGCCCGGATTCGACGGCGCGGAATATTCCGTAGACGTTGTTCACGCGCAGCACCACGACGCGGTTGGTCTGCTCCGGATTGCCCTCCCGCAGGAGCCAGTTGACGTCCTGGACCGGTGCACGGGCATCCTCGCCAAAAATGATCAGACGGTGCTGGTCGAGTTCCTCGACGGTGGTCGGCTTGCCGTACTTCTGGATGTAGCTGTGCGCCGCGTAGACGTGGCTGCGCACCGTGAGCAGGTGCCGCTGCACCAGACCCGGCTGGCGAGGCATGACCATGCGGATCGCGACATCGGCCTCGCGCATGCCGAGATCGAGCTCGTTGTCCGACAGCACCAGGCTGACGTCGATGTCGGGATACATCGTGATGAATTCATGCATCTGGGCTGTCAGCCAGGTCGACCCGAAACCGACGGTCGTCGTGACCTTGAGACGCCCGGCCGGCTTGTCCTGGTTGGCTCGAAGAAGGGCTTCCGCCGTATTGACCTTTGCCGCCATGTCACGGGCGGTCCGGTAGAGCAGCTCGCCCTGCTCGGTCAGGATCAGGCCGCGTGCATGGCGATGGAACAGCATGACGCCCAGCTGCTCCTCGAGGGCGCCGATCTGACGCGAGATGGCCGACTGGCTGAGCTTCAGCGCTTCGCCGGCATGCGTAAAGCTGCCCGCGTCAGCCACGGCCTGAAAGATCCGCAGCTTGTCCCAGTCCATGACATTTCCTCCCTGCGCGCCGCCTGACGCCGCTTGCTACTCCGCGGCTTGCGCAAGACGGGCCTCGTGGCCCGCCAACCACTTCTCTGCTTCTAGTGCCGCCATGCAGCCCGTCCCGGCGGCTGTAACGGCCTGACGGAAGATCTTGTCCTGGACGTCGCCGGCGGCGTAGACGCCGTCGATATCGGTGGCCGTCGAATCCGGCTTGGTGATCAGGTAACCTTCACTGTCCATGGCAAGCTTGCCCTTGAACAGCTCGGTGTTCGGCGAATGCCCGATGGCAATGAATACGCCGTCGGTCGCCATTTCCTGCTCCGCCCCGGTCTTGACGTTGCGCACCCGCACGCCCTTGACCAGCGGCGCAGGCTTGGTCTCCCCCACGATCTCCTCGAGGGTGTGATCCCACAGCACGCTGACCTTGGGGTTCTTGAACAGCCGGTCCTGCAGAATCTTCTCCGCCCGCAACGTGTCCCGGCGATGCACCAGGGTCACCTTGGCCGCATGATGGGTGAGGTACAGCGCCTCCTCGACGGCAGTGTTGCCGCCGCCCACGACCACGACCTCCCGGCCGCGGAAGAAGAACCCGTCACAGGTCGCGCAGGCCGACACGCCGCCGCCACGGAATGCCTCCTCGCTGGGCAAGCCGAGCCAACGCGCCGTCGCGCCGGTGGCGATGACCAGCGCGTCCGATTCGTACCGGTCGCCCGAATCGCCCAGACAGACGAACGGCCGCGCCGCCAGATTGACGTCGACGATGGTATCGAAAAACAACTGCGTGCCGACGTGCTCAGCCTGCTTCTGCATCTGTTCCATCAGCCAGGGCCCCTGGATGACGTCGGCGAAGCCCGGATAGTTCTCCACGTCGGTGGTGATGGTGAGCTGGCCACCAGGCTGGATCCCCTGCACCAGCATCGGCTTCAGGTTTGCCCGAGCGGCGTAGATGGCCGCCGTGTAACCGGCCGGCCCCGAACCGAGGATCATTACTTTACTGCGATGAGTCTCTGCCATGTCACTTCCGTGTCCCGCAGACCGCATATCACCTCACATATATGCAAACCTCTACAGCTATGCACGGGCGTTCTGGCGGATCGGCGCAATTGTTCACAGGGAGTTGCACTTATCCGGTAACTTTATTGCGCGTACGGCACGGTTCTGGCATAGAGCGCGGCCAACGGAGGGAAATTGATGGCGCGCGCAAAGCTGGATCGCATCGACCGGCGCATTCTGAGCGACCTGCAGGCCAATGGACGGATGACCAACGTGGAACTGGCCGAGCGCGCCGGCATCTCCGCCCCGCCTTGCCTGCGCCGCGTGCGCGCGCTGGAGCGGGCGGGAATCATCAAGGGTTATCATGCTGACCTCAGCCCGGAGATGCTGGGCTACAGCGTGTCCGTCTTCGCCCTCGTCGGCCTCAACAGCCAGGCCGAGGTTGACCTGAAGTCGTTCGAAGAATTGATCAGCAATTGGGATGAGGTTCGCGAGTGCCATATGCTGGCGGGCGAAGCCGACTTCCTGCTGAAGATCGTTGCCGAAACCTGGGACGACTACCAGAAGTTCCTGACCACACGGCTGACCTCGGCGCCGAATGTCAGCCACGTGAAGTCGATGATGGTGTTCCGCACCGCCAAGCAACTGCCCGGTGTGCCGATCGCCGTCGAATAGGAGACCCGACGATGGACGGAAGCGCCACGCCCGAGGTCACGATGGAACGGCTGCACGAGATCGCCGACGCCTTCGCGCACCGCGACGTCGACGCCATCGTCGGCTGCTTTGCCGAGGACGGCGAATTCCGCAACGCCCGGGGGCCGCATTACTGGGGCGAGAGCTTCAAGGGCAAGGCGGCGATCCGCAGCTATTTCGAGCCGCTGTTCGCCGGCAGCGCCGATGTGACATGGCGCCATACCAGCGAATTCATCCACGGCGACCGCGCGGTCACCGAATGGCACCGCACGGCAACGCTCGCGAGCGGCGAGCGCCAGGAGTGGCTCGGGTGCGACCTCTACACCTTCCGTCGCGGTTTCATCGTTATGAAGGACACCTACGTGAAGGTCGTCGTCTGAGTTCCTGACGAGCGCGCCCTGAGACTCGCGTGCCGAAAGACGACGAACGCCTTGCGGGAAACGTGTACATGGATAGCCGTGTAAAAATACACGGTGTTGCCGCTCGAAGGAGGCGGTCGTGAAGAACCTCATGCAATCCGCCCGGTTGCTGGTCTTCGATTTGGCCTCGACGCTGGTGTTCCTCGTCGCGTTGCTGGTCACCCGCGACCTGTTCCTGGCCGTCGCGCTGGGCGTTGCGCTGGGAATCGGCCAGATCGTCTGGCTCAAGATCCGCGGCAGGCCGATTGACACCATGCAATGGCTGAGCATCGGCCTCGTCGTCGCCTCGGGCGCCGCCACGATGCTGACCAACGATCCACGATTCGTGATGCTGAAGCCCAGCGTCATCTATGCGATCGTCGGCGCCTACATGCTGCGGCCGGGCTGGATGAACCGCTATCTGCCGCCGATCGCCGTTCAGACGGTCCCCGACATCGCGTGGATCTTCGGCTTCGTCTGGGCCGGCCTGATGTTCGGCTCCGCCGTGCTCAACATCGTCCTCGCACTGATGCTTGATCCTGTGACGTGGTCGGCCGTCATGTCGGCCTGGGGCATCGCCAGCAAGGTGGTCCTGTTCCTGGTGCAGTACGCGACGATGCGTTCCATCGGCGTGCGGCGCGCCCGCGCCGCCCTCTCCGGCTCCACCTGAGCCGGCCTCGCCCGCCCCCTGTCGGCCGACGCGACGTTCCCGCTCAGCGGCCGATCACTTGAACTGGACGGCGACGACTTCGTAGGAACGCGCGCCGCGTGGCGTCTGGACCTCGACCGTGTCACCGACCGTCTTGCCGATCAGCGCCCGACCGATCGGCGACGTCACCGAGATCCGTCCCTTGTTCAGGTCGGCCTCGTAGGGACCCACGATCTGGTACTTGACCTTCTCGTCGGTATCCTCGTCGGCAAGCTTCACCGTGGCGCCGAATTTGACGACCTGGCCGGAGAGCTTGCTGAAATCGATCACCTCGGCCCGTGAGATGATGTCTTCGACCTCGGCGATGCGCCCCTCGATAAAGCCCTGCTTTTCGCGCGCCGAGGTGTATTCGGCATTCTCCGAGAGATCACCGTGCTCACGCGCCGCCGCGATCGCTTTGATGATCGCCGGTCGCTCCACGCTCTTCAGCTGCTTCAGTTCGTCCTCGAGGCCTTTGAGCCCCTCGGCTGTCATCGGAACCCGTTCCATTGCCTGATCGTCCTCAATGATTGACGCGCCGTCAACGCCCAACCGGCCCCCAAATGGCCGATGGGTCTGCGGGTCGCGGCCGCGGGCGGCTAGAACGCGGTCTTGAAGTAGGATTGCAGCGGCGCCACGTCCAGCGCACCGCCATGCAGGGCGACGATCCCTTCGACCGCCGCCTTCGCGCCCGCCACCGTCGTGTAGTAGGCGATCTTGTGCATGAGCGCCGTGCGGCGCAGCGTGAAGCTGTCGGTCAGCGCCGCCGATCCGTCGACCGTGTTGAAGACCAGTTGTACCTTGCCGTCCTTCATCAGGTCGACGATGTGCGGCCGGCCTTCGAGCACCTTGTTGACACGCTGCGCCTCGATACCGTGGCGGCCCAGGAAATCGGCCGTGCCGGCAGTGGCCACGACCCTGAAGCCGAGCTCGACCAGTCGCTTGACGGGCTTCACCATGGCCGACTTGTCGGTATCCTTCACCGAGACGAAGACCACACCCTCCACCGGCATCTTGCTGCCGGCGCCGAGCTGCGACTTGGCGAAGGCCCGGCCGAAATCCGAATCCAGCCCCATCACTTCGCCGGTCGAGCGCATCTCCGGTCCGAGAATGACGTCGACGCCCGGGAAGCGGGCAAACGGAAACACCGCTTCCTTGACCGCGATGTGCTTGCCTTTGGATTTCTTGATGCTGAGCGACTTCAGCGCCTCGCCCACCATCAGGCGGGCGGCGAATTTCGCGATCGGCTGTCCGGTCGCCTTGGCTACGAATGGTACCGTACGGCTGGCGCGCGGATTGACCTCGAGCACGTAGACGTCGCCGTTCTTCACGGCGTACTGCACGTTCATCAGGCCGACGACCTTCAGCGCCTTGGCCATCGCTTCGGTCTGCCGGCCGATTTCGGTGAGGATCTTCGACGGCAGTGAATAGGGCGGCAGGGAGCAGGCCGAGTCTCCGGAATGAATTCCCGCCTCCTCGATATGCTCCATGATGCCGGCGACGAACACGTTCTGGTCCTTGTCGGCCAGGGCATCGACATCGACCTCGATCGCGTCGCGCAGGTAGGAATCGATCAGCACCGGATTGGCGCCCGACACCTTCACGGCGTCGCGCGTATAGCGCTCGAGCCCGTCCCGGTCGTAGACGATCTGCATCGCGCGGCCGCCCAGCACATAGGACGGCCGGATGACGACCGGGTAGCCGATCTTCTCGGCGACCGCGATCGCCTGGTCCTGAGAGGTTGCCGTGCCGTTGTCAGGCTGGCGCAGCCCCAGCTCGTGGATCAGCTTTTGGAAGCGGTCGCGATCCTCCGCGAGATCGATGGCATCGGGCGAGGTGCCGAGAATGGGTATGCCGGCCGCCTCGAGCGGCTTGGCGAGCTTGAGCGGCGTCTGGCCGCCGAACTGCACGATGAGGCCCAGCAGCTCGCCCTTGCTGCGCTCGACCTCGACGAGCTCGATCACATCCTCGGCCGTCAGCGGCTCGAAGTAGAGCCGGTCGGCCGTGTCGTAGTCGGTCGACACCGTCTCGGGATTGCAGTTGACCATGATGGTCTCGTAGCCCGCATCGCGCAGTGCGTAGACGGCATGGACGCAGCAATAGTCGAACTCGATACCCTGACCGATGCGGTTCGGCCCACCGCCCAGGATGATGACCTTGCGCCGGTCCGTGGGCTCGGCCTCACACTCCGCCGGGTGCAGCCCGTCGCCCTCATAGCAGGAATAGAGATAGGGCGTACGCGAAGCGAATTCGGCGGCGCAGGTATCGATGCGCTTGAAGACCGGGCGAACGCCCAGCGCGCGCCGTCTGCGCGCGACCTCTGCCGCCGGCAGGCCGGTGAGCTCGCCCAGGCGCTCGTCGGAGAAGCCCTTCTTCTTGAGATCGATCAGCTCCCTGACATCCGAGGGCAGGCCCTTGGCGCGCACCCCGGCCTCGATCTTCACCAGCTGCTCGATCTGGCGCAGGAACCACGGTTCGTACTTGGAGGCTTGCGCGACCTCCTCGACGGAGAGACCGCAACGGAAGGCCTGGGCAATCACGAGAATGCGGTCGGGCGTCGGCTTGGACAGCGCGCCCACGATGGCGCCCTTGTCGGGCGCTCCCTTGATCTCGATCTCGTTCAACCCCGTCAGGCCGGTCTCCATGGAGCGCAGCGCCTTTTGCAGCGACTCCTGGAATGTGCGGCCGATCGACATCGCCTCGCCCACGCTCTTCATCGAGGTGGTCAGGATCGCCTCCGCGCCCGGGAACTTCTCGAAGGCGAAGCGCGGCATCTTGGTGACGACATAGTCGATCGTCGGCTCGAACGAGGCCGGCGTCGTACCGGTGATGTCGTTCAGCAACTCGTCCAGCGTGTAGCCGATGGCCAGCCGCGCCGCGACCTTGGCGATCGGGAATCCCGTCGCCTTGGAGGCGAGTGCCGAAGAGCGCGAGACACGCGGATTCATCTCGATCACCACCATGCGGCCGGTCGCCGGATCGACCGCGAACTGCACGTTCGAGCCGCCGGTGTCGACGCCGATCTCGCGCAGGCACGCGATCGAGGCGTCGCGCATGATCTGGTATTCCTTGTCGGTGAGCGTCAGTGCCGGTGCGACGGTGACCGAGTCGCCGGTATGGATGCCCATCGGATCGAGGTTCTCGATCGAGCAGATGATGATGCAGTTGTCGCGTCTGTCGCGGACAACCTCCATCTCATACTCCTTCCAGCCGAGCACCGATTCCTCGACCAGCACCTCGCCAACCGGCGAGGCGTCGATCCCGCCCTGAACGATCTCGAAGTATTCGTCGCGATTGTAGGCGATGCCGCCGCCGGTGCCGCCCAGCGTGAAGGACGGCCGTATGATCGCCGGCAGTCCGATATGATCGAGCGCGGTGATCGCCTCCTCGCGGTTGTGTACGACCTCGCTCTTGGGGCATTCCAGCCCGATCTTGGTCATGGCCTCGCGAAACAGCAGGCGGTCCTCGGCCTTGTCGATAGCTTCGGCATTGGCGCCGATCAGCTCCACCCCGTACCTGGCGAGACGGCCGTCGCGATGCAGCGCCATCGCCGTGTTGAGCGCCGTCTGGCCGCCCATGGTCGGCAGGACGGCATCGGGCTTCTCCTTCTCGATGATGCGCGCGACCATGTCGGGCGTGATCGGCTCGATATAGGTGGCATCCGCCAGGCCGGGATCGGTCATGATCGTGGCCGGGTTGGAGTTCACCAGGATGACGCGATAGCCCTCGTCCTTCAGTGCCTTGCAGGCCTGGACGCCGGAATAGTCGAACTCGCAGGCCTGGCCGATCACGATCGGGCCGGCGCCGATGACGAGAATGCTCTTGATGTCTGTGCGCTTGGGCATGGATCCTACTTGCCCTTGCTCTTGTCGATCATCTCGACGAAGCGATCGAAGAGGTAGTGGCTGTCGGTCGGGCCGGGCGAGGCCTCGGGGTGGTATTGCACGGAGAAGGCCGGCTTGTCGGTGCAGCGCAGCCCTTCGTTGATGCCGTCGAACAGCGAGACGTGCGTCACCTCGGCATTCTCAGGCAGCGACTCGGGAATGACGCAGAAGCCGTGGTTCTGCGAGGTGATCTCGACCTTTCCCGTCGTCAGATCCTTGACCGGCTGATTGGCGCCGCGGTGGCCCCGCTCCATCTTGCGCGTCTTGCCGCCGATGGTGAGCGCCAGGAGCTGGTGGCCGAGACAGATACCGAACAGCGGTACCTTCTTGTCGAGCACGCCCTGGATGGCCGGCACCGTATAGCCGACCGTCGCCGCCGGATCGCCCGGACCATTGGACAGGAAAACGCCGTCCGGCTTGTGGCGCAGGATGTCCTCGGCGGTTGCCGTCGCGGGCACCACCGTCACCCGGCAACCAGCATTGGCCAGGCAGCGCAGGATGTTGCGCTTGGCGCCGTAATCGACGGCGACGACATGGTATTTGGGTTTCTCGAGCTTGCCGTAGCCCTTGCCGAGGGCCCACTTCATCTCGTCCCACTGGTAGGTCTGCTTGGTCGTGACCTCGATGGCGAGGTCCATGCCGTCGAGGCCCGGCCAGTCCTGCGCGATCTTGCGCATTCTGGGAATGTCGAACTTACCGTCCGGCGCATGGACCACGACGCCGTTGGGCGGGCCCTTGTCGCGGATGCGGCGCGTGATGGCGCGCGTGTCGACGTCGCAGATGCCCGGCAGATTGTAGCTCTTCAGCCAGTCGTCCAGGTGCTTGGCCGAGCGCCAGTTGGCTGGCTCGGTAATGTCGCCTCGCAGGACCACGCCACGCGCCGCGGGCGTGATGGCCTCGATGTCCTCGGGATTGGTCCCGACATTGCCGACATGAGGGAAGGTGAAGGTGATGATCTGGCCGGCATACGACGGATCGGTGATGATCTCCTGGTAGCCGGTCATGGAGGTATTGAAGCAGACCTCGCCCACCGCGTGGCGGGCGGCACCGACGCCTCGGCCCCAGAAGACCGCGCCATCGGCCAGCACGAGGGCGGCCGTGGCCCAACGCGGCGCGGCGTCATTCGCGCCGGCGGTCACAGGAGAAGCCATGATAATGTGTCCGTTCTTGCGGCCTGACCGGGACTGCCGGAAAGGCGATCCCTCGCAAGCCGGGCGGTTTGTAACCAAGCGGTCGCAGAGGGTCAAGCCGCCGTAGGCTGCAGATAATCTAGTGTTTTCAATAACTTATTTGCTTTGCCAACAGCGTCGCAGGCGATTAGTTTCACGCCTTCCACCGGATCGGGACACAAACCATGCTGCGCGACAAACTCAACGAGGCGCTGAAGGAGGCCATGCGGGCGCGCGATATGGCCACCGTGAGCGCCGTCCGTCTCATCCTGGCCAAGCTCAAGGAGGTCGATATCGCGGCGCGTACCGAGACAAGCCGCGAGGGTGTCGCGGATGACCGCATCCTGTCGATGCTCCAGAGCATGATCAAACAGCGCAACGAGTCGGTGGCGCTCTACGAAAAAGGCAACCGGCCCGATCTAGCCGACAAGGAGAAGGTCGAGATCGCCGTCATCGAGCGGTTCCTGCCGCAGCAGATGGACGACGCTGCGACGGCCGCCGCGGTCGCCGAGGCGATTGCCGCCGCCGGCGCGACGTCGATCAAGGATATGGGTGGCGTGATGGCAGCGCTGAAGGCAAGATATGCCGGTCAGATGGATTTCGCCAAGGCGTCGGCGGCCGTGAAGAAGGCGCTTTCCGCCTGATCAGGATGGAATTTGCACTTCTGGCGCAATTTATTTGCGAGGTCTTTTCACCCCCTCATTACGGGGCGCAATAAACAAATTTTCTGTCGCGCAGGCGAAGCAGATACTTAGGTTCTTTCGCAAGAACTAATGTCATTTACTTTCGTTCTCGACAGGGGCGATAATTGTTTTTGTGTCCGGCCGGATGAACTTGATCCCCGCTATCCCGACTGGCGCGTTGCGGGCGCGAGGCCCATCCTAGAATCATGGCCTTCCCCCCGGGCTTCCTCGACGAACTGCGTGCGCGCCTCAGCCTGTCCGACATCGTCGGCCGGAAGGTCACGCTGAAGCGCCGGTCGGCATCGGAGTATGCCGGCCTCTGCCCGTTCCACAACGAGAAGACCCCGTCCTTTACGGTCAACGAGAAGAAGGGCTTCTTCCACTGCTTCGGATGTGGCACCCACGGCGATGCGGTGGGCTTCGTCATGAAGACCGAAGGCCTGTCCTTCCCTGAGTCGGTCGAGAAGCTCGCGCGCGAGGTGAACCTGCCGGTGCCACGCGCCACGCCGGCCGAGCGCGAGCGGGTGGAACGCGCCACCAGCCTGCAGCAGGTGGTCGAGGAGGCCGCACGCTGGTTCCAGAAGCAGCTTCGCCTGCCGGTTGGCCGGCATGGCCTGGACTACCTGCGCGGGCGTGGCCTCGACGATGCGGCCATCGATGCGTTCCGCCTGGGCTTCGCTCCCGATTCACGGGACGGATTGCTGGCGGCGCTGAAGCGCGACGGACTGCCGCTGGAAAAGATCGTCGAGGCAGGCCTCGCCATCCAACCCGAGGACAGGCGTGAGCCATATGACCGTTTCCGCGGCCGGGTCATGTTCCCGATCAACGATCGGCGCGGCCGCGTCATCGCCTTCGGCGGCCGCGTGCTCGGTCCCGGTGAGCCCAAGTACCTGAATTCGCCGGAGACGCCCCTCTTTCACAAGGGCAACAATCTCTACTGCCTCGACCGCGCCCGCGAGGCCTCGACCAAGGACCTGCCTGTGATCGTGGCCGAAGGCTACATGGACGTGATCGCCCTGCATGGCGCCGGTTTCGTGGGCGCCGTCGCGCCGCTGGGCACGGCCCTCACTGAGGGCCAGCTTGCCGAGCTCTGGAAGCTGACCGACGAGCCCTACCTTTGCTTCGACGGCGACAACGCCGGACGCCGCGCCGCGGCGCGGGCGGCTGAGCGGGCCCTGCCGCTGCTGCGGCCCGGCAAGAGCCTGCGTTTCCTGGCGCTGCCGGCCGGCGAGGATCCCGATAGCCTCATCCGCAGCCGCGGCGCCGAGGCGATCCGGCGCGTCCTCGACCTTGCCCGGCCACTTTCCGATCTCGTCTGGTCGCTGGAGACGGAAGGCCGGCCGATCGATACGCCGGAGCGGCGGGCAAGCGTGCAGCGCGCGCTCGAACTCAGGGTCGGCGAGATCGCCGACCCGGTCGTGCGCGACTACTACAAGAGCGAGATGCGCGACCGGCTGAACCGCCTGCGCCGCCCGTCCGCTGGCCCATGGCGACCCGGCGGTCGGCCGGGCGGATGGCAGGGCGGCTGGTCGGGCGGGCGGCCGGGAGGCTTCGGCCGCGGCGCAGGCCCGGAACCGACACCCTTTGCGGCTGGCGCAGCGGCACAGCGAGCCGGTCTCGATCTCGACGGATCACGCCAGGAGCGGGCGCTGCTGGGTGCTCTGATCGAGCGGCCAGCCATGCTGCATATCCTGGCGGAAGACGTGGCGGCCCTGCCGATCGCCAATGCCGAGCTGGCGCGCCTGCGCAGCGGCCTGCTCGATGCACTGTCGATGGTGTCGTCCGGCATCGACCCGGCCGCAGACGACGCCGTTTCGGAGGGAATCGACGGCTCCCCCCTTGAAGGACGGCTGATCGAAGAACATCTGGAGCGCTCCGGACTGGGCAGGGTGGCGGAAGCCGCCCGGCTGAAGGCCCGGGAGGCGTTTCGGGACGATCCCGCAGAAGCGGATGGGTGGGTCGGCCAATGGCGCCGCGCCGCCCGTCATCTCAACCAGCTGACGGCCGATCCCGAAGAGCTCAAGCGGGCGGAAGAGGCGCTCGCAGAGGACATGAGTGAGGAGAATTTGCGACGACTGCAGGCCATCCTCGACCGGATGCGGCGCGAAAGCGCCGAGCAAGGCACGAGCTAGCGACAGTGGCGTTATTTGAGCATCTTCCCCTATCGCCGCTTGAATTTAAGTCCCATATAGTAGAAGGGAGATGCGGAATTCGCCCAACCCGCTTCCCCTTCTTGAAGCCACTTTCACGGCCAGGCCCTGGCCGGTAGATCCGTTTGTCGCATGTTCAAGGAACAGAAATGGCGACCAAGACCGCGCCCGTAGCACCGACTGAAGCCACCGATCCCCGCGAGGAGGGTCCCGATGCCCCACTGCTCGATACCCTCGGCGCAGAGCTGAAGAAGCTCGTCCAGAAGGGCAAGGAGCGCGGCTATATCACCTATGACGAGCTGAACGCCGCCCTGCCGCCTGACGAAGTGTCCTCCGAGCAGATCGAGGACACGATGGCCATGCTGTCGGAGGCCGGCGTCAACGTCGTGGAGGCGGAGGAGCAGGAGGATACCACCTCCTCGACGACGGCCGAGCCCGCCAAGACCGCCGTGGTCGCGGCCGAGGCCACCGGCGAGGACGAGGAGCTGGGCCGGACGGATGATCCGGTGCGCATGTACCTGCGCGAGATGGGCAGCGTCGAACTGCTCAGCCGCGAAGGCGAAATCGAGATCGCCAAGCGCATCGAAGCCGGCCAGGACAAGATGATCGGCGGCATCTGCGAAAGCCCGATGACCATCATGGCGCTCCTGGCGTGGCGTGATGCGATCAACGAAGGCCGCATGTTGCTGCGCGATGTGATCGACCTCGAAGCGACGCAGGGTGGCGGCGCGCCTGGCGAAGGCAAAGGCGCCGCTGCGATTCCGCCTGGCGGCGCCCCGCCCGCGGTTCCGCCGGTGCCTCGCCCCTCGGTGCCCAGGCTCGTGCGTCCGCCCTCCTTGCCCGCCGCCAATGGCGAGGCGGCCGCGGCGGAAGGTCCGGTGGAAGGCGGCGAAGAGGACGATGAGAACGCGCTGTCGCTCTCGGCCCTCGAGGAGAAGCTCAAACCCGAGGTGCTGCGCAACCTGACGCGCATCGCCAAGGTCTATGTCGAGATGTCGAAGGTGCAGAATCGGCGCCTGTCGACACTCGCACGCGGCCAGAAGCCCAGCGCCGAGTTCGAGAAGAGCTACGAGAAGCACCGCAAGAAGATCGTCGAGCTGGTGCGCACGGTGCACATCAATGCTCACCGCATCGAGCAGCTCAAGCTTTCGCTCTACGACCTGAACCGCAAGCTCATGATGCTCGAGGGCAAGCTGCTGCGGATGGCCGAAGGGTTCCGCATCCCGCGCCAGGAGTTCCTCGACAACTACCTGACCTACGAGATCGATCCGAATTGGCTCGACAAGGTCGGCAAGCTGTCGGGCCGGGGCTGGAAGGACTTCGCCAAGAAGAGGACCGTCGAGATCGAGAAGCTGCGTGCCGAGATCAAGGCGATCTCCGACACTGCAGGCGCGCCGATCTTCGAATTCCGTCGCATGTGCAAGACCGTGCAGGACGGCGAGCGCGAGATGATGCGCGCCAAGAAGGAGATGATCGAGGCCAACCTGCGCCTCGTGATCTCCATTGCCAAGAAATACACCAACCGCGGCCTGCAATTCCTCGACCTGATTCAGGAAGGCAACATTGGCCTCATGAAGGCCGTCGACAAGTTCGAGTATCGCCGCGGCTACAAGTTCTCGACCTACGCGACGTGGTGGATCCGTCAGGCCATCACCCGCTCGATCGCCGACCAAGCG
>QFCS01000548.1_pt1 | contig 31834 bp, 29 predicted proteins | sample 3576561 | NCBI WGS metagenome assembly QFCS01 | reverse complement strand
TGGACTTCGGTATCTCAGGGCAGTACGTGACTCGGGTGCTGGACCGCGCTGCGCTGTTTCGTGGGTATCCGCAGGCGGTACGAACCGACAACGGCCCGGAGTTCACCAGCCGCGCCTTCATGGCCTGGGCGCAGGCGCATGACCGTGTCCGTGCCCACCCATGTGATGGTCTTGACGCACCTCACCGCGGGCACCCAGGTCAGGTTGCAAGTGTCGCGAGGGCCGGCGGTGTTGGTGTTCGACGATGGCTCCATCGATCTGGAGGCGCTATGGCTCAGCGCGAGCCATTCGGCGGCGCTGCTCGGTGTGCTCGGTGCGGCCCGCCTGATCGGGCGATCCACGGTGTCCGATCACGCCGTCGTGTCGCCGCACCCGCCCGGGGGCCTGCTGCCCGAGGGAGCCCTGCTGCAGGCGGTGGGGCGAAAGGGCGTCGAGACCGTGTATGCCTCGTCCACCATCCCTGTCGTGTTCCTGGAGGGTGTTCGCACCGACTACCGGGCGAATGTGCAGGGCAACGATCAGGAGGTGCTGACCCTGGGGCGCAGCTGCCAGGGGCTGTGGCAGGTGGTGTACGTCATGGGCCCGGCGCGGTTGCATTTCTCGGACGGCTTTGTGCCGTCCACCGCCCTGCGGGACGCGTTGAAGATCGATGCTGCGTGGCCGCCCGCCAATAGCCCGAGCTTGCCCGACCTTCCCCGGATCTCGGCGATCACGCTGGATTGCAATGCCACCTCGCAAACTCTCGCATCCGCCGATGCCCGCTCCTGGCATGCGGGACAGGTGCTGGAGATCAGTGTCTTTCTCAGCCAGTCCGTCCTGGTGACCGGTGCACCCAAGCTGCAATTAAGGGTGTCCGGGCGCAGCCGTATGGCGGCCTACAGCGGTGGCAGCGGTTCCAGCACACTGAGGTTCACTTATCGGCTGAGCGCGCACGACGCGGCGCAGCTGCAGGGGTGCGATGTGTCGGTCGGGCAGGCGGTGGCCGACGGCTACCCCAACGTCGAGGCCGGTCCGTTGTGGCCCTGCGGCGCACTGATCGTTCCCTTGATCGCACCCCTGCGGCCCGATGGCGGTGTCCGATCCGCCATCGAATGTGACGCCCAGGACGGCGGTATTGACATCGACCTGAACGAACTCGAGCGTGGCGAAGGGCTGGACATCGATCTGGACGAGCTCGAAGGTCACGCCGGGCGGCCCACCCTCGCGCAACCCCTGGAGGCGGGCACGTGAATTCGCCGTATTGCGAGGCTCGCAACGTGGGAACCGGGCACTGAAACTTCATCCGGCGCAGACACATGCTCGTCATCAAGTCCACCTTCAGCATCCGACCGTTCACGCTCGTGACGCACGAAGGCCTCACGTACCTCGCGGTCGTTCAGAACGGCATGCAGATCGGCGCACTGGCGCGCACCGCCGAGGGCCGCTATGTGCAGGTCAATGGCGTCCATATCCAGCCACTGAATGCGGAGCGCGTGATGCTGGCCCTACGGCGTGAAGAGCACAGGAAGCGGGCCGTGCAAAAGGAGCAGGCCGCAGCTGCCGTGGTTGTGAGCGTGAAGCGGCGCCGCGTGCCGCAACGTGACACCGCCAGGATGTCGGAGGGCGTGGGGTGAGACCCCCTTGTCGTGTGGCCTTGGTGCACCCTGTTCGGCAAATTGCAGGTTCATGCCTGCCCAAGGGGGCCTGGTGCCTGTTACTCCTTTCTGCCCATGCCTTGCGCACCATTGGCACACGCAACAGGGACATGGTGTCCCTGGCGCGGTCACAGCGGCTGCAGACGGGTGCCGGCCTGTTCAGGCCTCCCGTCGAGCCCAGCAACAACAGAAGGAGTGCTTCCATGAACAACAAGACGAATCCCCTGCGCCCCCTCGGTGCCAAGATCTGCCGCACAGCCCTGGCGACGCGCACGGCCGCTGCTTTCGTTCTCGCCCTGGGCGCCGCCCAGGCCGGTGCCACCACCCACACGGTGCCACTGCAGTTCAATCTCACGCTGACCGCGCCGGTGTGCAGCCTGACCGTGGGCACCGTCACGGCGAACGCCGCCACGCCCACGCCGGCCACCGGCGTCACCATGAACCTCACGCCCACCTCGCTGGCCGTGATCGCTTCGCCCAACACCATCGCAGGCACCATTCCCGGGTTCACCGCCATCACGGCGAATGCTCCCGGCATTCATGGCAGCAGTGGCTACACCGTGGCCAAGCGCATGGACACCCCTCCAACCGCATCGGCCACCTGCACCCTGGGCACGCCCATGACTGCCCGCGTCACCAAGGCGTCGACCTCCACCAACGCTTCCCCGGCCACGACCTACATGGCCGGTGCGCCTGGTGCCGGCCAGACGGGTACGCTGCCGATCGGCATGCTGATGGGCATTGCCAGCTTCGGGGGCGTTTCGGGCGTCAGCGGTTCGGGCGGCACCACGCTGGGCACGACCGTGCCCACGGTCGCGGCCACGGCGACGGGTGCCGCGCAGGCGCTGAACCTGACGGCCGCCATCTACGCCAACAGCACGACCCTTCTGACCGCCAGCCAGTCGGGCCTGTGGACGTACGGCTTCAACGTCAACCTGGACTTCTGAGCCGCAAATCGACGCGACCTCGTTGATCAAGAAGCATGAAACCTTCATCACCGTTTCCAATGAAAAGAACGTGGCTGTCTTCGTCAGTTCGACCGTTCATGACTGGAAAGTCCGGCCCGACGGCGGGTTCGATCTCAGTCTCACGGATGAGGTCAAAGTGTCCCCCGGGGTGGTCAACCTGCCGCCCAATGGATCGGCCACCTTGCGTGTGAGCTACCTGGGCAAGCAGGAACCCGTCAGCCAGACGGGCTATCGCCTGCACCTGAAGGAAAGCCCGCGCCTCAACATGCGCGACATCAGCGACGGCGTTGGCGCCAACCTGATGCTGACCGCCAGCATGACGCTGCCGGTCTTCGTGACACCCAGGGCCCCGCTGTCCGACGCGTTCGACAAGGTCGAGGTGAAATGGCGGCATGGCGACAAGGCGGAGGATGGCATCCTGCTGCAAGTGACCAACGCTGGTGGCCGGTATGTCATGGCCCAGACCCTCCTGATGGATGACCGGACCGTGAGCACGCCCGCGCAGTATGTGCTGCCGGGAGGTGCCGTGGCCTCCAGCGAATCCGCGCGGACCAGGCTGCCCTGGATGCTCACGTCGCGGGCGCTGTTGATCGACAGCTTGCCCGCTACATCGACACTGGATCCCGTGTTCGTGACCGTGGTGGTGGTGGTGTGGTGGTAGCCACCTTGCATGCCACCGTCGCCACCCACGTCCAGGGTGATGTGAACATTCGCTCCAAGAATGATCAGACGTTGGTGGGGGCCTCGGTCAAGGCTGAGAACATCTCTCTGGTTTCCGAAACTGGCAACGTCAGACTGATCGAGGCTCGGGAAGAAGTCAACGTCAAGAGCGGGGGACTCCAGTTCGGGATGACCGCCGTCGGCGTTCACTCCAACGCAGGGGAAGGCTCTGCCCGGTCCTCTGATGCGGGCGCTCTCGAAATGGGCTTCAGCTCGAAGTCCACGGGAACCGCGACCAGGCTGACGGCGAAAAACGACGTATCGGTGTCTGCCGGCAAGGACATCGTGAACCGGGGCGCGAAGATCAGCGATGACAACTATGTGGTCAGCGGGAATGAGGTGAAATCTGCGATCGTGAATGAGTCGTCGAACTTTTCGCTCGCTCTCGGGGGTGACATGCACACGGTGACATCCGTTCCGGCCATCTCGCGTCCCGGAGAAGGTTCGGTCTATACATCGGGAGCGCATGGCGACATGATCTTCAACCGGAAGGAGACCAAAGACATCGACCGGGTCGTGTTGCCCAGCTTGCTCGATTTGCCTGACATCCAGGGAGCGCGAGCGGGAAAGATTGAGCCAGCAGAGAGGACCACTGTCCGCCAGCTTACCCACCAGTGAGGAAACTGCCCGGTAGATAAGACCAGAGAAACTGGACTTTCTGGCGAAGGCCGTCCGGTCGTGTGACGATCGGATGGCCTTCGTGGTTTGTGGTTACGGGTCCGCTCCATCAGACATCGATCGGCATTTTGGTTCCGCTTTGACGTTTGTTTGGCGCCAATGTCTGGTAACTCGTTCTCTTCTGCCATCGTGCGGGCCACGCAAAGAGAGCATGCGAAGTTCCGTTTCAATCCAAAGGAATGTTCGCTGAACAACCAGCAGGCCTGGTTGTTTGCGGTTCGGTTTGCCCATTCCTCCTGATGCATTGATTGCGTCCGACCTGGGCGAAGAAACACAGGTTCTCGCCCTGGTGGGAGAGCGGGGTGGTGTCTTCATTGACGACATCGAAGGTTTTCCGCAGCACTTCTATGTGTTTCTCGCTCCCGACTTCGGGCGAACCTGCCAGGTGAGCCTGCCCCAGGACCGCTCAGCGCTGGCCGACTCCGAACGGCCCCTGACGATGCCATGCGATGCCCGCTAGTCGAAGTTCATTCGCTTCGCATGTTCAACGACGTCTGTTCGCCACAACGAAAGAGAGCTCAAAAATGACCGGCCCCGCCTCCTGCCCCTCCTTCACTGGCCGCGCCTTGCGTGCCACCTTTCTGACCCTGTCTTTGTGGCTCCTGGGTGGCTCTGCCCAGGCTATCAGCATCAGCAAGACCCTTCTGGAACAGTCCGGCACAAGGTCGAGGCCGGGAGCTTGAGGACGGAATCCTCGGGCTCCCGGCCTTTTTCATGGCGCACGCATCGGGGTCTGCGTTCGCACGGGGTTTCAATGCCGCAGCGGTGATGCAGGTGATGGGAAGCGCTAATATCCAGCACCCTTGTTTGCGCCGATGCCTTGCGTCGGGACCTGCGGAATGGATCAGTTCAGTTTCGAATTCGACGCACCCGCCCCCACCGGACCCGCGCTCCCACCCTCGCCACCGCCATCGCCTGCCTCGACGTTGACGCTCGAGGAAATGGCGCGCCGGCTGGATCTGGAGGCCGACTACCGTGTGCTTCGCCGGCTGGTGCCCATTTCGGACTTCGGCCTTCCGCCGCGCGGCCCCGCCGCTGTGGCTGACCGGCAGCGGGTGCTCGTGCTGGACACGGAGACCACCGGCCTGTCGCACCGTGCCGACAAGATCATCGAACTGGCCATGCTGCTGGTGGATGTCGACCCGGTGTCGGGGTTGCCGTTCGGTCCGGTGACCCCTTTCGAAGGGTTCGAAGATCCCGGGATGCCGATCCCGGCCGTGGCGCAGCAGGTGACGGGCATCCACGATGACATGGTCAGGGGCCATCGGCTGGACGATCTGGAGGTGCAGGCCCTGGTGGCGCAAGCCGATCTGATCGTGGCCCACAACGCTGGCTTCGACCGGCCATTCGTGGAGGCACGCTTTCCGGGCTTTGCGGAGAAAGCCTGGGCCTGTTCCTTTGCGGACATCGACTGGAAGGCGGCCGGTGCCGATTCGGCCAAGCTGGGGTCGCTGGCGCAAGACCAGGGCTGGTTCTACGACGCCCACCGGGCACAGGTGGACTGCCATGCCCTGCTGCAGGTGCTCGCCCGCCCGGTGGGGCAGGGGCCGTCCACCGGGCTGGCGCAGCTGATTGCGGCGGCGGCCTCGCCCAGCTTCAGGCTGCGCGCCAACGGTTCGCCGTTCGATGCCAAGGACCAGCTCAAGGCCCGGGGCTACCGCTGGGACGCGGAAGCCAGGGTGTGGTTCTGCACGCTGGCCGATCAGGCCCGACTGGAAGAGGAACTTGCATGGTTGAAGGCCGAGATCTACGGCGCACGGGCTGCGCGGGTCGAGGTGGAGGCGCTGGACAGCCAGGTGCGTTACTCTTTGCGACCGGGTACCGTGTCGCAACGGCCGCTCTAGCCGGGGCGCCCCGCCCGCACCTCGCCAGGAACCGACCCGTTACAGTGCCCTGATGCCCCCGTCCGACGACAGCCTTTCACCCATCGCGCCGTTGCGCCGGCCCGTGTTCCGCATGCTGTGGACCACCTGGCTCATGGCCAACATCTGCATGTGGATGAGCGAGGTGGCGGCGGCCTGGATGATGACCTCGCTGACCACCACGCCGATCTGGGTGGCGCTGGTGCAGACCGCTGCGACGCTGCCGGTGTTCCTGCTCGGTCTGCCCAGCGGCGCGCTGGCCGACGGCCTGGACCGCAAGCGCTATTTCCTGTTCACCCAGCTGTGGGTGGCCGCGGTGGCCACGCTGTTGAGCGCGGTCATTTTCATGGACGTGATGTCGCCGCCGCTGCTGCTGGTGCTCATCTTCGCCAACGGCATTGGCCTGGCACTGCGCTGGCCGGTGTTCTCCGCCATCGTGCCCGAGCTGGTGCCGCGTCCGCAGCTGCCGGCGGCGCTGGCGCTCAATGGCGTCTCGATGAACGCCTCGCGCATCATCGGCCCGCTGCTGGCCGGTGCGCTCATCGCCAGTGCGGGCAGCGCCTGGGTGTTCCTGTTCAACGCGCTGCTGTCCATCGGCGCAGCGTTCATCGTGACCCGCTGGAAGCGCGAGCACACGCCCAACCCGCTCGGGCGCGAGCGGCTGGCATCGGCCATGCGCGTGGGCCTGCAGTACGTCGTGCAGTCGTACCTCATCAAGGGTGTGCTGATCCGCATCTTCCTCTTCTTCTTTCATTCCACGGCGCTCATGGCCCTGCTGGCGCTCATCGCGCGCGGCATGAAGGACGGCGGTGCCGGCACTTTCACCCTGCTGCTGGCGTCGATGGGCGCGGGCGCGATCGCCTCCACGGTGTTCCTGCCCCGCCTGCGCGGGCGCTTCTCCCGCGACGGCCTGGTGTTCCGCGGTGCGGCCATGCAGGCTGCGGCCATGGCCGTCATGGCCGTGACGCACGAACTTTGGATTGCCGTGCCCGCGATGTTCCTGGGCGGCGCGGCCTGGCTCACGGTGGCGAACACCCTCAGCGTGTCCATCCAGATGGGCCTGCCCGACTGGGTGCGCGCACGCGGCATGTCGATCTACCAGATGGCGATCATGGGTGGCAGCGCTGCCGGCGCGGCGCTCTGGGGTCAGGTCGCCACCTGGACCAGCGTGCCGGTCTGCCTGGGCATTGCCGCCTGCAGCGCCGTGCTCGCCATGGCGGCGGTCAATCGCTGGATGCCCGATGCCGGGCTGGAAGACGACCTCACGCCCAAGCGCATCTTCCCCGCCCCCTCCATTCCCGAGCCGCCCCGCCATGGCCATGTGATGGTCAGTGTCGAGTACCGCATCGACCCGGCACGCGCGGCGGAATTCCGGCTCCTCATGCTGGGAGAGAGTCGGCGCAGCCGCCTGCGGCACGGCGCGCTGTCCTGGGAACTGCTGCACGACATCAACGACCCGGGGCGTTTCGTCGAAGTCATCGTCGACGAGTCGTGGACGGATCACCTGCGGCGTTTCGACCGTGTCACGGCCGCCGATGTCGCGCTGCGCGACCGCAAGCTCGCCTTCCACCTCGGCGATGAGCCGCCCCGCGTCAGCCGTGCGCTGATGGAAACCACGGTCTGAAAGAAAACGCCCCCGTTGCCCCTGGCGGGCGCTGCTCCGTGCGATGCCGTCAGGCTTCAGCGCCGGCCTTCAGCGAGAGCTCGCGCGCGCCCTCCCGCAACGCCTGTGCGATGCGCTTCACCTGCCTGTCGTCCACGCGCGCGCCCGGGCCGTACACGGCGAGCGAACCCACCACTTTCGAGCCGGCCGAGAAGAAGGGCGCGGCAATGGCCACCGCGCCCTGGATCAACTCGTCGCGGCTGATCGCGTAGCCCGCCTCGCGGATGCGCACCAGCTCGTCCAGGTAGGCCTTCTGGCGCGCCTTCGGAATGCGGCCCTCGATGTACTGCAGCGCATCGGGCACGAAGGCCAGAATGGCACGCCCGCTCGCGCCGAGGATCACCTTCTCGCTGTGGCCGACGCCACGCTTGAAACTGAGGGGCTGCGCGCTCGGCATCTCCGCCACGCACACGCGCTCCTCGCCATGGTGCACCAGCAGCGCCACCGTCTCGCCCGTCTGCTCCCACAGGCGCCGCATCATGGGCTGCGACAGCGTGGCCAGGTCGAGGCCGGAGGTCCACATGTGCGCCAGGTGTGCCACCGATGGCCCGAGCTGGAACCGCTGCGGTTCGCCCACCGACACGATGAAGCCGCGCAGCTCCAGCGTGCGCAGCAGCCGGTACAGCGTGGGCCGGCTCAGGTCCACCCGCTTGAGCAGTTCGCTGGCACTCAGTTGCCGGTCGCCAGCACGGAAGGCCATCAGGATGTCCAGCGCGCGGTCCACCGCCCGCACGCCTTCGTTGTTCTTGTCGGTGCTCATCGGAATCTCCCGGGGTATCGGAAGCCGCATTGTATGAAATACGTCCGCCTGATGGACAGGCTGCTCATTTTCTTTGACATGGATCAAACCCCGTTCCTAGAATGGACACGCGTCTCACCAGACGTACAAATGAAAACCACGGAGCCCCACAAGTGAACAAGGAAATGTCTGAAACGCTCACCCGCGTCGGTCCCGGCACGCGCATGGGCAACCTGATGCGCCGCTACTGGGTGCCCGCCCTCATGTCGAGCGAGATCGCCGAACCCGATGGGCCGCAGGTGCGCGTGCAGCTGCTGGGCGAGAAGCTGCTGGCCTTCCGCAACACCGACGGCAAGGCCTGCCTGATCGGCGAGTTCTGCTCGCACCGCGGCGTTTCGCTCTACTTCGGCCGCAACGAAGAGAACGGCATCCGCTGCGCGTACCACGGCGTCAAGTTCGATGGCAATGGCCAGTGCGTGGACGTGCCGTCCGCGCCGCAGGCCTGTGCGCGCATGCACATCAAGGGTTACCCCTGCGTCGAGCGCGGCGGCATCGTGTGGACGTACATGGGCCCGGCCGATCAGCAGCCCGCACCGCCCGAACTGGAATGGTGCACGCTGCCGCCCGAGCACGTGTTCGTCTCCAAGCGCCTGCAATACAGCAACTGGCTCCAGGCCATGGAAGGCGGCATCGACACGGCCCACGTGTCCTACGTGCACCGCTACGAGGTCGACACCGATCCGATGCACCAGGGCGTGAAGGCGCTGGACTACATCAAGGCCGACGGCAACGTGAAGTTCGAGATCGAACAGACGTCCTTCGGCCTGAGCCTGTTCGGCCGCCGCAACGGCGAACCCGATTCGTACTACTGGCGCATCACGCAGTGGCTGTTCCCCTGGTTCACGCTCATCGCGCCCTTCGGCGAGCACGCGCTGGGTGGCCACGTGTGGGTGCCGATCGACGACCACAGCTGCTGGGCCTGGAGCATCAACTGGCAGCCAGCCCACCCGCTCACCGAAGAGGAGCGCACCGCCATGGAAGAAGGCAAGGGCATCCACGTCGAGTACGAGGCACCGGGCAGCTTCATCCCCAAGCAGAACCGCGACAACGACTACGGCATGGACCGCCAGGCGCAGCGCGACGAGCGCTCGTACAGCGGCGTCTTCGGCTTCTCCGCGCAGGACTATTCGCTGCAGGAGAGCATGGGCACCATCCAGGACCACGAAGCCGAAAAACTGCTGCCCACCGACAAGGCCATCGTCATGGCGCGCCGCATGCTGCACGAAGCCGCGCTCGGCCTGGAACAGGGTCAGACCCCGCCCGCGCTGGACCCGGCCGCGCAGCACGTGCGCCCCGCCGGCGTGCTGCTGCCCAAGGAGCAGGACCCGGTTGCCTGGGCCCGTGAAGAACTGGCAGACGCCACGAAGAAACCGGTCTTCAGCCTCTGAAGCGAATTTCCCTTTTTCCCACGACGGACAACCTCAGGAGACACCCCATGAAGTCCCACTTGAAACTCGCGGCGACGGTCGCACTCGCGGCTTGCGCGGCCACCTCCGCCTGGGCGCAGACCGCTGCGTCCGACTGGCGCCCGAGCAAGCCGGTGCGCATCATCGTGCCCATCGTCGGCAGCACCAACGACGTGCTCGCCCGCCTCATCGGCCCCGAACTGCAGAAGGCACTCGGCCAGCCCTTCGTGGTGGAGAACAAGCCCGGCGCGGGTGGCAACATCGGCGCGCTCGAAGTGGTGCGCTCCGCGCCCGACGGCCACACGCTGCTGATTGGCTACAACGGCCCGCTGGCGATCAACGTCACGCTGTTCGACAAGATGCCGTACGACCCGATGAAGGAACTCGCCCCGATCACGCTGGCCGTGAAAGCGCCGCAGTACCTGGTGGTGAACCCTGCCGCCGGCTTCACCGACGTGAAAGACTTCATCGCCAAGGCGAAAGCCAACCCCACCCAGTACAGCTACGGCTCGGTGGCCATGGGCAGCGCCTCACACCTCACCATGGAAATGATGAAGTCGGCCGCGGGCTTCCACGCCACCCACATCCCTTACCGTGGTGCGGGCCCCGCCGTGACCGACCTCATTGCCGGCAACGTGCAGGCCGGCTTCTTCGTGCCTGGCAACGTGCAGGGTTTCGTGAAGGAAGGGCGCCTGAAGCTGCTGGCCTCCACCGGCACCAAGCGCTTCCCCAGCACGCCCGATGTGCCCACGCTCGCCGAGTCGGGCCTGAAGGACTTCGAGGCCACCTCGTGGATCGGCCTGCTCGCGCCCGCCGGCACGCCGCCGGCCATCATCAACCGCTACCACGACGAGATGGTGCGCATCCTGAACTCGCCCGAAATCCAGAAGCGCCTGCACGAGATGGAATTCGAGATCGTCGCCAGCACGCCCAGGCAGTTCAGCGACTGGATCGGTACCGAGATCCCACGCTGGGGCAAGGTCATCAAGTCCACCGGCGCGAAGGCGGAGTGAGCCCAGATGCGTGAACCCAGACTGGCTGGCAAGGTCGCGCTCATCACCGGAGGCGGAGCCGGCATCGGCGCCGCTGCCGCCCACCTGTTCTGCCAGGAAGGCGCGGCCGTGCTGCTGGTGGACGCCAACGCTGAGGCTCTCGAACGCACGAAGACCTCCGTGCTGGAGACGATCCCTTCGGCGCGCGTGGTCACCGTCGCCGCCAACGTGGCCGACGAGGCCGCCGCAAAGGCCGCCGTGCAACAGTGCGTTGCGCAGTGGGGCGGGCTGGACATCCTGGTCAACAACGCCGCCATGCGCAACTACACCCCCGCCGCCAACGCCACGCCTGCCGAATGGCAGGCCATGGTGGGCGTGAACCTGGTGGGCATGTCCAACTACTGCGGCGCGGCGCTGCCCGCGCTGCGGCAGTCGGGCGCGGGTGCCATCGTCAACGTGTCGTCCTGCTACGCCGTCACCGGCCGCAAGGGCATGGCGCTGTACGACGCGACCAAGGCCGCCCAGCTCGCCTTCACGCGCAGCCTGGCCTTCGAGGAAGCGCCGCACGGCGTGCGCGCCAACGCGGTGTGCCCCGGCTCCACGCTGACCGACTTCCACGTCGGCCGTGCGCAGAACAGCGGCAAGAGCGTCGAGCAGCTCAAGACCGAGCGGAAGGACACCTCGCTCATCGGCCGCTGGGCATCGCCCGAAGAAATCGCCTGGCCCATCGTGTGGCTGGCCTCGAGCGAAGCGTCCTTCATCACCGGTACCACGCTGATGGTCGATGGCGGGCTGCACATCATGTAAGCCCCGGCGCCACGCGGCACGCGTGGCGCCTTTTTCCCGCATCTCCCATGTCTTCATCCACCCTGCAGGCGCTCGTCTTCAACCTGCGCCACGAGGCCACGGGCATCGCCAGCGTCGAGCTGCGCCCCGTCGCGCCGGCCAGCGCGTTCCCACTGGTCGAGGCCGGCGCGCACATCGATCTGCACCTGGGCAATGGTCTGGTGCGCAGCTACTCGCTCACCAACCCAGGTGAGAGCCACCGCTACGTGGTCGCCGTGCTCAACGACAAGCGCAGCCGGGGCGGTTCGCGCTATGTGCACGAGCAGTTGCGCGTCGGCCAGACCCTGACCATCGGCGCGCCGCGCAACCACTTCCGTCTCGACGAAACCGCGCCGGAGAGCGTGCTGCTGGCGGGCGGCATCGGCATCACACCCGTTTACGCCATGCTGCAGCGCCTGAGCGCGCTGCGCCAGCCCGCGCACCTCGTCTACTGCGCGCGAAGCCGCACCGAGGCCGCCTTCCTGACCAGCGTCGAATCGCTGGTGCGCGCGAGCCCGTCGCTGCTGTCGGTGCGGTACCACTTCGACGACGAGCAGGCCACGCCGCCCGATCTGCCCCGGCTGCTCGCCGGCCACGACAGCAGCACCCACTTCTACTGCTGCGGCCCCGGCCCCATGCTAGACGCCTACGAACGCGCCTGCGAGCAGCTCGGGCAGACGCACGTGCACCTGGAACGCTTCGCCGCCGCCGCGCCCGTGGCACCCTCGGTGCCTGCCACCGGCTACAGCGTGGAGCTGCGCAAATCCGGCAAGACGGTGCACGTCGCCCCTGGCGTGGCCTTGCTGGACGCGATGCTCGACGCCGGTCTGAACCCCGAGTACAGCTGCCGCGAGGGCGTGTGCGGCGCGTGCGAGACGAAAGTGATTGCCGGCGACGTCGACCACCGCGACCACCTGCTCAGCACGCAGGAGCGTGCCGCCAACAAGTCCATGATGATCTGCGTCTCCGGCTGCCGCTCGGGCAGCCTCGTGCTCGACGCCTGAAAGCCTGAACGCCGCGCGGTACTTGCGCGGCTTCTTTTTTGCCACCAGAATAACAACGTTATTGAATCGTATCGAAGATACAGATTTCACCGGAAACCGCAAGGAGACACCCATGGCCACCCCGCCACCCAGCGCCGCCGCCCCGTGGACAGCCAACGTGCGCGACATGAAACGCGTCGCCATCCTTGCTGCCGCCAGCGAGGTGTTTGGCGAGAACGGCCTGCAGGGCGCCACCATGCGAGAGATCGCGCAGCGCGCCGGCTGCACCACCGGCGCCATCTACCCGCTGTTCGCGAGCAAGGAACTCATCTACGCCGAACTGCTCGCCACCTCGCTCGCCGATCTGCACAGCCATGTGGTCGCTGCCGCGCAAGGCAAGGGCGCCGGCCAGCCCCACGAACGCGCCGCCAAGGCCTTTCTGGACTACTACCTCGCCCGTCCCTACGAAGTGAACCTGGGCCTCTACGCCTTCAACGGCCTGAAGAAACTCGGCGTGGGCAAGGCGCATGACAGCGCGCTCAACAAGGCGCTGATCGACACCCTGGTGCTGCTCTCGCCCCATGAACGCCGCACCCGCAACAGCCCGCCCGATGCCGACGCCATGGCCGCTTTCGCGCAGCTCATCGGCACGCTGGTGCTGCACCAGGCTGGGCGCCTGCAGTTCTCCAAGCTTTCCCCCCGGCAGCTCGTCGAGCATGCCTTGACCACCCGCCGGCGAGCCGCCGGCCCACAGGAGACATGAAGATGGCAGTGAGAACCGAGAAGAACGGCGCGGTCTGGACGATCATCCACAGCCGCTTTGACGAAGCCCGCAACGCCATGGACCCCGAGAGCGCCGACGCCCTCGTGGCCGCCTTCCTGGAATTCGACCAGGACCCCTCGGCCTCGGTGGCCGTGCTCTGGGGCGAGGGCGGCGCCTTCTGCGCCGGCTGGGACCTGAAGTACGCCAGCGCCCTGGCCGACCGCGACAAGTTCGACAAGGACATCGCGCGCGGCCTGGCCTTCCCCCAGGGCGCGAACGCCGCGCCGCGCGGGCCGCTCGGCCCCACGCGGCTCGAACTCTCCAAGCCCGTCATCGCCGCGGTGGAAGGCCCCGCCGTGGCCGGCGGCATGGAGCTCGCGCTGTGGTGCGACATCCGCGTCATGGCGCAGACCGCCTACTTCGGCGTCTACTGCCGCCGCTGGGGCATCCCGCTGCTCGACGGCGGTTCGGTGCGCCTGCCACGCCTGGTGGGCCAGGGCCGCGCGATGGAAATCATCCTCACCGGCCGCAAGGTGCCCGCCCAGGAAGCGGTGGCCATCGGCATGTGCGAGCAGGTGGTGGAAGAGGGCGGTGCGCGCGAAGCGGCCGAAGCCATGGCGCGCGAGATCGCCCGTTTTCCGCAGGCCGCCGTGCGCGCCGACCGCCGCACCGTGCACGAGGCCTACGGCCTGCCGCTGCGCCAGGCCATGCGCGTCGAATGGCACAACGGCGTGGAAGCGCACTTCGAGGAAGGTGCGGCCGGCGCGGGCCGCTTCGCTGCCGGCCTGGGCCGCAGCGGCGATTTCAAGACGATCTGAACTCCCCCCTGTGCCGCTGCGCGGCTTCCCCCCTCCCTGGCGCGCCTGCGGCGCTTGGAGGGGGGACGGCATCTTGGGCCGGCAAAGCCGGACCCTTGATGTCTCTGGACCGCGTTTCTTCTTTCGTGGCGGGTCTTGCCCCGGCTCAGGCTCCCTGCGGTGCGGGCTGGGCCTGCGCCGAAGCCGGCAGGCCGAAGATCTTGTCGAACGCCAGGTTGAACACGAAGGTGTAGACCAGGAAGAACACGATCAGGCCCAGGTCCAGCACGAAGGCCTGCCACAGCGTGATCTCCAGCCACCAGGCGAACAGTGGCACCAGCGTGATCACCAGCCCGCCCTCGAACCCGATGGCGTGCGCCACGCGGCGCAGCACGCTGCGCCCCCGCGTGGCCTGGCGTGCTTCCCAGCGCTCGAACAGCGTGTTGTAGACCAGGTTCCACACCACCGCGATGGCCGAGGCCGCCACCGCCGCCACGCTCGCGTGGCCCATGTCGTTGCCCGAGAGCAGCGCCAGCCCGGTGGTGGACATGGCGATGGCAATGATCTCGTAGAGCGTGATGTAGACGACTTTGCGCTTGATGCCTTGCACGGCAGAACTCCAGAAAAAACGCGCCCCGGGCCGGAATGGGCTGAGGCAATGCGTGCATCGTATGGCGGCCTGGCTGAAGATAAAAGTCAGATACTTTCAGAAAATCTGATAAGTTGGCGCCCATGGCCTTCTCCAGCGACAACGTGCGCGTCTTCCTGGCGGTGCTCGACACCGGCTCCTTTTCTGCCGCCGCGCGCCAGCTCGGCCGGGTGCCGTCGGCCGTCAGCATGACCATCGCGAACCTCGAAGCCGAGCTCGATCTTGTGCTGTTCGACCGCAGCGGCCGCGAACCCCGGCCCACCGACGTGGCCCGCGCCCTGGAACCCCAGGCCCGCCAGCTCGCCAGCCAGCTGCGGCAGCTGCAGGCCCACGCCGAAGGCCTGCACCAGGGGCTGGAACGCCAGCTCACCATCGCCATCGCGCCCGAACTGCTCTCCGCCCCGTGGAGCCAGCCCCTGAAAGTGCTCGCGTCGGAATACCCCGCGCTCATTGTGGAAGTGCTCTCCGCCCCGCAGGCCGACGCGCTGCGCATGCTGCACGCCGGCGACGCGCAACTGGCGCTTGTGTTCGAACGCCCCGGCACCGACGAGCGCGAAGGCTTTCAGGAAGTGGGGCAGGAAATCCTGGTCGCCGTCATCTCGCCCTCGCACCCGGATGCGCTGGCACGCCAGGGCCAGCTGCAACTGAACGACCTGATCGACATCCGCCAGATCGCCGTCGTCAGCCGCGACCCCCACGGGCGCGACCCCCGGCTGCTGCTCGCCCGCCACATCTGGCGCACCGACAGCCACCTCGCCACCCTCAGCCTGGTGCAGGCCGGCCTCGGCTGGGCCTACCTGCCGCGCAGCCTGGTGGAACCGCTGGTGGCCACCGGCACGCTCGCCGAAATCGCCTTCGGCAACATCAGCAACCAGCTGCGGGTGTGGGTGGACGTGGTCTGGCACACCGACCGGCCCATGGGCCTCGGCACCAAACGCTTCATTGAATTGATGCGGCAGCAGGCCGCGCACAACAAGGCCGACTGAGCGCAGGCCCGGTGGGTTCAGACCAGCGCGTTCACCTGCGTGCCCAGCGAACCGTCGCTGGCCAGCGGCAGGCTCGCCGGCAGCGCATTCAGCATCGCCATCGCGCTGGAGGTCTGGATGTCCTGCGCCTTCTTCAGCACCTGCATCTGCACTTCGCTGGTGGTCTGGTCGCGCTTCATCTCGGCGACGGCGTGAACGAGAGCGGCGGGAGAAACGTCCATGCGAAGGGTCCTGCAAAAAAGGGGGATGTCTTCTTATCGACCGCCCCCGTCCAATCTTGACAACGACCGGGCTTCACGCGCTATCGTCGCGCGTGCCGCCCGGCGGCCCAGGAACACCAGAAACCCAGGGAAGGACACCGAACATGAACGAAAAAGACCTGCTGCTCGGCCCCGTGCTGTCGTTTCGCGGCGTCGGCAAGGGCGACGTCTGGAAGGTCACCGCGTTGCTCGGCCTCAAATCCAGCGCCCCCATTCCGGCGCTGGAGGTGGACGGCAAGGCCTGCCCCGCGCCCAAAGAGCTCCTGCTCCACGGCGGCGAACGCTACCTGCGCTACGACCTCGGTTGCAAGGTGCTCAAGAACGAGCGCATGGTGAGCTACGGCATTCCCGGCGGGCCGTCATGGAACATGACGGTGCCCGGCAAAGACCTCGCCCCCCGCATGGCCTACGTGTCCTGCAACGGCTTCTCCGACCCCGCCGTCATGCGCAAACTCATCCGCACGTCCGACGCCGTGTGGGAAGACCTGCTCTACAGCCACGACCGCCAGCTCCGCCGAAAGCAGGGCAGCGGCGACACCAAGCTGCTCGACAAGGAGCAGCTCTGGCACGAAAAGCGCATCCACGACAAAGGCCTGCAGCGCTTCCACCTCATGCTCATGGGCGGCGACCAGATCTACTTCGACGCCATCTGGGAAGACATCAAGCCCCTGCGCCAGTGGGTGGCGCTGCCCCGTCAGGCCCAGCTGGAATTCAAGGTGAGCAAGGCGCTTGAACGCGACATCGAGAACTACTACCTCGGCCTCTACAAGGCGCGCTGGCTGCCCACCGACAGAAAGGCCTGGTCGTCCGCCAGCGCCACGCTCGACGCCAGCACCGCCCTGGCCACCATGCCCACCATCATGATGTGGGACGACCACGACATCTTCGACGGCTGGGGCTCCTACAGCTGCGAAATGCAGAACTCGCCGCTCTTCCAGACCCTGTTCCGCCACGCCCGGCGCGCTTTCTGGGTCTTTCAGATGCAGCACGCGCTGGACGACCTGCCCGAGCTGGAAGACACCACGCCGGCCGGCTTCTCCCGGCAAGACCCCTTGCTCAAACCCATCGCCTGGGGCCAGGTGCTCGCCAAAGACCCGCTCGCGCTCCCCCTGCTCGACAACCAGCCCGGCTTCACCTCCGCCTACGCCATCGGCCCCGTCGCCATCGTCGCGGCCGACCTGCGCACCGAACGCTCCCGCGCCCAGGTCATGGGCACCGACACCTGGGCACAGATCAAGAATTGGACCGGCAGCCTCGACGCCGGCGCCTGCCAGCACCTGCTGTTCATGTCCTCCGTGCCCGTGGTGCACCCCAAGCTGCCCCTGGCCGAACTGCTGCTCGACAAGTTCGGGCAAGACCACGTCACCGACAGCAACGCCGACGACCTGAAAGACCACTGGTCTCACGACGACCACGAAGGCGAACGCAAGCGCCTGCTGGAAGTGCTCTCCGGCCTCGCGCGCGACAAGAAAATCCGCGTCTCCCTCGTCTCTGGCGACGTGCACGTGGCCGCCTGGGGCACCGCCTACCGCAAAGACCTGCCCGCCACCGAAACCTGGTCGCAAATCCACCAGTTCACCTCGTCCGCCGTGGTGCACCCCTCGCTCATCGGCGTGATGGAACGGCTGTTCCTCTCCTGGCTCAACAGCAACGCCAAACAACCGCAGAACATCGACGTGCAATACGTCGCCGAAGTCATGCCCTTCCCCGGGCACGACAAGCACGTGATGGCCGCGCGCAACTGGCTCGCGCTGGAGCTGGACATGGGTTCCGCCGAAGGCTGCAAGCTCTGGGCCACCTGGCGGTGCGAAACCGAGACGAGCTTTTCCAACCACCTGCTGGCGGTGGCGCCCATCCCATGAAAACGCGGGGCCAAGGGGAGAGGAATGTCGTTCCCCGCTGGGTGCGATCTGCGGCACCTTGCTCAAGGCTTGAGTTACCCAGTTCTCTCTATCGCACCCGGGTTGTTGACCGCATCTGATTCGTCCCTCCCTGTTCGAGAAGGTGTCGATGCGACGGACGGATTGTTGGTCTCGAAGATACCTGCGGTACGACGATTCGGTTCAATGGAGCTTTGAAGCCCTATCGCGATGTTCCTCGGTGGATCGCTTTTTCATCGGTCCGATCTGCTTCTCGGGTGAACGGACTCTGGACCTGCGCGCGATGGCGCCTGGGAGGCGGTGCAACTGCCAGCGCGGCATTCCCCCGGCGCCATCCCATAGCGATGCCGGAATCGCCGGTAAAACGTCGACACCTCGCCAAAGCCCGCGGCGAAACCAATCTCTGCCACGCCCAGATGGCGCGAGGCCGGGTCGTGCAGCATCGCGTGCGCGCGCGCCAGCCGCGCGCGGGTGAGAAATTCATGAAAACTGCAGTCGGACTGCGCGAACAGCTGGTGCAGCGCGCGCAGAGAAATGCCGCATTCGCGCGCCACCTGCTGGGGCGTCAAACCCATGTCTGCCGAACGCTGTTCGGCCCATTGCTGCACCCGCAGCAACTGCGCGCGGCGCCACGCCGGCCTCCCGGGTTCGTCCAGCGCCGCAGCCCGATCCGCCGCCGTGCTCCTTGCCACCTGGGTCGCACTCGCCACCAACGTGCACAGTGTGCCCACCGCCACGTCCAGGCTCGCCGGCGCCAGCCGCTCGTGCTGGCGCAACAGGCCGTCCAGCCAGTTGGCGATCAGCTCGCGTTCCGCGCTCTCTCGGCCCATGCGCAGCATCGGCAACTCACCCCCCGGCCGCAAAGCCAGCCAGGGCCGCAACCGCTCGCGCTCGATGCGCCACAACCGGAAATCGAACGTGCCGTCCGTGCCCGTGTTGAACGCGAGGTTGGGGTCCGCAATCACCATGTCGCCCGGCTCCGCCACGCAGCGGCGACCCCGCTGGTCAAACCACGCGCGGCCCTGGCGCTGCAGGTAGATGTAGTAGGTGTCGCTCGGACGCTCGGCAATGTCCTGCTCGCGGCGCTGCACCAAGTGGCCGTCGCACCGGATGTCCGTCACGTCCAGCGCACCCAGGTGGCGCCGCGCGATCGCGCCTTTGAACGGGTGGCGTTGCCAGGCAGGCTGCCGCTGCGGCGTCAGCGCATACACATGCTCGCAACACGCCTCGCGCCACTCGTCGAAGCGCGCAGCGGCCGGCACGCTGTCGGTGGACCACTCCGTGACCATGATGGAACCGTCTCCTGGGTTGGGACGGTGCCAGTATCCGCCGTTCGGTCAAAACGAACAATAACGCGTGAATATGCACAGTAGCGAACCCATGGGCCACTCCACGCGCGGCGGCGCAACTCTCCAGAATGGCCCAACCCTGAGCGGCGCGGCAGTACCTGAGCACCCGAAGTCGCGGTGGGAGCGCGTACACCCGAAGCGTTAGCCAGTGTCGCGGCCACGGCCGACAATCGAACTCGGTGAATCCAGAGGGAGCGCACGCTGCGGTATCCTTCCGCCCCAACCCATTTGGCTGCCGGCGACATCTCGTGGCGCTGAAGGGGCTTTCATATGAGAACCATGAACGCTGACAGCACCCTCTGGTGCAGGAGCAACCAGGAGAGGTCGGGGCAGGGGCATGGCACGGACCGGTGCCCCTCTCCGTCGGCGTGGTTTTAGAGGCGCTGCCCTGCAAGTGCCACGGGTGGCCGGGAACGCCGCCCGATCCCACTAACAGGACCCGATACCGCGGATGCCGCGTTCTCGCGGCCTACTTCCAACCTTCCGGAGCAGGAGCACGCTCGATGTGTTTGTCACTCGTTCATCACCGCGCTGTCACGGCGCGTCAGCTACAAAAGTCAGGCGCATGAGTTACACGGTTAAAGAAATCTTCTACACCCTGCAGGGCGAGGGTGGGAATGCAGGCCGCGCCGCTGTCTTCTGCCGGTTCGCGGGTTGCAATCTCTGGTCTGGACGCGAGGTGGATCGAAGTTCGGCGCAGTGCAGGTTTTGCGACACCGATTTCGTGGGAGCGGACGGATCCGGCGGTGGCAAGTTCGCCTCGGCGGAGGCGCTCGCGGACCAGGTGGCAGCACATTGGCCGCTGGCAGGCACAGCCAGGCGGCTGGTGGTGTTGACGGGAGGCGAGCCACTTCTGCAAGTGGATGACGGTCTTGTCCATGCCCTGCACGAGAGAGGTTTTGAGATCGCGGTTGAAACCAACGGAACGGTGGGCGCCCCCCAGGGGTTGGACTGGATATGTGTGAGTCCGAAGGCTCACACTGGGTTGAAGCTGCGTCAAGGCCAAGAGCTCAAGGTGGTGGTGCCACAGCCGGACCTGGATCTGGACCAGTTGATTGATCTACCCTTCGACAAGCATCTGCTTCAGCCGATGGATGGGCCGCGTGTCATAGAGAACACACGGTGGGCAGTGGAGTACTGCCTCCGCGACCCGCGTTGGCAACTCAGTGTGCAGACACACAAGATGTTGGGAATCAGGTGAAGTACGAACTCAGTCAGCGGTTCTTCTTTGATGCCGCGCACACACTTGGTCGAGCAATCGAAACCGAGCCGAGCAAACGGATCCACGGCCATACCTACCAGGTCGAGGTGAGCATCGAAGGCGTGAAGGATGAGTCGACCGGCATGGTGGTCGACCTTGGCCTGCTCCGGCGCGATATCGCCATATTGCGCGACGCGTTGGACCACCGATTGCTGGATGAGGTCGACGGCCTCGGACCGCCCACCCTGGAAAACCTCTGCCTGTTCATCGCGAAGAGGCTGCAGACTACCGCGACCTTGCAATCGATAAAGGTCTGGCGCGATTCCATTGGCGACTCCTGCGCCTTGAGACTCGGCACGCCCCGCTCCTGAAAGAATGGCATCCTCGAGGCGCCGTACATCGGCCTGCACGCATTGCGAACCTTTCCCGCACGCATTGCGAAGACACGGTGCCCAACGGCTTTGAAGATGCGGGGGTGTGCCTCCAAATCTCATCCTCTGTCTGCAGCGACAGCTCCTCCTCCGACGGCCTCACCGTTCTCATTGCCGATGACCACGCGCTGATCCGCGATGGCATGCGCGGCCTGCTGGGCGAAGTGTTGGGCCGCGACGGGGTGCATTGCCTGGAGGTGGCCGATGGCGAGGCGCTGTTGCGCGCGGCGCGCGCGAACCCGGGTGTGCGGCTGGCGTTGGTGGACTTGAACATGCCGGGCATGGAGCGTGGCCAGCGGCTGGCGGAGCTGGCGCACAGGTGCCCCGGGTTGCCGCTGGTGGTCATCTCCGCGCTCACCTCGCCCGACGTGGTGCGGCGCACGCTGGAGTTGCCGAGCGTGCACGCCTTCGTGCCGAAGAGCGCACCGTCGGAACAGATTACGGAGGCCATTCGCGCCGCGCTGCAGGGGCGCCGGCTGCCTTTCGCGCACCGCGCGCCCGAATCGCGCCGGCCCGACGTGGTGCTGACCCCGCGCATGGAAGAGATCCGCCAGTTGCTGCGCCAGGGCATGAGCAACAAGCTGATCGCGCGCACGCTGGGCATCAGCGAGGGCACGGTGAAGAACCACATGAGCGAGATCTTCAAGGCGCTGCAGGTGTCCAACCGCACGCAGGCGGCGCAGTTCGACGCCGACCAGCTGTGAGCGCGAGCGCCCCACGGCAGGAAGACCAGCCGGACCCGGAGGACAGCGCGCACACGGTGGCGTCGCTGTGGGCGCTGCGTGCGTGCGAGCTGTTGTGCGTGTTCATGTTCGCCACGGCGTTGCCGTGGCAGCAGCCGGCGCTGTGGTTTTCCATCATTGCGGGCATGGGCATGCTGCGCTGGTGGCATGTGAACCGGCCAGCATTCCGTGCGTTGCCCAAGGTGCGGCGCCAGCGCGTGTACCGCGTCTACATGTGGGTGCTCATGTCGTTCGTGGGCAGCTCGTTCTGGTTTCTCTACGTACCGGGCAATGTGCCCATCCTCGCGCTGCTCATGAGCTACCTGCTGGGCAACGCCACGCTGATCGCGGTGCGCCTCACGGGCGACGTGATGCGCACCACCATCGCGCTGTGCCTGGCGGTGCTGCCTACCTCGCTGCGGCTTATCGTGGACGGGCTGGGCGGCGACCGCCTGCTCACGCTCATGGGCATCGGCGGCATCCTCATGACGGTGACCATGGTGTTCCTCTCGCGCGCGCAGGAGCTGGGGGTGATGCGCCAGGTGGAGCAGCGCCGCCGCGCCGAGGCGGCGGCCGACACGCTGGCGGCACTGGGGCTGGCCAAGTCGCGCTTCTTCGCGGCGGTAAGCCATGACCTGCGTCAGCCGGTGCACGCCATCGGCCTGTACCTCGCGCCGCTAGCCAGCCTGGCCGAGCGTGCGCAAGACCGTGCCGCACTGCGCGCCATCGACGGTATCGGGCAGTCGTGGCGGGCGTTGGACGACCTGCTCTCGCAGGTGCTGGATCTCACGCGCATGGATTCGGGCGTGGTGCAGGCCGACCTGCAACCCACCGAGATCGCGCCACTGGTGCAGAACCTGGTGCGCCAACACAGTGCCGTGGCCGAGGCGGCGGGTGTCCGCCTGGTGGCACTGGTGCGGCCAGGGACCTATGCGCTGGCCGATGGATTGATGCTGGTGCGCGTGGTTTCGAACCTGATGGACAACGCCATCAAGTTTTCGCCTCCGGGCGGCACGGTGCTGGTGACCTTGCGCGGGGCGAGCGAACGTTGGCGGCTGCAGGTGCGCGATACGGGCATGGGCATTGCGGTGGAGGAGCAGGCGCGCGTGTTCGAGGAGTTCGTGCAGATGCACAACGAGGCGCGAGACCGGCGCCAGGGCCTGGGTCTGGGGCTGGCCATCGCACGGCGGCTGGTCCTGCTCATGAATGGCAGCCTCTCGGTGCGTTCGGCCCTGGGGCAAGGGACCTGCATGACGCTGACGTTGCCGCGTGCCGAGCCACCACTGCACACCGAGCCCGAACTGCCCGACGGATCGGAGGCCTTCCCGGGCCCGGGCGCGCTGCTGCCCGTGGTCGGGCCCGCCGCGCTGCCCGCGCTCGCCATGGAGCGCGTGATGCTGGTGGAAGACGACTCGCTGGTGGCGCAGGCCACGCGAGACCAGCTCACTGCCTGGGGCCTGCAGGTGCTGCACGTGGCCACCGCGGCCGAGGCCATGGAACGCGCCGCCTTTGGCCAGGTGGCGATCTGCGACGTGCGTCTGCCACACGCGGCGTCGGGCCTGGACGTTGCGCTCGCGCTGCGCGCCATGGGGCAGAGGGTGCTGCTCATCAGCGGCGAAACGCACGCGGCGCTGCGCGATGCGGCGGCACGGCATGGGCTCACGCTGCTCATCAAGCCCGTGTCGGGCGCGCAGTTGCTCGCGGCCCTGCAGGGGCTTTGACGTCGCACCCGCAGCAGGGGGTGCCCGAGTGGCTGGCATGACCAATTTCACATGGCTGCGACAGGGCGCCATCCGTAGATTCATGGGCATGCCCCGCGCACCGTGCGCGAGGTGTCACCCAAGGAATCTCCATGAGGCACCAGTTCTCACCCCATCTCGAATCCCCGCACGCCGTGTCGGGGGCCATGCCCGTGGACGCACCGCGCCGCATGGGCCGCTTTGCCGAAACGCGTGGCACGCCCGCGCTGCGCCGCGCCTATGCGTGGCTGTGCCACTGGTCTCCCACTGTGGCCGCGCGCCTGGCCTACCGCCAGCTCGCCACCCCGCCGCGTGCACCGCTGGGCAAGTGGCCGCTGGCCGTGCGCGAGCAGGTGCGCACGCGCCGCGAGCCGTGTGGGGCGGGCGAGCTCGTGGTCCACGAATGGGGGTGGGGCCCGGCGGTGCTGCTGGTGCATGGCTGGGGCGGCAATGCCACGCACATGGGGCGCATGGTGGCACCGTTGCTGGCGCAGGGCTTCCGCGTGATCGCGTTCGATGGGCCGGCGCACGGACGTTCGTCGGGCAGCACCACGGACATGGTGGCCTTCGCCGGCGCGGTGGCCGCAGTGGCGCGCCGCACCGGTCCTCTTCACGCGGTGATCGGGCACTCCTTCGGTGCGGCCATGGCCTTGTTCGCCGCGCGCGACTGGGGCATCGACGCGCGTCGCATGGTGCTGGTGAGCGTGTTCAACCACTGCAACTGGTTCGTGGAGATGTTCGCGCAGCACGCGGGCCTCACGCCCGAGGTGCAGCAGCGCGTGCGTGACCTGTTCGTGCAGCGCTACAGCGGCCGCTTCGACTGGCACCGCATGTCGGTTCTGGAGATGGCGCGCCAGGCGCAATGCCCCGCGTTGCTGGTGCACGACGAGAACGACCAAGAGATCCCCTTCGCGCATGGCCTTGCCATCGCCGCCGCGCTGCCGGCGGCGCAGTTCAAGGCCACGCTCGGCCTGGGCCACCACTGTGTGGTGCGCAACCCCGAGGTCATTCGTCGCGTGGTGGCGTTTCTTTCGGAACAGGAGTGAGCCATGCACGACCAGACCCCTTCATCGCATCCAGCACGACCGCACCGTCTGGCCTTCGTGCTCGGCAGCGGCGGTGTGCGCAGCATCGCCGGGCTGGGCATTGCCGAGCGCCTGGCGCGCGAGGGCATCCGGTTCGACCTCGTCGTGGGGTGCAGCTCGGGCGCGTTGTTTGGCGCGCAGATCGCCAAGGGCATGCACGGCGAAAGCGCCTTGCGGCTCGCCACCACGCTGTGGTCCGCCGAGCTCACCGAGCAACGGCGCTGGCGTTCCTACCTGCAGCTGATCGTGCCGAAGCTTGCCGGCTTCGGCGCCGGCTTCTCGTTGCGCGACGACCGGCTGATCGTGCAGCGCATCACCCGGGCGTTCGGCGGGGACCGCCTGGAAGAACTGCCCACGCCGATGCGCGTGGCCGCCACCGAGGCCGCCACCGGGTGGCCGGTGGTGCTGTCGCATGGCAGTGTGGTGGACGCGTTGCGCGCCAGTATGGCGGTGCCCATCCTGTTTCCCGGCGTGGTCATCGACGGCCGGATGCTGGTGGACGGTGTGCTGTCCGACCCGCTGCCCATTGCTGCCGCATCCGACGCGCGGGTGGTGGTGTCGCTCGGTTTCCACGGCAGCATGCCGCGCCGCGTCGACCGTCTTTCGCGCCTGGTGGCGCAGACCAGCACCACACTCATCAACAACCTGATGCAGGCGCGCACCGAGGCCGCACAGGCCGGTGGCCAGAAGGTGATCACCGTCGAACTCGACCTGGACCGCCGTGTCGGCCTGTGGGAGACCTCCGCCATGCCCTATCTGTTCGATGCCGGCTGGCGCGCGGCCGAGGCGCGCTTGCTCGACATAGTGGCCGCGCTCGAAGGGGCGCAGGCGCCGCAACCCCAACTGGATTTCATCGATTGAACCTGCCCATGGAGCTGAGAAGAATGACCTTCACCACCATCAACACCGAGCGCTATGCGCACTGCATCGCGGCCTCGCGCCGGGTGCGCTGGGACATCGACCGTGACGTGATCCGAACGCGCCGCTTCGATTTCTCTCGACCCTTCCTGCCCGAAGGCCTGTCGCGCGTGGGCCGGCTCGAATTCCTGCCGCCCGCCGAGCGTGTGCGGCTCAGCCAGGTGCAGGGTCGCACCTACGCCAACATGTTCGGCTTGGTAGAGCGCTTCATCGGCATCCAGATGCTCTCGTGCAGCCGCCACCACTGGTTCGGTGACCAGGTGGCGCTGGAGGCACTGGTGCGCTTCACCGACGAGGAACTGAAGCACCAGGAGCTGTTCCGCCGCATCGAGCGGCTGACCGCCGAGGGCATGGCACCCGGCTACGAGTTCGTGCCCACAGCCAACGCCGTGGCCTCGGAGGTGCTGGAGGCGTCCACCTGGGCCGTGCTGGCGCTGGCCTGCCACATCGAGCTGTTCACGCAGGTGCACTACCGCGAGAGCATCGACCCGGATGGCGGGCTCTCCGAGCTGTACAAGGATGTGTTCCTGTTCCATTGGAAGGAAGAGTCGCAGCATGCGATCCTCGACGAACTGGAATGGGAAAGAGAGAACGCACGTCTCACGCCCAAGGAGCGCCACGCCGCAGTGGACGACCTGATCGCACTCGTGGGCGCGATCGACGGCATCCTCCACCAGCAGGCCGTGGCCGACGCACACTACTTCGTCAACACCGCGCCGAACGCCTTCACCCCCGGAGAGGCTACTCGCATCGAGGCTGGCCTGCTGGACGCCTACCGATGGCAGTACATCGTCTCGGGCGTGCACGCCCCGCGCTTTCGCCAGACCCTCTTCGCCATGACCACACGCGACCAGCAACAACGCATCCAGGCCGCGATCGCGGCGCTGGTGGCCTGAACCCCTTCATCTTCGAGAAAAGACATGTCATACACCACCTCTTCCCGTGCCCATCTCATCACCGCCGCGCTGTGCCTCGCGTTCACCGGTATCGCACAGGCGGAGCCGCCACGGCTCGAACTCGCCCACAAGGCTTACCACCAGGGCCAGTTCGACCGCTCGCTGACGCTGTACGAGCAACTCGCCGCACAGGGCGATGCCGAGGCCGCCGAGCGCGCGGGCTACATGCTGATGCACGGGGCTGGCATCTACGGCCCGATGGTGCGGCCCGATCCGGCGCGTGCCACGGCCCTGTTGGAACAGGCGGCAAACGCAGGCCGCGCGAGCGCGCTGTTCGTACTGGGGATGACGAACAGCACGGACTGAGTGCGCATTGACTGGGCGTGGATCTTCAGCGCAGGCCGAAGAAGCTCAGGATGAAGCCGATGACGACGACCAGACCGACGATGTAGATGATGGTGTTCATGGTGGTACTCCTCTAAGTAGTGAGTCCATCGTAGAAAACCCCGGCAGTCGGTGGCGTCAGCCGGCGCCACCTGCGCTTGTAGGACAGGGACGGCGCGTTCAGTCCTGCGGCAGCAGCCTGCCCGCGATGGCCGCTGCCGCCGAGCGCGTTTCCACGCCCAGCTTCTCGAACACGTGCTCCAGGTGCTTGTTCACCGTGCGCGGGCTCATGCCCAGGATGTCGGCGATGTCGCGGTTGGTCTTGCCCTTGGCCAGCCAGGAGAGCACCTCGGTCTCGCGCGGGGTGAGGGCGATGTCGCGCAGGCGTTGTGCGCTCGCGCTGGCGCTGTCGGGCGGCATCAGGGTGAGCAGCAGCATGGCTTCGCCCAGGTTGCCCTGGCCCATGTGCCGCGCGAGCAGGCGGCCCTGGCGCCCCAGGTCGCGCGTGGTCTCGGGCTGGTTCAGTGCGCTGCCCAGCCATTCGCCCGCGCGCTGGCTGGCGCCCTCGCCCTGGCCGAAGGCGAGGTCGAGCCAGGCGGTGGCCTGGGGCGAACGCCAGGCCATGCGGCCCTGCGTGTCCAGCACCACCGTGCCCATGCCGGCCACGTCCACGGCTTCCTGCGCCAGCCGCGCCACGCGGGCGTTGCGCACGTGCGTCGCCAGGCGCGCCATCACCTCGGGAATGCGCAGCGGCTTCACCACGTAGTCCACCCCGCCGCAGGCGAAACCGCGCAGGATCTGGTCGCTCTCGGAGAGGCCGGTCATGAAGACGATGGGCACGTGCGACCAGGTCGGCGTGGCCTTGATGCGTTCGCAGAATTCGAAGCCGTCCATGCCGGGCATGACGGCGTCGAGCAGCACGCCGTCGGGCACGGCGACCTCGAAGCGTTCCAGCGCTTCGGCGGCGTCGCGCGCGGCCAGCACCACGTAGCCTTCGGCCACCAGGGCGTCGCCCAGCATGCGCAGGGTGTCCACGGCGTCGTCCACCACCAGGATCACGGGTTGTGTGGCCGCCGGGGGTGGCGCGGCCACAGGGTCAGTTGTCGATGTCATCTTCTTCCGTCAGCTCCGCGGTGTCTCTCAGGTATTCGATCAGGGTCTGGAAGTCGAACCGGTCCGCGCAGGACTGCAGCAGCGCCAGCGTGGCGGCGTGGGCGGGTTCGGCGGTCTGGGCCTGCCACAGGCGCTGGCGCAAGGCGGCGGCCTGGCCCTGGCGGGCCAGGCGCTGCAGTTCCTCCCGCAGGTCTTCGGGCAGTGGCAGGCCGGTGACGCGGTGGCGCTCGAAGCTCACCGGCGCGGTGGCGGGCGCCTGCTCGGTCACCCACTCCAGCGCCAGCGCGTGCTTCAGTGCATCGAGCAGCTCCGACTCCATCATCGGCTTGGCGACGAAGCCCTGGCAGTCCAGCGCGGTGAGGCGCTCGGGCCGGTTGTCGAACAGGTTGGCCGAGACGAACACGATAGGCAGGCGCGCAGCGGGCAGCAGCGCGCGCACCGCCTCGGCGGTCTGCCAGCCGTCCAGCCCGTCCATGGTCAGGTCGAGCAGCAGCAGGTCGGGCGGGTGCTGTTCGATGATCTCCAGGCATTCCTGCCCGCTGGCCGCCTCGCGCACCACGAAGCCCAGCGGCACCAGGATGCTGGCCAGTAGCTGGCGGTGCAGCGGCTGGTCGTCCACCACCAGCAGCGTGCGGCGCTCGCCCAGGTAGCCGGTGACCGCGCGCATGGTGGACGGGATGGGCAGCGGGTGTTTGGGGTCGGACGGGATCGGTGGCAGGTACAGGCGCAGCGAGAAGGTGCTGCCATGCCCGGGCCGGCTCTTGAGCAGCAGCTCGCCGCCCATCATGTCGGTGAGCAGGTGGGTGATGGTCAGGCCCAGGCCGGTGCCCGTGTCGGCCGCGCGCCGGCCGGCGCTGCCGCGCTCGAAGGGCAGGAAGATGCGCTTCTGGTCCTGCGCGGCGATGCCGATGCCGGTGTCGATCACGTCGATGCGCGCCACCTGCTGCCGGAAGTCGAGCCGCAGCGTGACCTCGCCCTTGTCGGTGAAGCGCACCGCGTTGCTCAGCAGGTTGATGAGGATCTGCCGCAGGCGCTTGGCGTCGGCCCGCACCCACGGCGGCAGCTCGCCTTTCTGCTGCACCACGAAGCGCAGGCCCTTGGCCTCGGCCTGCGGGCGCACCATGCGTTCCACGTCTTCCAGCAGTTGCGCCAGCGGCAGCGGCACCGGGTCGAGCTTCAGGCGGCCGGCCTCGATGCGGGCCAGGTCGAGCGAGCCGTCGATGAGCGCGTGCATGTGTTGGCCGCTGCGCTGCATGGTGGCGATGGTCTCGCGCACCCACACCGAAATGTCGCTGTTCTTCAGCAGGATCTGCGCGTAGCCCAGGATGCTGGTGAGTGGCGTGCGCAGCTCGTGTGTCATGCCCGCCACATACCGCGTCTTGGCCTGGCTGGCGGCCTCCGCGCGGTCGCGTGCCGATTGCAGTTCGGCGTCGGTGCGCTGGTGGGCGTCGATTTCCAGCATCAGCAGCTGCGTCTGCCGTTCCGATTCGTCCTGCGCCATGCGCCGGCTGTCGGTGGTGAGCACCACCCACCACGCACACACCGCTGCCAGCAGCACGAGGAAGGCGTAGATCTTGAGGAAGGGCAGTTGCAAGGCCTCGGCCGGCGCGTGCAGGCTTTCCTGCACGTACACCATGCCGATGAGGAACGCCATGATCGCGCTGAGCGAGAGCCACACCGCGAGGAACTGCCCGGCACGGAAGTTGACGCGCACCGTCATGCCCTTTGGCAGGATGGCGGTGAGCGCGGCGCGCACCTGGTCGATGGCGCGCGAGTTGGTCTTGCAGCGGTCGTGGCAGCGCGATTCGAGCGAGCAGCACAGCGAGCAGATGGGCGCCTGGTACGCCGGGCAGCTGGCCATGTCGTCCGACTCGAACTGGTTCTCGCACACCGAACAGCGCACCGCCTCGCCGCGTTTCCATTCGGTGGAGGGCTTGCGCGCCAGGTAGTAGCGGCCCTTGGTGGCCCAGGCGATGAGCGGGGCCAGCAAGAGCGCCAGGCCGAGCGCGATGAACGGTGAGAAGGCGGCGGCGTATTCGCCCATGACGCCGGTGTAGGCCAGGCTGGCCACCAGCGCGGCGATGATCATCGAGCCCATGCCCACGGGGTTGAAGTCGTACAGGTGGGCGCGGCGGAATTCGATGCCCTTGGGGCTCAGGCCCAGGGGCTTGTTGATGATGAGGTCGGCCACCAGCGCGCCCACCCAGGCAATGGCCACGTTGCTGTACACGCCCAGCACCTTCTCCAGGCCGGTGAACACGCCCAGCAGCATGAGCAGCGTGGCGATGCACACGTTGAACACCAGCCAGACCACGCGGCCCGGGTGGCTGTGCGTGACGCGCGCGAAGAAGTTGCTCCACGCAAGCGAGCCGGCGTAGGCGTTGGTCACGTTGATCTTGACCTGCGCCAGGATCACGAACACCACCGTCATGGCCACCGCCAGGCCGGGGTGGCCCACCGCCTCGGTGAAGCCAGCGAGGAACATCTGCGTGGGCTCGGCGGTGCGTTCCGGGTCCACCTCGAACTGCATGGCGGCGAAGGCGAGGAAGGCGCCGCCCACCATCTTCAGCATGCCCATGACGATCCAGCCCGGCCCGGGGATGAGCACCGCCATCCACCAGCGCACGCGGTTCTGGCGCGTGCGCTCGGGCATGAAGCGCAGGAAGTCGACCTGCTCGCCGATCTGCACCACCAGCGAGAAGATGACCGCCGCCGCCGCGCCGAACATCAGCGGGTGGAACTCGTTGCTGCCCGAGCGGATGCCGGTGAGGGTGGTGAAGTCGCGGTAGAGCTGGGGTTGCGAGAGGCCGATCCACACGAAGGGCAGCACCAGCAGGAACAGGTAGAGCGGCTGCGTCCAGGCCTGCAGTTTCGAGATGAGGGTGATGCCCCGGATGACCAGCGGAACGATCACCACCGCCGAGATGAGGTAACACCAGGCCAGCGGCCAGCCGGTCGCCATTTCCAGCGCCAGCGCCATGATCACCGCCTCGATGGCGAAGAAGATGAAGGTGAACACCGCGTAGATCAGCGAGGTGATGGTCGAGCCCAGGTAGCCGAAGCCGGCGCCCCGGGTGAGCAGGTCCATGTCCAGGCCGTAGCGGGCGGCGTAGTAGGCAATGGGCAGGCTGGTGAAGAAGATGACCAGGCCCACCACCAGGATCGCCCACATGGCATTGGCGAACCCATAGTTCACGGCAATCGCGCCGCCGATCGCCTCCAGCGCCAGGAAGGACAGCGAACCGAACGCGGTGTTGGCCACCCGCCATTCGCTCCATTTGCGGAAGCTGCGCGGCGTGTAGCGCAGGGCGTAGTCCTCCATCGTTTCGTCGGCCACCCACGAGTTGTATTCCCGGCGGAACCGGAAGATTTTCTGGGTGGCAACGGGTGTGGCGGGCTCGGGCGAGGGCATGAAAGGGACGCTAGCAAGAACCGTCCCCGCCGGCCAGATACGCGCCCTACGTTATTTGACGTATGGGCGGTCTTAGGGGCTAACCCTAGTCTTCACCCCAGTCGGCAGCCCGCCGGTCTCACCGCCCCAAACGTCCCAGGAGCCCTCCATGAAGCACCCTTCCGATCCGAACGCCCAGTTGCCCGAAACCCTCGAAACCCCGGAAGCCAGCCGCCGCCGCGTGCTGCAGATGCTGGGCGTGGCCGGCCTCGCCGGCCTGCCCGCCTGGAGCTTCGGCCAGCCCACCGCCTCGGTGAACACCACCAAGCTGGCCGTGACCGACACCGAAGTCACCGTCGGCCAGCTGCACTCGTCCACCGGCACCATGGCCATCTCGGAAACGGGCTCCATCCAGGCCGAGCAGCTCGCCATCGACGAGATCAACGCCATGGGCGGCATCCTGGGCCGCAAGATCAAGGTGATCAAGGAAGACGGTGCCTCCGACTGTCCGACCGTCGCCGCGAAGTCCAAGAGGATGCTGATCAACGACCGCTGCGCCGCCGGGCTCGGCTTCTGGACCTCGGCCTGCCGCAGGGCCGTGCTGCCCCTGTTCGAGACAGAGAACGGCCTGCTGTACGACCCCACCTTCCACGAAGGCCCGGAGCAGTCCACGAACGTGATCTACACCGGCCAGGAAGCCACGCAGCAGATCCTGTACAGCCTGGACTGGGCACAGAAAG
>QFCS01001205.1_pt1 | contig 31892 bp, 25 predicted proteins | sample 3576561 | NCBI WGS metagenome assembly QFCS01 | reverse complement strand
CCGCCACCCTCATCGACAGCCTCCTCGCCGACGACACCGTCACCGCCGTCGTCTGCGACGACGACCTCCTCGCCGCCGCCCTCGTCACCGCCTGCGCCGAACGCGGCCTCGACGTACCGGGCCGCCTCTCCGTCGTCGGGTACGGCGACCTCTCCGTCGCCCGCCTCGTCCGCCCCCAGCTCACCACCGTCCGCCTCCCCGTCGACGTCGGCGGCGTCGCCATGGACCGCCTCCTCACCGCGGTGCACGGCGGGCGTCGTACATCTCGGCCGGCGGCGCTGTCCGTGGCCGTCACGTTGGTAGAGCGGGCGTCCAGCGGTCCTGCTCGCTGAGTACGACGTATCCCGCGCCGTGCCAGGACAGGACTCCAGCAGCTCCCCTCTCTCGTACGTCGGGCTTCGGGCTGCTGCGCCCTGAATCGAAGCTGGCGAGGCTCGCCCACGAGTGCCCGAAAGCCAAAGTTCTGCGCCACGGGATGTGTCATCGTTCGAGCGTGACGTTGCGCTACCGGCCGTTGGGGCTCGGCTGGTCGATCGCCGAGCTCGTTGTCGGGCTCGTGATGCTGCAGTCTCTGCTGGGGGACGAGCCCTATCCGCTGTGGCTGGATTCAGCGGCGTTCCTCGTCGCTGCCGCCTTCATCATCGCCGGCGGGGTGGGCGTGGTCGTGGCGGCCAGGAACGGGGACGTCCGGGCAGCCTGCGCAAGAATCCGCGAGGCCTTAGCCACGCCGAGGAAGGCGGGCGGCACCGTGCTGTGGCTCGCTTGGGTGTCGGTCGTGTGGGCAGCGCTGGCCGCCGCGGCGTTTGCCGTGCTCATTGGGCTGCTGACCCTGGTCAGCTGAGCCGCCGGCTGCCAATCGGATCCTGATCGAGGACGGGCAGCGGCTCGTTGCGACCTCCGCCGTGGATATCGGGGACGTCGCAGTGGGTCGCGCCGGCTTGCCTTTGGAGGCCGAACCCCTCGTTAACCCGTACGACGGCGTGGCGTGGCTCATCGCCGTGTGCCGACGAGCAGCTGTCCACCGACCGCACGGCCTCCGATACGGGCGGTACTACCGGACCCTCCGGCCAGACAGCGGAATCATCGGGTGCCCGTGGCCGTTCGAAAAACCGTCGCCGGCCCTGAAACGTAGAGTGGGCCAGCGCCGGAACGCAGCATAGGCACCCGGTCATCGGGACGCGGAATCACGCCTGAGAGCTGCTCACAACTTAGCGACAAGGAGGGCGACGCCTTGGCGTCCTCCTCGGCCATCAGCCCTCAAGCTCTCAGGGCTATGGTCGTCGCCATGGTTCGACCGAGGTCGGTCGCTCACCGGAACCTGCGTGAGCATTCGCGGCGGTATGGGGCAGGTCATTCGACACCTCCTCCTACAGGGGACCCGCTTGACCCCAGGAGACATCTGGATGAGGCATTGAACTGCGCAGCCTAGAGGGCCAACAGGTTCACACCGACGTCCTTGCAGGTCACTGCCCAACTTGGGTCGTGCGGCATTCGTTCCGGTACAAGCCAAGGTGTGACCCTAGGAAACCGCATTGCGAGGAGGTGTCGGTATCGAAGTACTTGGCCGAGCCCGAGACGCAACTGCTTCTCGCAGTTTCCTTCTGTGATGCTCTTGACCTCGGCCACATGCACGGTGCTGCGCTCTCGCCACGCCAAGTCAAACTGAGGTTCGTCCACCTTCGGGAGCCGAGGCTCAAACCCGCGCGAGCGCACCCATTGGGCGAGACGGTCAACCGTTGCGTGATGTGCGAAAAGGCCTCTGTCGACCAGGTCGGGATCAACGCTGAATGGCACGGCAGAAGTCACCGGGCTGGGCTCAGGAGGGGTTTCGTAGGTCCTCCCGAGCAGGGGAGGGTGTTCTGGAAAGACCTCTCGGATCAACCGCGCCTGACCCTCCGGGACCGCCTCGAAAACGTGCTGCAAAACGGAGTTGTTGAACCCGAACCTGAGACCCACGCGGCCTGCGTGATTGAAGGTGTCGCTCTCGGGACGATCGAGTTCCGACACGACATTGATGGGGACCACCGCGCCGTACCTCTCTGGTTGGGGCCATGGAGCGGCGAAACCGGGGCTGCCTTTGTATATGGGAAGACCTTTGACCTGCGCTCGAGCGATGAAGCCGTTCGGCTTGCCACCACGCCACACGAAGATTTCGTCGCCCTCCGTCACCTTTGCGACGTTGGCTCGCCAGTTGGTTCCCCTGGCCGCGACACCCCAGACTCCATGGAGCTTGCAGATGTCCCAGTTGCCGTACAGTTTCGGTCCCAGCGTGGCGACAAAGGCCGTCATATTGGATGTCCCGTCAATGAGATGGAGTGGAGGGGAGAGTCCTCCGACCCCCACATTCTGGACCCTTCGCCACGTGGTGTGGGCAGGCCCCGCGAACGCCCTGGAGGACGACGACCAGGTCTGCCGCATTGCTCGTTGGGAACCACGTTCGCCGAGAACAGTGACCTCCAGATCCGGTGCGCTCAACCACCACGTCCCGGCCTCACTGCCGTGGTACCACTGAAGCGGTCGGCCAAAGCCGCCGCGAGCGCCGCATGCATCGATCTCGAGGTCAGATGAGAGGGTCCGGCCGACTGTCGTGCTCGACGCGGCGAAGTGCCCTAAATCGGCCTGACATCGTCCGATTCAGCAGACCCCGGCGACGGGAGCACTCGCGGCGATAGGACGCATGTTGGGACCGCTCGTGGGGCCTTCGGGCCAAGCGTTCGGAACGGATAACTGTCGGTGCAACAGGTCACGATGCGCACATGCCGTCGTTCCTCATCGCCCTCGCCGTGTTCGTGGCAACGAACCTGCAGATGTTGGTGGCGTTGGTCGACGTCAGGGAGGCACACCGAGCTGCCCTCGAGGTACAGCGCGTGGAGGAGCAGTTGGTCCGCGAGCAGCCACGCCTCCGCCGGCGCAGATGGCGCAAGGAGATTCGCTCATGGCGAGACGATCAGACCGAGCGCAGTCTCGCGTATGTGGACGTCGTCGCTCTCAGTTGGACGCTGTTGGTCGCTGCGTCCGCAGCCGCCAGCATCCAGGCAGGCCGTGGACTCCTGTAGGTGGAGTGCGGCGGAATGGGCCAGATCGATCTGTCACCGACCCGTGCAGCGGAGCCAATCGCTTCGTTCTACCGCGCGTTCCGCCGCGCCGCACACCTACACTTGTCCGATCAGTGTCACCTGCGAAGGGGAGAGATGGAACCGACAGACGAGCCCTTGGAGTCGTCTGCTCTCGAACCGGATAGCGAGGTGCCGGAGACCGACTGTCCGGAGGAGGTCGTCGTCTACGTCGCCGAGGGTCGCGCGTTGGCTTTCGGCGAGCCCACTGAAGAGCCGCGCTCTCGTTGGGGTCGATGGCTCGACAGTCGTCCCAGCCCGGCCGAGTTCCGGACCCTTGTCCGCAATCTCGACCAGGCCACTCGCGCGTGCGTGGAGTCGAACGCTTGGATCGGCCGTTACGTCGAGCTCGATCCGCAGTCCCGTGCGATGTGGGGCAATGGCTTCAAGTCGTTCACTGATGCCGACGGGTGGGCCCAAGCGAACCTGAGGAACGAGGACACGAACAAGTACGCCCGCATCATGCGGGTCCGTCAGCTCGACGGGGTGACCGCGGTCGCGAACGCCACGGCTGTGCTCGGGGCGATGGCGGCCCAAGCGGAGACCGCAGAAATTGCGCGGACGCTTAACGTGATCAGCCTTCGCGTGAACGAGGTCGCCCAACATCAGAAGACCGACCAGATCGGCGCCGTCGAGAACGTCGCCGAACTCGTGTCCGGTCTCGTGCTCCGGCTTCGCGAGCACGGCCTGGACGCTGTTGACGCGAGTGACTTCAGCACCATCCGGACCAGTCTTGGCGACGCGCGCCGTAAGACTCTCGGGCACCTGCGCGATACCGTCACGGTTCTCGAAGGTGTCAGCGCAGGAGCCCCGGTCGACGTCGAGAAGGCCCTTGGTGACGACGGGGTCGCGACTGCCGCGCTGTACATCGATCTTCTCGGCCAACTGGACCTCACGACACTCCAACTCGAACTCGGTCAGGTCGCGGTCTACCTGCTCCAAGGGAAGCCTGAGGTCGCGGCCACCTGGACGGCGCATGTCATCGCGAATCCAAGGCAGTTCCGCGGTGAACTTGAAGCCGTGAGCGATCGGATCGACGACCTCGACGGCATCATCCGCAGCCAGTTCCTTTCTCCTTTGAAGTACGCGCTCCAGTCGGGGGAGAAGGCGAAGGAAGCGACTGCTGGAACGGCTGCTCTGTTCGGCGCGGTCGTGAACAAGGCCGTTGGCAAGAGGTCGTTTACATTGGGTTCCGTCACCGTCTCCGGTAGCGCGCTTACGGCTGGTGCGACTGCTGTTGGCGCTGCCGTCGGGTTCGGCGGAACGCGTGTCCGTAACGTCGTCGTTCAGCCGCGTGCACAGAAGAGCGTCGCGGCCAGACTGACTCAACTTTCCGAGACGAGAGCGCTCAGCTTCTTCACGATGAGCAAGGCCCAGCCGAGCCTGGAACTGCTTCGCTCCGTCGCCGGTGAAATTGGCGGTGCCGGCGACGCGATTGGCTTGCCCGAGTCGTGAGGGAGCACGTGACGTCGCTGCCTGACGTCGACGAGCCGATCGTTTATCGCCACGACGAAGCCGACTATCCCGACGGCAGGCACTGCGCCGGCCTATGGGGAAACGACGTTATGCCGCAGTGCGGAGCACACTCTCGCACGTGCCCCGCTGTTCGGCGACCTAGGTGGTACCCCCGCTCGCGGCGGATTGACGCACCCTCGCTGCCAGCCGCTAGCCGGACATCGTGGCGGAGTCGGTGTTGAGGCTCACCGATGACCGAGTCCTTCGGCATGGGCTCGCTCTACGGAGAGACTTCATGTCTCTCAGTACGTCCGTAGTGCGTCAAGTGCGCCGCGCCACCAGGCTCGCTACTGGCCGTCGTTCGGACTCACGTCGACAAGACGGGATTGGTTGGATGGGCTCATGAGCGACGTCGTACCCGAGCAATCCTTCGAAGAGCAGCCCACCGACCTGGTAGTCGGGGCGGCATCGCCGCCGATTCCGCCGGCACCGGAAGGGGTCATCGACGCGGAACTTTATCGGCTGACGATGACGGTGGTAGCCCAGATGGACGCGATGGTCACCGAGTACTACCAAGGCGATGGGCACCGGTATGTTCCGTACCGGGAGAAGCGCCAGGTGAAGACGTTCGACTCAGGTTGGCCGAACGTGTGGTCCAAGGAGAAGGACGAGACACGGGTTAACCGGGCGGACCTGTTCGGCCACAAGCGGAGCGTCATCGACCCGTTCGCGTACGACGACATCCCCGGCATGGCGGAACTCAAGGAGTACGTCACCACGACCCAGGCTATTCACGAGCGGATTCGACCTCACAGCGCGACCAGCAACCTCTCCGACGAGTTCGCCGACTCGATGATGGACACCACAATCGTGCTCCTTCCGAGCAGCATTTACGACCGGGCGACGGCTCTCGGGTTGGAGTTGTCGGACCCGGCGGTCGGAGACTTGTACGTCCAGCGTGAGAAGTCGTGGCTCGCGCCTCTGTTGGAGTATCAACTCGTTGTTCCGCTGCTGCTGACTGACATCGAGATCAGCGACGAAGGGGTCCAGATTGACGACGTCACCCGCATCGAGCGCCTAACCGACGACGATCTCCGCCGTATCAGCGAGGTTGACCGATTCACTGTCATGGCCCCGCTTGCTGATGCTGCCAAGTGGGCTGTTGTTGTGGATATGCCTCCGATGGAGAACCTCGGAGAGGGCCGAATACTGTTCGCCCGCGATGCACCGGTCGACACCAGCGGCGCGGAGGCGGTCTGCGACGCGATCCGCATCGTTTCTCTGGCCCGGCCAGGTTGGGCGCGCGTGTTCCGTCGGCCGCGCGATTGGGCAAGACACTGGGAGGACAACCTTCCGAACCTGAACCATGTGTTCACCGCCCGTCGGTATCCGTCGTACTTCGAGCAAGGCGGATGGCTCAAGTCGCACACCGGCGTGACTGCGGAGGAGGCGGCCCAGCTCCCGGAAATTGCTGCCGAACTCAAGCGCGCGAGTCCGCAGGCGAAGCTTGCGTCCAGGCGGCTGTCGATGGCGCTCCTGCGCGACACCCCCGACGACCAACTCATCGATGCATGCATCGGACTCGAGGCCCTCCTTGGACAGAAGGGCGCCGAGATCTCCTACCGCGTCGCAGTCCGTGCATGCGCGCTTCTCGCGACGAAGCCCAACGAGCCGCGAAACCCCGAACTCACGTTCAAGCTCGCCCGCAAGGTCTACGACCGACGCTCCGAGCTGGTTCATGGCAGCACTAGCGGCAAGCACGTCAACATCCAGCCATACGGCGACGACCGCATCTTCTCCACACACTCCGTCGCAGTGTGGCTCGTTCGGGAAATCCTCCTCGAACGGCTCCTGCGCCCCGACTGGTCCGTCGAAGACCTCGACGTTCTCGTCCTCAAGGGTCTCGCCCCCACGAACCCTGCAGACCCAGAAGGTGACGCCGAGGACGAGCAAGCCACCCAATCTGAGGAACCCCTCAGCGACGAGGCCTAACGGCGCGCGCCACTCGACGGGCACGTCGGAACGACGACCATGGCCGGCCGGAGCGGCTTGACGCGGGCTACAAGGGTCGTGGCGCTCACGATCCAGTAGCAACAATGTTGCGGACGCTTCGCGAGGACGACACGCGGGCTTCGCCTACAGAGTCGTCGGGCGTTGCCGACAGGCGGCGGTTTGACGCAACGCCCGAGAGCAGTGACTCGGTCTCGAAGCTGGCTTGCCGTTCCCAGACGTCCCGTGCGCGAAGAAGACCTAGAGGTCGCCGTCGAGGGTCCGGTGAAGCAGTTCCGGGACGGTGTCCAAGGCAGCTTCAAGGACATGCTCGATCGGTACGGCATCTGGGCTGCGGTTCACGTTGATAGCGATGCCCCAGCCCTCAGGTTCGTATCTGGCCAGGATGGACAGGCCGTAGAGAACGGACCACCACACAACCAGAGGGTGGATGGGTCGTGCGGAGCCGTCGAGGGACGGGTAGGCGTTCCGGTAACCGGCGTACCGGAACGTTAGGCGTCGCTCCCAGTCCGGAACCATGGTGATGCCATCGGCCGCCGATGTCGACCACCAGACCTCGACTTCTGTCGTGTCGTTGCCTGCGACGCGAAGGCCGATAGGCTGTCCTCGTCCGATGGTGAACTGGTACCCGGACAGCGACGGGAAACTGGTGAGGTAAGCAGCGACTCTGTCGCGCTCGTCGTCCCAGTCGTCGCGCACTCCCGCGTCACCATGCGCTCGTGGGACCGCGAGGTCAACGGGAAGACCTTGAATGGTGCCGTGGAACGGGAATCCGTCCCGCTGCATCGCTTGCGTGCGGACGTCCAGGAGGCGCGCATCACCCATACCTGGTAGCGCGAATCTGCGAGTTTCGGGCAGCAGCGGCCAGAGGTCGCCGAGGCGGGTGGGGGCGGCGAGACTCGACGAGTCAAGAGCATCGGCAACCAGGCGGAATGCGCCGGTTTGGAGCCCCTCGACGTGAAAGTCGGCAATGGGAGCACCACGTTTGTTTGAGCCGCGGTGCTCCCGGATTCCGTGTCCCGTGATGCGCCAAGAATCAGGAGCACGGGCGGCGACCAAGGCACGGCCTGCCTGTGAGAGGCCATAGAAGAGAGGAAGCGGTCGGGCCGCCGGCGTCACGGTGGCGGCAGCTCGGAAGAGCTGCTCGGCTTGCTCAAGTGCTGTCGAGAACGTCGCGTGGCGACTGCGGCCCACCATTCCTGGAGGGTTTGCGCGCAACGCCCGGATGCCGCGCCACGAGATCTCCCGGGGCGCGCCGGTCGTGTCACCGTTGCGGCAGTTGGCAGGCGCCGCGAACGCGTGACTCCATCCCGACCAAATCGGAAGCACGTTAAACCGGGGGGCGACGCGATGTCCACGACTATTCTGCTCGGCATGGTGCTCCCCATTCGGCGACGACTCGCCCCTCCTGGGTCGGGTCTGCTCGTCCCAGCGGCGCGAACTGGCCCGTACTCGAACACAGAGGTCTAGCCATGCTCTTCAGCACTGTGCTGCCGGCGCGCGACGCTGACCTCGGTAGCGCCCTACGGGCCCTAGAGGAGCAAGCACAGTTGCTCGGCAATCTCAACGAGACGGACCCTGTGCAGCTTCTTCGCGACTACCAGAACTGGGCGGCACAGGCCTCGAGCCAGCTGCGCTATGTCTTCGACCTCGACCAGGTTGAGTCGCTGGTCGCGACCAACCGGCACAACTTCCTGCTGAACATTGACGGCGGCCAGCCAAGCCTTCTCCACAACACCATCTCGGCCGAGAAGGAGGACCGGGCACGAGCCTTCAAGCAAGTGCTCGAGGGCTTGCGTGGGATGAAGCGGAGCTGCGACTCGTTACCGAAGTTCCTGATCGTGCCGGACACAAACGTTTTCCTGCATCAGGAGGTCTTCTTCAACGAGCTGGACTGGTATGCGCTCAGCAACGTCGGCGACCACGTCCGCGTGATGGTGCCGATGACCGTCGTGCGGGAGCTGGACAAGGGGAAACGTGCACAGGCCGGCAAGAAGGTCAGTGACACCAATGATCAGCCCGTGCGGTCGCGTGCCAGACAGTCGTCGAAGCGGATCCGGGAGATGTTCCCTTACGCAGATGAGGTCGAGAAGCTCGGCAATCACACGACGATGGAACTGCTTCTCGACCCGGTCGGGCATCGTCACCTCGACGACCCGGACTCCGAGATCATTGACCGGGCGATGGCGCTCAAGGCTGTGTCTGGCCGCGAGATCTACGTAGCAACTGCTGACGGCAACATGGGCTTCATGGCGAAGGTCGGCGGCCTGAAGGTCATCAACCTCAGCGATTGACCCGTCACGCTCCGGCGGCTCGTCGCGGTCGGTGGCTCGGACTCGGGCCGTAGAACCGTGTCTTCGTGCGGCCGACGTGAATGACACCTTGCCGCCACATTGGCGAAAGCCGATCGATGCCTCGTGATGACCTGTGCAGAAAGACTGGTCCGGCTCGCAAGCCGGGTGTTCGACGCCAGACCGGTTCGCCTTTAGTCGCGGTTCGGGTCTCGCCCCGAAGTGGGTGTCGGCTGACGCTGCGCGTTAATACGCGCGCGCTGGCAACCGAGGGTCCAGAACGCATTGCTCCTACACCAGTTCAGGGAATGCCTCGTACTTGTGGCGTCGGTTGTCGAATGCCGGCTTCGTTCCTTCAAGCACGTCAAGAGAGAATTGAGCAACCTCCAACTCCGCAATGCTTCCGCTGCTAACTTCGAAGCGGCGGTCGGTCATCTGGCAATGCACAATCTGATCGGCGTCGCCGACGATCGCGAGATTTGCGTTATGTGTCACCACGATGGTCTGCCGGCGACCGGCAGCCTCGTGGATCGCTGGAACGAGTTTCGAAGCGATCGTCTCGTTGTCTAGATTCTCTTCCGGCTGGTCGAGGAGAAGCGGCGTCGTCCGACGATCGACTACGAGATAGAAGAGGGCAAGTACAAGGCCCCGTTGGCCGGGCGATAGTTGAGACAGTGGTAGACCGTCGCCCGTTAGACCGAACCGCACTTCTAGCCACGCTAGGTCGAACATTCCCATCAAGAAGTCCTCTAGCGTGGTCGTGCTGCGAAGCGCCGTGGCCGGATCCCGAGGGTCGGAACCGGCCTCGCCGCGCTCCCGCTCGAGTCGATCGAACGCGGAACCCAACTGGGGTCCGATCTGATCCCAGCCCGTGTCCTCCAGACGCTGCGGAAGGTCGACGAGCCAATCCGAGAAGTCACCATTCCTGCGGCCGTCAAGTCCGGATGGGACACTTCGCCAGGCCGGAAGAATCCTTAGCTCCGCGTTGAATTCAAGACCGGCGTTCCTTACCACCTCAGAACCCCGAATGAACTCGGTCGCAGGAGCGTAGAGACTCTCGACTACTTCCAACTGTGCTTCGAGAGCCCTGTGCACATGACCCGCGTGCTCAAGGACCTCGGTGCGGAGTTCGGCCAGTCGCTTCGGGGCTGCCGCGATCCGGCTCAGCAATGACGAGAGTCCCAGCAGCGATTCTTCATCCGACGCGTCTCCCTTGAGCGCGGCAAGTCGTTCCTCAGACTGTAGGACTCGTTGGCGGGCTCGCTCCCGGGCGCTATCGGCCGCGGCCAGAGCCTCCGCGTTGAGACGCCTCGCTTCCTCAGCGGCCGCGAGCTCCGTTGTCAAGTTCTCCTGCTCGATGCGAAACCGCTCAAGCTCCGACTCCTCATTGGACTTCCAGGAGCCGTAGCGAGCAGTGTCAATCGTGATCGTCGCGAATGGGCCGCCGCTCGCCCCCATCACTTCGTCGGCCTCCCGGCTGAGCTCGACCGCGTCGCCGCGGATCGCCTCCGCGCGATGGCGCAGTGCATCCATCGTGGCCAAACCTTGCCGGATCCTGGCCGCTTTCACCTCGGCCGCTGACCGTCGCTCGATCAGAGAAGCACGATTGGCCTCGATCTCTGCCGCGCTCGCCATCAGTGCGCCGAGATCTCCGTCCTCTTTGCTCTCAGCGTCAATCTCAGCGAGGCTCGTCTGCGCATCGACCAGCGACCTCTCGGCAGCTACAACTTCGTCTTGCTTCAACTTAAGGCGTCGCTGCACCTCCTCGGCTCTATTATTCGCCCGAAAGCCCGACAATTCAACGTACTCTTGGACCTTCAACCGAAGGGCCTCTCGGCATCGCCGAATGTCGTCATGCGAAGTCATGGTCTTCTGGGACAGAAGCGCATCGAATGACTTCGCGCCAGCCCTTTGCTCTTCAGATATATGCGTGAACAGAATCGTGCGCAGTTCGGTTTCAAATTCATCGGAGTCGTCCGCGTCTGGGTCGAGATTGCATACCCGCTCAACGAACATCTGTGGTAGATACTCGACCGAGACCGGAACACCCTTATCGAATTCCGAGTCAAGCGTTGCTGAACGTGTTGCGCCGGTCGCCCATCTCAACTCGATCCGATAGTTGCGGGCAACTTTAATGTTCGTCGGACTCAGAAATCTTGAGCTGCGCAGGAAGGCAAATTCTGAGTTTCGGGACGAATTTCCACCGAGGGCGATGCAGTCCAGCAGTGCAGACTTTCCTTGGCCCTTATTTCCTACGACAGCAATGAAGCCGGGGTTAAGAGGAAGGTCGTGCTGAAAGAGGTCATGTCCAACGCCATCAGACGCCACGCTGACACGGTCGATGAACCTTTCAGGGTTCCGCCGAATCCGTGCCAGGGTAGGTGGTTCGAGGCCCACGAAGACACGCCGGTCGAACTCCTCGATCGCATAGGAAAGTCCCGCCAGTGTGGGAGTCGTGTTCATCCAGGTTTGGCACGCACCGAGTCGCATGTGCTGGTCCGAGTCGCTGAAGTAGTGTGCGTCGCTGCAGTCGAGGACCTTGTGTGTGACACCGTCGACGCGGAGGCCCTCAACATCCGATTCCCATCGACTGACGTCTTGGTATGCAGTGAACACAAAGTCAGCCGAGTTGATGACGTTCTTCTTGTTGGCTATTGACTGTTCATTCCATCGAATGGAGCGCCACTCGGTCTTGCCGATGCCGACTAGGGCACGGCCTTGAAAGTATTGCCCTTGAAGGATGGATTGAACATCACTGAGCGAGACGTTCAGATTATTGAAACCTTCGCGAAAGTCGGAGCCGTAGTGCGGGAGCTGATCTGCGGGGACGGAACTCTTGATCTTTGCCCCTAGGTCCGACAGAGATTCGCGGGTTATCACGCCTTGCCACCCCAGCGCATCGCATCCCGGATCCAACTTGATTCGCGGCTGAAGTGCGTTGATGAACTGAGCCTGAATCAATTCTGCGTCGAGCGCTGGATCGAAGATGACATGGAGGTTGACCCGGGACAGGTCGCCGGCGGTCCCCCCGAACTGGTCCAATCGCATTTCGATTACGGGAAAGATTGCATCCAGGTTCTGGAGGCGTCCATCGTTACGCGCCGCCACTACGCGCTTGTAGCCATCGAGGAACCAATAATCGTTGATTCCAATCACGGATACGTCCGCTGGAAGCGCCTCAAGTTCCTCTAGGTACCGTTCCCAGGTCGCGTCATTGTCACCGCCATAGTGCTGTTCGATCGAGGCTGGCGTGTGAACGTGCAGGTCCCAAATCCGCCATGAAGTCCCTCGCTCGCGCTGGAAGCCTGACGCAGACACAGCCTGTTCCTCTCGGTTGATGACAGTTAGGTACCGCATTTGGCCGAGCCACCGGAGCCCGGCGGGTCACGCTATCGGCCTGAGCGAAAGTTCGTCACACATTCACACAGATGTCGGATAGCGCTAGCGGCGCTCACCACCTTGCACCGTGTCGGTGGCTGCAGCGAGGCGCTCCGAACGTTTAGAGATCTGCGCTGTGCGTGCCTTCAGATCATGCGCCGAGCGCGGTGCATGGATACGAGTACGACGGTGTCCCCGGATCCGCTGCTCACCTCGGGGTCGAAGCGCTGGGACATGGTCTGCCCCGGTCGCCTGCGTCCTTGTGGGCGAACTGACGTGGCCTGCAGTACCTGCTGTTGGTCAGTGCGCCATGTCCACGAACCGGCTGTAGTGACCCTGGAACGCGACGACGATGTCCCGGGTCGCACCGTTGCGGTGCTTCGCCACGATCAGGTCGGCCTCCCCGGGACGGGTCGACTCCTTCTCGTACACGTCGTCCCGGTGTAGCAGGATCACCATGTCGGCGTCCTGCTCGATGGAGTTGTGGAGGGCGATGCCATCGGCGACGAAGTTGTGCACGCCGAGCACGGTGGCGTCGTACACGGACTGCTCGCCGATCGTCACGATCGAGGTGATCGCGTCCCAGCGAACATCGTTGGTGGCGACGACATCAAGGCTCGCAGCGTCGAGAACAGAGGCGACCTCGGCCAGACGATGGCGTGGACGCTCGAGCTTGACCGCAGCTGGCCCATCGACGCGAGCCCGGTCCTCGGCGAGGATGCGACGAACCTCGTCCCAGACAGCCGTAGTCCCGGAACCTCCGTCAGCCTTCGCCGACAGAGCACCGACGACCTCACGGAGCGGTTCGACGACGGGCGCCATGTCGATCGCACCAGCGATGTCCTCGTGGAAGCGACGCTGGTTCTCGGCGTCGTCGACAACGACCCTCCAGCCATCGCCGGCGGCGACGATGCGCGCGAAGACGTTGAACCGGGCGAGAAGTCGCGCCAACCCGTCGGCGGCGAGCCGCCCTCCTGAGAACAACGCGACCTTGTCGCCCACCTCCGAGGCAGCACGCGACCAGAGCTCACGTAGAAGCAGTCCCACCTGCTCCTTCGGCAGGCTGAACACCCAATCGGGAAGCGCCAGAACAGCGTCACGCGGCGCAATCCCACCCAGCATGTGCGCCAGCAGGACGATCTCGTCCTCATCGCGCGACGTGATCTCCAGCGGCGGCGGGACGTGGCGGATCGAGCCGACGCGGCTGCCGACCTCCAGCTCGGCCAGCGGCATCCAGCCGTCGTACGTCAGGAAGGGGTGGTTGCCGGTGGCCTTCACGCGACGCCCGGACGCGAGGGTCACCTCGAAGACCGGCTTGGTGCCGCTCGGGAAGGCGTGCGTCAGGGTCCGCGGGACGAGCTTGAGGCGGTCGTCGAGGGCCCAGACCGGCACGTCGGTCGCACCCGTCTCCATCAGCTCGCCGAGGCTGATCTCGGCGTTCGTGTCGGCGCGCAACAGTCGCGTGTCGGCGGTCAGGCAGCCGGACTCACGTAGGTCGCTCATCGCCGGACGCTTGTCGGCGCGCTGCTCCGGACCACGGTTCAGCTGCGACAGCGCGATGATCGGGATCTCGAGCTCCTTGGCCAGCAGCTTCATCTGCCGGGAGAACTCGGAGACCTCGAGCTGACGGGACTCGACCTTCTTTCCCGAGCTCATCAGCTGGAGGTAGTCGATGACCATCAGCTTGAGGTCGTGCTTCTGCTTGAGCCGGCGGGCCTTGGCGCGGATCTCGACCATCGTCATGTTGGGCGAGTCGTCGATGAACATCGGCGCCGCGGACACCTTCGCCACGTGACGGGCGAGGCGGTCCCACTCCTCGGTGCCCATCTTGCCGTTGCGGATGTGGTTGAGCGGGATGCGCGCCTCGGCCGAGAGCAGACGCATCACGATCTCCGCGCGCGTCATCTCCAGACTGAAGAAGGCGGCGGTCAGGTTGTTGTGGATCGCGGCGGCCCGGCAGAAGTCGAGGGCCAGCGTGGAGTTGTGGGTCGGGACCATCGAGCGGCCCGCGAGGTAGAGGTGGTCGTCGTTGTCGACCTGCACGCAGCGCACCGGCACCGACGCCACCGGCCGCACAGCCGTGATGAACCGGCGCCCGATCCGCGTCGTGTTCGCCGGACGATGCTCCTTGTGCAGGATCGCCTTGCGCTCCAGCCAGAACACGTCGTCGACCGTCGAGAAGTTCAGGTTGTACGCCGTGGAGCTGGCCTCCGTACGGCCCGGCACCCGCTTGCGGGTGACGCCGCAGCGGTAGCCCAGGCTGACGATCAGCTCGTAGACGTCCTTGGCCAGGCGACGGCTGGTCGTCGTGAACTGAACCGAACCCGTCTGCCGCGAGACCGTGCCGTCGGTGTCGAGCAGCCCGGCGAGCAGCGCCCGACGATCCGCCTCGGAGGCGCGCAGATAGGACAGCGGCACGTGCTTGCGGCCGAGCACCCCGACCTGGTCGAGCAGCGCGGTGAAGGCCTCCTCGGTCTCCCCCTCGCCAGCCTTCAGCGCGTAGAGCATGTTCCCGCGCCCCTCGCACCGGATGCCGAGCCCCTCGATGTACATCGGGATCTCGTCGGTCTCGGACGTCAGCCGCGCACCGTCGGAGTGCCCGTCACCCAGCCACGCCCCCAGCACGTAGGCCGGGATCGGCAGCACCGTCTGCGCGGTCTGCAGCGGGGCGGCGTTCACCACGGCGTGGTTCGCACGCTCGTCGGCGCCGATGCGCACGCTGGCGGCGATCTGCTCGGTGGTCACGACCGAGGCGAACGTCCGCTGGTGGCGGGTGCGGTTGTATTGGTGATCGGCGGCCCACTTCGACTTCCGCGCGGCCCGCGTCTCGGTCAGCCACTGGTGCTCGGCGTCCGCGACGATCGTCGTACCGTCGGAGAACTCGACCTCGTAGCAGGGCCGGTCGACCATCACGTCGGTCGCGGCGACCACGCGGGTGGGGCGCCCGTCGGCGTCGAACAGCTCGTCGCCGACCTGCACCTCCCCCATCGTCGTCCAGCCGGACGGCGTGGGCAGCGGCGTGTCGAGCGCCAGCGCCTTGCCCATGGCAGGACGCGCCGCCACGACGATCATCTGACCCGAGTGCAGACCGTTGGTCAGCTCGTCGAAGTCGGCGAACCCGGTCGGCACGCCGTAGATGCCCGACTCACGGTTCTCGATGGCCTCGATCTCGTCGAGGACGCCGTCCATGATGTCGCTGAGGGGGGCGTAGTCCTCGGTCTTGTTGCGGTCGGTGACCTTGTAGATCTCCGTCTGCGCGTCGTTGACGATGCCGTCGACCTCGCCCTCGCCGGCATAGCTGATCTGCACGATCTTGGTGCCGGCGTTGACGAGGCGCCGCAGGATCGCCTTCTCGTAGACGATCTCGGCGTAGAAGCCGGCGTTGGCGGCGATGGGGACGTTGGCCGCGAGCGTGTGCAGGTACGGCGCCCCGCCGATCTTCTGCAGCTCGCCGCGCCGCTGGAGCTCACCGGCGACGGTCACCATGTCCGCGGGCTCGCCGCGGCTGTACAGGTCGAGGATCGCCTCGTGGATCGACTCGTGGGCGGGCCGGTAGTAGTCGGGTCCGCGCAGCACCTCGACGACGTCGGCGATGGCGTCCTTGGAGATCATCATCGCGCCGAGCACGGACTGCTCGGCGGCCATGTCCTGCGGCGGGGTGCGCCCGCCGGAGGGGGCCTCGCCGGGCTGGAAGGGCGCGGGACCGTCCCCCCACTGGCTCGGGGGCTCGGCGGTCCACGACGGCGGGTCGTCCGTGAGGCTCACGGTCCTCGCCACCTCTACTTTCCTTGCCGGCAGCCGCTGCACGGTGGTGCCGCGGCGGGTCGTACGGTGACCACCGTACGGAGGGGGTCCGACGCTTCACCGGCCCCCGGCACCGCCCGTCGGCGGTGGCTCGCTGCGCGAACCTACGGGGCCGCGGGGCCTCCGCGAAAGCCCGTTATCCACAGGCCCTGGGGATAACTGGGGATGACACGTGGATGACACGCGGGGCAGGTGTGCACCGGCTGGGGAGGAACCTGTGGAAGCAGAGGAGGCAGTGATGCGCAAACCGCCTCTGACCTGCACAAACGCTTCCCCACACCTGTGGACGGGAAAAATCGGGGATGTGATCCCGTTCACCTTCCGGCTACCCGGGCGTCGGAAGGGGTCTGCCGCCTCCCCCCGCCTCTCCCCCGGTGACAGGCACCACTTTCCACAGAGACACCCCAGTTATCCACCGGTCCCGGGACGGTCCCCGTGACCCACCCGGTACGACGTCCCGGGCGGGCCCTCGACCGTGAGATCGCCCGCCTCGCGGTCCCCGCCTTCCTCGCCCTGGTGGCCGAGCCCCTGTTCCTCCTCGGCGACGCCGCGGTGGTCGGCCACCTGGGCACTCCGGAGCTCGCCGGCCTCGGCATCGCGGGCACCGTCCTGACCACCGCGGTCGGCCTGTGTGTCTTCCTCGCCTACGGCACCACCGCGGGCGTGGCTCGCCAGCTCGGCGCGGGCCGCCGCGACGCCGCGCTCGCCCAGGGCGTCGACGGGCTGTGGCTCGCCGTCGCCATCGGCCTGCCCGTCACCGTCCTGACCGCCGTCCTCGCCGGACCCCTGGTCGGCCTCCTCGGCGCCTCCGCGGAGGTCGCGGACCCCGCCACGACGTACCTGCGGATCGCCGCCGGCGGCATCACACCCCTCCTGCTCATCCTCGCCGCCACCGGCGTCCTGCGCGGCCTGCAGGACGTCCGCACCCCGCTGCTCGTGGCCGTCGCCGGGAACGTCGCCAATCTCATCCTCAACGTCCTCCTCGTGTACGGCGCCGGCCCGGTCCCCCGCCTGGAGATCGCCGGCTCGGCGCTGGGCTCGGTGATCGCCCAGGCGGGCATGGCCGCCGTGCTCGTCGGGGTCGTCGTACGCGCCGCGCGCCGCGAGGGCGCGAGCCTGCGCCCGGACCTGCCGGGGGTGCGGGCGGCGGCGCGGGCCGGCGTACCGCTGCTGGTGCGGACCTTGACGCTGCGCGCGTCGCTGCTCGTCACGACGTACGCGGTGGTGCTGACGGCGTCGGCCGGCTCGGGGAGCGGGGCGGTGCCGATCGCGACCCACCAGCTGGCGATGACGCTGTGGGGCTTCCTGGCGTTCGTGCTGGACGCGATCGCGATCGCCGCCCAGGCCATCACGGGGCGCCATCTCGGCGCGGGCGACGTCGAGGCCACCCGCGCCGTGACGCGGCGGATGGTGCGCTGGGGGATCGTCAGCGGCGTGGTCACCGGTCTCCTGCTGGCGGCCGCGAGCCCGTGGCTGGGCGCCCTGTTCACCCCCGACGACGGGGTGCGCGACGCCCTCGTCCCGGTCCTGCTCGTCGCGGCCCTCGCCCAGCCGGTCGCCGGGGTCGTCTTCGTCCTCGACGGCGTCCTCATCGGCGCGGGCGACGGCCGCTACCTGGCACTGGCCGGACTGATCGTGCTGGGCGGCTACGCTCCGGTCGTGCTGCTGACGAGCGCCGTGGGCGCGGGACTCCCCTGGCTGTGGGTGGTCTTCGGCGTGCTCTTCATGGGCGGGCGGATGGCGACCCTGCTGCATCGCGCCGCCGGGGACCGCTGGCTCGTCACCGGCGCCGGGAGCCCCGCGTGAGGCCGCTGTACTGGATCTCCGCGGGCCTGGCGATCGTCGTGTTCACCGTCGCCCCCGAGGGCCGCATCGACGCCGCCGAGGTCGTCGGCAACCTGTTCGTCCTCATCGGCTGGGCCCGCCTGTCCCGCGCCGTGCCGGACCTGCCGTTGCGGATGACGCTGTGGTACCTCGCGCTGCTGGCGCTCGTCGTCGCCTGCGTCGTCGCCGCCCCCGACGCCCGCGCGTGGATCGAGGACGCCGACCCCGCCGTCGTGTGGGCCTCCTCCCTGCCCGCCCTCGGCTTCCAGGCCGCCCTGTGCCACGCCCTCGGCACCCGCGCCCGCGAGTACGGCGTACGCAGCGGCCGGTGGTGGTTCCTCGCCGAGGCCGCCATCCTCGTCTCCCTGCTCGCCAACGTCCTGTACGACGGAGCGGGCTGGACCTGGCTCTACGGGATCGGCACCGTGGGACTCGCCGGGGTGCTGCTGGTCATCGTGCTCGGCATCGCCCACGGTCCCGCGACGTGGGCCGGCGCCCCCGAGCCGAAGGACCCCCAGACGACGGAGCCGAGGAACCCCCGTGGGGACTCCTCGGCTCCGGACACCGCCTGACGCGCTGGACCAGCGCGACGTCAGCCGGCGAGCGTCGTCAGCAGCTGCTCGGCGAGGCCGATCGACTGGTTGCGCGGGTCGCCCTCGTAGTCGACGCCGTCCTCGTAGTCGAGCTCGATCTCCAGCAGCACCGCGTCGGTGCAGGCGCGCAGCGTCGCCTCGAGCGGCGGGCTGTCGCTGACCTTCCACCAGCCGTCGGTGGCGCCGGCGATGTCGTCGGCGGGCTCGACGATCGAGGCGATCTCGCCGGGCTGCGGGCAGCCGAACGCGCCCTGGCTGAAGTCGTCGGGGCCGGTGAGCTTCACGGTGACCTCGACGAGGTCGTCGGCCTCGAACGAGCAGTCGTCGCTCGACCAGGCCAGGTCGCCCTCGGACGTGCCGCCGCCGCCGACCTCGGCGGGGCCGACGGTCACGCCGTACGCGTCGGCGACGTCGGTCGCGCTGACGATGTCGCAGGCGGCGGGCAGCGTGGCCGCCTCGGTGGTCGGCGCCGTCGTGGCGTCGTCGGTGGTCGGCTCCTCGGTGGGCGTCACCGGGGCGCTGGAGGTCGGGGTGGGCGTCGGCGTCGCGTCGTCGCCGCTGTCGCCGTCGTCGCCTCCGCAGGCGGCGAGGACGGGGGCGAGGGCGAGCAGCGCGGCCGGCCAGAGGCGGCGAAGGTGCATCGGGTACTCCTGGAGGGACGGGGAAGAAGGGCCAAAAATAGCGGCGTGGCCGGCCCCGGAGGACCGGCCACGCCGATGGTGCTCGATCAGTCGATCAGACGATCAGCCGGGGATGACGTTGAGCGCCACCGCGGCGGAGACCTCGTCGTGCAGCTTCACCGACACGGCGTGGCTGCCCAGCGCCTTGATCGGGTTGCCGAGGACGATGGTCCGCTTGTCGATCGCCTCGCCGGCGGCCTCGCCGAGCGCCGCCGCGATGTCGGCGGCCGTGACGGCGCCGAACAGACGGCCGCCCTGGCCCGCCTTCACCTTGACGTCGACCGGAGCGTTCTCCAGCTTCGACTTGATCTCGGCGGCGTGCGCCTCGTCGCGGACGGCGCGGGCGGACCGGGCCGCCTTGATCGCGTCGGCCTGCGCCTGGGCGCCCCGGGTCCACCGGATGCCGAAGCCGCGCGGCAGGAGGTAGTTGCGGCCGTAGCCGTCCTTGACCTCCACGACGTCGCCGGCGGCGCCGAGGTTCTCGACCTCCTGGGTCAGGATGATCTTCATGAGTTCAGCTCTCCTTCTCTACCGACGGTCTCAGCGGCCAGCGGAGGTGTAGGGCAGCAGCGCGACCTCGCGAGCGTTCTTCACCGCGATGGCGATGTCACGCTGGTGCTGGACGCAGTTGCCGGTCACCCGACGGGCGCGGATCTTGCCGCGGTCGGAGATGAACTTCTTCAGAAGGGCGGTGTCCTTGTAGTCGACACCGGTGGCCTTCTCCTTGCAGAACTGGCAAACCTTCTTCTTCGGCTTGCGGACGACTGCCTTCGCCATTGTGGTGCTCCTCCTCAGAGCCCGGCCGCGTCAGTCAAGCAACGGCCGGAATGGTTGATGTGTTGGTGCTCAGAACGGGGGCTCGTCGCCACCGGAGACGCCCGGGGCTGCCCAGGGGTCACCGGCCGGCGCTCCGCCACCCGTGTTGGATCCACCGCCGGAGGACTGGTTGCCCCACGGGTCTCCGCCCGCGGGACGTCCGCCGCCGCCCTGGCCGCCCTGGTTGCCCTGGTTGCCCTGGTTGCCCTGGTTGCCGTAGCCACCCTGGCCGCCCTGGTTGCCGCCACCGCCGCCGTAGCCGCCGCCACCCTGGCCGCCGCCGGAGCGGTTGGCACGGGTGACCTTCGCGGTCGCCCAGGTCAGCGACGGGCCGACCTCCTCGACCTGCAGCTCGTTGACGGTGCGCTTCTGGCCCTCGCGGTCCTCGTAGGAACGCGAGACGAGCCGGCCCTGGACGATGACCCGCATGCCCTTCTGGAGCGACTCGGCGACGTTCTCGGCCGCCTGGCGCCAGATCGAGCAGCGCAGGAACAGCGTCTCGCCGTCCTCCCAGGTGTTGCTCTCCCGCTTGAACATCCGCGGGGTGGAGGCCACCGTGAAGTTGGCGCCGGCCGCACCCGACGGGGTGAAGCGCAGCTCCGGGTCGTCGGTCAGGTTGCCGATAACGGTGATGACGGTGTCGCCAGCCATGGTGGTCTCCTGGTGAGGGTGGGTGCGAGTGGCCGGTCCGGGTCAGGCCCGGACGATGGCCCCCATCGTGACCTGCGGAGCCGACATTGAGTAGTCGTCATCCACAGGCGTGTGGGGATCGTCCCCGGACGGTGGGTCCCGGGATCCTCAGACGGTGGGTCGCAGGACCTTGGTCCGCAGGACGGACTCGTTGAGGGTCAGCTGACGGTCGAGCTCGTCGACGGTCGCCGGAGCGGCGGTCAGCTTGATGATCGCGTAGATGCCTTCGGCGTTCTTCTTGATCTCGTACGCCAGGCGACGCTTGCCCCACACGTCGACGTTGTCGACGGTGCCGCCGTCGTTGCGGACGACGTTCAGGTACTTGTCGAGCGACGGCTGGACCGTCCGCTCGTCGAGGCTCGGGTCGAGGATGACCACGACTTCGTAGTTGCGCAAAGCGGTCTCCACCTCCTCTGGACTCAGGCGGCCGTGGACTCTCCACGGCAGGAGGGCTCTGCTTCTCCGGCCGGTTCGGCCCGTCCGGAAGTACGGCGCCGCGAGGCACCGGACAGGCGAGGCTAACAGCGCGCGAGCGCCCGGGCCGAATCGCGACGGCGGTGATGGACGAGCGGTACGACGGCCCACCGGCCGAGCGCGGTGGCGATCGGCAGGCCGTCGTACGGCCATCCGGGCCACTCGCCCAGGAGCGACCAGAAGAGCACCGCGGGGATCAGCCCCGCGACGCCCGCGGCGGCCACGTGCACCCACTGCGCCCGCACCCGGAAGCAGGCGGCGTGCACGAGCAGGATCCCGACGACGGCGAACGGGATCGAGGCGACGCCGACGTAGGACGCGGCCAGGAGCGCCCAGGCGACCAGGTCGACGAGGGTCGCGTCCGGCTCGGCGAGCATCGACAGCGTCACGATGCCGGCGAACAGCGTGTCGGCGGCGAGCCAGGCCAGCAGGTAGCCGGTGAGTCCGGGGGTGTTCATCCGCTGCTCCTTCATTTGAGCGATCGCTCAAAACATCGCACGGATTGAGCGAATGCTCAAGATCGGTCAGGATCGGGACGTGAACCCGACCCGCGAGAAGCTGCTCGACGCGACCCTGCGCGTGGTCACCGACCAGGGCATCGCGAAGGCATCGGCGCGCACCATCGCCACGGAGGCGGGCGTCAACCAGGCGCTGGTCTTCTACCACTTCGGCTCGGTCGACGAGCTGCTCGCCGCCGCCTGCGACCACGGGGCCCGCCAGCGCGTCGAGGCGCACCGCGCCACGCTCGACGCGGTCGACGGGTTCGCCGCGCTGGTCGCCGCCGCGCGCCAGATCCACGCCGCCGAGCGCGCCGCCGGCAACGTCGCCCTCCTCGGCCAGCTCCTCGCCGGCGCGCCCTCCCACCCCGGGCTGGCCGAGCCGACCCGGGCCGGCGTCGCCCTGTGGATCGTCGAGGTCGAGGCGGTGCTGCACCGGCTCATCGACGGCACCGTGCTGGCCGGCGTCGCCGACGTACCGGGCCTGGCGCGGGCGGTCAGCGCCTCCTTCGTCGGGCTCGAGCTCTACGAGGGCGTCGACGAGACCGGCGCCGAGGCGGCCTTCGCCGCCCTCGAGCAGCTCGCCTCCGTCCTCACCCTCGTCGAGCAGCTCAGCCCGTTGGAACGCACAGCGGTCCGGCGCAGACTGCGCCGGACCGCTCGCTGAGGCCGCAGGGCCTCCTGGCTGGAGTCGCCGAGGACTACTGGAAGAGCACCGGGTTCTCGATCGACGTCTCGTCGATGACGAGGACCGCGACGGCTCCGCTCAGCCCCTCGGGCAGGTCGAGCGACACCGCCGCGCAGACCTCGTCCGAGCCCAGGCTCCACGCCCCGTCGAGGGAGCCGAGCAGCTCGCCGTCGGGGTTGTAGAGCTCGATCCGGAACGGCGTGCCGTCCGGCAGCCCCGTCACCGCGAAGTGCGCGAACAGGGTCGCGGGCAGCGTGACGCCGCTGAGGATCTGCGGGTCGTCGATGGTGCTCGGCGTCGCGCAGTCGCTGTTGCCGTCGACGCTCCAGCCCGCGGGACCGGCGGAGGCCTGGCCCATCGGGTCGGCCGGCGGCTCCGGCACGTCGTCGAGGTACGGCGACACGTACTCCGGGTCGCCGCCCTCCTCCGCGATCCCGACGATCTCCTCGGTCAGGTTGACCGGGCGGATCCGGGCCGAGCCGCCGGTGAACGCGCCGCCCTCCCCGCTGTCGCCCACGGTGGACTCGGTGACCACCGCGCTGTTGACGCCGACCAGCTCGCCGGCGGTGTTGATCGACGCGCCGCCCGAGTTGCCGGAGCCGATCCGGATGTCGCTGTCGATCCACGCCCGGTTGCCGGGCACGGCGGCCTCCTTCAGGAAGGTCGACACGACGCCGCGGGTCACCGTCAGCGCCCGGTCGAGCCCGTCGGAGGAGGCGACGTGCGCGACGGCGGGGAAGCCGAGCGCGGTGATCTCGTCACCGGTGCGCAGGTCGTTGCTGTCGCCGAGGGGGAGCGGCTCGGGCAGGTCGAGGTCCTCGGCCGCGACCTCGTTGCCCTCCGCGTCGGCGGTGATCTTGATGACCGCGAGGTCCAGCACGCCGTCGGCGACGATCGCCTCGGCGGAGAACGACGGCGCGGCCGGCTTGTCGTCCTCGGCGGAGGTCAGCGCCACCAGCAGGCCGGCCGGGTCCTCGCCCGGCGGCAGCTGCCCGGGCGCGCTGGGCTTGGCGACGTGGGCGTTGGTGAGGATCAGGCCGTCCTCGCTGATGATCGTCCCGGATCCGGTGTACACCGGCTGGCCGGACCCGTCGACGGCGATGATGAGGACGCTGGCCAGCTTGGCCCGGTCCAGCTCGGCCGTCGTCAGGCCGTCGTCCGCGACCGCCGGGCCGTCGCCCCCGTCGTCGTCGCCGCCGAGCACGACCGCGGCCGTCACCCCGCCGCCGACGAGCACGAGGGCCGCGACGATCCCGCCGACCAGCGCCGCCGTACGACGCCGCTTCTTCTTCGCGATCGACTTCTGCGCCTGGCCCGCGGCGACGATCGGGACGATCTCCAGCTCGGCGCCCGCCGTGGGGTGCCCGAGCATCAGGGTGATCGGCTCCTCCAGCCGCCGCTGCACGACCCGGTCCTCCTCGTGGAAGGTGCCGGCCGTCGACCGGTCCACCCACCACCAGCCGTCGGGGCGGCCCTCCACGACGCCGTGCAGGCGCGAGACCGACGGGTCGTCGACGACGACCTCGTTGGCCGGGTCGCGACCCACCCGTACGACGCTGCCGGGCGGGAAGCGGTGCGATCCCGCCGGCGTACGCACCAGCACGCCCGGGCCGCTCGCGTAGCCGGGGCCCACCGGGCCGGTGCCGGGGAGCACCGTCTGGGCGAGGCCGGCGGGCGGCAGCGCGGCCGGGTCGAACCCGGCGGGGCGGTTCTCCGCGCCGGCCGGCGTGAGCACGAGCTCCTCGCCGTCCGCGGAGCCGAACCGGACCGCCGTACGGCCGCTGACCCGGACCTCGGTGACCCGGGTGCCGTTGAGCCAGGTGCCGCCGCTGGAGCCGACGTCGACGAGGACCCAGCCGGCCCCGTCCGAGCGGAGCTGGGCGTGGTTGCGGCTGGCGGTCGGGGTGGTGAGGACGATCTCGGAGCCGGTGTCGCGTCCGATCCGGACGACGCGCGGCTCCTCGAACGACCAGGACCCGCCGGAGGAGGAGACGTGAAGGGTGGTCACGAAGTCGAAAAGTAGTCGCCGGGCGCCCGGTTGCCGAGAGTTTCACCCAAAGTAGGGACACACCGAGGACACCGGGGGGACATGCCCGGGACAGCCGGGACGCTCCGGGCGCCCCGAGCGGCGTCGGCGGGCCTACCTACGATGGCGTCATGAGCGAGCTGCGCATCGGTGCCCACGTCGACCAGACCGACCCGATCGGCGAGGCCGCCGCCCGCAACGCGCCGCTGGTGCAGTTCTTCCTCGGCAACCCGCAGTCCTACAAGGGTCCCGTCCTGGCGTACGACGGCGGCGCGGAGGCGCTGCGCACGGCGGCCCAGTCCGCCGGGGTCGACCTGTACGTGCACGCGCCGTACCTCATCAACGTCGCCACCACGAACAACCGCCAGCGCATCCCCAGCCGCAAGCTCCTGCAGCAGCACATGGACGCGGCCGCCGAGCTCGGCGCCAAGGGGCTCATCGTCCACGGGGGCCACGTCACCGACGAGGACGACCCCGCGAAGGGCTTCGACAACTGGCGCAAGGCGATCGAGGCGACCGACCTCAAGATCCCGCTGCTCATCGAGAACACCGCAGGCGGCACCAATGCGATGACCCGCTACCTCGACCGGATCAAGGGCACCTGGGACGCGATCGCGTCGGCCGAGGGAGCCGACATGGTCGGGTTCTGCCTCGACACCTGCCACGCCCACGCCGGCGGCAACGCGCTCGAGACGATCGTGGACGACGTGCGTGCCATCACCGGCCGCATCGACCTGGTGCACGCCAACGACAGCCGCGACGCCTTCGACTCCGGCGCCGACCGGCACGCCAACTTCGGCGCCGGCCAGATCGATCCCGACCTGCTCGCCCAGGTCGTCCGCGACGCCGGCGCCCCCGTCGTCTGCGAGACCCCCGGCGGCGCCCCCGAGCACGCCGCCGACTTCGACTGGCTGCGCGAGCGCATCGGCGGGCTCTGAGGCCTCCGGTGGTCTCGATACGCCCTCGCCTGGCGGCTCGGGCTACTCGACCGACGACGGGGTCCGGCGGCTCGGGCTACTCGACCGACGGTCTCCTTCGCTGGTCGAGTAGGCGCCGCGAGGAACGAGCGGCGACGTATCGAGACCACCCGGCCAGGCCCGACGGTCTCCTTCGCTGGTCGAGTAGGCGCCGCGAGGAACGAGCGGCGACGTATCGAGACCACCCGGCCGGGGCTCAGGCCGGATCCAGCCACCCCAGGTTCCGCGCGACCCGCTCGAGCGAGGCGAGCAGCTGCTCGAGCTCGGCCTCGCCGAGATCGGCGGTGGCGCGCTCCACGACCGCCTGGACGGGCCCGGCCTGCAGGGCCTCGACGCGGGCCACGCCCTCGGCGGTGAGCCGGAAGTCGTCGGCCTGCACCTCGGCCAGCCCGTCGGCGACCAGGGAGCGCAGCACCTCCGAGGCGGTGGGGCCGGGGCCGGTGAGCGGCGCGAGCAGCGTCTCGACCTCCTCGGCGCGCACGGAGCCGTGGTGCAGCCCCATCAGGACCGGCCACTGGCGGCGGTCGATGCCGTCGGCCTCGACGGCGTCGGCGACCTGCTCGTCGACGAGACGGTCGATGGTCCTCGCCCAGTAGGCGAGCCGGCGAGGTGCGGTCATGGCGGGGGCGGTACCCGGCCCGCCCGGCTCCACTCTCCCGAGGCCGCCCCGCACCCGCGCCCCCGCTAGCCTGACCCGCATGCCCAGCGTGCGCCCGATCAGTCCGACCGAGCACCGCGACCACCTCACCACGCTGCCCTCGGCGAGCTTCCTGCAGACCCCCGGGTGGGCGCGGGTGAAGAGCGAGTGGCGCAGCGAGTCGCTGGGGTGGTTCGACGACGACGGACGCCAGGTCGGCGTCGCGCTGGTGCTGTACCGCCAGCTGCCGAAGGTGAAGCGGTTCCTGGCCTACCTGCCCGAGGGCCCGGTGATCGACTGGGACGACGACGATCTCGCCTCCTGGCTGGACCCGATGGTGCGGCACCTCAAGAAGCAGGGCGCGTTCGCCGTACGGATCGGCCCGCCGGTCGTCACCCGGCGCTGGACCACGGCGCAGGTCAAGGACGGCATCGCCGACCCCGGCGTACGCCTGCTCAGCCAGGTGCCGCCGGCCGAGCGCAGCGCCGCCGGCGCCCGCGTGGTCGCCCAGCTGCACGAGCTCGGCTGGCGCCACCAGGGGGTCGAGGGCGGCTTCGCTGCCGGCCAGCCGCAGTTCGTCTTCCAGGTCCCCCTCCGGCACGCCGACGGCACCGCGCGCACCGAGGACGAGGTCCTCAAGGGGATGAACCAGCTGTGGCGCCGCAACATCAAGAAGGCCGCCAAGGAGGGCGTCGACGTCGTCCGCGGGACGCGCGAGGACCTGCCGGCGTTCCACGAGCTGTACGTCCACACCGCGCAGCGCGACCACTTCACCCCGCGTCCCCTGCGCTACTTCGAGACCATGTACGACGCCCTGCAGGCCGACGGCGAGGACCGGTTCACCCTCTGGCTGGCCCGCCACGACGGCGACCTGGTGGCGTCCACGATCGCGATCCGGGTCGGCGAGCACGCCTGGTACTCCTACGGCGCCTCCTCCACCGAGAAGCGCGAGGTGCGGGGCTCGAACGCCGTGCAGTGGGCGATGATCCGCGACGCGATCGCGGCGGGCGCGGCCGTCTACGACCTGCGCGGCATCACCGAGACGCTGGACGCCGAGGACTCCCATGTCGGCCTGATCCAGTTCAAGGTGGGTACCGGAGGAGAGGCGGTCGAGTACGCCGGCGAATGGGACCTTCCGGTCAACAAGCCGTTGTACAAGGCGTTCGAGCTCTACCTGAAGCGGCGGGGGTGACGCTGATGAGCCTGACATTGACGGTCGACGGTGCCCGCTGGCGCGCCCACCTGGAGTCGGTCGCCGCGGCGCACCCGGGCCTGGTGCCCGTGGCGAAGGGCAACGGCTACGGCTTCACGCTCGCGCGGCTGGCCCGCAAGGCGCAGTGGCTCGCCGAGCGCGGCCACGACGTACGGACCCTCGCGGTCGGCACGTACGACGAGCTCCCCGAGGTCGCCCGGCGCTGGCAGGGCGACCTGCTGGTGCTGACTCCGTGGCGCCCGTGGGTGCCGGTGGAGCCGGACCTGGCGTCGCGGCTGGTGCACACGATCAGCCGGGTGGAGGACCTGCGCGCCCTGCTGCACGCCGACCCGACGGCCCGGCTGGTGCTGGAGCGGATGACCTCGATGCGCCGCCACGGCATGGCCGCCCGCGAGCTGTGGGAGGCCGGCGAGCTGCTGCGCAAGCATCCCGGCGCCCGCGTCGAGGGCCTGGCCCTGCACCTGCCGCTGGGCCAGGGCGCCCACGTCGGCGAGGTGACCCGGCTGCTCAACGACTTCGTCGCCGCCGAGGTCCCGGGCCGCGGCCCGCAGGACGTGTGGGTCAGCCACCTGACCGACGCCGAGCTGGCCACGCTGCGCGCCCAGTACGGCGACTTCGGCTTCCGTCCCCGCATCGGCACCTCGCTGTGGCTGGGCGACCGGGCCGCCCTGCGGGTGAGTGCGACCGTGCTCGACGTGCACCCGGTGGAGCGCGGCGACGAGTTCGGCTACCGCGGCCGTACCGCCCCGAAGGCCGGCCACGTGCTCGTCGTCTCCGGCGGCACCGCCCACGGCATCGGCCTGGAGGCGCCGACCGGCGAGCAGTCGATCAAGGCCCGCGCGGCGACCCTCGCGCGCGGCGGCCTCGACGCGGTCGGGTTCGTGCGCTCGCCGTACTCGATCGACGGGAAGCAGCGCCTGTTCGCCGAGCCGCCGCACATGCAGGCCTCGATGCTCTTCCTGCCGCACGGCGCCCGGGTCCCCGACGTCGGCGAGGACGTCGACGTCCGGGTCCGCTACACCGCCACCGCGTTCGACCGGGTCGTCGTCACGGACTAGCCCGGACCAGCCCGGTCGCCCGCTCCAAGCGGCTCGGCTACCCGGCGTACCGCTCGTCGAGCCCGGTGAGCGTCACCCCGTTCTGGCCGGCGGGCCGGACCACGAGCGGCGCCAGCTCGGCGGCCGCGGCGCGCAGGTCGACGCCCTCGGGCTCCGCGGGCCCGGCGGGGTCGTCGGTCACGGCGCTGAGCCGGAGCGTGCTGATCTCCCAGGGGACCGCGGCCCGGAGCGCCGCGACGACCGCGTCGAGCTGCTCGGCGGTGAACGGGTCGGCGGTGTCGGTGACCAGCCTGAAGCCGGCCGCGTTGCCGAAGCCGGCGGTCCAGCGGTCGGGCTCCTCGACCCGGACCACCCGGGGCACCGCGGCCGGCACCGCGGTCGCGACGTCGCCGAAGTCGACGGGCGTGCCGCGCTTGGCGTCCAGCTCGGCCTCGAGCGCGCCGCAGCCGGAGAGGACACCGGCCACCGCGAGCGCGGCCAGGGCCCGCCGTCCCACCGGCACCGGCCGTCTCACGCCCGTACCGGATCCCGGCGCCGCGACGGAGCGCCGACGGGCGGGGCGATCTCGGTGAGGTGCACCGGGTCGTGCGCGGGGCGGTACATGTCGCGCACGATGACGGCGGCCAGGTACAGCTCGCCGACGACCCGCACGGCGATGCCGACCCAGTAGAACCCGGCGTCGCCGCCGCCGGCGGGGGCGAGGTAGCCGCCGAGGTACCACCAGATGGTGCAGAAGTAGAAGACCTCGCAGGCCTGCCAGATGATCTGGTCGCGCCAGCGAGGCCGGGCGAGGACAGCGAGCGGGAGCAGCCACAGCACGTACTGCGGCGAGTACACCTTGTTGACCAGCAGGAACCCGACGACGATCAGGAACCCCAACTGCGCCAGCCGCGGTACGACGGGCACCGGGCCCCTGCGCCCGGCGGTCATGCCGAGCACGAACACCCCGAGGCACCAGGCGCCGAACAGCCCCCAGGACCACACGTTGATGGTGTGGGCGGTGAAGCCGACGTCGGCGGCCTGGTCGATCAGCATCCACACCGACCCGAGGTCGGCGGTGCGCGCGGAGTTGAACGACCAGAACACCTCCCACTGGTCGGGTCCGCTGAGGTAGCCGGGCGCGTTGGCAACGACCCAGGCGACCACGGCCCAGATGGTGACGAGCGCGAAGGAGGCGTAGGTGCGCCGGCGCAGGCAGATCACGAGGATCGCGCCGAGCAGGAAGAGCGGGTAGAGCTTGGCGGCCGTGCCGAGCCCGATGAGGACGCCGGTGGCGATGGGCCGGTCCCGCGACCACGCCCACAGGGCGCCCGCGACGAGCGCGACGGCGATCAGGTCCCAGTTGATGAGGCCGGTGAGCAGCAGCGTGGGGGACAGCGCGAACGCGGCGGCGTCCCAGGGCCGCAGCGGATGGGCCTTCGAGAGCAGCCACACCGCCAGCAGGGCCAGGGCCGCGAAGCCGACGGCGTTGACCAGCAGGAAGATGGTCTGCTCGTCGTCGACCTCCGGGTCGCCGTACAGGTCCTCGACAGGTGCCTTGTAGCGCTCCGCGATGTCGGGGGAGCCGTTGAGCCACTGGGTGACCAGGGAGGCGCCCCAGGCCCAGTAGGCGATGCCGACGGGATACTCCATCACCTGGTAGCGGGCGCGGGTCTGCTCGTCGTCGGAGTAGGGCCAGGCGTGCTCGGCGAGCCCGCGCGGCACGTACAGCGGGCGCAGGTCGGTGTAGCACATGTGGGAGTAGACCCAGTTCTGGTCCTTGCCCTCGGCCAGCGAGCAGGGCGCCTTCTGGACCAGGCCGAGGGTGAAGGTGAACGCGGTCAGCAGGAGCAGCACGCGCGCCGGCGTCCACCACCGGTGCGGGCGGGCGCGCTCGCCCATCGGCCCGCCGACGACCTCGCTGAGCGCCGTGACGACGGCGTCGTCCCGGGTGGGGTGGACGTGCGGGGCGCGCTCGTTCCCCATGGCCTTCCCGTCCGCCTCAGGCGGCGGTACGACGCGGCCCGCGCCGACCCTGACGGCGGCGCGACTCCTGGCCCTCCACGCGGCCGGGCAGGGCGGTGGAGGCCGGATCGGTCGGCGTGGGGTCGGTGGAGGGGTCGTCGGTCGGCGTCGCGGGAGCCGTCGGGGTCGGCGGAGGGGACGACGGGTCGGGCGTCTTCTCCGGCTCCTTGGTCGTCTTGTCCGGCTTCGGCTTCTTGCTGGGCTTCGGCGGGGGCGGCGGCGGGGCCGGCTCGTGGCCGTCGCTGGGCGCGTCGCCCTTGACGTAGGCCGCGGTCGGGAGCTGCTCGATGTCCTCGCCCTCCAGGGCGCGGGTCATCACGGCCGTCCAGGTCGCGGCCGGGTACCCGCCTCCGAAGTACGACGGCAGCCAGTCCTTGAGCTGCTCGTTGCCCTTGCCGCGCACGTACATGACGGCGGTGGCCAGCTGCGGGGTGTAGCCGACGAACCAGGCCGAGGAGACCTCGCCGTTGCCGTTGGTGGCCGTGCCGGTCTTGCCGCCGGCGGGCCGGCCCAGGCCGAGGGTGGAGCGGCCCGACCCGGCGCGCACGACCTGCTGCAGGGCGTAGCCGACGTCGTCGGAGACCTCCTCGCGGATCGCCTCGTGGGTGGTGACCTTGTGGTCGAAGCGGACGACGCCGTCGGCGTCGACGACCTTCTCGATGATGTAGGCGTCGGCGGCCACGCCGCGGTTGGCGATGGTGGCGTAGCCGTTGGCCATGTTGATCGGGCTGACGGTCTGCGAGCCGAGCGAGACGCCCGTCTGCGGCTCGAGGCCGGGGCTGGAGGTCGGGAATCCGTACGCCGGCGAGGCGGGCTCGGCCGGGGGGACGCCCATCGCGTTCGCCGTCTCGATGATCTTGTCCGGGCCGTCGGGGATGCCGAGGGTGAGGTCGATGTAGGCGGTGTTGATCGAGTCCTGGGTGGCCTTGATCAGGTCCACCGCCCCGTAGCTCTGGTTTCCCTGGTTCTCGAAGGGCCGTCCGCCGCCGGGCAGGTAGTACGGCGAGTTCCCGTCGAAGCGGTCCTTGAGCTCGAAGCCGGCCTCGATGCCCGCGGCGAGCGCGAACGGCTTGAACGTCGAGCCGGCCTGGCCGCCCTCGACCGCCCAGTTCAGCTGCGACTGCAGGAAGTCGTGGCCGCCGTAGAAGCCGCGTACGGCGCCCGTGCCCGGCTCGACCGAGGCGACGCCGACGTGGAGGTCCTTGCCGAAGCCCTCGGGCCGCGCCTCGAGGGCGCCGTCGCGGGCGGCGTTCATCGCCTTGCGGGTGAAGGTCGTGGTGATCTGCAGGCCGCCGCCGTCGATCTCCTGCTCGCTGAACCCGAGGCGCACCAGCTCCTTGCGGACCATGGTCAGCATGTGGCCACGCTGGCCGCCGTACTGCTCGTTCTGGCGGATCTTCGGCAGCTTGGGGAGCTTGGCCTTGGCCGCGTCGGACTCCTCGGCGGTGATCTTGCCCATGCTCGCCATCGCGCCGAGCACGTACTGGTAGCGGCCGAGCAGCCGCTCCTTCGAGGTCTCGCCGTTGGCGGGGTCGAGGGAGTAGGGGTTGTTGAGCACCGCGGCGAGCATCGCGGACTGCTTGAGGTTCAGGTCCTTGGCGTCGCGGTCGAAGTAGGCCTGCGCTGCCGCCTGGATGCCGTAGGCGCCGCGGCCGTAGTAGATG
>QFCS01002039.1_pt1 | contig 32031 bp, 30 predicted proteins | sample 3576561 | NCBI WGS metagenome assembly QFCS01 | reverse complement strand
GGGGCACGCCGGTCGGCGCATAGACACCCCACCAGGAATAGGACGGAAAGGCCTTGATGCCCTGTTCGGCGAGCGTCGGCGTGTCGGGCAGGGCCGGCGTTCGCTTCTCGCCGGTGACGGCAATCGGCCGAATCTTGTTGGTCCTGATGTGCGGGCTGAACGAGGTGAGGCTGGAGATGCCGATGTCGGTCACGCCCCCCAGAAGATCCTGAACCAGCGGCCCGCCGCCCTTGTACGGGATCAGGTTCATCTTGATCCCGTTCTCCTTGTTGATGAGTGTCGCCAGCACCAGGGCCTGGCTGCCGCCCAGCACGCCGAAGCTCACCTTCTCCGGTCGCCCCTTGGCGTCGGCGGCGGCCTCGGCGAAGGTCTTGTAGGGGCGGTCGGGATGGGCGGCGATCGCCTGCGGCGTGCGGCCGATCAGCATCACGTTGGTGAGGTCGGAATCCTTGTAGGGCAGCGACGGCGCGAAGGCCGGATTGAGGATGTGACTGTCGAAGGTGATCATCCATGTCTGTCCGTCGGGCGGCGACTTGGCGGCGACGTTGGCGCCCACCACGCTGGCACCGCCCGGCTTGTTTTCGACGACGACGTTCCAGCCGGTGTTGTCGGCGATCTTGGCCTGGATGATGCGAGCGACCGGATCGGTCGATCCGCCGGGCGGGAAGGGAACGATGATCCTGACAGGCCCCTTGGGCCAGTCGCCCACGTTCTGGGCCTGGACGAGCGCAGGAGCGCCCATGGCGGCGGCGCTGCCCAGCAGCACCGACCGGCGACGAAGAGTTGCCACTTGAATTGCCTCCCTGGCTTGCTTGTTGCCGGGGAGCCTACGGATGCACGGACAAGGTGCAAGCCCTTAGTTCCGCCATCTTCCAGGCAGCGCCACGGCGGCGCATCGGCGGGATTGATCTTTTTGCCAAGGCCGGCCCGACCGGCTATTTACCGGGCCATGTCGCTCATCAAAGGTGAAACCGGCGAGTGGGAAATCGTCCTCGGGCTGGAAGTCCATGCCCAGGTGATCTCCGACGCCAAGCTGTTCTCCGGCGCGCCGACGGCGTTCGGCGCCGATCCCAACACCCAGGTCTCCCTGGTCGATGCCGGCATGCCCGGCATGCTGCCAGTGATCAACGAGCGCTGTGTCGAGCAGGCCGTACGCACCGGCCTCGGCCTGAACGCGCGGATCAATCTGCGCTCGGTGTTCGACCGCAAGAACTACTTCTTTCCCGACCTGCCGGCGGGCTACCAGATCTCGCAGTACAAGGACCCCATCGTGGGCGAGGGCGAGATCGAGATCGACCTGCCCGACGGCACGTCGCGCAAGGTCGGCATCGAGCGCCTGCATCTGGAGCAGGATGCAGGCAAGAGCCTGCACGACCAGCATCCCAGCCAGACCTACGTCGATCTGAACCGGTCGGGCGTGGCGCTGATGGAGATCGTCAGCAAGCCCGACATGCGCTCGGCCGACGAGGCGGCGGCCTACCTCGCCAAGCTGCGCTCGATCGTGCGCTATCTCGGCACCTGCGACGGCAACATGGACGAAGGCTCCATGCGCTGCGACGTCAACGTCTCGGTGCGCCGGCCGGGTGGCCCGCTGGGCACGCGCTGCGAGATCAAGAACGTCAACTCGATCCGGTTCGTCAAGCAGGCGATCGAATATGAGGCGCGGCGCCAGATCGAGCTCATCGAGGGCGGCGGCAAAGTCGAGCAGGAGACCCGCCGGTTCGACTCGGGCCGTGGCGACACGCGGTCCATGCGCTCCAAGGAGGATGCGCACGACTACCGCTACTTTCCCGACCCTGACCTGCTGCCGCTGGTCCTGACCAGGGACTATGTCGAGCGCATCCGGGAGAGCCTGCCCGAGCTGCCCGATACGAGGAAGAACCGCTACATCAATGACTACGGGCTGTCGGCCTACGACGCCGGCGTGCTGACTGCCGAAAAGGAGACGGCCGAGTTCTTCGAGGCTGTCGCCAAGGGGCGGGACGCCAAGCAGGCGGCCAACTGGGTCACGGGCGACTTCTTCGCCATGCTCAAGCGGCGCGGCGTGGAAATCGTCGATTCGCCGGTGAGCGCCGCCAACCTCGGAAAGCTGCTCGACCTGATCGCCGACGGCACGATCTCCGGCCGCATCGCCAAGGATCTGTTCGTCGCCATGGAGGAGACGGGCAAGGATCCGGCGGCGCTGGTCGAGGAGCGCGGCCTGAAGCAGGTGACGGATACGGGGGCCATCGAGGCCGCCATCAAGGCGGTGATCGACGCCAACCCCGGCCAGGTCGCAGCCTACAAGGCCAAGCCCACCCTGTTCGGCTGGTTCGTCGGGCAGGTGATGAAGTCGACTGGCGGCAAGGCCAACCCCAAGGTGGTCAACGAGCTGCTGAAGAAGGCACTCGACGCCTGAGCGCGATGCGATGACCGACGCGAATCAGGGATCGGCATAGCGCACCAGCCGTGCCGAGAGATTGTCGGCTGACCAGATGACGGCCGCGATCTGGCCATCCGGTGTACGAGCGATGTCGCTGATGACGTCGGGCGGGCTGAGCCATTGGATCCTGCCGTCGATGCCGGCGCGCACGACGAAGCATAGCGGACCGGCGGCAGCGCAGACGATCGCGGCAATGCCGTCGCCGTCGGCGATCATGCGGTGCGTCCGGTCGTAAGGCCACGGCGCGCGGCCAAGCACTTTGCCCTGGTCGTCGAGCCGCACCAGAGAAGGCTCTCCGGCAGGATCGAATATGCCGAGGGCGGACACCCACTGGCCGGCCAGCCAGGCGAACGACGTGCCGAGGACGTCGAACGGGCTGCGGCTCTGCGGCGTGCCGTCGGCGCCGAAGCGCGCGACGTACCACTGGCTGAGCGACAGGGACTGTCCGGCTTCCTGGATGATGGCGGAGATGGTTCCATCGGGCAGAACGGCCAGGCCGTAGACATTCTCCGGATAGGCCGGGCCGGGACCGGCCTGCCACTGGCGCTCACCATCGGCCCCGAACCTGCCGATCCACCAGTTGAAGGGATCGGGGCCGAAGCCGCCGCCGACCAGCACTCCGCCGTCGCGTGTGGGCAGGTAGAAGCGCGTGAGATAGAAGCCGCCGGCAGCGTCCGTTGCCGGCGGCACGCGTGTCGCGCTCACGACCTTGCCGTTCGCGTCGATACGGAAGAGCGTCGTCACGTCGCGCTCGTCCTGGGGCGACGCCGTCGCCTGATTGGAACTCGACAGGAACACCGCGGTCTCGCCCGAAGGATAGGCGACGACGCCGAGTGATTCGGCGTTGAAGCCGGCCTTTCCGACACCTGCCTGGACGGGCAGCGACGTCCGATATTTCTGGGTACCGTCGGATGCGATGGCCAGGAGCTCGATGCGCGCGCTCCGCGCCGGCAGGATTCCGTCCGGCGAGGGGCTGAAGCTCGACAGGGCGACATGGAGCGTGCCGTCGGGACCGACCGTCAAACGGCCGGGTGGCCCGAAGCCGGACAGCCGGTGGTCGTCGAATGAGCGCAGCGCAATATCGAGCGTCGTACGCGGTTCCGGGGGCGGTGCCGAGGCTGGACCGGTAGGTTGTGCTACGGCCGGGCCGCAGAGCAGGACGAGGAGGAACCCGAGCACGCGCATGGCCTGAATCATATGTGTTAGGCTTCTGCCGGAAAAGCGAGGAAGCGATGACGGCCAAGCTCTATGCCATGACCTGCGGCCGCCTCCGGGGTCGTCTGAAGGACATGATCGAAGGCGAGGATGGCGAGATCAGCCTGCCGATCCCGTCCTACCTGATCGAACATCCCAAGGGCCGCGCCCTGTTCGATACCGGCATGCACCCGCAATGCCGCACGGATGCCTCCGGCCGCCTGGGCGAGCGCGTCGCGCGTATCTTCGGTTTTGCAGGGTATGGCCCCCACGACGATGTCAAATCGCGCCTCGAGGCGATCGACCGCGATCCCGGCAAGGTCGACTATATCGTCAACTCGCATCTGCATTTCGACCATGCTGGCGGCAACAGCCTCGTGCCGAACGCCACCATGGTCGTGCAAAGCCGCGAATGGCAGGCGGCACAGGATCCCGAGACGGCCGCCAAGGTCGGCTTCTTCCGTGCCGACTTCGATCATGGCCACCCCGTGAGGCAGGTCGATGGCGAGCACGACCTGTTCGGCGACGGCAGCGTCGTCTGCCTGCCGACTTACGGTCACACGCCCGGACACCAATCGCTCAAGGTGCGCACCGAGCGGGGAGAAGTCGTGCTGACCGGCGACGCCTGCTACTTCTGCCGTACGTTGCGCGAGCGTCGCCTGCCGCGCTTCGTCTTCGATCGCGAGCAGATGCTGGCTTCGCTCGAGCGGCTCGAAGCGCTCGAGCGCGGCGGCGCCAGGCTGTTCTTCGGCCACGATCCGGATTTCTGGAAGGATGTGCCGCAGGCGCCGGTCCCGGCGTTCTGACCGGGCACCAAGGCCTTCGTACCGATCAATCTTCAGTTCTGCGGCAGGAACTCGATCATGATGCCGCCGGCCTGCTCCGGCCCAGCCAGCACACGGTCGCCTTCCGCCAGGCCGAACGGCACGTTGTTGGCGCGCAGCAGGGCCTGGAGCGGCCGTGCGCGCTCGACGGCGACGGTGATGCCGGCGATCGCCGGCAGCTCCGGCGGCGCCATGATCTCGATCGCCTTGTATTCGGCCTGCCATGCGGAGGTCGACCAGATCAGCAGCTCGACCGCCCCCGTCTTCACCAGCACGCAGCCGTCGAATATCTCTTCGATCTCGGCGTTCCAGGCGGCCTTCAGCGCCTGTGCGAGCTGCTTCGGATCCTCGGCCACGGCATGCACCGCCATCAGGGCAAGCGCGCCGTTGGGGTGGACGATCCACTCCGGTTCCATGAAGGCGTCCGGCGCCGGCTGACGGACGGCGAACCAGGGCAGCGGGCCGCCTGTCTCGCCGATCACCGTGACGGCATCGATCACGAAACCGTCCTCCGTCTCCCAGGCGTGGGTGCGTTCCTCACCCTCCAGATCGACCACATTCATCGCCACGCCGACGACCGGCGGGTCGCCCTGCAGGAGTTCGATGTAGTTGGGGACGTCGTCGCTATGCGGCTGAAAGCAGATGCAGCGCGGCTCGACACCTTCCGGTGTCAACGTGAAGCCGAGTTGTTGCAGGCGGGACGCCACCGCCTCGGGGTCGCCCAGCGTCAGAGAGAGGTGATCGATATCGCGCGCCGAAATTTTCATGCCCGCTCATACAGTCTTAACCCGGGCACGCTCAAGTGCGATGGTGGCACCGCCACTTTATGGAGGAATCGAGGCATGTCGAAGTTGACGCTGTACGGCATCTGGCTCAGCGGGCCGACCTACAAGGCAGGGCTGGCGCTGTCGCTCATGGGCCAGCCCTTCGCTTACAAGCACGTGGATCTGCGCTCGGGAGCGCACAAGCAGCCCGACTTCCTGGCCATCAACCGGTACGGCCAGGTGCCTGCACTGGTCGACGGCGACCTGAAGCTCTGCCAGTCGGGCTCGATTCTGCTCCATCTCGCCGACAAGTTCGGGAAGATGGGCGGAAAGACCGCAGAGGAAAAGGCCCGGGTGCGGGAGTGGCTGTTCTGGGAATACGACCGGCTGGCGCCGAACATCTATCGGCCACGCGCCATCAAGCGTGGATTCATGAAGGCCGACGACAACGTCTACCAGCTCTATACCGGCCTCGCGAACGACGCGCTCAAGGCGGTCGATGCCGCGCTCGCCAAGTCGGCCTTTCTGGTGGGGAGCGAGGCGACGGTCGCCGACGTCGGCGTGTACGGTGACATCGCCTACGCGGATGAAGCCGGCATAGACCTCGCGCCCTATCCCAACGTCAGGGCCTGGATGGAGCGGATGGAGAAGCTGCCGGGCTTCAAGAAGTACGAGGACGTCCTGCCCAAGCAGGACGCGGCGTAGACCGCAAGGTCAGCTCATCTCCATCCAGCTCGCCTCGACCGCGGCGCGGTCGAGGTCGCGGGTGATGAATACCAGGCGCGAGCGGCGGTCGGCGTCGGGCCAGCGCGCCAGGAGGGTGGGCGGATGGAAGGTGCGGTGCACGCCGTGCACCACCAGGGGGCGGCTCTCGCCCGCGATATCGAGCACGCCCTTCACGCGCAGCAGCCGGTCGCCCCACGATGCGCGCACGGCCATGAGCCAGCGGTTGAAGCGGTCCCAGTCCAGCGGCGTGTCGAAAGTCAGGCAGAAGGACGCGATGTGGTCGTCGTGCCGCGATGGATCGCGGTGGTCATGCGCGTCGTGCCCGCCGTGTGCCTCCGCGTTCAGCCAGGCCTGGACGCGGTCGCTCTTGCCAGCGGGATCGAACGGCCCGGCGTCGAAGAGCAGCGCCGGATCGATGTCGCCCTGGACGACCTCGTAGAGCGGCGCGCCCGGATTGAGGTCCTCCAGCCGCGCACGCAGGCGCGCGCTGGTCGCGACGTCGGCGATGTCGGTCTTGCTGATCAGCAGCCGGTCGGCAACGGCGGCCTGCTTGACGGCTTCCCGGTGCTCGTCGAGCTGGCGCGCGCCGTTCAGCGCATCGACCGTCGCGACCACGCCGTCGAGCCGGTAGTCGTGGCTGATCATGGGGGTGTTCAGCAGCAGCTGGAGAATGGGCAGGGGGTCGGCGAGTCCCGTGGTCTCCAGCAGCACACGGTCGAACGGCGGCGTCTCGGCAGCAGCCCGACGACGGGCGATGTCGCGGAGGGTACGGTCGAGATCGCCCTGGATGGTGCAGCAGACGCAACCCGACTGCAGCAGGACCATGTCGCCGGCCACCGATTGCATGAAAAGGTGGTCGAGGCCGACCTCTCCGAACTCGTTCACCAGCACGAGGCTGCGTGCCATGCGGCGATCGCCGAGAACGCGGTTGAGAAGGGTTGTCTTTCCGCTACCTAGAAAGCCCGTGATCAGGCTCACAGGTATGCGAGAAGAAGACTTGTCTTCGTCGAAAAGGCTCATGTCGCCGTCGGTGTCTGTTTCGTGACTGTTACAACGTAACGTTGTCGTCGGGCTTGACGCCGACAGAGGACGGCAGGACGCTTTCCACGTCAATAACAAAGGAGGGAGCGTCCAAATGGACTCGCGATATCTTCAGGGCAAGACCGAGCTCGCGACGGCGAAAATCGACGAGGAGCGTCGCAACTTCCTCACCGCCGGACTGGTCGGCGGTGCAGTAGCGGCCACGGCCCTCGTCGCCGGCGCGGCGCATGCCCAGCAGGTGGCGCAGGCGTCGGGGCAGCAATGGTGGCCACATCCCAAATGGGGCAAGGACGATCAGGCAGGCGCGTCCAACTGGATCACGCCAGCCAAGGTTCTCGACGCGGCGAAGCTGATCAAGGACGGCAAGATCTACCGCATCGGCCGCGTCTATGAATCGGGTATGCCCAAGTTCGGCGAGCGCGCCTTCACCCTGCGCATCCCCGGTGGTCCGACCGGTGGACCTTTTGGCAGCAACAAGCTGGTCTACAATGACGAGTTCCTTGCCACCGAGATCGGACAGACCGGCACGCAATTCGACGGGCTTGCCCATATCGGCATCCAGCTCGGCAAGGATGGCGACAAGAACGAGATGCGCTACTACAACGGCGTGACCGAGCAGGAGCTGGGCAGCGCCTACGGCATGAAGAAGCTCGGGATCGAGAACGTGAAGCCGTTCTTCACGCGCGGCCACCTGTTCGACGTCGAAGCCGTGAAGGGCGCCATGATGGAAGCCGGCCAGGAGATAACCCTCGCCGATCTGCGCGCGGCCCTGCAGAAGCAGAAGATGCAGGAGGCCGATATCAAGGAGGGCGACGCGGTATTCTTCAACACCGGCTGGGGCAAGCTGTGGATGAAGAACAACGACAAGTTCAACAGCGGCGAGCCGGGCATAGGCCTCGAGGTGGCGAAGTGGTGCATCGACAAGGGAATTGCTCTGACCGGGGGCGACACCTGGGCGACGGAAGTCGTGCCCAATCCGGACAAGAACCTGGCTTTCCCGGTGCATGCCGAGCTGATCTGCAAGAACGGCATCTTCAACCACGAGAACCTCGACTTCACGGGGCTGATCGCCGATGGCAAGTACCAGTTCGCCTACATCTTCTCGCCGGCTCCCATCAGGGGGGCGACGGGATCGAACGGCGGGCCGATCGCGGTGACATGACCGTGTCGCACACCACCTGAGCCGAAACGCCCTCGCTTAGTCGGGGGCGTTTTGCTTTGATGCGGCAAATGCCGGGAGGAGATGCGATGTCGATGGTTCGTCTGGCCGCTTGTGCGGCCCTCGCCGTGACGGTGGCGCTGCCGGCAGCGGCGCAGGGTATCCCCAAGGCGCAGTCGCCGGAGGAGGCCGGATTCGTCTCGAGCCGCCTGAAGCGCCTGTCGGATCGCATCGAGGAGGGGGTGAAGAACAACGAGTTGCCCGGGGCCGTCGTGCTGATCGCCCGCAACGGCAGGCTGGTGATGTTCGATTCCTTCGGCTGGCGCGACAAGGATGCGAAGGTGCCGATGACCAACGACACCATCTTCCGTATCGCGTCCATGACCAAGCCGATCGTCAGCGTCGCCGCCCTGATCCTGATGGAGGAGGGCAAGCTCACCCTGGCCGATCCGGTGTCGCGCTACATTCCGGCCTTCGCCGACACCAAGGTCGCCGTGCAGAAGAAAAACGATGACGGCACCGTCGAGTTCGTGCTCGAGCCGCAGGTTCGGCCGATGACGGTACAGGATCTGCTGCGCCATACGTCGGGCCTGACCTACGGCGCGGCCGGCGCCAATCCCGTCAAGCAGTCCTATCTCGACATGAAGGTCGCCGACCGCGGCCAGACCAATGCCGAGATGGCCGACAAGCTGGCCAAGCTCGCGCTGGCCTATCAGCCAGGCACGACGTGGGAATATTCCATGTCGACGGACCTGCTCGGCCGCGTCATCGAGGTGGCGTCCGGCATGCCGCTCGACAGGTTCGTCGAGGAGCGCGTCACCAAGCCGCTCAAGATGGGCGACACGGCGTTCGAGGCCAATGCCGACAAGAAGGCGCGTGGCGCCAAGCCGATGAAGGAAGGGCCGAAGAACCAGCTGCCGGCCATTCCCGACGTCACCGAGAAGTTCACCTGGAGGTCGGGCGGCGGCGGTATGGTCTCGACCGCCGCCGACTATGCGCGCTTCCTGCAGATGTTCGCAAACGGCGGGCAGCTCGACGGCGTGCGCATCATCTCGCGCAAGACGATCGACCTGATGACCGCCGATGCCCTGCCGCCCGACGTCAGGATGGGCGCCGACATGTGGCGCTTCGAGGCGCTCGAGCCCAGCGCGCGCATGGGCCAGGGCTTCGGCCTGGGCTTCGCGGTGCGCAACGAGCAGGGGCGCAACCCGCTGCCCGGCTCGCCCAATGACTACTACTGGGGCGGTGCCTACGGCACCTACTTCTGGCACGATCCGCGCGAGCGCCTGTACGTCGTGTTCATGATGCAGTCGCCGGCGGCACGCCTGCGCTACCGCTATCTGATGCGCGATCTGGTCTACCAGGCGCTGATCGGCAACTGACGGTGGGAAACTGACATCATGGGGATGCGCGTTCCCCGACCGCTACCTATATGGGCTCCTGACATGGCAAACGAAGATCCCCGTAACTGGATGTGGTCGGAGGCGCTGCAGATGCTTGCACGCGCCGAGCGGCTGCACAGGCAAGTGTTCCAGCCGCCGCCGTCGTCGCATCGCGGCGTGAGCTGGGAACCTCCCACCGACGTCCTGGAGATCCAGGACGCCGTCCTGATCCTGGTCGCGCTGCCGGGCGTCGACCCCGAAAAGATTGAGCTCGTGATCCGCGACGGTGTGCTGATGATGGCCGGCGAGCGCGTGGTGCCACAGGAGTTGCGCACCGCGATCATCCATCGACTGGAGCTGCCGCAGGGTCGCTTCGAGCGGCGCATCCCGCTGCCGCCCGGCCGCTACGAGACGCCCAAGAGCGGCGTCGTCAACGGCTGCCTGATCATCCGCCTGCCCAAAGCAATGCGTCCGAGGAGCGAGACGTGAGCCCGCCCGACAACAACGCCGCGAACGCGAACACGGCCGCGCCGGGACCGGGCGTCCGCTCGCCGCTCGTGCTGCCGTCCGACGCCATGATCGTTGTGCCGGTGCGCAACACCGTGCTGTTCCCCGAGATCGTCTTCCCGATCACGCTGGGTCGGCCGTCGAGCATTGCCGCCGTCCAGCAAGCGGTGCGCGAGCAGCGCCAGATCGTGATCGTGCTGCAGCGCGAGGCCGAGAAGGACGACCCGCGTCCGGAGGACCTGTATCAGATCGGCACGGTGGCCAACATCGTGCGCTACATGACCAGCCCCGAAGGCGGGCATCACGTGATCTGCCAGGGCGTGCAGCGCTTCCGCTTGACCGACTTCGTCGAGGGCTTCCCGTTCCTCATGGCGCGCGGTCTGCACCTTGCCGAGCCGACGGCCACGGGGCCGGAGATCGAGGCGCGCTTCCTGGTGCTGCAGGATCAGGTACGCGAGGTGCTCGACCTCCTGCCTCGCGTGCCGCCGGAGCTGCGCCAGACGATCGAGGCGACGACCTCGCCCAGCATGATGGCCGACCTTGCCGCGACCTATCTCGATGCTACCCCGGCCGAGAAGCAGGACGTGCTCGAGACGCTCGACCTCGTGCCGCGGCTCGACAAGGTCTCCGGCCTGCTGGCGCGCCGCCTGGAGGTGCTGCGCCTGTCTGCCGAGATCGGCAGCAAGACCAAGGCATCTCTCGAGGGCCGGCAGCGCGAGGCGCTGCTGCGCGAGCAGATGGCCGCGATCCAGAAGGAGCTGGGCGACGAAGGCTCCAACAAGCAGGAGCTGGCCGACCTGGAGAAGGCGATTGCCGAGGCGAAGATGCCGCCCGACGTCGAGCAGGCCGCGCGCAAGGAGCTGCGCAGGTTGCAGCGCACGCCGGAGGCGGCGGGCGAGTACAGCATGATCCGCACCTACCTCGACACGCTGCTCGAGCTACCGTGGGCGCCTCCGGAGCCCAAGGAGATCGACATCGCCGAGGCGCGGCGCGTGCTCGACGCCGACCACTACGGCCTGGAGAAGATCAAGAAGCGCATCATCGAGTACCTGGCCGTGCGCAAGCTCGCGCCAGAGGGCAAGGCACCGATCCTGTGCTTCGTCGGCCCGCCGGGCGTCGGCAAGACGTCGCTTGGCCAGTCGATCGCCCGCGCCATGGGACGCAAGTTCACGCGCGTAAGCCTGGGCGGCCTGCATGATGAATCGGAAATTCGCGGCCATCGCCGCACCTATATCGGGGCCATGCCGGGCAACGTCATCCAGGCGATCCGCAAGGTCGGCGCGCGCGATTGCGTCATGATGCTGGACGAGATCGACAAGATGGGCACCGGCCTCCACGGCGATCCGTCAGCGGCGCTGCTCGAGGTGCTCGATCCCGAGCAGAACTCGACTTTCCGCGACAACTACCTCGACGTGCCGTTCGACCTCAGCCGTGTGGTGTTCATCACTACGGCGAACATGCTGGATACCATCCAGGGGCCGCTGCGCGACCGCATGGAGATCATCTCGTTGTCGGGTTACACCGCGGGCGAGAAGCTTGAGATCGCGCGGCGCTACCTGGTACGCCGCCAGCTCGAGGCCAACGGGCTGAAGGCCGAGCAAGTCGAGATCGACGACGATGCGCTCAGGCGCATCATCGGTAGCTACACGCGCGAGGCTGGCGTGCGCAATCTCGAGCGCGAGATCGGCCGCGTGCTGCGCTCCATCGCCGTCCAGTTCGCCGAGGGCGCGACAGGGAAGAAGCAGATCGGCGCCGACGACATCGAGCGGATCCTCGGACCAGTGCGCTTCGAAAACGAGGTCGCCATGCGGTCCAGCGTGCCGGGCGTGGCCACGGGCCTCGCCTGGACGCCGGTCGGCGGCGACATCCTGTTCATCGAAGCCACGCGCACGCCAGGCAATGGCCGCCTGCAGCTGACCGGCCAGCTCGGCGAGGTTATGCGCGAGAGCGCTCAGGCGGCGTTCAGCGTCGTCAAGAACATGGCGGCGACGCTGAAGATCGACCCGGCGGCCTTCGAGAAGACGGACATCCACGTCCACGTTCCCGCCGGGGCCACGCCCAAGGACGGTCCGTCGGCCGGCGTCGCGATGTTCCTGGCGCTCACTTCGCTGTTCACCGGGCGCGTCATCCGCAACGATACGGCCATGACCGGCGAGATCAGTCTGCGCGGCCTGGTGCTGCCGGTTGGTGGCATCAAGGAGAAGGTCGTGGCGGCCGACGCGGCCGGCATCACCCGCGTGATGCTGCCGGCCCGCAATCGGCGCGACTTCGACGACATTCCCGAGGAGGTCCGCAAGCGCCTCGAATTCGTCTGGCTGGAGAAGGTCGAGGACGCCGTCGTGGCGGCGCTGCAGTAGGTCCTGCGCTACGCCGCCTTCACCCGTTGCCCGCCGCGCGCCTCAGCGCGGCGCGCGCCAGCAGACGCGTCGAATCGAGCGTCGGCAGGGGCGAGTTGCCATCGTTGATGATCAGCGGAATCTCGGTGCAACCCAGCACGACGGCGTCACAGCCCTGGTCTTTCAGACGGCCGATCACCTGCTCGAAGTAGGTGACGGACTGGGGCTTGAAGACGCTCTGCACCAGCTCGTCCATGATGATGCGGTTGCACTCGTCGCGCTCCTCGGGACTCGGTCGGACATAGTCGAGGCGATGTGCCGCGAGCTTCTCGGGATAGACCTCGCTGTCGACCAGCCAGCGCGTGCCGGTGAGGCCGATGCGCCGCCAGCCGCGCGCTACGGCGTGATCCGCCACGACCTCGGCGATGTGCAGCCAGGGCAGCGGAGAGCGTGGCAGCACATGGGGCAGTGCCTGGTGGATGGTATTGTCGGGGCAGATCAGGAAATCGGCGCCGATCCGCGCCAGCTTGTGCGCCGAGGCCAGCATGACCTCGCCGACGCCCGCCCAGTCGCCGCGATAGATGTGCGCCATGTAGTCGGCCAGTGATGGCGTGTGCATGGACACCTCGGGATGGGCGTACGGTCCCATCAGCTCGCTGCCTTCGACGCAGATCGTGCGATAGCAGAGAGAGGCTCCTTCGGCCGAGCAGGCGACGATCCCGATGTGTCCTGACATCGGCGTCAGCTCTTCAGCCGCAGCCGACCCATGAAGTCGCGCTTGCCTAGCGGCACGCCCTTGTTGCGCAGGATGTCGTAGGCGGTCGTGGCGTGGAAATAGAAGTTCGGCAGCGAGAAGGACAGCAGGAATCCCTCTGCGGTGAAGGGCAGCTTGAGGTCGCGGAACTGGAAGATGACCTCCCCGCCCTCGAACGTGTTGACCTCCTCGGGCGTGAGCTGCTGCAGCACTTCGCGCGCATCCGCGACGGACTTCTGCACGTCGGTGAAATGCTTGTGGTCGGTCGGGCCGGGTGGTGAGAAGGTGCCGGCCTGCACGCCGCGGACGGCGCCCAGTGAATGATGGATGGCGGCATGCACCTGCAGGCGCAACGGCCACATGTCTGGTGCCAGCTTGTCGTCGAGGACGGCGTCCGGATCGATCTTGGTCTCGGCGAAATGGCCCAGCGACTTGTTCAGGCTGGCTTCGAGGCCGCCAAGTACCTGCAGATGCGTAGCGACGCTGAGATCGTAGAGCGAGACGGCCATGGAGCACTTCCCCTTTTGATCGATGGCCCTCCTTAGCGGAAACGATCATTTCCTCATAGGGCCATGAGGCTTCCGCGTTATGGACGGGAAGGGGATCGTCTAGTCTCCCGTCGACTTTCCCGATCCCAGGAGACCCACATGATCGACCTGCACTACTGGCCGACGCCGAACGGCTGGAAGATCTCCATCATGCTCGAGGAGTGCGCACTGCCCTATCGGGTGGTTCCGGTGAACATCGGCGCGGGCGAACAGTTCAAGCCCGAATTCCTCAGGATCAGTCCCAACAACCGCATGCCGGCCATCGTCGACCACGATCCGCCCGGCGGTGGCGAGCCGGTGTCGATGTTCGAGTCCGGTGCCATCCTGCAATACCTTGCCGAGAAGGCGGGCCGGTTCCTGCCCAAGGATCTGCGCGGCCGATACGAGACGCTGCAGTGGCTGAACTGGCAGATGGGTGGGCTCGGGCCGATGGCCGGCCAGGCGGCGCATTTCAACGTCTATGCTCCTCAGTTCAATCCCGCCGACAGCCTCGCCTACGGGCGGACCCGCTACCTCAACGAGGTCAACCGGCTGTTCGGTGTACTGAGCAAGCGTCTGGCCGACCGCCCGTACGTCGCCGGCGACTACTCGATCGCAGACATGGCGATCTGGCCCTGGGTGGTGGGCTACAGGAACTTCGACCAGAAGCTCGAGGACTTTCCCGATCTCAAGCGCTGGTTCGAGGAAGTCGGCAGGCGCCCCGCGGTGGTGAAGGGACAGGCAGTTGGCGCCGAGCTGCGTCAGAAGCCCGGCGCGCAGACCGAGGAACAGCGCAAGGTCCTGTTCGGCCAGACTGCGTCGGTGGTGCGCTGACGGCACCCTTGACGCTCGCCGGACGGAGAACCACGTTGACGGTGCCCTTCGAACCGGAAGGGCAGGAGGCACTGTCATGCAATCGCAGGAACGCGAGCTTATCACCGGCCTGTTCGGCCGCCTGCAGTCGTTCGAATCCCAACCTCGCGACGGCGAGGCCGAGACGCTGATCCGCGACCTCGTCCAGGCGCAGCCGGCATCGTCCTATCTGCTGGTGCAGACGGTGCTCGTGCAGGAGCAGGCGCTGAAGGCCGCCCAGGCGCGCATCACTGAACTCGAGGCGAAGGCTGCGGCGCAGCCTGCCGCGCCGCCCAGCTTCCTGGGCAATGCGCCGAGCCTCGGCCCGTGGGGCGCTCCGGCGGGATCGCAGGCGGCCGCGCCGCCGCCCCGGGCTTCCGTCCCGTCGACATCCATTCCGCCCACGCCGGCGCCGTTGCCGATGGCGCCCTCCACGCGCTCGCCTTTGCAGGCAGCGGTGTCGCCGCCACAGTCCGCCAGCGGCGGCTTCCTGCGCACGGCCATGGCCACCGCGGCCGGCGTCGCCGGTGGCGCGCTGCTGTTCGAGGGCATTCGCAACCTGATGGGCGGCAGCCCCTTCGGCCAGTCGGCGGCGGCGCAGCCCGCACCCTTGCTGCCGCCTGATGCCCAGCAACAGGCCGATCAGCAACAGGCCGACCAGCAGTTCGATCCACAGCAACAGGATTCCCAGCAGGCCTTTGCCGACGACAATCCCATGCCGTCCGATCTGCGCGACGACGGCTACGACACGGCCGCCTACGACGACGGCGGCATGGGTGGCGGGGACGACGACTGGACCTGACGCTGCCCGATCCTGAAAGATTTCTGTAACACCAGGGGGAGAACGGGGAGATGATTGATCTTTACACTTGGGGTACGCCCAACGGCCGCAAGGTCTCGATCATGCTGGAGGAATGCGGGCTGCCCTACAACGTGCACAAGGTCGACATCTCCAAGGGCGAGCAGTTCAAACCCGAGTTCCTGCGCATCAGCCCGAACAACCGCATTCCCGCGATGGTCGACAGCGAGGGTCCGGGCGGCAAGCCCTACAGCCTGTTCGAATCCGGCGCGATCCTGATCTATCTGGCCGACAAGACCGGCATGTTCCTGCCGGTCGACCCGGTGAAGAAGTACGACACGCTGCAGTGGCTGATGTGGCAGATGGGCGGCGTCGGTCCGATGTTCGGACAGGCCCATCACTTCCTGCGCGCCGCGCCGACCAAGATCGAGTATGGCATCAAGCGCTACGTCGACGAGGCCAAGCGTCTCTATGGCGTGCTCGACAAGCAGCTCGCCAGCCATGCCTTCGCAGCCGGCGAGGAGTACACCATCGCCGACATGGCGATCTTCCCTTGGGCGGCCCGCCACGAGTGGCACACGGTCAACCTGGATGACTTCCCCAACGTCAAGCGCTGGTACGATATCGTCAACGCGCGGCCGGCCGTGACCAAGGGCATGGCCGTGCCGTACCTGAACTAGTGCGGAGACTCTCCGCGTTCGTCGCGTTTTTTGCACTCGCGGCGTGCGCCCAGCCGGCGGCGATGCCGTCCTGCGCGGCGCCGCTGTCGTCCGCAGTCGAGGTGAACCTCTACTTCGGCCGTGACAAGTCCGAGGGCGGAGAGGTGAGCGATGCCGAATGGTCGGCCTTCCTGACCGAGGTCGTGACGCCGCGTTTTCCTGACGGGCTGAGCGTCCTCGACGTCCAGGGGCAGTCGCGTGACCCTGCCTCCGGACGCGTGGTGCGCGAACGCAGCAAGCTTCTCGTGGTCGTCGTCTTCGACGCGCCGGGCCATCGTGCCAAGGTCGCGGAGATCGTCGACGCCTATCGCCGCCGCTTCGGACAGCACGAGGTCTTCCGCGTGGAGCAGCCCGTCTGCGCCGGGGTGTGACGCACGGCCGGCCGGTTCAGGTGAGGTCCGGCGGCGCGACCGTGAAGGGCTTCGACGGGAGAAAATCCTTGGTGACATTGCCGACACGGTCGGGGTGGCCGACGAGGTCCAGTCGCCGTATGCCGGAGTCCTGCGCGAAATCGAGGGCGGCGAGTTGCACCCAGACGAGGTTGGGGCTGATCGACGATTCGAAATAGTAGATGCGGTTCGTGACGTCGGCGACCGTGCGCCAGCGCGTTACCGAGACGTAGGGCCGGGCCGGATCGGCCTCGCCGAACGGCGCCGAAACGTTGCGGATCACGCTCAGCATGGCGGCGACGGCTTCGCGGTAGTCTCCCGGCTTAGGCAGGTTGGTGACGTAGTACGCGCCGCGCACGAAGCGGTCCGCGGCGTCCGACGTCCCGGGCAGCGGCTTGTCGCCGCCGAATCCCTTGTACTGTCGCAGCTGCGTGAGTTGCTGGTCGTAGGGTGGCGAATTGGTCATCACCGTATACTGGCGGCCGTGATGGATCTTCAGCTTGGCCCCGAGATACTCGAATACCGCCGTGTCGCCGGTCGGATCGGTCAGTGCCAGGTGCACCGACACCGCGCGGCCGTCGAAACGGCCAGTGACCACCTGGAACGGTGCCGCCTGCGTGGCGCTCACCGCCTCCTTCACCGTGGCGAAGTTGTCGAGATAGTACTGCAGCCACTGACCGACGCTCAGGTTGCGGGCGGCAGGATCGTACTTGCCGTAGTCCGATTCACTCAGCCACAGCAGGCTGCCTGTCAGTCCGGCCTCGTTCATCCCGTCGCTGGCGCCGCTCGCCGGCTCGCGTGTCGAGACGGCCTCGACGCTGCCGTAGCGTGCCGTCCAGCGCAGGGTGTTCGGTCCGGTCATGCCGTCGCGCGCGATGCCGCGCGGCAGGATGTAGAGGTCGGTGGGCATGGGATTGACCCAGTCCATCGACCGCGCCACCAGGATCGCCTGGCCGTTGTCGTTCCAGACGATGCGCGAGCAGGCATGGGCCGGAGAGGGGAGCATGGTCAGCGCGCCCAGGCCACCGAGCCCTCCCAGCAGCGTCGCGGCGATCAGTGCGCGTCTCGGCAGCGGCGCGCTCGCGCGATCGACAAACCTGCTCATCGTCCCTGCCTCCCTGTGATGTCGGGCCGGGCGGCCCTTGGCATCATACCAAAGGCCAACTGTTCACGTTGTCATAAAAGCGGTCTAGATTGACCTTCAGCAAGTCAGGAGAAAGCCCCCATGGCCAAGGACGCCAAGTCACGTCGCACCGCCAATCTCGCCACGCCGACCGATCTCGGCGCAAACGCCTCGAAGGACGTGGCAGGCGGTCTCAACATCCTGCTGGCCGATGTCATCGCCCTCTATTTCAAGACCAAGAACTTCCACTGGCACGTCTCGGGCCCGCACTTTCGCGACTACCACCTGCTGCTCGACGACCAGGCGACCGAGATCGACGCGATGGTCGACGTGATCGCCGAGCGGGTTCGCAAGCTGGGGGCGTCGACCATCAAGTCGATCGGCCATGTGAAGCGCCTGCAGCGCGTGCTCGACAACGACGCTGACTACGTGACGCCGCAGGACATGCTGGCCGAGCTGCGCGAGGACAACATGGAGCTGATCAAGCACATGCGCATCCTCCATGAGCTCTGCGACGAACATGGCGACATCGCCACCGCCAGCCTGATCGAGAACTGGGTCGACCAGTCCGAGAAGCGCGTGTGGTTCCTGTTCGAGACCGGTCGGCACACCGAAGGCTGACGGGTCTCGCTGGGCCGAACTCGTCAGGCTCTACACGCTCCTGTGGAGGGGCGGCTGTGGCGTCGCGAGGATTTTGTCGATCCGCCGGCCGTCGACGTCGACGATCTCGAATCGCCACGTGCCGTACTGGAACGCTTCGCCGATGCGCGGCAGGCGCCGCATGCGTTCCAGGACGAAGCCGGCCACCGTGTGGTAGCCATGCGAGGGCGGCAGCGCCATGGCCAGGTGCTCGCCGAGCTCATCGATCGGCAAGGATCCGTCGATCAGCAGCGAGCCGTCGTCGCGTTGCACGATGCGCGGGCCGTCATCCTCCTCGATATCGGCGACGATGGTCTTGAGGATGTCGCCTTCGGTGACAACGCCTTCCAGGCTGCCGTGCTCGTCCATCACCACGACGATCGACAATGGCGATTGCCGGAGCTGCTCGACGACGTCGATCGCCGGCAACCGGTCGCTGACGACAGGCACCTTCTCGACCAGCGACCACATGTCGGGGAGCTCCTTGTCGAGCAGGGCGGCCAGCGCGGGCCGGACCGGCAGAACACCTTCGAAATTGTCGACGTCTCCATCGACCACCAGCAGGCGGCCATGCTCGGCGGTGCGCAGCACGTTGCGCACCTCCTCATCCGAATCGTGGCGGTCGATCGTCTCGACCTCGTGACGTGGCGTCATGATGGCGCGGACCGAACGGTCGCCGAGCCGCATGACGCGGGTGATCATGGAGTGCTCCTCGGGCTCGACGACGCCGGCCCGCTCGGCCTCGGCGATCATCGTACGGATCTCGTCGTCGGTCACCGAGGCTTCCGCATGACGCGACTGGCCGAGCAGCCGCAGGCCGAGACGCGACGACCCGTCGAGCAGGCTGACGATCGGAGCGGCGATCGTCGCCAGGATCTTCATCGGTCGCGCCACAATCACCGCCACGCGTTCGGCGTTGCGCAGGCCGAGCTGCTTGGGCACCAGTTCGCCCAGCACCACCGACAGGTAGGTGATGCTGGCGATGACCGCCGCGAAGGCGAAGGGTTCGGCGATCCGGGTGGGCATGCCGCGCCCTTCCAGCCAGGCGTCGAGGCGCCCGGCGACCGTGGCGCCGCTGAAGGCGCCGGCGACGATGCCGACCAGGGTGATGCCGATCTGGACGGCCGACAGCATGCGGCCGGGATCCCGCATCAGGTCGAGGGCGAGCGCGGCACCGCGCGATCCCGAGCGGACCATACGTTCCAGCAGCGGCCGCTTGGCCGAGACCAGGGCGAGCTCCGACATGGCCAGGAACCCGTTCAGGACGATCAGGGTGGCCACGATCAGCAATTCGACGACAAGCATGGTCGCTCCGGCAATGGGCGGGCAGTATAGCGAGGTCGGCGCGCCGCTACTGCCTTTCCGCCCAGCCGATCATGCGGCCGAGGAAGGCGTCGCAGGCATCCATCTGGGAACGCGCCACGAATTCGTTGGGCTGGTGCGCCTGGGCGATGTCGCCCGGCCCGCAGATCACGGTCGGGATGCCGTGGCCGCGGAAGATGCCAGCCTCGGTGCCGTAGGGCACGGCATAGGTGCGATTGCCCCCGGTCCATTGCAGTGCCAGCTTCGCGGCCTCCTCGTTCTCCTGCGGCAGCAGGCCGGGGACGAAGGAGCGCCGCTTCATGGTGATGTCGGCGGCGGGGTGCCTGGCCTTCATCCGGGGAAGCAGCAGTTCGGCGATATAGGCCTCGGCGCGACGCTGCACCTCCCACGGATCGTCGCCGGGAAGGGTGCGGTAGCCCCAGTTCAGCGTGCATTCGCGTGCCAGGATGTTGGCGGCCGTGCCGCCGGTCACGATGCCGACATTGATGGTGGTGTGGCCGGGCACCGTGTCGATGTCGGTGCGCTTGCGCTGTGCCAGCTCGACCTGCAGCTCGTTCAGCCAGTGGATGAACTCGCCGGCGAAGTGGACAGCGCTGACGCCGAGATGGGTCATCGACGAATGCGCTTCGACGCCGGTGAAGGTGGCGATGATGCCACCGCCGGCGTTCTGGGCGTTGACTACACCCATCATGGTCGGCTCGCCGACGATCACGGCCTGCGGTCGCGGCACGGCGCCGACCAGCCGCTCGACCAGGGCAGGGGCGCCCAGGCAGCCGATCTCCTCGTCGTACGAGAAGGCGAAGTGCAGGGGCACCTTGAGATTCGCGCGCTGGAAGGCCGGGACGCTGGCCAGGCAGGCGGCAACGAAGCCCTTCATGTCGCAGGTGCCGCGACCGTACAGGTTGCCGTCCGGCTTCTCGGTCAGGGTCCAGGGATCGGTCGTCCAGGGCTGGCCGTCGACCGGCACGACGTCGGTATGTCCCGACAGGACGATGCCGCCCTCGCGGTTCGGGCCGATGGTGGCGAACAGGTTGGCCTTGCTGCCTTCGGGATTGGGCACCAGCGTGCTGGCGACCCCGAGATCGGCGAGGTAGTCGCGGATGTAGTGGATCAGCTCGATGTTGGAATTGCGTGAGGTCGTGTCGAAGGCGACGAGACGCTTCAGCATCTCGACGGAGGAGGGGGCAGTGCTCATGGCGGCAGAGTCGCATGCTTCAGGCCGTCAGGCCAAGACCCTGAAATCGTTGGTAAAATTGTAGCGCCGTTTGACTTGGGCAGCGCCCGCCGCTAGAACCGCCCCGCATCCGTCGTGGATATATCGACTGCCGGGGTCTTAGCGGGCTGCGGAGAGGTGGCCGAGCGGTCGAAGGCGGCGGTTTGCTAAACCGTTATAGGGAGATAATCCCTATCGAGGGTTCGAATCCCTTCCTCTCCGCCATTATATCCTCGCCGATCGGTGGCGCGTCAGCGAAGGATCGTCGGCAGGTTGCGTGCCATGAAGTCCACGAAGGCGCCGCGCTTGGCCGGAAGGCCACGTCCTCCCGGCCAGACGGCGGAGACGGCACGCTGATTGGTCGTTTGATCGGCCAGCAGATGCTGCAGGGTGCCATTGGCAATGTGCTCGTCGGCCCAGAAGCTCGGCAGGCAAGCAACGCCGAAGCCGTTCAGCGTCGCTGACAGCAGCACGGCGTAGTGATCGGCTACAAGTCTGTTGGTGAGGCCGGCATTCACGTGTGCGTAGCCCGGCCCCAGCGGCCAATTGTCGATCCGATTGCTCGAGACATTCCGATTGCGCAGGCAAGCATGGCTCAGGAGATCGTCTATCGTTTCCGGCGTGCCTCGCCGCCCCAGATAGTCCGGCGACGCAACGAGCCGGAGGCTGAACGTTCCCAGCCGACGGGTGAGCAGTCGGGAATCCTCGAGCGGGCCAATCCGCAGGACCACGTCGAAGCCTTCCTCCACCAGATCGACGAGCCGGTTCGTGTAGCTGACTTCCAGATCTAGCCCGGGAAAGCTCGCCATGAACTCGAGAAAGAGGCGATTCCATCCCTCGCTCGCCACGGGCGCGCTGACGCGCAACTTCCCGCTCGGCTGTTCATGCGCGGCGGAGAGCCTTGCTTCGGCCGAAGCGAGTTCCGCCAGTATGTTCCGGCAATGGCCGAGAAAGACGGCGCCTTCCGGGGTCAGTCCGATGCTTCGATTGTTGCGATGGAACAGGCGCACGCCGATGCGCTCTTCGAGCCGGACAATGGCCTTGCCAATGGCTGACGCGGAGACACCAAGCACGCGGCCGGCGGCAGCATAGCTGCCCGAATCGTTCACCTGAACGAAGACGGCAAGACCATCAAACTTATTAATGCGGAATTTTCTTCCGTATCATACGGAAAGCTATCGATATTCCCCAGAGAACGTCAAGCAATGTACTCGGTGCCGCAAGGATGGCGGCAGCGAAAGGACATTTGACGTGGCGCCTGAATCAAGCGCCGCTGCGCGTATCGGAGTTGCGCGCGGAGACGGCTATCTCATCGCAGCTGCGGGCATCGCCGGCGTCGTGTTCCTTGCCGGCCTTTGGCTTCCCGTGCACGGTTCGATCGCCGCCCTCTACGCGATCGTCGTGCTTGTCGTCGCCCTTTCCGGTCGCCATGGATTCGTGATTCCCGCCGGCATTGTCTGCATCGTTCTGGCGATCCTCGGCTATGCGTTGTCTCCGGTCACGGCAACCAGCCCGAATGCCCTCGCGGATCTGACTGTCGGCGCGTTCGTGATCGCCGGCTTGACGGTCTTCACCGTCCGGATTGGCTCCCGGAAGGGCCCGGTGCTCGAACAGACGCGCCTTCTCGAACTGACCCACGACACTGTCATCGTCTGCGATGCCGAGGGGCGGATCACCTACTGGAACGAGGGCGCGGAGAAGCTCTATGGCTGGTCGCGCCAGCAGGCGGTGGGCGCCAACTGCCACGATTTGCTCCGGACCGGATATCCATCCGCCGATGTTGTCGACTCCCTGGCCGCGTCCGGAATGTGGGCCGGTGAAGTGACGCGGCAGCGGCGGGACGGAAGCCGGGTCTTGCTGGCCAGTCGATGGCTGGTTTGTCTTGACCACCTTGGCCAGCGGAGCGGGATCATCGAGACGAGTTCCGATCTGACCGCGGAGCGCCGCGCGGATGACGAACGTCGGATTTCAGAAGAGCGCTACGAAGCGATCTTCAATGCGTCGCCTGTCGCGATTTGGGAGTCCGACTGGTCTTGCGTGCTCGCTCACTTCCAGTCACATGGCGTGACGCCGCGCACGCTTCGGACGGGTTTGGACCAGCTGTCCATCGTCCGCAATCTGGGGTGCACCCGAATCGCCAACAAGGCGACGGCCGAGCTTTTCGGCACCGGTACGCCCGAGTTGATGAAAGGCAAGACCTTCGTCGCGCATTACACGCCATCGACCGAACTCGCCTTGGCCGAGATATTCGCGACCTTCCTCGAGGGCGGTCAGATGCGCGAGGTGGAAACGCAGTTCCGCACGGCCGCCGGCACGATCATAGACGTGCTGTGGCGCGCCACCATGGTGCCGGGAGAATCGGCGTGGTCGCGCGTACTCATTACCGCCGTCGACGTCACCGACCGAAACGAGGCGCGCGCGCAGCTGGAACAGGCATCCGCCGATCTCGCCCATGCCTCCCGCGTCGCGACGCTCGGCCAGCTCTCGGCTTCCATCGCCCATGAGGTCAGCCAGCCGCTGGCGGCCATCAAGACCTATGCCGATTCGGCAATAAGGTGGCTCACCAGACCACAGCCCGACATGGCCGAGGTGGCGATCTGTCTGGACGGCGTCGTTGCCAACACCACTCGCGCGTCGGACACGCTGGCGCGCGTGCGGTCGATGGCGCGAAACGAAGCGCCTGTGTCGGAGGCCTTCGACCTGGCGGGGCTGATCGCGGAGTCGGTCCGCATCGTTCAGCGTGAGGCGAACGCACATGGCGCCTACATTCGCGAACTGATCGAACCAGGATTGTCTTTGGCCTTCGCCAATCGTGTGCAGATGCAGCAGGTCACCGTCAATTTGATGCTCAACGCCGTTCAGGCGATGAACGAAGTCGACGGCCGGGCGAGGGAGGTTGTCGTTTCCGCCAGGACCCACCAGCAGCAGATGATGATCGTCGAGGTCCGTGACAATGGCAGCGGGATCGCTCTGGACAATCCGAACGGCATATTCCAGCCGTTCCGCACGACGAAGGCGAGCGGCCTGGGCATGGGACTGGCGATCTGTCGCTCCATCGTCGAAGCCCATGGCGGCTCGATAAGGGCCGAGAACAACAGCGACCATGGAGCGGCCGTGTCCTTCACGGTGCCGTCGGAAGTGCGAGCGGCAGACGTCGTGCAGCGGCGGCCGGCGGGCGACCATGAGCCGGTCGGCCGGCAGGTGGCGACGATGGCCGATGATCGACCTGTCGGTCGGCACGCCCTGGACCGGCTTGAGGCAAGTCAGGTCAAGCACCAGGCCGGGTCGCCTGTGCGCGTCATCGCCACGAAGGTCGATCGACCTCTCACTTCGACTTGAACGCAAGGCCTATCGCGATTCCAAGGGCCAATCCGACTCCGATGCCCATCGCGATGTTGCCGAGCGCGGCACCGATGGCGCCCCCGATTGCCACGCCGACGACGATGCTGGCGGTCTTCCTGGCTTCCATGCGGGAGATGTGAGGCGGGGGCAGCCGTGCCGCAACTGCCGGCGGACAGCTGGCAGCCGGCCGACCTCGGACGAACGGAGGCTACCGCGCGTCGACGCCGGCCGTTGTCGCGATCGACATGACCACATCGGTGTGGCCGCTCATCCGCAGTTCCGCGGCCTTGGCATGCGCCATCGCGAAGCCCACGCATTCATACGCCTTTTGCTCGTGGCTCGCCGGTTCGGTCGCCCGAACGTAGTAGATGCTGGTTTCTCGGTCGCCGGTCATGTCCGGATTGTAGTCCTATGCCGTCGCGGACCAAGCGACGAGCGACGCCGGACAGAACTGAACACGCATAGGCCACAGCGAGAGGGAGCATCGGCGCACCCCCCGGAGTCCGCCCTTGCTTCGCGGGGGCGCCCGGCGCCTACTGCCATCAGGACGGCGCAAGACGGAAGCAGCGGCATGACGGACCCGGTGACGAAGCACTATGCTGGTAGCGGCGACCTCGCACAGGTGATCGCCGATGCCTTGCGCAAGGCCGGCAAGGACATCGGAGCGCTGTCGACGGCCGACCTGGGGACGGTCGACGAGTTTCACATTCGCGGCCGCAAGGCGACGCTGGAACTGGCCGGTGCGCTGAACCTGCGGCCTGAGTCGCATGTGCTCGACATCGGAAGCGGTCTCGGCGGGCCTGCGCGCACCGTCGCGGAAGCCCATGGCTGCCGCGTCACCGGCATCGATCTCACGCAGGCCTTCTGCGACGCAGCCAACGCGCTGAGCGCCTGGGTCGGTCTCGGCGATCGCGTGACATTCCGGCAGGGTGACGCAACCGCGTTGCCGTTCGAAGACCGGCAGTTCGATGCGGCCATGACCATCCATGTCGCGATGAACATCGCGGCCAGGGACAGGCTGTATGCCGAAGCGAGGCGCGTGCTGAAACCGGGCGGCCGCCTCGGGATCTATGACATCCTGCAGGGGGAGGGCGGCGAAGTACACTTCCCGGTGCCCTGGGCGCGCGAGCCTTCCATCAGCCACCTGGTCACACCCGACGCCATGACGTCGCTCCTGACGGGAGCCGGTTTCAGGGTCCTGCAGGTGTCGGATACGACGGAGGAGAGCCAACGCTGGTTCGAGGCGATGGCGGCGCGGATGAAGCAGGGGGCGACGCCCGCCGTGACCTTCCAGGCGTTCCTCGGCAACGACTTTCCTGCCATGGCGCGCAATCAGGCGCGCAACCTGCAGGAACGGCGCATTCGAACCGTTAGCTATGTCTGTGAGGCGTGAGACGGAATTGCCTGTCACGGTAGTCTCCGGAGCTACCGGACTGGACTGCCGACCGGGTTGCCGATCCGGCTGCCGGGGCGCCGCTTCCGTCTGCGGCGCACCCGGACGATCGATGCTAGGCTTTCCGAGGACTAGAAGCGGGCGCGCTCCGCGTCGTGGCCCTTCGCGGCCACTGCGCTGTTGCCGACGATCAGCGCGCGCTCCTCGATCTCGTCGCGGATCTGGTCCAGCTTGGTGCGGCGATCGACCCAGGTGGACGCGGCGCTGCGCAGGCGCGACTTCAGCTGGTCGCGACCGCCATTGTAGGTCATCACCGGCGCGCAGCTGCCGAGCTCGCGGTTGGTGGGGTCGATCAGCGTCTCACACTTGGCACCGTTCGCCTCGATCACGTCGTGATGATCGAGCTCGATGTGGAAATATTCGAGGGTGTCGACCTCTTCCGCATCGTCGATCACGATCGTCGTGCCGTTCACGAGATTGATGGCCGGGATCAGAACGCCGTCGATGTACACGGCGTGGTCGCGCGTCAGGAAGAGGTCCTGGGCCGGAACGTTGTCGGCGAGAGCGGACCGCTTGATGCGGACGGGCTTCGCCTCGTCGTCCCAGGACACGGTGAGGCCTTCGCGGCTGTAGCGATGCGACGCGATCGCCTTGATCGTGCAGACGCCGCCGAACTGCGTGGCAACCGTGTCGCCGGCCTTCAGCTGCTCGACATTGCGATCGCCGAGCGGCGTGCTGATCCGGGTGCCGGTGCGGAAGCAGCTGTGAGGATGGTGAGCCGAAGCCTTCCGTCCCGTCGCTGCCATTCCCAGCGCCACGCCGAACACAAGCGTCGCCGCCTTGGTCAGCGAACGCCTCGTACGCTGCGCATTTCCATTGTCGCTCATCGTCTGCTCCCTAGACCCCACAACAATCTTCCCAATTGCCATTCTATATATAACCGCACACCAACCGCAATATAGATTACTTCGGTCAGACTGCGGCAATATCGTCCCCGGCGATAATTGTGGATTATCAGTAGCTTGAGGCATCTTTAGGGCAGGACGAAGGAGTCCGTCGCCGGCTTTTCTGCACGACGAACCATGTAGATGGCATGCGCGCCATACGCGAGGAGCTTGTTTTTCATGCACTCGCTCGCTGCGACGAAGCCGAAACGCGACCAGAATCCGGCCGTGCCATACACCGAGATCAGGGAAGCCGTCTCGTATTCCCGGGCGATATCGAGCAGCCGATTGACCCCCTTGGCGGCATGGCCGCCGCCGCGGCGGCTGGGAGCGACCACGACGTCGTGGATGTAATAGTCATCGGCGCCGGCCGGCACCGTGCCGAGCATCGTATTGAGGGCTGGCGGCTCGAAGCGGCGGATGGGATGCGAAACCGCATAGCCGTCGATCGTCTCGTCGCCGGCCAGCACCAGGCAGCCTCGGGGAAAGAGGCGGAGGCGCTCCGCAAAGACGGCTTCGCTTTCGGGAAGCCCTTCATGGACGGCATTCGCCAGGGCGAGCACAGACGCCAGATGCTCCCGCCGCATCGGGCGCCATTCCGGTGCGGCGCTCATGGCCGCAGTTCCTCGAACAGGATGAGCAGCCCGACGCTGGCGCCGACGATCAGGATTCTGTCGGCGAGCGTGAGCGGTCGTGTGTCGAACAGGTCGTGCATGAACGGGGCATGAGTGGAGAGGAACTGCGTGCCGGCCAGGGCGGCGATGGCCAGCGGCACGGCCAGCGTCCTGCAAGACCCCGCAGCGTGAACGACATCGTATGAAGATAGCGGACGTTGAACAGGTAGAACAGCTCTCCGACGAATCGTGTCGAATTGTTCTCGATCAAGCGAGTGGTCCGGCGCGCTCACATGTCATGCCTCTCGTCGTTCGCCGGGAGGGGCGGTAGTCTGGCAACCGAGGTGCCTGGCTTGGATCGTTGTCGATCGCAGAGCCGTGGGGCGTCTGCAGATGCGAGGCGATACGAGAGGTGGCCAATGCATAGGAAATTCCGATCGCTGCTGTCAGCGCTGATCTTCATGGTTATCGGCTTCGCCGTCGGCGAACTCGCAATCATCGACCTGCCTGCTCGTGCCCAGCAGGCGACACCGGCTCCGTCGGATTCCGGCGCACCGGCAACGGACGGGCGTTCGCCTGATCAGACGGGAGGCGGCATCCGGTCTGCGGCCCGCGATTCGGCCGCGGCATTGGCACCCGACGTCAAGGCGGCGCTCGAACAGGTCGGCAAGAAGGTCGATGCGGTCGAGCAGTCGCTGAGCCGGCTGGCGGCCGAGGCTCGTGCAAAGACGCTGCAATTTGTGATCTGGACGGCGGTTGGGCTTGTCGCCCTGACGTTCGTCTCTTCGCTGCTGGGGGGCCTGGTCGTGGCGCTGATGTTCAGGCGCTCACGCGCCGGCTGACCGGGCTTGGTCGCACGGACCAATGCGCGATGACGAAGGTCTGATCATGAACGTTGAAGTGTGCACATCGGGAGCGGCCGAGATGGGGCCTTGCCCGACTGATGCGACCCGCGAAGGCCGCCCCCGGCGTGCCGTTCGTGGAGTACCGCTATGCTGATGCCCGAACGCTTGCCTCGGCAATCATCGCGGTGCGCTGGCCAGGTGGAAGCATTCAAACCTCCTTCGTCTGCCGAGAGGGTGAAATCCAGCCACGACGCGGCGCGGCTGTCAACACGCGTCGCGGACGGGCGGATGATGGCCATGATCGTTGCCGCCCTCGTCCTGCTGTCAGGATGCGCGTCCGTCCCGCCGGCGCCGCCGCCCGCGGCCGCCTCTCCGCAGCAGGCCGCGCAGCCGGAGCGGCCGCGTCCGGGAAGCTTCGCGGCCATGCTGGCGGAGCAGGGCATCGACGCCGGCATTCCGGCGCGCGGGCGGTACATTCTGGTGAATGTCCCGTCATTCGAGCTCTATGCCCTGCAGGACGGGGACATCGTCCTACAGAGCCGCGTAATCGTCGGCCGCCCATCGACTCCCACCCCGGCGCTGCTGACGCCGCTCACCGCCGTGAAGTTCAATCCCTCCTGGACGCCGACGCCGGCCATGATGCGATACGAAGGGCTGCGCTACATGCCACCCGGGCCGAACAACCCACTCGGGCGCATCCTGTTCGATCTCGACAATGACGAGCTGGTCTTCCTTCACGACACGAACCAGCGTCAGCTGTTCAGGCGTGCCGACCGGGCGCTCAGCCATGGCTGCGTGCGCGTCGAGCAGGCGCGCGCGCTGGCGGCCTGGGTACTGAACGTCTCCCCCGCCGAGATCGACGCCAACATCGCACGCGGCTCGACCTTCTCGCTGCCGCTTGCCGAGCCCATTCCCGTCTCGCTGGCCTACTTCACCAGATTCCCCGATACAGAGGGTCGCCTCGCGAGCTATCCCGATCTCTACGGCCGCCGCAGCGTCGCGGAACGCAGCGCCGCCGAGCCGGTCGGCTGCCCCGAGGCGCGGCCAGCCCAGAAACCATAGTCGTGGAGCGGCGCCCGGGGCTGCTGCCTTCGGCGCCAGACGACGGTCTCGTCCGTGGTTTTCGCATGAGCCAGGGCACGCCTCGCCATGTACCATCGCTTCAACCATTGGGAGGAAGCGATGAGCTACGATCTCGTCATCAAGAACGGCATCGTGGTCGACGGCACGGGCAGGCCGCGCTATCAGGCCGACGTCGCCATCGCCCGCGGCAAGGTGGCCGCCATCGGCAAGGTCACCGAAGGCGCCAGGCGCACGATCGACGCCGACGGGCTGGTGGTGGCGCCCGGCTTCGTCGATCCGCACACTCACTACGACGCCCAGATCTGCTGGGATGGTGCCGTCACGCCCTCGTCGTGGCACGGCGTGACCAGCGTGGTGATGGGCAATTGCGGCGTCGGCATCGCACCGTGCAGGCCCGAGACGCGCGAGATCGCCATGCGCGACCTCGTCAATGTCGAGGGCATCCCGTTCGACGTGCTGAACGAGGGCATCACCTGGGACTGGGAGACCTTCCCGCAATTCATGGATGCCGCGGCGGCCCGCAGACCGTCGCTGAACCTGGCCTTCATCGCGCCGCTCACGCCATTCCGGCACTACGTCATGGGCGAGGCTTCGATGGAACGCGCCGCCACGCCCGAGGAGACGGCCCGGATCGCTGGTCTGATCGGCGAGGCCGTCGATGCGGGCGCGCTGGGCTTCTCCAGCACGACCCTCAACCAGCACATGGGCTTCGAAGGCAAGCCGCTCGCTTGCCGCAACGCCAGCCGCGAGGAGATGAAAGCCTATGCCAACGAGCTCAGGAAGCGTGGCAAGGGCGCCATCGAGATTGCGCTGACCCGCCAGGTCGGGGTGCTCGAGCAGGACCAGTGCGAGCTGCTCGACTTCCTGCTCGAGGAGAGCCGCCGGCCGGTGACCTTCATCGCGTTGTTCGATCGCGACGACATCCCCGAGGCGGTGCGCGACACACTGCGCCGCGCGGCGCCGATGATCGCCAAGGGCGCGCGGCCGCAGACCTCGCCGTTGCCGCTGACTCGCGAGATCGACATGAAGAATCCGTTCGCCTTCGCGGCGTTTCCTGCCTGGAAGCGCGTCTTCGCGAACATGGCGAAGGAAGCGCACAAAGCCGTCTACGCCGATCCCGCTTTCCGCAACCAGTTCCGCGAAGACCTGAAGAATCCGACGGGCTTCAGCAACTGGGGCCGGATCGGAGTCCACAAGGTGCACAATCCGGCACTGCAGGGCTGGGAGGGCAAGTCGGTGGCGCAGATCGCGCAGGAACGCGGCAAGGATGGCGTCGACGCCTTTCTCGATCTCGTGCTGGCTGACGATCTCGAGTGCGAGCTCACCATGGCGTCGTGGAACACGCGCGAGGACCGCATGCGCGAGCTGCTCAACGACAAGTCCATCCTGATGGCGCTGGGTGACGGCGGCGCGCATGTCGACATGCTGTGCGATGCCGGCTACCCGACCTATCTGCTCGGCACCTGGGTGCGCGAGAAGCAGGCGATCACCCTGGAGGAGGGTGTGCGCAAGCTCACCTCCGATCCCGCCGACCTGTTCGGACTGGCTGATCGCGGCCGCCTGACGGAAGGCGCGCCGGCCGACGTGGCGATCTTCGATCCCGAGCGCATCGGCTCGACCAACCATGGCGAGCGCCGCTACGATCTGCCGGGTGGTGCCAAGCGCATCGTCATGCCGTCGCAAGGCGTGGAGTACACCATCGTCAACGGAGCGCTGACCTGGGAACAGGGCCAGCTCACAGACGCGCGGGCGGGCAGGGTGCTGCGCGGGTAGCGATTTGACGGTGGGACTCTAGCGTAGGAGCGCCGGACGCCGCGATACTGTGCGCTCGACCGTCGCTGCAACGCGGGCGAGCTGATGATCCATGACGTCGTCTTGCACGTCGGCGAAGCCCATGACCAGGGCGGCGCGGCGCGGCGGGTGGCCCGTCGGCGCGGCGGCGACCTCGACGCCCATGCCGAGCGCGCCGAGTGTCGTTTGAAGGTCGAACGGCGTGTCGCAGGTATCAACCCACAGCAGGCTGTGCAGCCCTCGTCGAGCATCGGTCGGGGGCAGTGTCCATATGGAATGGCGTGCGGCGCAAAGATGGAACAGTGCGCGCCGGCGTTCGGTGGTTTGTCGGGCACTGCGGGTTACGGAATGGAACATTCCCGTTTCGAGCATCTCCGAGGCTGCAGACTGGATGCCCGCGGGAATGTCGTCGTCCGTCGCCCGGCGCTCGCTCAGCAGGCGCAAGGCGATCGACGGCGGGGCCACGACGTACGCGAGGCGTACGAACGGCAGCAGGACGGTCGAGAGAGCGCCGACGTGGAACGTCTGCCGCCCCGACCTGAGCTCGTAGAGCGTCGGCGCTGGATCGGCATCGAGAAACTCGAAATCCCGGGCATCCTCGATGGCCCACAGTCCCGACCGGTCGAGCGCTTCGGCAAGCGTCTCCCTCTCGCTGCGGGCGAGACGTGTACCGAGCGGATACTGGCAACTCGGCGCGGTGAAGATGCCGGCGTTGGTCAACTTATCGATGTTCGGATCTTCATGCAGGAAGTGATGGAGTATCCCCACAGTCGCGCCTTGCCTCTCGAAGGCACGTCGTGCGCGCTCGGGCGACAATGGCTCAAAGTGAAAGGCAATTGCCTCGTCGCGCGCAATCTGTGCGATCAGGGCGAGGATCTGCTGCACGCTCGCTCCCACGACGACCTGCTCGGGCGTGCAGCGAAGGCCGCGGCTGAGGAGGAGATATGTGGCGATGTTCTCGCGCAGCCGCCAAGCATCCGCTGTGCTGATCGTCGTAGTGGACAGTTTACCTGGTGACTGGTCGACGACCAGCCGACGCCAGACGGCCGATTGCACATGGTCGGTGGGAGGACGGCGGGGTTCGAATATGCCGATCTGGCGGTCATTGTGCGTGTTGTTGTGAGTCGCTGTGGCACTTGCCGCCGAGTGGCCTCGGCGACCGTCACCGCACCGCTGTTCAGCTGTCGCTCGCACGATGGTGCCGGAACCGACAGTCGACTCGACGAGGCCTTCACTCAGCAGCATGTCATAGACCGACACGATGGTCGCCCGCGAGACGTCGAGCTGCAGCGCGAGCTGGCGGCTCGATGGCAGCATAGCCCCGGC
>QFCS01000441.1_pt1 | contig 32078 bp, 33 predicted proteins | sample 3576561 | NCBI WGS metagenome assembly QFCS01 | reverse complement strand
GGCGCGTGGGACAAGATCCGCACCGACCCGATCATCCGCATGATGGTCGTCGCGCTCGCCTTTTACGGCATGGCGACCTTCGAGGGGCCGATGCTGTCGGTGAAGGCGTTCAACAGCCTCAGCCACTATACCGAATGGACGATCGCGCACGTCCACGCCGGGGCGCTCGGCTGGAACGGCATGATCACCTTCGCCGCGGTCTATTATCTGGTGCCGCGCCTGTGGGGACGGCCGCGGCTCTATTCGCTGCGCATGGTCAACTGGCACTTCTGGCTCGCGACGCTGGGGATCGTCTTCTACGCCGCCTCGATGTGGGTCGCGGGGATCATGCAGGGGCTGATGTGGCGCGAATATGGCGCCGACGGCTATCTCGTCTACAGCTTTGCCGAGACCGTGGCGGCGATGCACCCGATGTATCTGATCCGCGCCGCGGGCGGGGCGATGTATCTCGCCGGCTTCCTGCTGCTCGTCTACAATGTCTGGGCGACGCTCGCGGGCAAGGTTCGCGAAGAAAAGCCGATGACCGAGACCCCTTACAACGCCGCTGCGGACCGCCCGCTCGCGCCCGTTCCCGCCGAATAAGGAGCTTCAGGCAAATGGCTACCCAACCTGCCGAAAAGCGCTTCAGCCACAAGAAGCTCGAACGCAACGTCAGCCTGCTCGGCTTCTTTTCGCTGATCGCCGTCGCGATCGGCGGCATCGTCGAGATCGCGCCCTTGTTCTGGATCGACAACACGATCGAGAAGGTCGACGGGATGCGGCCCTATACGCCGCTCGAACTCGCGGGGCGCAACATCTATATCCGCGAGGGCTGCTATACCTGCCACAGCCAGATGATCCGCCCGTTCCGCGACGAGGTCGAACGCTATGGCCACTATAGCCTCGCCGCCGAGAGCATGTACGATCACCCGTTCCAGTGGGGGTCGAAGCGCACCGGACCCGACCTTGCGCGCGTCGGCGGGCGCTATTCGGACGAATGGCACAAGGCGCATCTGATCGATCCGCGCAGCGTCGTCCCCGAATCGATCATGCCCGGCTATGCCTTCCTTGCCGATCGCGACTTGGGTGCTGGCGACATGGCGCGCGACCTGACCGCGCTCTACCGCGTCGGCGTCCCCTATACGAAGGTCGACATCGCCAAGGCGAACGACGACATCCGCGCGCAGGCCGACCCGAATGCGGGCGCCGGTGACCTCGTCAAGCGCTACCCTAAGGCGCAGGTGCGCGATTTCGATGGCGATCCCGCCCGCGTGACCGAGATGGACGCGCTGATCGCCTATCTCCAGATGCTCGGCACGCTCGTCGATGTCGAGAAGGCGGCGCCGCAGGAACAGGCGCATGTGCCAGATGCGGCCGCGGGAGCGGCGCGATGACCTATGACGAAGTCCGGCATTTCGCCGATAGCTGGGGCCTGATCGTCATGGTGGCGATGTTCCTCCTCTTCATCGCCTGGCCCTTTCGCAAGGGCGCCCGCCATCACCATGACGAGGCAGCGAACATGATCTTCAAGGACGACGAGCATGGTTGAGCACAAGCGCATCGACGACGTGACCGGCACAAGCACGTCCGGCCACGAATGGGACGGCATCGAGGAGCTCGACACGCCGATGCCCCGCTGGTGGCTGTGGTCGCTTTATGCGACGATCGTCTGGGGCATCGCCTATGTCATCCTCTATCCCGCCTGGCCGATGATCCACGGCGCGACCGAGGGCGTGCTCGGCTGGAGCAGCCGCGGCCAGCTCGAAGCGGAGATGCAGGCCGACGCGCAGCGCCGCGCCCCGGTGATGAACGCGATCGCCGCGACCGCGATCGCCGACCTGCCCGCGAAGCCCGAGCTGATGCAGGCGGCGGTGCAGGGCGGGGCGGCCGCCTTTCGCGTCCATTGCGTCCAGTGCCACGGCGCGGGCGGCGCGGGGGTGAAGAAGCTCTATCCCAGCCTGACCGACGACGACTGGCTGTGGGGCGGCGACCTTTCGACGATCGAATATACGATCACCCACGGCATCCGGAATCCCGATCATGCGGCGACGCGGACCAGCCAGATGCCCGCCTTCGGCCGCGACGGCATCCTCGAACCCGCGCAGATCGCCGACGTCGTCAGCCATGTCCGCGTGATCAGCTATCAGGAAAAGCCGAGCGCGTCGTCGGCGCGCGGCGCGGTGTTGTTCGAGGCGAATTGCGCGGTGTGCCATGGCCCGACCGGCGACGGCGGGCGCGAGGTCGGCGCGCCGAAGCTGACCGACGCCATCTGGCTCTATGGCGGCGACCGCGCGAGCATCGCGGCGACGGTGACCCAGCCGCGCAACGGCGTGATGCCGCGCTGGAACAGCCGGCTCGACCCGGTGACGATCAAGATGCTCGCCGCCTATGTCTATTCGCTCGGCGGCGGCGAGAAGGCGCCGGCGCCGGCGACCGAAGGACAGGGAGCCGATGGCCAGCCCTGACGACCTGACCGGCGAGCATGGCTCGCTCTATGCGGCGCGCAAGGGCGTCTACCCCAAGAAGGTGGACGGCCCGTTCCGGCGCTTCAAATGGGCGATCATGGCGGTCACGCTGGCGATCTATTACGGAACGCCCTGGATTCGCTGGGATCGCGGACCGCACGCGCCCGATCAGGCGGTGCTCGTCGACCTCGCGAACCGGCGCTTCTACATGTTCCAGATCGAAATCTGGCCGCATGAATTCTATTATGTCGCGGGCCTGCTCATCATGGCGGGGATCGGGCTGTTCCTCGTCACCAGCGCGGTCGGGCGCGCGTGGTGCGGCTATGCCTGCCCGCAAACGGTGTGGACCGACCTGTTCCAGCATGTCGACCGGCTGATCGACGGCGACCGCAACGCGCAGATCCGCCTCGCGAACGGGCCGTGGACGGCGGAGAAGATCGCCAAGCGGACGGTCAAATATGCGATCTATCTGACCGTGGCCTTCTGGACCGGCGGTGCGTGGATCATGTATTTCGCCGACGCGCCGACGCTGACGCACGATTTCTGGACCGGGCAGGCGGCGCCGGTCGCCTATGTCACCGTGGCGGTGCTGACCGCGACGACCTTCGTCCTCGGCGGTTTCCTGCGCGAGCAGGTGTGCATCTATATGTGCCCCTGGCCGCGCATCCAGACCGCGATGATGGACGAAAAGTCGCTGCTCGTGACCTACAAGGACTGGCGCGGCGAGCCGCGCGGCAGCGTCAAGAAGGCCGAGAAGAACCCCGGCGCCTTCGGCGACTGCGTCGACTGCAACCAGTGCGTCGCGGTCTGTCCGACCGGCATCGATATCCGCGAGGGGCCGCAGATCGGCTGCATTACCTGCGCCTTGTGCATCGACGCCTGCGACAGCGTGATGGCGCAGGTCGGGCGGCCGCGCGGGCTGATCGACTATTGCACGCTCGACGACGCTGCGACCGAAAAGGCGGGCGGAGTCGCGCCGCCGATCCGCAAGACGCTCTTCCGCCCGCGCACCCTGATCTATTTCGGCCTGTGGGGCGCGATCGGCCTTGCGATGCTCTTCACCCTCGGCCAGCGCACCCGGCTCGACCTCGCCGTCCAGCACGAGCGCAGCCCGCTCTATGTCCAGCTGTCCGACGGCGCGATCCGCAACACTTACACGCTGAAGCTGCGCAACATGGAGCTTCGCCCGCGTGACGTCGAGGTGACGCTGAGCGGCCTGCCCGGCGCCCGGCTGTGGACCGAGGACGGCGCGCGCGAAACCGCGGGGCAGAGCCTGCGGATGCCGCTCGCGCCCGACAGCGTGACGAGCGCCAAGCTGTTCGTCGTCGCCCCCGGCGCGGGACCGGCGCGGCAGGATTTCACCATCGCGGTGCGCGCGCTCGACGACGATCCGCGCGGCGACCGTGAGACTATCCAGTTCGACCGCCCGGGGACCGAGCCATGACCGACAAGCCCGAACGCAAACCCTTCACCGGGCGCCATGCGGCGATGATCCTGATCGCCTTTTTCGGCGTCGTCATCAGCGTCAACATCGTCATGGCCAGCTTCGCGCTGTCGACCTTCGGCGGCACTGTCGTCGACAACAGCTATGTCGCGAGCCAGCATTATAACGAATGGCTCGCGCGCGCCGACGCGCAGGACCGACTCGGCTGGGACAGGAGCGTCACGGTCGATGCGGACCGCCACGTCCGGCTGGCCGTGCGCAAGGACGGCGCCCTGGTGGAGGGACTGCGCATCGTCGCGACGCTTCGCCACCCGCTCGGCCAGACGCCCCCGCGCGCGATGCGCTTCGCCCCGGCGGCGGATGGCACGCTGCGCTCGCTCGATGCGCTGCCCGCCGGGCGCTGGCAGCTCGACCTGTCGGTGCATCGCGGCGCCGATGAGGCGCGCTACCGGATCGATCTCAAATGACCGAGGCCGCCACCCTGCTCGTCGAGCGCGATTTCGCGGTGCCCGACATCCGCTGCGCGGGCTGCATCGCCAAGCTGGAGCAGGGGCTGGTGCGCGACCGGCGGATCGCGGCGGCGCGGGTCAATTTCACCGAAAAGCGCGTGCATATCTCCTGCACCCCCGAGGCCGAGACGCCCGAACTGATCGGCGCTTTCTCGCTGCTGGGGTTCGAGGCGCATCCGATCGGCGACGGCCCGGCGGAGGTCGATGGCGGCGCGTCCGACAGCCGCGCGCTGCTGCGCGCGGTTGCGGTCGCGGGCTTTGCGATGATGAACATCATGCTGCTGTCGGTGTCGGTCTGGTCGGGCGCGGGCGGCGCGACGCGCGACCTGTTCCACTGGCTGTCGGCGGCGATCGCGCTGCCTACGGTGGCCTATGCCGGGCGCAGCTTCTTCCGCTCGGCGTGGCGCGCGGTGCGCCACGGCCGGACCAACATGGACGTGCCGATCAGCATCGGGGTGCTGATCGCGACCGCGCTCAGCCTTTACGAGACCGCGACCCACGGTCCCCACGCCTATTTCGACGGCGTGGTGATGCTGCTCTTCTTCCTGCTTTGCGGGCGCTGGCTCGACAGTGTGATGCGCGACCGCGCGCGGGGCGGGGTGACCGCGCTGCTCCGCAACATGGGCACCGGCGCGATGGTCGTCGGCGCCGACGAGGCGAGCCGCTGGGTCGACGCGACCGCGCTTCAGCCCGGCATGGTCATGCTCGTCGCGGCGGGCGAGCGCCTGTCGGCGGACGGCGTCATCGCCGGCGGCGCCAGCCGGATCGACCTGTCGCTGCTGACCGGCGAGAGCGCGCCGCAGGATGTCAGGCTCGGCGATCCGGTCCACGCCGGGACGCTGAACGTCGAGGCGCCGATCCGCGTCCGGGTGACCGCGGCGGGCGCCGACACAGCGATCGCCGACATCGCGCGGCTGATGGGCGAGGCTGCGCAGGGCAAGTCGCGCTATGTCCGCATCGCCGACCGCGCGGCGCGTTACTATGCGCCCGCCGTCCATACGCTGGCGCTGCTCGCCTTCGCGGGGTGGATGATCGCGGGTGCGGGCTGGCATCACAGCCTGCTGATCGCGGTCGCGGTGCTGATCATCACCTGTCCGTGCGCGCTCGGCCTCGCGGTGCCGGCGGCGCAGATCGTCGCGGCGGGGACGCTGATGCGCGTCGGGGTGTTGGTGAAGGACGGATCGGCGCTCGAACGGCTGGCCGAGGTCGACCGCGCGATGATCGACAAGACGGGAACGCTGACGCTCGGCCGTCCGGTCGCGGCCAATCTGGCCGAGGCGGACGCCAGCGTCCGCGCGCTGCTGCTCGCGCTGGCGCGCGCCAGCCGCCATCCGCTCAGCGAAGCGCTGACGCGCGATCTGACGGCGATGGACGTTGTGCCGGTGGCGGTCGAGGCGATCCGCGAGACCCCCGGCTTCGGGGTCGAGGCCTTGTGGGAAGGCCGCAAGGTGACGCTCGGCCGCCCGGCGCAGCCCGCCGCCGACAGCGCGCTCGCGACCGAACTGGCGGTCGACGGCGTTCCGGCGATCACCGTCCGCTTCGCCGACGCGCTGCGCCCGGATGCGGCGGAAACCATCGCCGCGCTCGAACAGGCGGGCGTCGCGCCGACCATCTTGTCGGGCGACCGCGCCGCCGCCGTCGCGCCGGTGGCGCGCGAACTCGGGCTCACCGCGCAGACGGGCATGAGCCCGCAGGATAAGCTTGCCGCCATCGCGCGGCAGGCGGCGGCGGGGCACAAGGTGCTGATGATCGGCGACGGGCTCAACGACGGTCCCGCGCTCGCCGCAGGTCATGCCTCGATCGCGCCGGGCTCGGCGAGCGACGCGGGCAAGAATGCCGCCGACTGCATCTTCCTCGGCGACCGGCTGATGCCGGTGGTGCAGGCGATCCGCGTCGCGCGGCGGACGCAGACGATCGTGCGGCAGAATTTCATGCTCGCGATCGGCTATAACGTCATCGCCGTGCCGCTCGCCTTCATGGGCTATGTGACGCCGCTGGTCGCCGCCATCGCCATGTCGGGATCGTCGCTGATCGTCGTCGGCAACGCGCTGCGGCTGAAGGGCGCGGCGCGGTGAACGGGCTGCTCGTCCTGATCCCGGTCGCGCTCGGCCTCGGGCTGATCGGTCTTGCCGCCTTCTTCTGGTCGCTGCGCGGGGGGCAGTTCGACGATCTCGACGGTGCGGCGCTGCGTATCTTCGTCGAGGACGAGGACGAGGACGCGCCATGACCGCGCGCCATGCCGCCCTGATGCTCGGCGCGGCGGCGCTGATGTCGCCACCCGTGGCCGACGCGCATGTGCTGACGATCCCCGCGTGCGGCGGCCAGACGCACCGGATGATCGTCCCCGGCGATCCCGCCGACCCCGACCAGCGCCGCGACTGCGCCAAGGCCTGCCACGCTATCGGCGAGCGGCGGGGCAAGAAGGGCTGCAATCAGGGCGTCCGCGACTTTGACTGAAATAGCAGCGTGTCCCCGCGAAGGCGGGGACCCATCTCCGACTGGTTCAAGATGGTGCCGGCGGGAGATGGACCCCCGCCTTCGCGGGGGAACAGGGTCTTTTCAAACATGGTGCATGTCCGTTGGTTCCCTATGGGCCGTAAACACGAACGGGGAAATCCGCCGCCGTTGATCCCGGTCAATGTCGCGGCGGACATTTGTCCATAGGATGTCCGCATGTGGTCTTATCATCCCGATCTGCTCGCAAAGCCGGTGCCGCGCTACACCAGCTATCCGACGGCGATGGAGTTTGCAGAGGACGTCGGCGCCGACGATTATGCGCGGGCGCTGGATGCGGTGGACTCGGCGACGCCGGTCTCGCTCTATGTTCACATCCCCTTTTGCGAGAATATCTGCTGGTATTGCGGCTGCAACACCGGCGCCGCCGGGCGCAAGCAGCGCCTTGACGATTATCTGACGGCGCTTCGGTCGGAGATCGCGCTCGTCGCGAAGCGGCTGGGCGGGCGTGGGCGCATTCGCCGCATCGCCTTCGGCGGCGGCAGCCCGAATGCGATCGCCCCGGTCGAGCTGGTGCGGCTGCTCGACCTGCTGCTCACCGTCTTCGACGCGCACCGCCCCGACGTTTCGATCGAGCTCGATCCGCGCGGCTTTTCGTCCGAATGGGCGCTGGTGCTCGCGGCGGCGCATGTGACGCGGGTCAGCCTGGGCGTCCAGACCTTTGCGCCGCACGTCCAGCAGGCGATCGGGCGCATCCAGCCGCTGTCGCATATCGAGCGCGTCGTCGCGGCGCTGCGCCTGCGCGACATCGACGCGATCAATTTCGACCTGATGTATGGACTGCCGGGGCAGGACCTCGCCGATGTCGACGCGACGATCGACGAGGCGCTGGCGCTGGCGCCGAGCCGCATCGCCTTTTTCGGATACACTCATCTGCCGCAGATGATCGCGCGCCAGCGGCGGATCGACTCGCGCCGGCTGCCCGGCCAGCGGCTGCGCTTCGAGCAGGCCGAACTCGGTTACCGGCGCCTGACCGCCGCCGGCTATGTCCCCGTCGGCTTCGACCATTTCGCGCGGCCCGACGATTCGCTTGCCGTCGCGGCGCGCGAGGGGCGGGTAAATCGCAATTTCCAGGGCTTTACCGAGGACGACGCCCCCGTCCTCATCGGCTTCGGCGCCAGCGCGATCAGCAAATTTCCCGACCTGATCGTCCAGAACGAGAAGAAATCGGGTCCCTATCGCGACCTCGTCGGCGAGGGACGGCTCGCGGCGGCGCGAGGCGTCAGCGTCGATGCGCGGGAACAGCGCCGCGCCGCGCATATCCGCGACCTGCTGTGCAACGGACGCGCGCATCTGGACGCCGCCGAGATCGCTGCGGCCCAAGATGCTCTGTTGGATTTCGAGCGAAAAGGCGTGATCGAATGGGACGGGCAGGCGCTGGTGATCCGCGATTGCGGCCTGCCTTACGCGCGCCACGTCGCCGCCTGTTTCGACGGCATCCGGGGAAATATCGCCGCGGCTTGAGTTGCCGTCCGCCCGTCAATGGGTGGCGATGAGCGCCAGGACCACGCCGATGACGACCAGCAACAGCCCCGCGGCCTCCTGCCAGCGGACGGGTTCGCGCAGATAGAAATGCGCGAAGCCGATGGTGAAGACGACCTCGACCTGCCCGACGATCCGCACCAGCGCGGCGGGCGCGGCGGCGAAGCCGGTATACCAGCAGGCCGAACCGAGCGCCGACAACAGGCCGACCTGGCTCGACGAGCGCCATGTGCGCGCGACGGCGCGGAGCGTGTCGCGATCGCGCGCGACGATCCACGCGAGATGAAGCACGCTTTGCATCGCCATGACGACGACCAACGTGACGAGCGCCGACGCGACGAGGTCGAGGCCCGGCAATTCGGCGGTCGCGAACTTGATCGCGACGGCCGCGAAAGCGAACATCGACCCGGCCCCCAGGCCGTGGAGCGCGGCGGGCTGTCCCAGCGATCCGAGAATCTCGCGCGCGGTGATGCCGCGCCCGGCGAGTGCGAGCGTCAGCACGCCCGCGACCCCGGCGATAATCCCCGCCCAGGCAAGCCACGGCAGCCGTTCGCCGAAGAAGAGCGCGGTCACCAGCGCCACCTGAATCGCCTCGGTCTTGGAAAAGGCGGTGCCGACCACGAAGCCGCGATGCCCGAAAGCGAGGATCAGCAGGATCGTTCCCGCCATTTGCGTGACCGCGCCGACCAGCGCGAAGCCCAGAAAGGCGGGGCCGAGCGCGGGCATCGCGACGGGGTGTGCCCAGAGCCAGATGGCCGCGAACAGCGCCGCAAAGGGCAGGCCATAGAGATAGCGCACCAGCCCGGCGCCGCTGACGCTGAGCTCGGCGCGCAGCCGCTGCTGGAGCGCGGTGCGCCACGCCTGGAACAGGCCCCCGAACAGGGAGGCGGGAAGCCAGATCGGGTTCATGCCGCGAAGCCCGGGGCGCGTGTCGCCGGAAGCGGTGCTCTTATCCAGTGTAAAATCGTGCGTCTCCCCTCGCGCCCCTTGCCCCGCGCGCTGCGTTCGGCCTATATAATTAGTATTCTAAGTAAATGGCGATCGGGGCGCAACGGTGCAAATGCGATCGAAAGATGGAAAGGGCAATATGGAGCCGGCGGACGACACGGCGAACGGGAAGGCGGGCCGGGCGATGCGGTCGTCCGGTCCCCGCACGCTCTACGACAAGCTGTGGGATGCCCATGCCGTCGCCGAGGATGACGGCGAGACCTTGCTCTATATCGACCTGCACCTGCTCCACGAGGTGACCTCGCCGCAGGCCTTTGCCGGACTTGCGGCGGCGGGCCGCGCGGTGCGGCGGCCCGAGCGCGTGCTGGCGCTGTCCGATCACAATGTCCCGACGACGGGGCAGGCGGCGGGTCCCGCCAGCGTCGCCGATGCCGAGGCGCGGGCGCAGCTCGAGGCGCTTGTCGCCAACACGCGTCGTTTCGGGATCGAGAATTTTCCGATGGGCGATCCGCGCGGGGGCATCGTCCATGTCGTGGGCCCCGAACAGGGGCGCTCGCAGCCGGGCATGACGATCGTCTGCGGCGACAGCCACACCTCGACCCACGGCGCGTTCGGGGCGCTCGCCTTCGGGATCGGCACGTCGGAGGTCGAGCATGTGCTCGCGACGCAGACGATCCGCCAGCGCAAGTCGCGCAATATGCGGATCAGCGTCGAGGGACGTCTGGCGCCGCATGTCCATGCCAAGGATCTGGCGCTGCATCTGCTCGGGCTGGTCGGCGTCGATGGGGCGACCGGGCATGTCATCGAATATGCGGGAAGCGCGGTGCGCGGACTGTCGATGGAAGGCCGGATGACGCTGTGCAATCTCAGCATCGAGATGGGCGCGCGGGCCGGACTGGTCGCGCCCGACGCGACGACCTTCGCCTATCTCGAAGGGCGGGCGGCGGCACCGGCCGGCGATGCGTGGGCCGCGGCGCTGGCGCGCTGGCGGGCGCTCCCCAGCGACGCAGCGGCCGTTTTCGACCGCGAGATACGGGTCGATGCCGCCGATGTGGCGCCGATGGTGAGCTGGGGCACGAACCCGTCGCAGGTGATCGGTATCGACGGACGGATTCCCGACCCCGCCGGTCTGCCGAACGGCGATGCCCGCGACGCCGCCGAGCGCGCGCTCGCCTATATGGCGCTGGCGCCGGGGCAGCCGATCGCCGGAACGCCGCTCGACCGGGTGTTCATCGGCAGTTGCACCAACAGCCGGATCGAGGATTTGCGCGTCGTCGCGGGGATCGTGCGCGGACGCCGCGTCGCGCCGCATGTCCGCGCGATGGTCGTGCCGGGATCGGGGCTGGTCAAGCGCGCGGCCGAGGCGGAAGGGATCGATGCCGTGCTGCGCGCGGCGGGCTTCGACTGGCGCGAGCCCGGATGCTCGATGTGCGTCGGCATGAACCCCGACCGGCTTCAGCCCGGCGAGCGCTGCGCCGCGACCTCGAACCGCAATTTCGAGAACCGCCAGGGGCGCGGGGGACGCACGCATCTGATGAGCCCGGCGCTCGCCGCCGCGAGCGCGATCGCGGGATGCATCGCGGGTCCCGCAAGTCTCGCCTAGGCGAGTGCCTCGAACCGCGCGATCGCCGCTTCGTGCCGCATCGTCCGCGCGATGTCGTCGAGCCCCTCGATCAGCGTCCGCCGGTCGTCGGGGTCGACGTCGAACGCGATGTCTTCGCCCGATGCGAGCGTGATCCGCTGGTCGATCAGGTCGACGGTCAGCGGCGCGAACTCGGCGAGCGCGACCTCTTGGCGCAGCCGCTCGCATAGGGCGTCGGGCAGCCGGATCAGCAGCAGCCCGTTCTTGCGCGCATTGTTCGAGAATATGTCGCCAAAGCTTGGCGCGATAATGCAGCGGATGCCGAAATCGGCGAGCGCCCACACCGCATGTTCGCGCGACGATCCGCAGCCGAAATTCCGGTCGGCGATCAGGATTTGGGCATTCCGGCATGGGGCGGCGTTCAGGACGAAGGCCGCGCGCTCGGTGCCGTCCGGCGCATAGCGAAGCTCCTGAAACAGATGCTTGCCGAGGCCGCTGCGCGAGAGCGCCTTCATGAAGCGCGCGGGAATGATCATGTCGGTATCGACATTGGCGAGCGGCAGCGGCGCGGCCGCCGCCGTCAGCCGGGTAAATTTTTCCACGAATCTCTTTCTATAACTTAGTATTCTAAGTATATGGCAAGAGCGCCCCTGTCCAATATTATCGGTGCGCTGTGGCTATTGCCGCGCGAATCATAGACCCTTAAGGTTCGCGCAAAGGGGACAGTCCTTGACGAAGAAGAACCAGTCTTTCCGGTATCCGGCGGAATATTACACCAACCCGGAAAACAGCATCGGCTATCTCGCGCGCATCGTTTTCCGGTCCTTTTCGCGCCTGCTCGAACGCAGCACGCTGGCCCATGACGTGTCGGCGGGGCAATGGCGTTTCCTGCGCCAGCTTTGGCGCGAGGACGGCATCACCCAGCGCGAACTCAGCGAGCGGGTGGGGATGCGCGAACCGACGACGGTGGTGGCGCTGAAGGGGCTCGAAAAGGCGGGCTTCATCACGCGCACCAAGACGGCGGAGGATCGGCGCAAGACCTTCATCTATCTGACGCCGCACGCCAAGAAGCTCGAACTGATTCTCGCGCCGCTGAACGCCGAAGTGCACAAGGTCGCGACCCGCGGCATGACCGACGAGGAGGTCGAGACGCTCCGGCTTCTGATGCGGCGCGTCGTCGAGAATCTGGCCGACGAAACCGCCAAGCTGTCGACGCTGTCGGACATCAAGGCCTGACCGCTGCGTCAAAAGCGGTTGCGGTTCCTTCCTGAAATAGATTAGCATTCTAATTATTTTATCGGGAGGGAAAATTGACCAGGATTGCGGTTGTCGTCGGAAGCACGCGCGAGGGGTCGTTCAACCGGATGCTCGGAAAGCTCGCTGTCGGGGCGCTGGAGGCGGAAGGCGCCATCGTCACCGATATCGATCTCACCGATTTCGATCTGCCGCTTTATTCGGCGGCGCGCGAAGCCGGGGCTTTTCCCGCCGATGCCGAACGGCTGAAGCAGCTCTTCGCGGAACAGGACGGCCTGCTGTTCGTGTCGCCCGAATATAATGGCTCGGTATCGCCGCTGCTCAAAAATGCCATCGACTGGGCCTCGCGCCCGACCGGCGGCGAATCGCTCGTGGCCTTGAGCGCCTATCGCGGAAAAGCGAGTGCGGTAATGGCGGCGTCGATCAGTCCGTTCGGCGGGCTGCGCGGCCTGATGCACCTGCGCCAGATCCTGTCGACGATCCAGACATTGGTCATTCCCGAACAGGTGCTGGTGCCGAACGCCCATGCCGCCTTCGATGCCGACGGCAACCTCGTCGAAGCGCTGCCCGCGACGCTGGTCGGCATGACCGCGGCGCGGCTCGTCACGGTGGCAAAGGCTCTCGCCGTTTAGAGCATCGAGCTTTAAATCTGATCCACCGTCCCGTTCGTGTCGAGCGAAGTCGAGACACCCATCAGGGCAGCGCAAGGCCGATGGGTGTCTCGACTTCGCTCGACACGAACGGACAAGGGGCGTTGCAGATTAAGCGCACGCCGCTCTAGCTCTTGCGCTCGATATTGTCGCCCCAGTCGGCCTCGAGCGCGGCGAGCAGCGCGTCGAACCGGTCTTGGCCGAGCCGCTCGGCGAGTTGATCGGACAGCGCGTCCATCGCGTGCTGCGCATCCTGCCGCATCCGCGCGCCCGTCGGGGTCAGCGACACGATCATGTGCCGCCGGTCGCCGGGGTCGGGGGTGAGTTCGACCATGCCGAGCCGCACCATCTGGTTGATCGTGCTGTGGATCGCCTGGCGCGAGACGCCGAGGTTGCGGGCGATGTCCGACGGGCGCACGATGCCGCTGACGATATTGGTCATGACCATCGATTGCGGCCGGCTGATATCGGGCCAGCCGCGATCGTGAAGCCGCGACTGTAGGCCTTCGTCGAGCCAGCAGAAGCGCTGGAACAGAGCGATGATAAGCTGATTGGTGCGCATGGGACGCCGACGATATACCCCTGGTTGCCGGCGGGCGCCGACAGGATCACGCTAGAAGAGCGGGAGACGCGAGGCAAGGCAGGGCGGCGTTGCCAAAACAAAATACTTAGTATACTATCTTTTTGGAGCCGAGGGAGAGATGCACCGCATGGACGGTTTGATGCAGAATGTGCCGCTGACGGTCGATCGGATCATCGACCATGCGGCGAACTGGCACGGCACGCGCGAGATCGTGTCGCGCGACGCCGAAGGGCGCGTCACCCGCACGACCTATGCCGATGTCCACAGGGATGCAAAGCGGGTATCGAACGCGCTCGCGGCGGCGGGAATGAAGCCCGGCGACCGCGTTGCGACGATGGGCTGGAACAGCGCAAGGCATCTGGCCGCCTGGTACGGCGCGGCGGGAATGGGGGTCGTGCTTCACACGCTCAACCCGCGGCTTTTCCTCGAACAGATCGCCTATATCGCGGGTCACGCCGGGGACCGACTGCTGATCGCCGATCCCGCGACCGCCGATCTGGTCGAGGACCTGCTGCCGCAGGTGCCGTCGATCGAAACGGTCATTTTCTTCTGCGACGCGGCCTCGATGCCGAAGACGAGTTTCGCGGCGATCGCCTTCGACGACTGGATCGCGGGCCAGCCTGCCGATTATGCATGGGGCGGCTTCGATGAAAATGCCGCCTGCGGGCTCTGCTATACCAGCGGGACGACCGACAATCCCAAGGGGGTGCTCTATTCGCATCGCTCCAACTATATCCATGCGCTGATGACGTTGCAGCGCGACGCGCTCGCGCTGTCGGCGCGCGATACGGTGCTGCTTGTGGTGCCGATGTATCACGCCAATGCCTGGGGCGTCGTCTATTCGGCACCCGCGGTGGGGGCGAAACTCGTGCTGCCCGGCCAGCGGATGGACGGCGAATCGATCTATCATCTGATCGAGGAAGAAGGCGTCACTTATTCGGCCGCGGTGCCGACGGTGTGGCAGATGCTGCTCACCTATATGCAGGAGAATAGCAAGCGCTTCACGACGCTGGAACGCGTCACCATCGGCGGCTCGGCCTGCCCCGAATCGCTGATCCGCACCTTTCGCGACGACTATGGCGTCGATGTCATCCAGGGCTGGGGCATGACCGAAACCTCGCCGCTCGGCACGGTGTCGGTGCCCAATGCGTCGGTCGCGGCGAAGGGCGACGACGAGCAGATGGCCTACAAGCTGAAGCAGGGCCGGCTGCTCTGCGGGCTGGAGATGAAGCTGGTCGATGATGCCGGGAACCGCCTGCCGCACGATGGCAAGACGCCCGGACGGCTGATGATCAAGGGCCCGACGATCGCGCGGGGCTATTTCGGGGGCGAAGGCGGCGACGTGCTCGATGCCGAAGGTTTCTTCGACACCGGCGACGTCAGCACGATCGACGCCGAAGGCTATATGCAGATCACCGACCGCGCCAAGGATGTGGTGAAGTCGGGCGGGGAGTGGATCAGCTCGATCGAGATCGAGAATATCGCGATGGGGCATGACGCGGTCGCCAACGCCGCGGTCGTCGGCGTCGCACACCCCAAATGGGACGAGCGCCCGATCCTGCTGTGCGAACTGAAGCCCGGCGCGCGTGCGTCCGCCGACGACCTCAAGGCCTATCTCGACGGCAAGATCGCCAAATGGTGGATGCCCGACGACGTGCTGTTCGTCGATAGCATCCCGCTCGGCCCGACCGGCAAGATCGACAAGCGGGCGATCCGCGCGGGGCTGGAAGGATATAAGCTGCCTTTTGAGGTTAGCCGTTAATATGTTCGCCATTTTCGTCATCCCGGACTTAATCCGGGATCCATGCAACCAGCGTCGAAAATATGGATCCCGGATCAAGTCCGGGATGACGATGGTGAGATATGACCAGCAGGAGAGAAACTAATGGACCCGAACGGGATCGAAGGACTGGATGCGCAATTCATCGGCCGCGTGTCGCCGACGGCGCCGCGCATCCAGGCGGGCGGGCATCCGTGCCAGGGCATTTACTGGACCGAGGCGGGCAAGCGGCCGAAGGTCGCGATCATCGCCACCCATTACAACGTCGATTTCTCCGAACATTATATCGCGCCCTATTTCGCGCGGCAGGGCTTCGGCTTCCTCGGCTGGAACACGCGCTATCGCGGCGTCGAGGACCAGTTCCTGCTCGAACATGCGGTGCTCGACATCGGCGTCGGGATGAAATGGCTTAGGCAAGAGGCCGGGGTCGAACAGATCGTCATTCTCGGCAATTCGGGCGGCGGCTCCTTGATGGGCGCCTATCAGGCCGAAGCGATCGCGCCGACGCTGACCGACCGGCTGCCTTCGGTCGGGCAGGATGCGCTGGCGCAGTTGGTGAAGGGCGACCTTTATATCAGCTTCAACGCGCATCAGGGGCGCCCCGAAGTGCTGACCGACTGGATGGACGCCTCGGTGATCGACGAGAATGACCCGACGCTGACCGACCCCGAACTCGACCCGTTCAACCCCGACAACGGTCCGCCCTATTCGGAAGCCTTCATTGCCAAATATCGCGCCGCGCAGCGCGCCCGCAACCAGCGCATCACCGACTGGGCGAAGGCCGAGCTCGCGCGCCTCAACGCCGCCGGCATTCCCGACCGCATCTTCCCGATGTTCCGCTGCTGGGGCGACATCCGCTGCGTCGATCCCGCGATCGACCCGTCGGACCGCAAGCCCAACTGGTGCTATCGCGGCGACCCCAAGATCGCGAACCGCACGCCGAGCATCGGGCGCGCCAACACGATCAAGACGTGGCTCAACATGTGGAGCCTCGAAACCTCGCCGTGCCAGGGCCAGCCGCATCTCGCCAAGCACGACACGCCGGCGCTGGTCGTGCAGGGGCTCGCCGACACCGGCGTCTTCCCCAGCGACGCGCGCAAGATCTTCGACTTCCTCGGGTCGGCCGACAAGAAACTCGAACTGATCAAGGGCGCGCATTATTTCGAGGATTCGATCGAGGAACGCCAGAATGCCGCCGATCTGGTCGGCGCGTGGATTCGGGAGAAGCTTTGACGTGACGGCGGACGCCGAGATTGTTGCGGGGCTGCGCGACGCCGGTCTGGTGGGTCAGGGCGAGGTCGTCCTCGAGCCGCTGACCGGCGGGGTGTCGTGCGATGTCTGGAAGGTCGAGACGCCGGGCGGGCCGATCGTCGTCAAGCGTCCGCTCGAACAATTGCGCGTCGCCGCCGAATGGCACGCGCCGGTCGAGCGCGGGCAGAGCGAAGTGCGCTGGCTGCGGCGCGCGCGCGGCGTCGATGCGCGCATCGCGCCCGAAGTGCTCGCCGAGTTGCCGGTCGGGCACGCTTTCGCGATGCGCTTCCTGCCCGGCTGCCCGGTGTGGAAGGACGAGCTGACCGCGGGGCGCGTCGATGTGGATTTCGCGGGCGCGGTCGGCGGGGCGATCGCCGGGGTGCACGCCGCGACCGCGAACAGCGCCGCCGATCGCGACGCCTTTCCCACCGATGCGATGTTCCGCGCGCTGCGCGTCGATCCCTTCCTGCTGTTCGTCGCGCAGAAGGACGCCGAACTTGCACCCGCGCTCTATGCGCTCGCCGACGACCTCACGTCGCGCAAGGTCGCGCTCGTCCACGGCGACGTCAGCCCCAAGAATATCCTCGTCAGCGCCGAGGGGCCGGTCTTCCTCGATGCCGAATGCGCGGTTTACGGCGACCCCGCTTTCGATCTGGCATTCTGCGCCACCCATCTGCTGCTCAAGTCGGTGTGGCTGGACGACGAACGGCTCGGGCAGTCGGCGGCGGCGCTTGTCGAAGCCTATCGTGCCGGCATCGACTGGGAAGACGCTGCCGACCTGCTGCTCCGCGCGGGCAAGCTGACCGCCGCGCTGCTGCTCGCGCGCGTCGAGGGCAAGTCGCCCGCTCCCTATCTGACCGACCCCGATCATCGGCGCATCGTGCGCGATCAGGCGCGTGCGCTGCTGCGCGCGCCGACCCCGCTCGACGCGCTCGTTTCCCATTGGCAAAGGACTCTTCCATGACTTCGCGCATCGCTTCCGTTACCGGCCGCCAGCTCTGGGATTCGCGCGGGCGGCCCACGGTCGAGGCCGAGGTTGTGCTCGAATCGGGCGCGGTCGGCCGCGCCATCGCGCCTGCGGGCGCGTCGCGCGGCGCGCATGAAGCGATTGACCTGCGCGACGGCGGCGAGGCGTTCGGCGGCTATGGCGTCAACCGCGCGGTTGCCGGGATCGGGTCGGAGATTGCGCGCGCGATCGCCGGCATGGACGCGCGCGAGCAGGCGGCGGTCGACGCCGCGCTCTGCGCGCTCGACAATACGCCGAACAAGGCGCGGCTCGGCGCGAACGCGATCGTCGCAGTGTCGATGGCGGTGCTCCACGCCGCTGCTGCGGACGCGCGCGAGCCGCTGTGGCGCCATCTCGCGGGGGGACGCAAGGTGCGCGTGCCGCTCCCCGAAATCCAGATTTTCGGCGGCGGCGCGCACGCCGGGCGGCGCACCGACGTGCAGGATTTCATGGTCATGTGCCCCAAGGCGGGCAGCTTTCGCCGCGCGCTCGAAATTACCGACGATGTCTATCGCGCCGCAGGCAAGCTGATGGAAGCCAAGGGGCCGCTGTCGGGGGTCGCCGACGAGGGCGGCTGGTGGCCGAACTTCGCCTCGAACGAGGATGCGCTCGACACGCTGACCAAAGCGATCGAGGCGAGCGGGCACCGCGCGGGCGAGGAGGTATTCATCTCGCTCGACATCGCGGCGAACGAGCTCGGCGATGCTACGGGCTACAGCCTCGCGCTCGACGACGGCCGCCTGACGAGCGAGCAGATGGCGGCGCGCATCGTCGAATGGGCGAAGCGCTATCCGATCCTGTCGATCGAGGACCCGGCAGGTCAGGACGACTGGACGGCGATGGCGGCGGTGACCGCGGCGATCGGCGAACGGGTGCAGATCATCGGCGACGACGTGCTCGTCACCAATGCCGGGCGCGTCGAGCGGGCGGGCGAGGCGGCGGTGTGCAACGCGGCGCTGATCAAGGTCAACCAGGTCGGCACCGTCACCGAGGCGAAGGCCGCGCTCGACGCCGCGGTCGCGCGCGGCTGGGGCGCGATCGTCTCGGCGCGCTCGGGCGAGAGCGAGGATGTCACCATCGCGCACCTCGCGACCGGCTGGGACGCGGGGCAATTGAAGGTCGGCAGCTTTACCCGCTCGGAGCGGATGGCAAAGTGGAACGAGATGCTGCGGATCGAGGAGGCGATGGGCGCCGATGCCGAGTTCGCGGGCTTCTCGGCCTTTGCCGCGCCGATCGGAACCGTCGCGGCATGATCGTTCTCCACGCCCGTCCCAGCCCCGGTTTCCGCGAGGCGGTCGATGCGATCTTCGGCCCCGGCGTCGTCGTCCATGTCGACGAGGCGGCGCCGCTGGACGAGGTCGCGGGCGAGATCACCGCGCTGCTCCATGTGCTGACCCCGGTCACGGCCGACTTCATCGCCTCGGCACCGAAATTGAGGCTGATCCAGAAGCTCGGCGTCGGGGTGAACACCATCGCGCTCGATGCGGCGCGGAGCCACGGCGTCGCGGTATGCAATATGCCCGGCACCAACAGCCAGGCGGTCGCCGAAATGGCGCTGTCGCTGATGATGGCGGTGCTGCGCCGCACCTGCTTCTTCGACGCGCGGACGCGGGCCGGGGAGGGATGGACCGCCGACCCATCCGAGCTCGACAGCGTCGGCGAGGTGGCGGGGCGCACCGTCGGGCTCGTCGGTTTCGGTCATTCGGCGCAGTTGCTGGCGCCGGTGCTTGCGGCGCTGGGAGCGAAGGTCGTCTATACCGCGCGGAGCGCGCGTGAGGTTCCCTACGAATTTTGGCCGCTCGATCGCCTGCTGGCGGAGAGCGATGTGGTGTCGCTCCATATTCCGCTGACGGACGAGACGCGCGCGTCGATCGATCCGTTCGCGATGAAGAAAGGCGCGGTGCTGGTGAACACCGCGCGCGGCGAACTCGTCGATCAGGGGCGGCTGGTCGAGGCGCTGGCATCGGGGCATCTGCGCGGCGCCGGGCTCGACGTCTTCGTCGAGGAGCCGCTGCCGCGCGGCAATCCGTTGCTCGGCCTGCCGAACGCGGTGCTTGCACCGCATATCGCCTGGCTGACCCCCGAAACGCTCGCGCGCAGCCTGTCGGTCGCGCATGAAAATTGCCGTCGCCTCGTTGCGGGTGAGGTGCTGCTGCATCGGGTCGTATGATTTTCTTCGTCATTGCGAGCGGAGCGAAGCAATCCAGAGCGGTTTACGCTACCTCTGGATTGCTTCGCTCCGCTCGCAATGACGATGTTTCAGGAATTTGGTTATGACTCTCCCCATCGTCCTCATCACCGGCCAGCTTCTGACCGACGCCGTGTGGCAGCCCTTGCTCGACGCCTGGGCCGGCCGCGAAGTAATCGTCGCCGACAATCGCAGCGACGACAGCATCGAAGGCTTCGCGCAGCGCCTGCTCGACAAGGCCCCCCCGAAATTCGTGCTGATCGCTCATGCGATGGGCGGCTTCGTCGCGTTCGAGGTGATGCGCCGCGCGCCCGAGCGCGTCGCAAAGCTCGCGCTCATCGCGACGCTCGCCTCGGCCGATGGCCCGGCGCAGACCGCGCGGCGACAGGGCTATATCGACCTCGTCGAAAGGGGCCGCTTCGACCAGGTCGTCGAGGAGCGCATCCCGATCCTCTTCCCCGAGGAGAAGCGCGGCGACGAGCGGCTGCTCGGCATCGCGAGGGCTATGGCGGCCGACACCGGCGCCAACACCTTCCTCGCGCAGCAGCGCGCGATCATGGCGCGCATCGACAGCCGCCCGCGCCTCGGCGAGATCGCGGTGCCGACCTTGCTGATCTGGGGCGAAAAGGACGGCATCACCAGCCGCGCGCACCATGACGAGATCGCGGAGGCGATCCCGGGGGCGCGGCTGGAGGTCGTGCCGGGGGCCGGGCATCTGCCGACGGTCGAGGCGCCCGAGGTGGTGGTGCCGCTGCTGACGGATTTTATCGACGAATAAACTTTGTCATCCCCGCGAAAGCGGGGACCCAGAGCGTGCGTCGGCTGACCCAGCCCTGGGTCCCCGCTTTCGCGGGGATGACAAAGCAATTTTAGGTCCGCCGTCGGCTACTTCAACTCAGCCCTGACCAGTGCCGCGCCATCGACCATCGCCTTCAGCTTCGCCTGCGAATGCGCGCGGCTGTGGTATTTCATCCCGCAGTCGGGCGCGATCCACAGGCGTTCGGCGTCGACGTAACGCAGCGCCTCGCGGATGCGGCCTGCGACCACCTCGGGAGTCTCAACCTCGGGGATCGACAGGTCGAGCACGCCGTACATGATCGTCTTGGTCGGCAGTTCGGCGAGGATCGCGGGGTCGAGCCCCGGCTGCGCCGCCTCGATCGAGATCACGTCGATGTCCGACGCCTCAAGCTCGGCGAGGAAATCATAGGCTTTGGGCTTCGGCCCCGTCGCGCCCGCGCCGTGATGCACCATCGCATAGCCGAAGCAGATGTGCAGCGCCGTGGTGCCGCCGACGCCGTCGAGTGCGCGGTTGATCGCCTCGATCGCATAGGCGCCCGCTTCGCCCGCGCGCGCCTGCAGATAGGGCTCGTCGAGCTGGACGACATCAACGCCCGCCGCGAACAGATCCTTGACCTCGGCATTGACCGCGTCGGCATAGTCCATCGCGAGCGATCGCGCGTCGGGATAATAGCCGTTCTCCGCCTGCTGCGTCATGGTGAAGGGGCCGGGCAGGGTGAGCTTCACCGGCTTGGTCGCATGGCGGCGCAGGAAAGCGGCGTCCTGCGCCTCGATCGGGGCGACGCGGCGGATCGGGCCCGAGACGAGCGGCACCGGATTGGCGTTGCCGGTGCGGTCGATCGCGGTGCCGTGCTTTTCGGTGTCGATCCCCGACAAGGCGGTCGCGAGCCGGTTCGAATAGCTTTCGCGGCGCATCTCGCCGTCGCCGACGATGTCGATGCCGACCTCTTCCTGGTCGTGGATCGCCATCAGCGTCGCGGCCTCCTGCGCCTCGGCGAGCCAGGGTTCGGGGATGCGCCACAGCGTCTCGGCGCGGACGCGCGGGGGCAGGCTGGCCTTCAGTCGCTCGCGGTCGATCAGCCAGTCGGGCTGGGGGTAGCTTCCGACGATCGTCGTGGGCAATATGGGGTGGTCGAACAAGGCCAATCCTCTCGATTTTAGGGCTGGCCCATTTTTACTTAGTATTCTATCTAATTCAAGCGAAACAGCAGCGAGGGAGAGCGAAATGATCGATCTGGACGCGATCCGAACCTTGGCCGACATACCCGCGGCGCAGGCCCGGAAGCGCGGCGATGCGGTCGCGGTGAAATTCGGGACGCGCGAGACGAGCTTCGCCGAGCTCGACGCCCGGTCGAATCGCGTCGCGAATGCGCTGCTCGCCGCGGGGGTCGCGCCGGGCGATCGTGTTTCGGTGCTGAGCAAGAATGACGACGGCTGGTATCCGCTCTTCTTCGGCACCGCGCGGGCGCGCGCCTGCCTCGCCCCGGTCAACTGCCGGCTCGCGGCCGGGGAGATCGCCTTCATCCTCGGCGATGCCGCGCCGAAACTGCTGTTCGTCGGCGAGGATTTCTTCGACCTCGCGCTCGCGGCGGTCGCCGATCTCGCCGCGCCGCCGCGGCTGGTCGCGCTCTATGGCGACCATCCGGCGTTCGAGAGCCTCGATGCGTGGCTCGGCGATGCGGCGGCGACCGCGCCCGCCGACGCACCGCAGCTCAGCGACGACGTGCTCCAGCTCTACACCAGCGGCACGACGGGGCGGCCAAAGGGCGTCGTGCTTGCGAACAAGAATTATCGCCGCTTCCTCGAGATGGCGACCGAGGTCGACGGCTTCGCTTATGGCGAGGACGAGACGGTGATGATCGTCATGCCGCTGTTCCACGTCGCGGGCACGAACGTCAGCTTCTCGGGCCTCGCGCAGGGCGGGCGGCTCGTGCTGGTCAAGGATTTCGCCGCGGCCGATGCGATACGGATGATGACCGGCGAGCGTGTCGCGCACGCCTTCCTTGCCCCGGCGATGATCCAGATGATGCTCCAGCAGCCGGGCGCGGAGGCCGGCGATTATTCCGCGCTTCGCTCGATCGCCTATGGCGCCTCGCCGATCGCCGAGGATGTGCTGCGCCGCGCGCGCGCGGTCTTCGGCTGCGACTTCGTGCAATTCTATGGGATGACCGAAAGTTCGGGCGGCGGCTCCTACCTTTCACCCGCCGCGCACGACCTGCCGGGCAAGCTCACCTCGTGCGGCCAGCCGTGGCCGCAGACCGAAATGGCAATCCTGGGCGGCGACGGCCAGCCGCTCGGCGACGGCGAGATCGGCGAGATCGCGATCCGCGGCGATATCGTGATGAAACAATATTGGCATCGCCCGGAGGCGACCGCCGAGACGGTGGTGGACGGCTGGCTGCGCACCGGCGACGTCGGCTATCGCGACGCCGACGGCTATTATTTCGTCCACGACCGGATCAAGGACATGATCGTGTCGGGGGGCGAGAATGTCTATCCGGCCGAGGTCGAGAGCGCGATCATGGGTTGCCCCGGCATCGCCGACGTCGCGGTGATCGGCATCCCCGACGACAAATGGGGCGAGGCGGTGAAGGCGCTGGTCGTGCCGGCGCCGGGCGCCGAGATCGATGCCGCCGCGGTGATCGGCTGGGCGCGCGAACGCATCGCCGCCTACAAGGCGCCGAAGAGCATCGACGTCATCGACGCGCTGCCGCGCAACCCGTCGGGCAAGGTCCTCCGCCGTGAACTCCGCGCGCCCTATTGGGAAGGCCGCGACAGGGCGGTGGGGTAGGGCTGGGCGGCACGTCGGTAATGGCTGGTTCGGGGTGGTGAGCGGACGTTCCCCACTTTCGTCATTCCCGCGAAAGCGGGAACCCAGTGTGGGGTTAGCCGACGCACGCTCTGGGTCCCCGCTTTCGCGGGGATGACAAAGTTAGGAGAGGCCGGGCGCCCCCTTCCGCTCGAAACCCGCCGCCGGATCCCGCCAAAAAAATGGCCCGGCGCAGGGCCGGGCCAAGAGGGGTTCCCAGTGGTACCCTTGGGAATGTCTATTCGGCCGGCACCGGCGTCCGGCCCATGATCATGCCCTCGCGCCTGGTGCCGTCCGCCTGCACCGGGTCGTGCGCGATATCGCGTTCGTCGAGCGCGCGCGTCCAGGCCGCAAATTCGAGGCAGACGCCGTCGGGGTCGAAGAAATAGACCGACCGGACATAGACGTCGTCGTTGAGTTCGGCCGACGACTGGGTCGGCGAATTGTCGTGGTTGAGGATCGGCGTGACCTCGACCCCCTTGGCGACCAGCCGCTGGTAATATTCGTCGAATTTTTCGGCGCGGACGTTGATCGCGATATGGTTCATCGATCCGTGCGCCGACACGAAACTGCCCTTCGTCGGCAGCGCGGCGGGGGCCGAAATGCCGGGAACCGCTTCGGGCGCGTTCGGGAACCAGAAAAAGGCGAGGCTGTCGCCGTTGCCGATGTCGAAGAAGAAATGCTGGCCGCGCCCGCCGGGCAGGTCGATCGTCTTGGTGAGCGGCATGCCGAGGACGTCGCGATAGAATTCGACCGTCTTCGCCATATCCTTGCACACGAGCGCCAGGTGATTGACGCCGAGGAACTCGAACTCCTTGTTGGATGCAGTCATGATCCGTCTCCTTTGTCGCAGTTCAATTGGAATTGGCGCTCGGGCGCGCCTTCATGCGGTCGTACCAGGCCGTAACATTGGTGGCCGCGGGATCGATCGGCTGGCCGACGCCCGCGCCGAAATCGAGAAAGGCGAAGAGCATCAGGTCGGCGAGGGTCAGCGCATCGCCGGCGATGAAGTCGCGTCCCGCGATCAGCGGGTCGAGCCAGCGGATGCCGTCCTGCGCGACCGCCTTCAGCCCCGCCGCCGCTTCAGGCAGGCAGCGCATCCGCGATTCGAACAGCGGCAGGCCCTCGGCAAAGCGAAAGCCGTTGGTGAGCGGCTCGCAGATCTTGAGATCGACGCGGCGCGTCCACATGCGCGTGTTCGCGCGCTCCTCGGCAGTCGTGCCGATCAGCGCGGGCTCGGGGAAGCGCTCTTCCAGATAATCGCAGATCGCGGTGATCTCGGTCAGAACCGAACCGTCGTCGAGCGCGAGCGCCGGGGTCTGGCCGGCCGGGTTCACATCGACGGTATAGGGCGCACGCCGATTCTCGCCGCCGCGAAGGTCGACCGTGACCTCGGGAAGCTCGATACCCTTTTCGGCCATGAACAGGGTCACGACGCGCGGGTTGGGGCCGACGCTGTTATAGAATTTCATGTCTCTTCTCTCACCTCAGGCCTTTTAGGGCATTTGGACGAAATCGTCAATTAAATTGACGATTGAAGCGCAAGGCCGGGGCGCGGCCAGCGGACGCGGTAGAGGGTGCCCGTCGTCGATGCGGTGATATAGGCATCGCGGCGGTCGGCGCCGCCGAACGCGATGTTGGTGATGCCGACATCGGGCAGCGGCAGATATTCCGAGCCGCCCCCTTCGGGATCGAAGATGGTGATCCCGCCCTCGACCATGGTGCCGACGCAGATGCGGCCATTTTCCTCGACCGCGAGGCTGTCGAGCAGGCGAAAGGCGGGCGGCGTGCCGACGAAGCGGCCCGGCGCCCAGGGCGAGGGCGGGGCGAGCTCGCCCGCCGCGACGACGTCCATCGCCCAGACGCGCGCGGTCATCGTCTCGCTGACGTAAAGGGTGTTGCCGCCGGGCGAGAGGCCGATGCCGTTCGGCCCCATCATGTCGGCGCGCTGGCGCGTGATCGCGGACCCGTCGGCCCTCGCGTAATAGATCGCGCCATGATCGCGGCCACCCGCGCGGACCTGGCCGTGGTCGGTGAACCAGAAGCCGCCGTGCGCGTCGAAGACGATGTCGTTCGGCCCCTTCAGCCGCTCGCCCTCGAAGCTGTCGTAAAGCGTCGTGACCGCGCCGGTGGCAAGGTCGACGCGCTGGATCGAACCGCACGCCGCGGCGTTCGCGGCGTGGCCGGGGAAGAGCAGGGGGCCGGCCTCGACCCACTGGAACCCGCCATTGTTGCAGACATAGGCGGCGCCATCGGGCCCGATCGCCAGCCCGTTGGGGCCGCCGCCGAGTTCGGCGACGGCCGAAACGGCGCCGTCCGCCCCGACGCGCGTCAGCGTGCCGCGCGCGATCTCGACGAGCAGCACCGACCCGTCGGGCATCGGCACCGGACCTTCGGGAAAGCGAAGGCCGCTTGCGACGGCCTCGGGCGCGCCGAACCCGCTCATCGGTTGGCCGGACGCGCCGGGCTGAGGAAGTCGGCGGCGCTGAAGCCTTCGGGCGCCGCGACCTCGACGATCGGATCCTCGCGCGCGTCATATTCCATGCGCAGCGCGCGGGTGATGACGGCGTGCATGTCGTAAAGACAGGTGATGTAGGTGAACTCGAAAATCTGCTCGTCGTCCCAGAAGCTCTTGAGCTTTTCGAACACTTCGAGCGGGACGCGGCCGCCGGCCTGGCTCAGGCAGTCGGCATAGGCGAGGACGGCGCGTTCCTGCTCGTCGTAGCAATCGGCGACCTGCCAATAGGCGATGCCCGCGATCTTCTCCTCGCTGACGCCGAGGCCGCGCAGCGACTTGCAATGCTGCGAAAAGACGAACTGGCTGCCCTTGACCCAGCCGGCGCGCGTCTGGCCGAGTTCGCGCAGCACCGGATCGATCTTGCGTGCCGGATGACGATAGACCGCGAAGCCGTCGACGGCGTGCTTGAAGATGTCGGGCGCGAGTGCGAAGACGGTCCACCAGTCGCCCGGCGTCCCGGTCGCGGTGCCCGGCTCGGCGACGGGGTCGCGGTCGCCGAACAGGCGGTCATAATAAGCGGTGACGATCTCGTCGGTGACTTCCGAACGGGAAACCTGGCGCAGGACGGGCATAGGGTTACTCCTCAGGCGTTGGCAAATTTGCGGAACTCGGCGACATGCGCGCTGTCGAAATATTCGTCGAGCCGCGTGATCTTCCCATTCTCGACCTTGCAGACGATCGCGCAGGGCAGGCGGACCTCGCCGTCGTCGTGAACGCGGCGGCCCTTCAGCACATGCTGCTGGACGAAGCCGCCGGGAAAGGCGGTGAGCCGGCGGTCGGCATATTCGCGGTCCTTGATGCGCGCGACCATGCCCGTCAGCGTCTCGGCGGTCTGCGCCGGAGTGACGATCGCCTCGTCGGTATTGTGCCAGATTTCGGCGTCGGGCGTGAAGCTGCTTTGCATCGTCGCAATGTCACCGGCCTCGATCGCGTCGAAGAAGCGCTGCGCCATCGCACGGATATCATCCTGTTCTGCCATCATCGTCTCCTTGCGGTCATGCCGCGAAATCGCGGTCGAGGTGGCGCGTCATCGCGATCTGGACGACACAGGCCGCGACCGCGAAGGGAATGAGCGCCAACAATCCCCAGCGCAGGCTTTCGATGCCGTGACCGGGTTTCAGCATGTCGCTGACGAAACCCACGAACAGCGGGCCGAAACCCAGGCCGACGATGTTGAACATCAGCATCAGGATCGCGGTCGCGGTGGCGCGCGCGCGCGGCGGGGTCAGATTCTGCACCAGCGCCAGCGACGGCGCGATGTAGAAAGTGCAGGCGGTCAGCGGCACGATCATCAGCGCCAGCGCCGCGGGCCAGCCATCGACCGTCAGCGCGGCGATCAGCGACGGGATCAGGATCGCGGTGGCGATCGCCGGGACGCGGCCATAGGCGCGCGGCGAACGCTGCGACAGGCGCGCCACCAGCCATCCGCCGCCGAGCGTTCCGGCGGCGAAGGTGATGCCGGCGACCGGCGCGAACCATGTTCCCATCGCGGCGAGCGGCATGGCCTGAACGCGCATCAGATAGGCCGGAATCCAGTTGAGCATCCCATAGCTCACGAAGGCGGCAAAGGCGGTCGCGGGCAGGACCAGCATCAGCGAGCGGCGTTCGCGGAACAGCCCCAGCGCCCGGGCGAAGGGGACCGGATCGTCGTTTGCGCTTTCGTCCATCTGGCCGCGTGCCGGCTCGTGCACCAGCCAGATCAGCAACGGCCCGACGAGGATGCCGATCGCGCCGATCACCAGAAAGGCGTTGCGCCAGCCGATCGCCGCCGCCGCCCAGGCGCCGAAGGCGGCGCCGACGAATACGCCGAAGGGACCGTTGCAGGTGAACAGCGCCATCGCGACGGGGCGCCGGTCGGGCGGATAATAGTCGGCCAGGACCGACACCGACGGCGCGGTGCCGCCCGCCTCGCCGGCCCCGACGCCAAAGCGCATCAGCGCGAGCTGCCAGAAATTGGACACCAGCCCGCACGCCGCGGTGAAGCCGCTCCACAGGATGCAGGCGATGCCGATCAGCCTGATGCGGTTCCAGCGGTCGGCGAGAATGGCGACCGGGACACCCATTCCCGCATAGAACAGGGCAAAGGCCAGCCCGGTCAGCAGCCCGAACTGGGTATCGCTCAGCGCGATATCGGCGCGGATCGGTTCGATCAGCATCGCGAGCAGCTGGCGGTCGACGAAGTTGATCGTGCCGACCACGAACAGCATCGCCAGCGCGACGTTGCGGCGCAGCGCGAGCCCGCTGCCGGGCGCGGCGTCGGCGCGGCGGAGGGTGGTGGCCTCGGTCATGTCTCTCCCCGAATGCACGAGTCTTATCGGTCGAAAATACTTAGGTATTTAAGTTTAACTGTCAAACAGATTTACGGTTTGCAGGTGCGCACGAAAACGCCCCCGCTCCTTGCGGAGCGAGGGCGCGGGACGGCCTTGCGGGCGATCAGAAGGAGGCGCCGAGGGTCAGCCCGAAGGTGCGCGGCGCGCCATAGAAGCGCTGGATGAAGAATTGCGCGGTCGGGGTCAGCGCCGAGACATAGGTCTTGTCGGTCAGATTCTTGCCCCACAGCATCGCGCGGAAGCGCCCGTCCGCGCTTTCCCAGCCGATCGAGCCGTCGACCAGGACGAAATCGCCGGTCTTGCCGGCCAGATCATTGGTCACCGTCGAATAGAAGGTGCTGCGATAGAGCGCCGCCGCGCGGAAATTCAGGCTCCCGGCGCTGCCGAGCGGCACGCTGTAGTCCGCCGACACCTGCGTTTGCCATTTGGGCGCGCGGACCAGCTTGAGGTTCGTATAGTCGACATCGACCAGATAGGTTCCGTTCGGCAGAAGCGTCGCGTCGCCGCATGTGGACACCGGCGCGGTCGTATAGGCTGCGGGACCGTCGAGGTCGGCGCAGAAGTCGGTATATTTGGTGTCGAGATAGCCGACGTTCGCCGACAGGCGGAAATTCTGCGATGGCTTCAGCGTCGCTTCGAGCTCGATGCCCTTGCTGGTCGCCGCACCGATATTCTGCTGCGCGGTTTCCTGGCCCGACGCAACATTCGGGTTGGGGAAGAAGACGCCGAATTCGAGCTGCTTGAACTTGGTGATGAAGCCGGTGAGGTTGAGGCGGAGCAGCCGGTCGAAGAAATCGCCCTTGATCCCCGCTTCGAACAGTTCCGACGTATTGTCCTGCGTCGGACCCGCGGTCGTGGTGGTCGCGGATCGCGCGCCGAAGCCGCCGCCCTTGTAACCCTGGCTATAGCCGCCATAGATCATGATATCGTCGGTCAGGCGATAGTCGATTCCGGCCTTGAAGGTTGCGCGGTCGCGCTTGTAACCCAGCTTGAAGGCCTTGCCCGCCGCCAGATTCTGGTTGGCGATTTCTTCCATCTCCGCCAGCGACAGGACCGTCGATCGTGTCGTGAACAGCGCGGGCAGATTGGTGACGCCGGTCGGATCGCGGAAATAATTCTTCGACTCCCAGCTTTGCCGGACGCCCAGCGTGATGTTCAGCCGGTCGGTGATGCCGTAGATCGCCTGCGCGAACAGCGCCTTGGAACTGTTGTCCTGCGACACGAAATCCTCGCTGCCGTTGAAGGGCGCGCCGGCATAGGCAAAGGCCGGAAGGGTCGGGAAGGCCTGCGCCAGTTCGAAGCTCTGCTTCAGATAATAGCCGCCGAAGACGAGGTTCAGGCGGGCGAGCGCGTCGCTGCGGTCCGAGAAATCGGATTGCAGGCGCAGTTCCTGGCTGAACTGGCGGTGCGACTGGAGGCGGAAGGTCGGAAAGAAGAAGACTTCCGACTGGTCGAAATCGCTGTCGTTGAAATCGTCGGTCTCGATATAGCCGGTGATCGACTTGACCTGCCACGAGCCGAGGTCGAGCCCGACATTCCCGATGAAGCCGAGCTGGTCGGTGTCGTGGTCGGCGGGAAAGTCGCGGCCGATGGTGAAGGCGCCGTCATTCGGCTCCTCGAAGCCGAAGACGGTATAGAGCAGCTTCGTCCGGTCGGGGGCGGTGTCGCCGCCCGGCGCGCTCGACCGGTCGCGGACGAGGAAGGCCTTGAGGTTGATGTCGAGATTGTCGGTGGGCGTGAAGACGATCGTGCCGCGCAGCGTCAGCCGGTCCTGCCCGCCGATCTTCTTGCCGTCCGCGCGATTGGTGAAATAGCCGTCGTAGGTTTCCTTGTTGAGGACGAGCCGTGCCGCGAGCTTGTCCTGGATCAGCGGCATATCGACCGCGGCGCGCGCGTCCATCCGGCCATAGTTGCCGACGGTCACCTCGGCCTGCACGCCCCAGTCGCGGCCGGGATTCTTGGTATAGGCCGCAATGCCGCCCGCGAGCGAATTCTTGCCGAACGACGTGCCCTGCGGCCCGCGCAGCACCTCGATCCGGTCGAGGTCGAAGGTGTCGAGCATCGTCGCCACCGGGCGGGTGATGTAGACGCCGTCGATCGAGACGCCGACCGGGCTTTCCTCGGTCGATTCGATGCCCTGCGCGCCGAGGCCGCGGATGAAGATCGCCGCCGAATTGGAAAAGGTCGCGACCGGCTGGATGCTGATGTTCGGGGTCGAGGGCGCCAGGTCGGTGATGTCGCGCGCGGCGGCGGCGGTCAGGCTCCGCTCGTCGAATGCCGAAATCGCCTGCGGAACATTTTGGAGCGTTTCGTTGCGGAAACGCGCGGTGACGACGATGTCGTCCGATCCGCTGCTTTCCGAAGCGCCCTCGTCCTGCGCGATCGCCGGGGCGGCGAAAGCGAGCGTTGCGATCACCGCGACGCCGGACAGCAGAATCTGATGATGAGTCTTCATGGTCACCCTCCCATTGAGTGTATGCCGCGGTATCGAAAAAGCGGTTTCGATCCGTCAATTTGATTGACCCTTAGTATACTAATTGTTTTATGTTTGTCCATAGGCTGGAAGAGAGGATTCGCATATATGACCGAAGAAAATCGGCACCCCGCTCCGGCGGCTCTCGCGAGCCGCCCTCTGTGCACCGTCGAGTTCGAGGTCGGGGGCGGGCTGATCGCGATCGGCGCTTCGCCCTTCGGTGACCAGCGACTCGGCTACATCACCGGCGGACGATTTTTCGGGCCGCGAATCAACGGTATCGTCTTGCCCGGCGGCGGGAACTGGTCGCGCGGCGGGCGCCTTGGCGATGCCGCCTCGGCCGGCACCTTCGACGCGCGCGCGGTGTGGCAGACCGACGACGGCGCCCTCATCTATCTGAGCTATACCGGCCGCAGCATCATTCCCGACGATGTTCGCGCGACTTTTGCCGATCCCGCGGTGCCCGACGCCGACTCGTCGCGCTACTATCTGCGAATCGCCCCCGTGTTCGAAACCGCGAGCGAACAATATGGCTGGCTGAACGGCCTGCTCGCGGTCGGCGTCGGCGAGCGCACCGATTTCGGGGTCCGCCATGTGATCCACGAGATCCTCTGACGATGTTCGACCTTCATTATTCGGCGACCCCCAACGGGCAGAAGATCGCGATCATGCTCGAGGAGATCGGTGCGCCCTATCGCGTCCTTCCCTATGACATCTTCGACGGCGACCAGTTGACCGAGGCGTTCGGGCGCATCAATCCGAACCACAAGCTGCCCGCCATCGTCGACCAGAATCCGGCGGGCGGCGGCGAGCCGGTGACCGTCTTTGAATCGGGGGCGATCCTCCAATATCTGGCGGAGAAGAGCGGTCGCTTCCTCCCCGCATCGGGCGCCGCGCGCGCCGCGACCCTGTCCTGGCTGACCTGGCAGGTCGCGGGGCTCGGGCCGATGGGCGGGCAGGCGAGCCATTTCCTGCGCTACGCCCCGGCGGGGCAGGATTATGCCGTCGAACGCTATACGAAGGAGGTGACGCGGCTGCTCACCGTCCTCGAACGGCGGCTGGAAAAGAGCGCCTATGTCGCGGGCGAAGACTATACGATCGCCGACATGGCGATCTGGCCCGGCCGCGCTTCGGCCTTCGTCATGGGGATGGGGCTGGACGACTGGCCGGCGACGCGCGACTGGTTCGAACGCATCCGCGATCGGCCCGCGGTCTCGCGCGCGATGGGGCGCGAAGATCTGAAGGCTCCGGCCAAATATATCGGGCGGCACCAGACGCTCGACGCGCGCGAATGGTCGAATATGTTCGGCGACGCGAACCAGGCGGCGGTGAAGGGGGATTGAGGGGGTAGGGCGGTTGCGACCGATTGCGGACAGATATCCTCCCCGGCACGGGGAGGGGGACCACCGAAGGTGGTGGAGGGGCAGGTGCGTCATGGCGCGCCTTTTCTGGATCGAAGCGTAAACCGAGGGTGCCCCTCCACCATGCTTCGCATGGTCCCCCTCCCCGTGCCGG
>QFCS01005918.1_pt1 | contig 32151 bp, 38 predicted proteins | sample 3576561 | NCBI WGS metagenome assembly QFCS01 | reverse complement strand
GCGTCGGATGACGCTCAATAACTCCATGTCGATCACTCCGATGTCTCCCACACGTGCCGTGTGGGAGGAGGTTCAAACATGGGTCAGTTCTCGATGGAAAAATCCCCGTCGGCTGGGTCACTTCTCAATGGAAATCAACACCCGGGCAGCACATAGGTTTTTCCGCCGCTGAGAACGATCGTCAATGTATTGCGATCAACCTTTCGGATAATACCTTCTGTTGTATCCGAATCCGCTAATGTATCCGATGTCGCGTTGGCAGAAATTGACATCAACGTCAAAATGCAAATTGAACAAATAAGCCTTTTCATCATCTTTTTCCTTTAAAGTTTTTGGGTTTATGTTCATTGTGTCAGACTCTCCGCCTCATACGAAAGCAATACGCGGAATAGAGCCCGCCTAAGGCGACCGGACGTATCCAAAAAGCCATATAGCACCGAACAAAATGGGTTGGTGGAGCAGATAGAATGCGAGGCCGTGACGGCCGACGAAGCGAAGAGGTCGCGTCCATGAGCCTGCGCGGTGCTTTGCCAGAACTGTCAGCACCCCCACGCGATCCGCGATGCGTGCCATGGCAATTCCCATCAACACAACGCCGAACCAGGGAAACACCGGGACGTAGTCGAAGCTGACAGCAACGGTTGGCGACAGGCCAACCCACCACCACGCCGCATGGTCCAGAAGCTGGATACGGAAAAAGAAGGGAGCTGCGATTATGAGCGCTGCTAAACCGATCGTGACAGACAGTGGTGCGCGAAGAAAGGCAAGGCCGGCCACGCTTGCGAACGCGATCTGGTGCAATATGCCAAAGAACACGAAGCCTTGCGGGAGCGCGAGCCACGTGGCGGCGGTAACGAGCAATGCGGCACCCGCTATTTTGCTGAGCCGCTTCAGGAACGGACGCAGGTGCGTGGTCTCCCGATGAGCCAGGAACAATCCGACACCGACGAGGAGGAGGAAGCTAGAAGCGATGGTTCGCGCGAACACAATCCAGCCGGCCTCTCTTGTCAGCCCGGTCGGAGCATAGCCAAAATACTCGAGATCCCATGCGAAGTGGAAAACGGCCATCGCCGCCATTGCGATGCCGCGTGCCAGATCGACAGCCTCGATCCTGTTGCCGGAGGCGGAAGGGGTGCTCATGGCGTCAGCACGACAACGCGTGCGCCGATGGGCACGCGTTCATAAAGATCTTCGACGTGCTCGTTGACCAGCCGTACGCAGCCGTTCGACACGGCCATACCGATCGTCCACGGTTCGGTCGTGCCATGAATTCGGTAGAGCGTGTCGCGGCCGTCTTGGTAAAGATAGAGAGCACGCGACCCAAGCGGATTGCCCGGGCCGCCGGGCAATCCCGCTGCAAACTTCCGATACTTTCTCGGTTCGCGTCGGATCATGCTGGCGGTTGGTCGCCAACTTGGCCATTTCGCCTTTCGGCCGACTTCCGCGGTTCCCGAAAATTCCAGGCCCGCGCGCCCGACGCCGATGCCGTAACGACGTGCGCTGAGGCTATCGACGATCAGGTAGAGGAAGCGGGCAGCAACGTCGACAACGATCGTTCCTTCCGAGTAGCCAGGCGGCGGTGGGACCGATTGCGGCAGAAACCGAGGGTCGAGTTTAAACGCGGGGTGGGCGTTGACAGAGGAGAAGAACAGGGGTGTTGAGGCGGCAGCTGTCCATGCCGTTAAGAATACGCGTCGGTTAAGCATGTTTGTCCTCGAAAGGATGATGCGCACATCAGTCCGTCCTGAGATGGCCGGCAGGAAACTGAATTGCTGCACGCTTGTTGAAGGCTCACGACGTCCTCGCCGCGTTCGGAGAGGAGCGCTGACGCGTCGGCCATGATGGCGATGGCCGTGACGGCACGGTTTCGGAAAAGCAGCCAAACATGTTGTGTTGGCGCAGCTGTTACGAACCCCGATCACCAGCCAGGGCATGATCATGGAAATGGATGGTTTATTTGGGAGGTGGGACCGCAACGGTGAGCGATATCGCCAGCAACTGCTTTGAGATCGATGGAGGGACCGCAGGCTCTACCGGCTGAAAATCCGGGAACGACAGGCTGGCAAGCCAGTTACAATGTTCCTGGCAGGGGACGTCGTGTGGGCAGATATCTGTCGGTGCGCTCGTGTTAACGTCGAGGCTCGATCTAAGAGAGTGATTACCGATATCACTGTATACGAGATCGGATTTGTTCTGCATGTCTACGCTCGGACATGCCCGCGCTGGAATAGCGGCATGCAGAGCTAGCAGTACTACCAGTAGAAGCGCTGAGAACCCTCTGTACATGGATCCATTCGAAACGATCGAGCAATTGAAGAGAGCGACCGTACTCTCTTTACGCAAAACGGCTTGAAAATTGTGGCTGCAATGTGAAGGCGCCGAACGTCTTGTGTAGGTGTAGGGGTTTAGCAGGAATTCTTTTGCGTCCGATCGCCGCAGAAGCGTCCCCACACGGTGGTTGCCGTCCAGATGCATGGTGGCGACATTGCTGTGGTCACCCTACCCGTTGTGAACGAGTTGGACGATCGTTTGAAGCGACCGTGCGAGGGATGCGGTTCTTTGACGCTGAGGTAACCCTGGGCTGAAACCTCAATTTAACCAAGATGTTCGACAATGGAGGAGCAGCCAAACAATGGCTGCGGTCAACACATGAACGTTTCAGTATGGAGCCGGCAAATACGAAGATCTGGGGCGTTCCAGCGCATGCGCTTGCTTCAAGCGCCGGCGAAGCTGCCTTGAATCGTGCCGGGAACGCTGTAGACCTCTTTGTCGAGTTCGGGGCGGCTGGTCAAACAGGACGTACCGCGACGCGCTTCCGCGGCAATAGTGTTGGCCCCTTCGAGCGCGAAGGACGCTGCACCTCAAATCGGTACCCTGCCTGTCTGGAGTATCGTCGAACATCGTCTTCTGGCGGCGTCCTGCCATGATGCGATCGCTTGTCGCCCTTATTTTGTGCCTTTTCCTGGGTTTGTACTCAGCGGTTCCTGTTGTTCTCGCTGATGCGATGCCGGAGCCGATTGTCTCCACCTTCATCGACGAAGGCGCGCATAGCGTTGAAGATCTGTCCGACAGCGTCGCGCCTGACAGCTCAGCTGAATGTGACGACATCTGCAATTGGCTCGCAGCATGGCATGTGGCGCTGATCCCTGAAACGCTCCGTTCGCCAGTCGAGCTCCCAGGCCGGGCGTTACCCTCGGGTTTCATCGCCGCACTCGTGCCCCCTCCCCGATAATCTGCCGGACTTGAACGGCCAATCATTGCGCTGATCGGAGGGCACCTCTGCCGCAGTGCTTTGACGGGCAGTTGCTGACTGCGCGCCACTGCTTGTCTTGCGAGCAGTGGATTTTGATGACCTATCGCGAGCAAAAAAGCCACCACCATGAACAAACGAACATCTGTTTCTCGCCGGCACTTCCTCAGCCTCGGCGCGACTGCCGCCAGTGGGCTGGTATTGTCCGGCTGCGCGACCGTAGTGGAAAGCCAGCAAGTGGCTCCCGAGACTTCCAAACCTGCCACCGACCCCTCAAACGTTGCGATGTATCGCGCGATGCCGGAAGAGGATTTCCCAATCCCGGCGGTTGATCTGACCAAGGTCAATGAGCGGTTTTACAGGAAACTCGTGGATGATCCGACCGGCGAGCGTCCCGGCACCGTCGTCGTCGACACCAGGTCGTTCTACCTTTATCTCGTCCGTCCCGGCGGGATGGCCATGCGATATGGTGTCGGCCTCGGTCGGCAGGGTTTCGAGTGGTCTGGCGAAGGCGTTATCCAGTGGAAGCAGCGGTGGCCGAAATGGACGCCGCCTGCGGAAATGATCGCGCGACAGCCCGAGCTCGAAAAATACAGCGCCGAAAACGGCGGCCAGCCGCCCGGGCTCAACAATCCGCTTGGCGCGAGGGCACTCTACATTTTCCAAGGCGGCAAGGACACGCTTTATCGTCTGCACGGGACGCCAGAATACTGGACGATCGGGAAGGCCGTTTCCAGCGGCTGCGTCAGGTTGATGAACCAGGACATCATCGACCTCTATGATCGAGTCGCCACGCCTTCACCTATAGTCGTCCGGCATGGCCCGCGAGGGATGGCTTGAAAGACCTCATCCAACGCATTTGCGAAATGCTGTCCCGAGGAGGCTTTCTTGTTCGAACAGACTAACCTGCCGGTTCCCGGCCTGCCGTTCCCGAACATCGACCCTGTCGCCGTGCAACTCGGTCCGCTCGCCATCCATTGGTATGGGCTGGCCTACGTCGTCGGCATCATGTTCGCGTGGTGGTATTCCAGGCGACTAATCATGACGCCACAAATCTGGAGGCCGGAAGGTCCTCAGATGACGGTGAAGGACATCGACGACTTCGTCGTCTGGTCCGCGCTTGGCATCGTAATCGGCGGCCGCATCGGGTACGTTCTGTTCTACGACTTGCAGCGCTATCTCGCCAGTCCGGCCGATATATTCGCCGTCTGGCAAGGCGGCATGTCGTTTCATGGCGGCTTTGCCGGCACCACGCTGGCGATGATCCTGTTTGCACGGCAGCGGCGAATTCGCATCTGGTCGTTGTTCGACGTGATCGCCGCTGGTGCTCCCGTGGGGATTGGTTTGGTGCGGCTAACGAACTTCATCAATTCCGAACTGTGGGGAAGGGCAAGCGACATGCCGTGGGGGGTCGTATTCCCGAACGGCGGTCCTCTGGCGCGCCATCCAAGCCAGATTTACGAGGCACTGCTCGAAGGCCTTGTTCTTTTCGTGCTGCTACGCTTGCTGACACATCGCTTTCGATGTCTGAGGGCGCCGGGCATGGTTTCGGGTGCTTTCGCAGCAGGCTACGGAACAGCAAGAATATTCGTGGAGCTCTTCCGGGAACCGGATGCGCAGATTGGCTACCTGGCCGGAGGTTGGCTGACCATGGGGATGGTCTTGTCGCTGCCCATGGTCGCCTTTGGCGTTTGGGCCATTGTGCGAGCGCGGGCGGCAACAGCATGATAGGCGCGCTTGTCCAGCTGGCGACGACGGGACTCGTCGTCATGCCCGTTACACTTCAGGTTGATTTTGAAGGGCGGTTGGCACTGTCCGTTCGTGATGAATCTGACCGGTTCGTGAGGGTCATAAAGCCGCTTACGATCCCGGCCAGCGCTCCTGCATCGATCGCCGTTTTGTGGCTCGCGATTGCTTGTGTGGTCCTCAAATGACCCGAGTTGGCGATGCTCTAACTTTCTTTCGGGCTTGGCTGGCCGACCCGCATTCCGTGGGAGCGGTCGCCCCATCCAGCCAGGGGCTCGCCCGCCTCATGACATCTGAACTGTCTGCATCGGATGGGCCGGTCCTGGAGCTCGGACCTGGCACGGGCGTCTTTACGGACGCTTTGATCAAAGCGGGGGTGCCGGAACCTGCGCTTACACTTGTCGAGCTGAATGAGGAGTTTGCAAGACTTCTGTCAATTCGCTACCCGCAAGCCAAGGTTCTGAGAACCGATGCGAGACATCTTGTCCGCGAAAGGGAGCGGTGCGGAGAGAAGTATGTAGCCGTCATCAGTGGACTGCCTTTGCTTGCCCTATCAAATCGGTGCGTCCTGCGCATACTCACGCAGGCGTTCGCACTCTCGCAAGCTGACGGTGTCCTCTACCAGTTTACCTATGGCTGGCGATGTCCCGTTCCAAATGCAATTTTGCAGCGACTGGATTTGCGGGCGGATCGGATTGGCACTGTGTTCACAAACATCCCACCTGCTTCGGTCTACAGGATTGTTCGAAATGACCGAGTTCGACGCCTTTGTTGAGCTCAACAATCCAACAATTGCGTCGCTTGCCAGACGACATGTAGCTTTTGATGCGGGACGTGTCAGGACAGCAGTGATCTGCGATTTGGATCGGATAAATCGGATGGTCGACCTAGGTACGCTTTACCCGATGCGGAGCGACGTTTCGGAAAGAAACTGAAACGCGGGCACGGCTAGATTTTCTGGCGCGGGGCCGGAGCGGATCCGGCCGGCCGTATCGTAATGCGAGCCATGACAAGGGCAAAACCATCCGCCGTAGTCACCTGCCTGGCCTAAGGGAATACACCCCAAGTGCGTGCAAACGCCGACCATAACGAGCCAATTTTCGCGGCCTTGTCCTGCCGATCGCGCAAGATCCGTTGCCGGCGAGTCAATTGGCAGATTCGCGTTGCGAGCGACGGGGTCCTTCAGCTCTTCAAGGGGTGTCGCAGCAGCAGTTGCAATTTCCCGGGGCGTTCTGTTCCTGATAAAGACCGGTCGACCGCGCCATTTGACGCTTAATGACATGCCTTCCTCGATGCCGGAGAGGTCAATGTCGATGGTGGAGCCCGCGAGGGTCGAAGCGTCGGGCCTCATCTGGTCGATGAAAGGCCATGCAGCAGCACCGGCGCCCACTGTCGCGGCCGTTCCGGTCGCGACGTAAAGGAAATCCCTGCGGTTGACTTCTACGTCGGCATGTATCGACATCTCCTGCCCACAGCAAAGATTGGCTCGATGGGGTGATGATGCTCATGAAAAGACGGCAAAAGAAGGGATGGAGGTTCATCGAATCGATGAGCTGCTGCACATAGTTCGCTGTCGCGACGATGTGCCGCTGCTGATAGCAAATTGCCATCGACGTCTGAACAAAGTCGGCTGATCTGAAGTGTTAGCAGATACCGGAAACGCGTACTCGTCAGGCTCTCCACCGCCGGTGGGCTTGTAAGTCTGTCATGCCAGGCACCCTGTAAACTGCGGCGGCTATAGCGGCATTGAACAACCGCGGTAGCCCGGGTCCCCCATTTCGCTTACGGTATATGCGATAGATGAATTGATACCGGGCAATTTCTGGAGAGGTATGTCGATGAATGCGAGTTCTCGCCGTTTCCCTGTCGTGCGTGCATTGTTGGGCGTTCTTGTTGTCCTTTCTGTCTTTCCAGGAGTTGTGATGACAGGCGCGAGGGCAGCGAATGATCCGTATGCGTCGTCCGCGTATTTGACAGTGAGTAGCCCTCAGCTGGCCGAAATGTTGCGTTCGAAAGACTTCTTTTTTGTCAACGTCCATGTTCCCTATGAAGGCGAGATTTCAGGCACCGATGCCCAGATCCCTTTCGACAGGATTTCGGAGCGTCTTGCGAGCTTTCCCCCCGACAAGAATGCCAAGGTCGTTCTCTATTGCATGAGCGGCCGGATGAGCGCGATTGCCGCTCAAGAGCTGACCCGGCTCGGCTACACGGATGTATCCCACCTTTCCGGTGGCATGATTGCCTGGGAAGCGGCCGGATACGCTCTTGTGAAGTGAACCTGTCCGATGGCCAGACGGATGTCGTCCGATTCACCAGTGTGATCGCATCCAAAGGCCGAGCAGCTGATCGACGTCACATCGCCTTGACTATCCCCTGCCGGAGGATAGCATAGTTCGATGGCTCAGACACGTTATGCTCACAGGACCCACCCCCAGATCGTCAAACGATTGAAGCGTGCGGACGGACACCTGCGTGGTGTCGTCGAGATGCTTGATGCAGGCAGGCCGTGTCTCGACATTGCCCAGCAGCTTCACGCGGTCGAGAAAGCCATTGCGCAAGCCAAGAAGGCATTGATCCACGATCACCTCGACCACTGCCTCGAGGAAGTGGTCGGGCCGATTGCACGTGACCGGCGACGATCCATCGATGAATTCAAGGAAATCGCGAAGTATCTCTAGATGCTGACGATACTCGCGAACCGGATCTATCGGCATCTATTCCTTGCCCAGATTATCGCACTGGTCGGAACCGGTCTGGCGACCGTCGCGCTTGGGCTACTTGCCTTTGAACTTGCGGGCGATCAGGCGGGCGCGGTGTTGGGAACAGCGCTCGCCATCAAGATGATCGCGTACGTCGGGGTCGCTCCGGTCGCTTCTGCGTTCGCGGAGCGCGTGTCGCGCCGCACCATGCTTGTCGCGCTCGACCTCGCACGTGCCGGTGTGGCGGTGTTGCTGCCCTTCGTCACCGAGATATGGCAGGTCTATGTCCTGATTTTCCTCCTGCAGTCGGCCTCTGCGGCTTTCACCCCGACGTTCCAGGCGACGATCCCCGACATTCTGACCGATGAGAACGACTATACGCGGGCCCTGTCGCTTTCCCGGCTCGCCTTCGATCTGGAAAACGTGGTGAGTCCGATCTTGGCGGCGGCACTTCTCACCGTCATATCATTCCACAATCTGTTCGCCGGCACGGTCATTGGTTTCCTGATCTCGGCCGGGTTCGTTGTGTCGGTCGCCTTGCCGAGCCCGAAGCCGTCAAGGCCGCGCGGCATCTATGATCGCACGACCCGCGGCATGCGCATTTATCTGGCCACACCGCGACTGCGCGGGCTGCTGGCGATCAACTTCGCCGTCGCCTCGGCCGGAGCGCTGGTGATCGTCAATACCGTGGTCTACGTGCAGGCAACATTCGGCCTTGACAATCAGGCCACGGCGCTGGCGTTCGCCGCCTTTGGTGGTGGCTCGATGATCGCCGCACTTGCACTGCCGAAGCTGCTTGAGGCCGTAGCCGACCGGACGGCCATGCTGGCAGGCGCATCACTGCTCGTGGCGGGAGTGCTGGCGGCTTCTGCCCTTCCTGCCTACGGTTGGCTGCTGTCTCTGTGGTTTGTGCTGGGGCTCGGCTATTCGACGGCGCAGACACCATCCGGCCGGCTGCTTCGACGCTCGGCCAACCCGGAGGACCGCCCCGCGCTGTTCGCTGCCCAGTTCGCGCTTTCCCATGCCTGCTGGCTGATCGCCTATCCTCTTGCTGGCTGGGCCGGCGCCGCGATCGGTCTGCCGCTCACGGCAGTTATCCTTGCCGGGGTGGCAGCCCTCGCGATTGGCGTCAGCTACGCGGTCTGGCCTTCTTATGATCCGGAGGCTATGGACCATAGCCACGATGAGCTTCCTGCAGGCCATCCGCATTTTGCGGAGGCCGGCTATGGGCATCGTCACGCTCACGCCTATGTGATCGACGATATGCACATTGCATGGCCACGCGAGCGTTGACCGCAAACGTGGAAGATCTGCTCTCACTCGCCGGTCTGTTCAGTATTGCGTTCGTCGCCGCCACCATCCTGCCGGCCCAATCGGAGGCTGCGCTTGTCGCGCTTCTCGTCTTCGGCAATCAGTCGCCTGTTCTTCTCGTCCTCGTCGCCACGATCGGCAACGTACTGGGTGCAGTCATCAACTGGGTCCTTGGCCGATGTATCGAGCAGTTCCGTAGCAAGAGCTGGTTCCCGGCCAGCGAGAAGGCTCTTGACCGCGCGACCAGCTGGTATCGGCGCTGGGGCCGATGGAGCCTGCTGCTGAGCTGGGCGCCGATCGGCGGAGATGCGCTGACTGTTGTGGCTGGTGTTCTGCGGGAGCCGTTCTGGAGTTTCGTGCTGCTCGTAACGATCGCCAAAGCAGGTCGCTACATTGTTGTCGCCGGTCTAACGCTGGGGCTCGCTTAACTCGGCTGCGGCGGGTGCAGGGAAAATGTTCGGATCTGCGCGGTCTGGGCCGCAGGCTTTTGCGCCGGTCAGCGTCGTCGTGCAGCTCCCTGGGCGATTGCGTCTTTCATCAGGGTGATCGCCTGTGGCAGCCCGAGGAAGATGGCTTCGCCGACGAGAAAATGACCAATATTGAGCTCGGCGACTTCAGGAATTGCTGCGACATCCACGACGTTCGTGAAGGTAAGGCCGTGGCCTGCGTGACACTCGATCCGTGCTGTCTGTACCGCGTGCGCTACTCGCTGCAACCGCTCGAGTTCCATCGGTCGCGCCGTGTTGCTCGCTTCCGCATATGTTCCGGTGTGCAACTCGACGACTGGAGCGCCGATACGAGCAGCCGCCTCGACCTGGCTTTCGTCCGGGTCAATGAAAAGCGACACGCGAATACCCGCGTCGCGCAATCTTGCTACGAACGGCGTCAGCACCGCGACGTGAGCGGCGACATCGAGCCCGCCCTCGGTAGTGACCTCTTGTCTTCGCTCGGGAACGAGACAGACGGCGTGTGGTTTTGTTTTCAGTGCAATGCCCAGCATTTCGTCCGTGACGGCCATCTCCAGATTGATCGGCGCCGAAATCGCATCGATCAAGCGCGCGAGATCGGAATCGCGAATGTGCCGACGATCCTCGCGGAGATGCAGCGTGATGCCATCTGCGCCAGCAGCGATAGCCATCTGCGCGGCCTTGATCGGATCGGGATGATCGCCGCCGCGCGCGTTGCGCACAGTGGCGACGTGGTCGATATTCACCCCCAGACGAATTGAATTCACCTTAGACCTCATGAACTCGGCGGTGCGCGATCTGTCCGGCCAACTCGAGCGCCGCAATCAGGCTGCCAGGATCAGCAACGCCCTTGCCGGCAATGTCGAGGGCCGTTCCGTGGTCTGGCGATGTGCGGACGAAGGGCAAGCCCATCGTAACATTCACTCCGCCATCGACATCCAGTGTTTTAAGGGGAATCAGTCCCTGGTCATGATACATGCAGATGGCCACGTCGTAGCTCGCCCTCGCGCGGTGCGTGAACATCGTGTCCGGTGGAACCGGTCCAAGTACGGTGATCCCGCGTGCGCGCAATTCCTGTATCGCGGGCGTGATGATGCGAATTTCCTCATCCCCCATTTCGCCTGACTCGCCTGCGTGCGGATTGAGCCCGGCGATTGCGAGGCGCGGATCGGCGATGCCAAAATCTCGTCGCAGTCCATCGGCGGTCTCGATGGCTGTTGCGACTATCGCGCCGCTAGACAAGCTCTGAACGGCGGAGGCGAGCGACTGGTGGATGGTGACCGGGACGACGCGGAGGCCGCCACCCGCCAGGAGCATCGTTGCGCGAAAACCCTCACCCGCCAGAAACTGCAGGTACTCCGTGTGCCCGGGGTGTTTGAAGCCTGCTGCCTTCAGGACAGATTTTTGAATCGGATTGGTAACCACACCCGCGACCTGGCCCTCCATCGCCAGCCCGACGCAGATATCGATCGACTCGATGACGTTGGCCGCTGTTTCGGGGGATGGTCTTCCTTCAGACACATTGGATTTGAGTCCGAAATTCAGCACGGGCAACGTCTCGCTGAAGCATGCTGTCGCATGTGAGGGCTCGGTGATGATGGTGATCGTTGCGGGTAGTCCAAGCCGGCGAGCGGTCGACCGGAGCAATTCTGCCGGTCCACTATAGAGAAACGGCCGCGACCGATGGCGCATCGCAAGCCACGCCTTCAAGGCAATCTCGGCGCCGATGCCGGCTGGTTCCCCCATCGTCAAGGCCAACGGCAACGATGCCCTCGCAACCTCCGAGCTCATCATCGGTCTCGATTGAAGGACTGAGTCCTGTCCCCTGCTAACGCATCGCACACACTATGCCAAAGTGACGCCATCAACGGTCCCTAACGGATGGACCGCACCCTAGAACTTCCAACCGTTGGAAGGTCAAGAGCCCTTTTGTGCGATTTCGTAGGCCTATTCGACCGACGATCCGCGAAGAAAGACCCTTTTCACCATTGGAATTAGCCGGCCAAAGCGGCGAGGAAGCGACGGTGCGAGCTGATGGCGATAGGCGGCGACTGGAGCATTTAGGTCTGTTCCTGGGACGCAAGAAATTCAAGTTGTGAGACGCAGCGCACCTGCGCACAATGGACGGAAGATCAACGAACTTAACGAGCACACACCCATCGCGGCGGGTTAGGATGGTTCGGGACATCGGGGAGAATCGGCATGAAAACCGATGATTTGATCCAGCAACTTGCAAGCCACCTGTCTGCGGTCCGCCCACTGCCACCGCCAGCGGTTCGCGGGTCGCTGTGGTTGGCGCTGTCGCTGGTTTACGTGGCCGTCGTTACCGTGGCGTACGATCTGACGGGAGGTACCGTTTGGTTGTCCCTTGGAAGCGGGTACGTTCTTCAGCAAATTGCTCTGGTGTCGATAGCTGGCTTGGCGGGTACCGCTGCATTGACGAGCACGATTCCAGGTCGAGATGACCGGGTCGCCCCAGTGGCCTTTCTTGCGCTGGCGGTATGGCTGATAATTGCCTGGAAGGACTCAGAGCTGGTCGGCGTCGCAGCGCAGGGTGGCCTTCGCGGATGGGCATGTTTGCCACTCTCCCTACTGCTTGGCTTTCCTCCGGCTTTGGCGCTTGTCTTCATGCTGCGCCGCGGTGTTGCTTTTCATCCGCGCCTGACAGCCGCGTTAGGGATGGCCGCCGCCCTTGGCTTGGGAAATCTCGCACTGCGGCTTTTCAATGTTGGGGACGTCGCTCCGGGTATGATCCTTGCGCATGCAATGGCGGGTGTATTGGCCCTGCTCCTCGCGTGCCTGGCTGGTCCTTACATTCTCGGCTGGGAATCAACGAGACAACAGAAGGCGCAGCGCAAGATCCCGTAAACTGGGGACGAACATGGGCACTCTTGCCTGATAGGACCGGTACACTTCTCCAAATTCGGCAACGAGTGCACGTTCCTCGCGTCTTGCGAGACCCGCATACATGGTAAAGATAATGGGTGCGAGAACGACAGTGGGGATTGTTGGCCAGTTTATCAATTCACCGATAACGATGAGGAAGAGGCCGGCATATTGTGGATGTCGAACCATCGAATAGACACCCGACTCAATCGGACGGTGCTCCGCAAAGTAGATGCGAACCCAGCCTTTGACCACGAGCAAAACACCAAGAAGGAGAATGGTGTATCCGACAATCGTCTCGACAAATGCGCCCCCTTCTCCCGCGCCGAGCAGCGCGGACCACAGATGACCATTGGAAGGGCTGAGGGGGATCTCGAGAGGGAGAAACCCCGTCAGTATGTAGAGCGTTAGGGGAAAGCCATACATGTCTGCATAAAGCGCTATGATGAAGGCTTGGATGACACCAGCGCTTGTCCACTCGCGCCAGCTTGATGGTGCGAGGAAATGATAGAGTGCCCACGACATCGTGACGATGATCAGGAGCGCGTAGGGCCAGAGGTCGAGCCAGGCCCATCTCTCGAGCGTCTCGGTCATTCCTCTTTCGTGCCCGACCTATTTCTCGTAGTCCCCTTGGATCTGGCGTGCCGATAACGTCAACGCTCTTCGACCGGCGAGATGACGGGTGATGACGCGCCTGTAGAAAGCACAGTCCGACGCGAAATCCATTGCCCGCGCAGCGCGAGGGCGGTGATGAGAACCCCCACCAAAGCGAGGTAGGGTCGGAGCGGCTCGAAGTACGTCATCAGTGCACTCCAGCCGAACAGCAGAAGGAGAACCTTGTTGCAGACCGGACAGGCGATACCAAGAAAGTTGAGAACGCCGCCCACACCCGCGGTGCGAACGGAGCATGTTGGTTGCCAGATGGCGGCGAAAAGCCCGAGGAGAACAGACTGCAAAGCAAGCAGTCCGATCTCCCACCCACCGGCGGGCGTCATCCTGATGAACAGCGGATTCGGCCAGAGGGCAGCGACGGTGCCAAAGACTCCGAAAGACAGAACCGCGACGGACGCCGCCACCGTCGTGGCGCGGAGAACCGGTAACTGATGTGGAATCAAAACGAAACTCCTTTCATCATCCCCGCCAGCGATGCTTGATCCTTCTCCGCGGCCGTGCTCCTGGTGCGGGACAGTCGCCGCGACAGATGTTTCGTATCGTCTCGTATCGCATCAATACGAGGTTCCAGCGTGGCAAGGTCAAGCAGTTCCCTAAGCGAGGCCTGCGCGACACTTTGTTCATAGTCAGCACTTTTGAGGGGCGACTTTAGCCGATTTGCGACCCCGTAGTGCCCAGCCTCCTGCAGAAGGTCGTGCGTTAGCAGGCTAAGTCTGGTTCGTGACCTCCAATGTTCCGCCGTGTTCGCACTGGTGACATCTTACGCGGCTGACACTGGGAACCTCTTACGAAATCAGGCCTCAACGACAGGCGCAGATTGCCTTCGCGTCGACTGCTTACGCATGTGGCCCCAAGTACGCAGGGTGGCGGCGGTGCGCAGACCCAGTACGAGTGCGACCAGAGCGAGATACCAAGATTGAAGCGGGTTGGGTTCGGGTGTCTGGCGGTGGTAATCTAGGAAGTGCAGGAAAAGAAAGTACCCTGTATGGACGGCTACCAGGGCCCAAAGCACGTAGGCAGCGCGCTGCACGAACTTCCAGACAGGACCGCCCAACAATCGGACGAGCCGGTCGGATGAGGTCAGCGCAAGCGTCAGCCCGTAGACGAGTGCCAGAACGCCAATCGCGTTGGCCAGCGCGAAGCCGTGCTGGACCATGACATAGCGGCCGAGGCCCGGATGAAACTCGAACCCGAACAGACGCGCGAAGTCCCAGACTATCCAGCCACCGAGAATGATCACCGTGTGGATTGCCGCCAGCGTGACGGCGTAGATGCCAAGTTCCCTACGGAAGGGGACGAGGAAGCGCAATCGAGCCCATATCTGCACCGTGGGTCCAATCGCCATCGTGATGGTCAGCAACATGAACGATGCATCGGCCGTCGCTCGGTTCCACCGGTGCATGTCGCTCCATTGACCATGGACCACGCCGAAGAGGTAGACGAGAAGGAGCGCCAGAGTAATCGCAATGGCATGGCGCCATCGCGCATAACGAACGAGGGGACTTCCAGTCATCGACAGTCGAACCTCCGTGGATCGGTTATTGTCATTTGCGGCTCGCTTGGCGGCGGCGGGTTTCCTCGCTCCAGGTACTCTTGATGTACTCAAGGACCGCAATGATCTCCTCGTCGCTCAGGATGCCGGCAAAAGCCGGCATGTTTGATTGATATTCGGCTGAGACATAGTTCTGTGGTCCGAACTTGGTGAGGTTGAACAGGATCTCGTCGGAGTGGTGCCAGGTATGTCCGGTCTCGTCGTGAGGTGGCGCCGGCAACCGTCCATCCACCTGGCGTTGCTGCCAGTTGGGCTGACCTTGCAGGCGTGCGACGTGACAGCTTGCACAGGTTGATTGGTAGAGCACCGCGCCCAGTTCCAACGTGGACCGTCGTTGAATTGCGGTAGTGACCTGGTCCCAGACAGTGTAGGCGACGACACCTGCGATCAGGACAAGCGCGATACCGCCAACAGAAAATCTGCGCTGCCTGATTGCCATCATCGCCGTCAATATTCGCCGACGATGAATTCAAGCATTTGCGAGGCGCCGCCGTAATCGACGGCGACTTGCCAGCGGCCAGGCATGGCGAACTGTCCGTCGACCTGGAACCGTCCGGGCGCGAGCGGTCGGATAGCGCGCGGCGGCGTCGCCATGCCGTGTTCCGGCATGCGCACCTCGACTCGAGGAATATCCTCATTTATCCCCGGAAGGGCCAGTTCCAACGTGAAGGAACCGCCGCGATTCATCTGGATGCGCGCCAATGCTCCACTGCCGGCGTCGGCCCGCAGAGTCGTCGGAGCGGCATCGGGTCTGATCACCGCCAGCGGATCGCCGATGAGAAACGGAATGCTCATGAGGCCGGCGATCGGGAGAATGAAAGCTGCGGCGATGCCAGCCATGATCCAACGGAAGCGACTGGCGCCGACCGGCGAAAGGGCCTTGTTGTCCTGCTGGATCATGCCGCCGCTGTCCGATCCGCAGTTTTTCGTCTGTCGCGGTAGGCCAGCAGCCGCAGCGCGTTGACGACGACCACGAGTGTGGAGCCCTCGTGCACCGCGACAGCTGCTCCGATGCCAAGCCCCATGATTGTCGCCGGGACCAACAGGACGACCACGCCGAGACTTATGAAGACGTTCTGAAGAATGATACCCCTTGTGTGGCGGCTAAGGCCGACGGCGAATGGCAGATGGCTGAGATCGTCTGCCATGAGCGCCACATCGGCCGTCTCAAGCGCCACGTCCGAGCCGGCCGCGCCCATCGCAATTCCGACGGTGGCGCTCGCCATGGCGGGCGCGTCGTTGACGCCGTCGCCGACCATGGCGACCTTCTGCTCGTTGCGCAGCTTCCGGATCGCCTCGACCTTGTCCTCAGGCATTAGGTCGCCCCGGGCCTCATCGAGGCCGACATCCTTGGCGATGGCGTCGGCGACCTTCTGGTGGTCTCCGGAGATCATGATCATCCGCCTGATGCCGAGGGCATGAAGTTCCGCCAGGGTCTTGCGCGCCGCGGCGCGCGGTGTATCCATCAGGCCGATCGCGCCGAGCTCGCGGTCGCCGTGGCGGACGACCATGGTCGTGCGGCCGCGCTCGCGCAGCTTTTCGATGGCGGCGGCCATCGCCGTGCCAAGCGGCGCGATGCCGTCCGCGCCAAACATCTCGGCCTTGCCGATCCAGACCGGCTTGCCGTCGAGCAAAGCGGTGACGCCGCGCCCGGTGAGGCTCTTCAGGTCCTGGGCCTCGGCGATCTCGCGTCCGCCAAGGCGCTCGCGGCCGTCGCGGGCGATGGCTTCGGCGAGTGGGTGGTCGCTGAGCCGTTCGACCGCCACGGCGACTGCGAGTAGCTCGTCTTCAGAGGCGCCTTCCGCGGGGACGACATCGGTGATGCGAGGGCGCCCTTCGGTCAGGGTGCCGGTCTTGTCGAAGGCGATGGCGCTGAGCGAGCCGAGGTTCTCAAGCGGTCCTCCGCCCTTCACCAGGACGCCGCCGCGCGCCGCCCGCGCCACGCCCGAAAGCACCGCGCTTGGCGTCGCTATTGCCAAGGCGCAGGGACTGGCCGCCACCAGCACCGCCATGGCGCGATAGAAGCTGTCGCTGAACGGCTCGTCGATCACCACCCAGGCGAATAGCAGCACGAAGGCGAGCGCCAGCACGGCGGGTACGAAGAAGCGCTCAAAGCGGTCGGTGAAGCGCTGCGTCGGTGACTTCTGCGTCTCGGCCTCGCTGACCATCTGCACGACCTTGGCCAGCGCGGTCTCAGTGGAGAGGCGCGTCACCTCGACCTCAATCCCGCCGGCGCCGTTGATCGTGCCGGCGAAGACGCGCGAGGAAGCATCCACGGAATTGGGCCTGGCGCGGGCCGCCGCGGTGTCCGGGACCGGCCGCTTGTCGACCGGAATGCTCTCGCCGGTCACCGGCGCCTGGTTGACGCTGGTCTCGCCCTTGACCATGAACCCGTCCGCCGGCAGCCGCTCATTGGGCCGTACGACGACCACATCGCCGACCAGCAGCTCTTCGACCGGCACGTCGCGCGTCGTGCCGTCGCGCCGCACCGTTGCTGTGCGCGGCGCGAGTTCGGCCAGCGCCTCGATCGCCTTCTTGGCGCGCCCCATGGCGTAGTGCTCGAGGGCGTGACCGAGGCTGAACAGGAAGAGCAGCAGCGCGCCTTCCTCAAATGCGCCGAGCGCCGCGGCGCCGGCCGCCGCGACCAGCATCAGCGTGTCGATCTCGAATTTTCTGAGGCGCAGATTGTCGATTGCCTCGCGCAGCGTATAGGCGCCGCCGAAAACATAAGCCGCGAGGTAAAGGGCCGTCGGAAGCCAGCCCGGCGTGACGCCCGGCAGCAGCCTTTCGAGCACCACGCCGATGCCGAGCAGGGCGCCGCTGGTCAGCGCGAAGATCATCTCGGAGTTGGGATCCATCAGGCCGCCATGCCCGTGGTTGTGGCCGTCCCCCTTTGCATGCGCCCCGCTCGCATGATCGTGTCCGGCATGATCGTTGCCGTTCTGCGCAGCGCGCTGGAGCACGTCGTGCGGGGTTTTGCCTGCTTTACTCGGTTGGGCGGCTGCGGCGTCCGCTACCGTGACATTCATCTCGCCGAGCGCCTCGCGGATCGACTGTTCCGATGTCCGCATCCTGTCGAACTCGACGCGCAGCGTGCTGGCAGCGCTCGCTTCGGCCTCCAGCACGCCGGGCAGCGTGCGCAGCCGTTCGGCAACCGTGCGCGCGCGTCGCTCGTGAGAAATTCCGTCGACCAGCCAGAGGATGTGGCTGTAGCGTTCGCTGATGCGGGTGCCGGCGTCGGAAACCAATTCGCGGATGCGCGGCAGCGGCAGGACGGCGGGGTCGTAGTGGATGCAAAGCTGCGCCGGCCCGCTTGCTCGACCGGCCACATGGACCTTCTCTACCCCTTCGCGGCCCTGTATCTCCGAGGTCAAGCGGGCGACGCACGCATCGTCGGCGTCGGCGACGACGCCCGGCAACAGGTTCGGAATGTCCAGGCGAAGCTTCTCGGTCACGGGCACGTCCTTCCCGGCAATAAAAGCCTCCGCGTCTGCAACTGTGCTGTACCGTGGAAGCTCCGCTCTGTACGAAGGCAACTACCGAATTCCGCAAGCGATTACAGGCGTATGGCCGGCGCACATCGCCTAGCCGCACATTCGAGCAGTCAGTTCATAGAAAGAGCCGGCAACACTGGTTTGGGGAGGAACGGCTTGCCGAAAGGCGATCAAGCGGCTCGACTAATCATTTCCCTCGATCGGCAAGCCACTTCTGCATCATTGCGATCTCGCTCTCCTGAGCCTTGACCACATCCTCCGCGAGCTTCTTCACCTCGGGGTCTTCTCCGTACTGCAGCACCACCTTTGCCATGTCGATGGCGCCCTGATGATGGGGTATCATGCCGCGCATGAAGTCGACATCGGGATCACCGGTGTAGTCCATCACCATATTCTGCTGCATACGATTCATGGCCTCCGTGTAGGCCTTGACTGCCGGATTGTCCGACCCCGACATGCCCATCTGGGACATGTCGTGCCCAGGCATTGAGTCCATGTTCATCTGACCTTGCGCAATCGCCAAGCCGCCTGCGACAACAACCGCTCCGACGATGAATGCAATGGTGAGCTTTTTCATTCGTTTGACCTCTTTAGGCTGTTGTTGAGGGGTAGCCCGCATTTGCGAGCGCCTGCTCTACTTGTGCTGCGCTGGCTGTCGTTTCGACTTTGACTTTGCGCGTTGCAGGGTCGGCGTCGATTTTGGCGTCGGGATCGACACCCTGGATGGCCCTGGTAACCGACCTCGCGCAGCCGCCGCAGGTCATACCTTCAATCCGAAGTTCCATGAGAAACGCTCCTTTGGTGAATCTCCTTCCGCAAAGGTGGGGTTTCCAACCGTTGTAAGGTCAAGGCCGCCGAAGCAGAAAAATTCGCTCTTGACCTTCCCATCGTTGGAAGCCGCAAGCTGTGCGTCAGTTGAACTCGAACGAGCGAAGGGAGGCCAATATGAACGCCCCCATCCGCGCCACGGACTTTGCTGGCGCATCGATTTCCCTGCCCATCGAGGGTATGACCTGCGCGTCCTGCGTCGCGCGGGTCGAACGCGCCCTGAAGACGGTCCCTGGCGTCGAGACGGCATCGGTCAATCTGGCGACCGAGCGCGCCAGCGTCACGACCAAAGCCGGCGTTGCCCGCGCCGACCTCGTCAAGGCGGTCGAGGAGGCTGGATACTCCGTGCTTGAGGCCGCTTCCGCGCCAGCGCCTTTGCAGTTCTCGATCGAGGGCATGAATTGCGCCTCCTGTGTCGGCCGGGTCGAGCGCGCCTTGCAAGCCGTCCCCGGCGTCACGGAAGCGATCGTCAATCTCGCAACAGAGAAGGCGAGCGTTCGCGGCTCAGCGGACGTGGCTGGGTTGATCGCCGCGATCGAAGCGGTCGGGTATGAGGCAAGGCTCGACGCCAAGCTCGCTACCGGTCCTCAGGGCGGTGTGGCGGATGATCAGGCGACCCGGAAGGAAGCGGAACGGCGCGGCCTGAGCCGTGACGTCACGCTTGCGGCCATCCTCACCGCGCCGGTGTTCGTGCTCGAGATGGGCGCGCATCTGATCCCCGGCGCGCACGAACTCATCGTCGCGACGATCGGCATGCAGTGGAGCTGGTACATCCAGTTCGCCCTGACCACGATCGTGCTGTTCGTTCCCGGCATCCGCTTCTACGACAAGGGCCTGCCGGCGCTGTGGCGGCTGGCGCCTGATATGAACTCGCTGGTCGCTGTCGGCACGCTGGCGGCCTATGGCTACTCGCTGGTCGCTACCTTTGCGCCCCGCTTCCTGCCGGCCGGCACGATCAACGTCTATTACGAGGCCGCCGCCGTCATCGTCACGCTGGTCCTGCTTGGTCGCCTGCTCGAGGCACGAGCCAAGGGTCGCACGTCCGAGGCCATCAAGCGCCTGGTCGGTCTTCAGGCGAGGACCGCCCGGGTGCGTCGCGACGGGCAGGTAACCGATTTGCCGATCGAGACCGTCGTGGCCGGCGACGTCGTCGAGGTGAGGCCCGGCGAGCGGATTCCGGTCGACGGTGAAGTGGTCGAAGGCGATAGCTTCGTCGACGAGTCGATGATCACCGGCGAGCCTATGCCGGTCGCCAAGGCCGCCGGGGCCGGCGTCGTCGGCGGCACTGTCAACCAGACCGGCGCTTTCGCCTTTCGCGCCACGGCCGTCGGGGGCGATACCGTTCTTTCCCGTATCATCCGCATGGTCGAGGAGGCGCAGGGTTCGAAGCTGCCGATCCAGGCGCTGGTCGACCGGGTGACCATGTGGTTCGTGCCGGTGGTGATGGCGCTGGCCGCTCTGACCTTCGCTGCCTGGCTCGCTTTCGGGCCGTCTCCGGCATTGAGCTTCGCGCTGGTCAACGCGGTCGCCGTCCTCATCATCGCCTGCCCCTGCGCCATGGGGCTCGCGACCCCGACCTCGATCATGGTCGGAACTGGCCGCGGCGCCGAGCTCGGTGTCCTGTTCCGCAAGGGCGAGGCGCTGCAGGTGTTGAAGGATGCGCGCGTCGTCGCGCTGGACAAGACCGGCACGCTGACCGCAGGCAAGCCGGCGCTAACCGACATGGAGCTGGCCGAAGGCTTCGAGCGCACCGATGTCCTCGCGCTTCTCGCGGCGGTCGAGGCGCGCTCGGAGCACCCCATCGCCCGCGCGCTGGTCGATGCCGCGGAAGCGGAAAACCTCGTAAAGCCCGCCGTCTCGCGTTTCGAGGCCGTGCTCGGTCTCGGCGTCAAGGCGCTGGCCGGCGACCGGCCGGTCGAGATCGGCGCCGACCGCTACATGGCCGAGCTCGGCCACGACGTGGCTGCCTTCGCCGATGTCGCCGGACGCCTCGCCGACGAGGGCAAGTCGCCGCTCTATGCCGCGATCGACGGCAGGCTCGCGGCGATCCTGGCCGTCGCCGACCCGATCAAGGAGACCACGCCGGCTGCGATCCGCGCTTTGCATGATCTCGGCCTCAAGGTCGCGATGATCACCGGCGACAACGCGCGCACCGCGCGGGCTATCGCGGCGCGTCTGGGGATCGACGAGGTCGTCGCCGAGGTCATGCCGGACGGCAAGGTCGAAGCGGTGCGCCGCCTCAAAGCGCAGTATGGCAGGCTCGCCTTCGTCGGCGACGGCATCAATGACGCGCCGGCGCTAGCTGAAGCCGATATCGGTGTGGCGATCGGCACCGGCACCGATATCGCCATCGAGGCGGCCGATGTCGTGCTGATGTCGGGTAGCCTGCAGGGCGTGCCGAATGCCATCGCGCTGTCCAAGGCGACCATCGGCAACATCCGCCAGAACCTGTTTTGGGCCTTTGTCTACAACGCAGCCCTGATCCCTGTCGCTGCCGGTGTTCTGTATCCGGCGTTCGGGCTCCTTTTGTCGCCGATCTTCGCCGCTGGCGCCATGGCGCTCTCGAGCGTGTTCGTGCTCGGTAACGCGTTGCGGCTACGCCGTTTCAGGGCGGCGCATTGAGAAGAAAATGGCGAGGTCCCTGCGACCGTCGCCGACAAGAAAGATACCGAAGATGAACATCGGACAGGCATCAAAGGCATCGGGCGTTTCGGCCAAGATGATCCGCTATTACGAACAGACCGGCCTCATCGCGCGGGCCGACCGGACTGCGTCGGGCTACCGGGACTATTCCGAGGCGGACGTGCATGTGCTGCGCTTCATCCGGCGGGCCAGGGATCTCGGATTCTCGGTGACCGATATCGCCGAGCTGCTCGGCCTGTGGCGCGACGACACCCGGCAGAGCGCCGAGGTCAAGCGCCTGGCGCAGGGCCATATCGAGGAACTCAAGCACAAGATCACGGCTCTGCAGGACATGACGCAGACACTGACCAGCCTGGTGAATGCGTGTCATGGCGATCATCGGCCGCATTGCCCGATTATCGAGCGCCTGGAAACCGATGACGTCGACGAAGACATTTCGCTCGAACCGCGCCGCGGCGCCGTCGCCTCGGGTTCTCCGGGCGCTGCCAATCCTCGCCGACAGGCTGCCAGGCAAACCTGAAAATCGAACCGGAGACATTGACGGAATGATGTCCTCTACCAAACGCGCGGAACTGCATCGGATGGTGACCCCCGAGCACACTTGCCCATGGGGGCTCAAGGCGCTCGATCTGCTGCAACGCGAGGGCTACGAGGTCGACGATCACAAGCTCACCAACAGGCAGGAGATCGAGGCGTTCAAGCAGAAGCATGGCGTCGACACGACGCCCCAGACCTTTATCGGCGGCAAAAGGATCGGCGGCTACGACGATCTCGCCCGCTTCTTCGGCAAGACGGTGAAGAACAAGGACTCCGTCACCTACACGCCGGTAATCGCGCTCTTCGCCATGTCTGCGCTGATGGCCCTGGCCTCGAGCTGGGCCGCCTTCGGCATGGTGATGCCGGTGCAAACGGTCGAGTGGTTCATCGCCATTGCGATGTGTTTGCTGGCGCTGCAGAAACTTAAGGACGTCGACGGCTTTGCAACGATGTTCCTCAATTACGACCTGCTTGCGCAGCGCTGGGTCCGCTACGCGACCATCTATCCCTTCGCCGAAGCGCTCGCAGGGCTGCTAATGCTCGCAGGCGTGCTGATGTGGCTGTCTGTTCCGGTTGCGCTGTTCATCGGCGGCGTCGGAGCGATCTCGGTGTTCAAGGCGGTCTATATCGACAAGCGCGAACTCAAATGCGCCTGCGTCGGCGGCGACAGCAATGTGCCGCTCGGCTTCGTCTCCCTCACCGAGAACCTGATGATGGTCGGCATGGCGATCTGGATGATCCTCAGGCCGGCTGGTCTGGGTCACTAATCAAAAACAGAATTCCCAATGGAGGAAACCCATGACCCATAGCGATCACGCCATGTCGAAATCGTCGGGCAAGGGGCACGGTTCGCACGGCCGGCCCTATCTCATGTTCTGGCTCAACATGCTTCCCGGCCTCGCCGTCATGTACATCGTGATGTTCTCGATGATCGACGGCTGGATCGACTTCCGCAACAACCTCAACATGTTCTACATGGCCGTGACGATGTGGGCGCCGATGGGCATTTTCATGCTGGTGACCATGCCCGGCATGTTCCCGAAACGCGGTCTCAACATCGCGCTGTACGTCGCGCTCATTGTGTTGACGGCGGGCTCGTTCTGGGCGACGCGGAGCCAGTCGGGCATCGACGATCGCCAGTTCGTCGCGTCGATGGTCCCCCACCATTCGGGGGCGATCCTCATGTGCCGCGAAGCGAACCTCACCGATCCCGAGCTCGTCGCGCTGTGCGAGAATATTACACGCACCCAGCGCGAAGAAATCGCGCAGATGGACAGGATCGCTGAACGGCTCCGCTAGGTACACTGCCCGCAGCGCCCGCGATGCGCAGACGAGATGACATGACACCAGAACAGGAGATCGGAATGACCATCACCCGCCGCTCGATGATGATGCTGGCGACGGCCGGTGCCGCCGCGACGCTGATGCCAAGGGCCGCAGGGGCCCAAACCAGCGGGCCGCAAATGGACGTTGCACGATCGGCGACCTGCGGATGCTGCGGCGACTGGGTCGCGCACGTCCGCAGCGTCGGCTTTGTCGTCCGCGAGACCGTCCGCGAAGACCTCGACGTCGTCAAAGCCGAACTCGGTGTGCCGAGCGACCTGCAGTCCTGCCATACCGCGACGATCGACGGATTCGTGATCGAGGGGCATGTCCCGGCGGCGGAGATCCGGCGACTTCTGGCGCAGCGTCCGGTGGCGATCGGACTCGCTGTAGCGGGCATGCCGGCGGGCTCGCCGGGGATGGAAGTCGCCGGCCTCAAGGATGCCTACGAAGTTGTGCTGTTTGGAAACGCGGGTCGCGAAGTCTTTGCGCGCTACTGAACAGCTCAGCATTTCACGGCAATGTTTAACCTCCATCAACGATTGCCGGACCGGACCGGCTCACCTTCGGGACGCATCACAGCGTCACAATCCAGAGCCGGAGTACAAGCATGTCCGATACGCAACCCGTCCAAAGTGAGGATCCCATCCACGTCAAGATCGAAGTGCGGGCTTACGAGATCTGGGTGCACGAGGGCTGTCCGAGCGGGCATGACCTCGACCACTGGCTGCAGGCGGAGACGGAAATCGCTGCCGAAGCCGCATCCGAGACCGAGCAGCCGCCCGTAGGCAAGAAGACGAAATGATGGCGACTGGTCTACGGCTTTAGAATTCGGGCAAGCGCCCACGATCCCTGCCCTCGCAGGCATCCCGAAATTCAGGAGGGGCGCTTGGACGTTCTCGATCGCGCCATACGCCGCGCTCACATCGCCTATTTTTCGATGGAGATAGCGCTACAGTCGGAGATCCACACTTATAGCGGCGGGCTCGGCGTGCTGGCGGGCGACACGGCCCGTTCGGCCGCCGATCTCGACCTGCCGATGGTCTTCGTCACGTTGATCAGCCGGCAAGGATATGTCCGCCAGGAGATCGGCGCCGACCATACCCAGATCAGCCATCCCGATCCGTGGTCGCCGCAGGAATGGGCGAAGCCTCTGCCGCATATGGTCGCCGTATCGATCGAGGGGCGCCTGGTGTGGGTTCGTCCGTGGCTTTACGCCCTGACCTGCCCGCTCGGGCATGTCGCGCCAGTCTTGCTGCTGGACACGGACCTCGAGCAGAACGCCGCCGAGGATCGCCGGATCACCGACCGGCTCTATGGCGGCGATGCGGCGTATAGGCTCAAGCAGGAGATCGTGCTTGGCATCGGCGGCCAGCTGCTGCTGGGCGCCCTCGGCTTCAGCATCAGGACGTATCATCTCAATGAGGGCCACGCCGCCCTGCTAACGTTGCCACTGCTGCGCGCCACACAGCGGCCCGAGCCGCAATCTGTGGCCAGCGACGACATCTACGACGTCGCCGGGATTCGCGAGCGCTGCGTGTTCACGACCCATACACCGGTCGAGGCGGGTTTTGACAAGTTCGACTACGACCTGGTGGAACGCGTCCTCGGCGACTACGTCCCGCTCGATGTCCTGAAGGCGCTCGCCGGTTCCGACCGGCTCAACATGACACGTCTCGCGCTCAACCTCAGCGGCTATGTCAACGGCGTGGCGCGTCGGCACGCGGAGACGACACGTGCGCTCTTTCCGGGCTACGCGATCGCGTCCATCACCAATGGCGTGCATGTGCATCGCTGGACGCATGCCGAGATCGGCAAGCTGCACGAGCGCATGGCGCCGAACTGGGCGCACGAACCGGAGGTGCTCGCTTTCGCAGACACGCTCGACGATCAACCGCTCTGGGAGGCGCATCAGCGCATCAAGACGGCTCTCGTCGCCCGGATCGCCGAGACGACGGGCAAGCCGTTTCGGGCCGATGTCCCGCTAATCGGCTATGCCCGCCGGATGACTGCCTACAAACGCCCCGAGCTTCTATTCGCGGATATCGATCGGCTGAAGGAATTGGCGCGCAGGCAGCCTCTCCAGATCGTCGTTGCCGGGCTGGCACATCCGAGCGACCGCGGCGGCCAGGATGCGATCCAGGCAATCGGTGCTCATGTCGCGGCCCTCGACGGCGTGATCCCCGCAGCGTTTCTGTCTGGCTACAACCTCGATCTGGCCGGCGCACTCGTCGCCGGTTGTGACATCTGGCTGAACACGCCCCTGCCGCCGCTCGAGGCGTCCGGCACCAGCGGCATGAAGGCGGCGCTCAACGGCGTGCTCAATTTCAGCGTGCTCGATGGCTGGTGGGTCGAAGGCTGTGTCGAGGGCGTGACTGGCTGGTCGATCGACCATGACCCGAACAGGCCGGATGATGCCGGCCCACTCTACAACAAGCTGCAGGATGTGGTGCTGCCGCTCTATCGCGATGACCGCGGCCGCTGGATCTGGATGATGAAGCAGTCGATCAGCAAGATCGGATCCTCCTTCAGCAGTCACCGGATGCTGCGCCGGTACGTGATCGAAGCTTACATGCGGCAAGGGGGATGATGCGATGCGTGTGCGCGACATCATGAGTCTTAACCCGATCAATGTGTGCCCGGACCACAGTGTCTGGCATGCCGCGCATGTCATGCTCAGCGAGCGTGTCAGCGGACTGCCGGTGCTCGATGACGATCAGTCGCTCGTCGGGATCGTTACCGAGGGCGACCTCCTACGCCGTACCGAACTGGGCAGTGCAGCGATGATCGCTGGCGTGGATGCGCCGCAGGACCCCGCCCTGTTCTATCTCAAGAGCAGGAGCTGGCGCGTCGGCGCAGTCATGTCGGCGAAGGTCACGACGGTCGACGAAGACACGCCGCTTGGTACGGCCGCCATGCTTCTCGGCGTTCATCGGATCAAGCGCCTTCCGGTGCTTCGGGGCGGACGACTGGTGGGGGTCGTCAGTCGTGCCGACTTGCTGGGGATCGTTTCGGCCGGCAAGCCCGATTCCGAAGTTCGGGGCGACGAAGCCGTTCGGCGAGCGCTGGCGGCGCGTGTGCAGGACGCCGGGACGGTGCTCACTCGGCAGCCGGAATTCCAGGTCGAGGCCGGTACGGTCCACGTAACCGGCGTGATGGCCTCACAGTCCGAAGCCGATGTGGTGCGGATGATCGTCGAGAGCGTCGCCGGCTCTGGATTTGCCGACGAATTGACGATCGAGAAGGCGCGAGAATGAAGATAGCGATCTTCGAAGCGGAGGATTGGGAGGAGCAGGCCTGCGCCAGCCTTGAAGGTCGTCACGCAGTCCGCTGCACGCGGGCCGCGCTCAGCGGCGCGACGGTCGGAGACTTCGCCGATGCCGAGGTTGTCAGCCCGTTCATCACATCGCGTCTGGATGCGGATGTCATCGACCAGCTGCCGGCCCTGCGGCTGATCGCGACGCGCTCGGCGGGTTACGATCATATCGACCTCAGCGCATGCCGCCGCCGCGGGATCGCCATTTCCAACGTACCCGACTATGGCGATGCAACGGTCGCCGAACACGCCTTCGCCCTGCTGCTCGCGCTCGCCCGCAACATCGTCGACAGCGTCGAACAGACCCGCCGCGGCGGGTTCTCGATGGCTCGCGTGCGAGGACTCGAACTGCGGGACAAGGTCCTCGCCGTCATCGGCACGGGCCGGATTGGCCGGAGGGCCGTCGAGATCGGCAACGGGTTCGGCATGAGAGTGCTGGCCTACGACAGACAAGAAGACGCGGAGGCGGCAGCTCGCCTGAACTTCGAGTACGGCGGACTGCACGCGATACTCGCACGGGCGGACGTGGTGACGCTGCACGTTCCATCCTCTCCATCCACGGTCGGCCTGATCGGCGAACCGGAGTTCGGTGCGATGAAGGACGGTGTGATCCTCATCAACACGGCGCGGGGCAACGTGGTGGATACCGAGGCATTGGTGAGGGCGCTCGCCATGGGCAAGGTGCGGGCCGCTGGCCTCGACGTCCTGCCGCACGAGCCGCTCATTCGCGAAGAGGCGGAGATCTTCAGGCGCCAAACCCCGCTGGCGGCTTCCGACCTGCAAGGGCTGGTGGCGAACCATGTCCTGCTGCGCTTTCCCAATGTGCTGGTGACCCCGCACAATGCCTACAACACCGACGCGGCGCTTCGCCGGATCATCGCCACCACCTTGGCCAACATCGAAGCATTTGCTGAAGGCCGACCAGCAAACATCGTGACTGCGGGCTGATGGACCCGTGCCACTCAGTCCTCGGGAGACGCAATGTGCCTATCGGCTGAGGTCAGTTTCGGAGCGGCAGCATTCCTCATTCCGGCCGGTATCGCCGCCGCCGCAACGTCGGTGGGCGGGGACCGCAGGTATCTGATGATCGCGACGCTGCCAGCCCTGTTCGGGCTGCAGCAGCTTGTCGAGGGCCTGATCTGGACGGCGGGGCAAGCGGGCGATGGGGCGCGCGTTGACCGCTACGCCCTCATCTACATGTTCTTCACCTGGATCGTGTGGCCGATCTGGGTGCCGCTCTCAGCCTACTTCATCGAGAAGGGCGGACGACGCCATGTGATTTTGCCGTTCATCGTCGCCGGCGCCATGCTTGGCGGTCTGCAGTTCATTCCGTATTTCGTGCATGCGGGCTGGCTGACGACCAATTTCCTGCCATGGGCCGTCCGCTACCAAGACATCAATCTCGTCGATGGCCTCGTCTCCCGCTGGGTGACCTACGCGATCTACGTTGCCGTCGTCATCGTACCGTTCCTGCTGGTGCGCGAGTGGGCGATCAAGGTGTTCGGACTGCTCGTGGCCGCCGTCACTGTGACGACCTACGTGTTCTTCTCTTACGCCTACATTTCCGTCTTCTGCTTCGGCGCCGCGGTGATCTCGGTCTATCTGCTTGCCCTGATGTGGAAGAAGAAGACCGCCATTCCGGGCATGAGCCCATAGAGCGCGGCCGCCCCGGCGCGCCGGTCGATAAAGACTCCGCCCGGCAGATCAGAAGAAACGTTGGCGGATGCCCAGTGACGCGTTGGTCGTCGCGATCGAGTCATCCGCCGTCGCTGCCAGGTTGGACAGGGCTCTGATGGCGTCGATCGTGTCGGGTATGACGATGGCCTGGTTGTCGACCATGTAGGCGTAGAAGACTTCGTCGCCTTCGACCCGCAGCATGTCTTCCCAGAGCGCGACCTCGTACAGATTGTCGTGTGGCCGTCCGATATCGGCCATGAGCTCCTTGACGCTGTTCAGAGCACCGAGGCCGTCACCGGTCCGGATCAGGGCGATGCGGGAGGAGGCTCGGAAAGCCTCGAGCACCTCCTCCTTGTCGGCCCGCCGACTGAGTTGAACCGACCAGTAGTGCAGGTGGGCGAGCGTCTCCGGCACCTTGACGGCCATGGTGACGACGTCGAGATCGGGATCGACGCTTCGGGCATCGGGACCTTGATGGCTAGGGATCTCGGGCTCGGGGACGAGCGTGTTCATGATGCCGCTGGCGTCGCTTTCCCAGGGATCCGTGGCGCGGCGGAGCAAGGTCCCCCGGGCGCGCTGCAGAAGACCGGCCCGCTTGAGCGCCGTAAGGGTGCGGACGATGGAGGTGGTGTTGCAGGAAACGACCCTGGTCGCCTCGCGGCCGATCGCGCTGGCAAAGGAGACTTCGGCGACGAAGGAATGGCCCGTCACGGTGTGCTTCTCGCCGCCGTGGACGATGAACTTCAGCCCGGCGCTGCGATAGGTCTCGACATTCTGTGCGGCGATGCGCTTGGGCGTGCAGTCGACCACGATGTCGGCCCGAGTGAGAAGCTCCTGGAGCGTTCCGGCGACCTGGAGTCCGGCCTGGCGCATCGCGGCGGCAGTCTCGGACGTTGACCCAAAAAGGGCGGTGTCCTGTGCCTCAACTATACGGACACGCCAGTCGCTGGTGACGTCGCAGACACCGACGAGCTGCATGTCGTCCTGTCGGCGCACGGCCTCTGCCACACGTTTGCCGATGACGCCGAAACCGTTGACCGCCACGCGAAGTCGCTTCGCCATTGAACAATCCCTTCTTGTGTTGGTTCTTTGCATGTCAGCGCACGACGAGGACCGGCACCGGGCTGTGCGCCAGAACCTCGGCCGTCTGACTTCCAAGCAGCAGTCGGCCCAGCCCCCGCCGCCCGTGCGATGCCATGACGATCAGGCTGCAGCCTTCGGACTTGGCGGCATCGACGATGGCTTCTGGCGGATGGGCGTCATGAACATGGAGCACGGACGCCTCGACGCCGAGCCTGACTGCGGCGGCCTTGGCGGCATCGAGAACTTGCTTCGCGTACCGGATTTCGGCTTCCTGGTAAGTTGCAATGTCGGGCACGCCCCCCGCCCACGCCACGCCAGCACCTCCGGCGGTGAGCGGATGGCGCTCGGTCACGGTGATGAGCGTGACGCGTGCACCCAGATTCTTCGCCAGCGACAGTCCATGATCGACGCCGCTCTGGGCCACCTTCGAGCCGTCGGTAGAGATGAGGATATGCTTGTACATCGTGACGACTCCCGCTGGGTTAGCCTGAACTCTGATCGACCGGCTGAGGCCGGAAAGTTTTGGCTTCGCTTCGGGCTCTCACCACGACGCCACACGCGCTGTCGCATCGCGGCGTGCCAGGAACCCGCCCCTTTACAGACCTCACTATGTGGGATCGACGGCTACATCTTCGACCTAGGTTAAGGACCTGTGCGGACGGCGGGTGCGCGCCGCGATGGCGATGCACGCGCCAAGTCGTGAGAACACCGCAGGGCTTCGGAGAAGGCCCTGCTTGAGGATTGTCAGGGTGATGGGAGCACCTGCAGGTCGGCAAAATACCCAACGGTGCCCGCTTCGATCCATAGACCGATGCCGCCGCGCTGGTCGGCGCCAAGCTTCAAGTCGCACACGATGAATGCAGGGTTTGGCCCGTCGTTCAGAAACAGCCTGGCGGTTGTTCCTTTGACCTCGATCCGCATGCCGATCCACTCTCCGAGACCGATGTCGGCATAGGTTTCGTACTTCTCGGGCGCATCGCGGCGCGAAAGCGGAAAAGGAAAGTCGGGATAGGCCACGTACTGAATCGTGTGGTTGCGTCTGACCTGATCCTCCACCCGGCTGTTGGCTGGCCGCAGGTAGATGCTCTCGAACCTGTTCTGGGCATCAATGCGGAACGCTATGCCGATGAAGCCGCGGGCGTAGCCGGGCGCGTCGAGCGTCAACACACTCGCCACGTCGACTTTGATGATGCCGTCGCCGAAGTCGCGCGGGAGCCAGGCCATGTAGTCACGGTCGGTGAGCGTCTCTTTGGCCGGGTCCTGGGTCGCCGAAGAAGGCATGGTGATCTGGAAAGCAGTCTGTCCCTTGAATGTGGTTTCGGCGAGCGTCACGCCCTGCAGCTTGAAGTCCATGCTCGCTTCCTGCTCACAACTGGAGAGGCTACCTTCCCTTTGGTTGCGACGTACTTGACCTGGTGCTCTCGGCTTTATTGCACCATGCCGAAAGGATCGGGCACGGGGCGCGTTTCGCCGGCGTTGTTCCAGAAGTTCTGAACGACCCATCCATATTCGGGCAGGCCATTGACGAACGGCGCAAGCATATCGTTGCCCGATGGCAACTTCCAGTCGGCCTGCAACTCGGCGGCGAGCGCGAAGACCGATTGAACCTGCGCCCCGGCGTGGCTCATCCGGGCAATGGCGGCTTGCGCCTCGTAGGCACTCCAAGCGCCGGATGCATCGACGACAGGGACCACCTGGTAGCCGTCGTTGAGCAGGGATAGCGTCGGCAGCGCAACGCAGGTGCCAAGCGTCACACCCGAAATGATGATGTGGGTGCGTCCGGTACGCGCCAGCAGGTCGAGCAGTGCTTTGCGGAATGTCGGGTCCTCATAGGCGTTGATGATGCCGGTGCGGCGGATGATCGGCTGGTCGGAGAATATTTCTTTGAGTTCCGGCAGGAGGTCGCCGTTCTGCCATTGCGCGTTCGAGGTGCTGAGCAGCACTGGGAGCTCCAATGCCCTGGCCACCTGAGCGAGGGCAACGACATTGGCCTTATAGCCGGACGCCTGCGCGAAGTCGCGTACCGACGCCATAAGGCCGATCTGGTGGTCGATGAACAACATGACGCTGTTGTCGGGAGTGGGCTTGTCGTAGCCGATACGACCATCCCTGCGCGCCTCGGCCGGTGTCATTTGCAGCGTCAGCGCGCCGTCCGTTATCGGGCTGACGAGATCGGCCGGCCGGCCTTGCTTTGTAGGTTCGATGCTCATGGTGGCTTCCTTGAACATTTGGTGGGATTGCCGGGAGATGGCCCTGCACGTCAGTCAGTCGAAGGTGGAAGCTGTCAGGCGATTCCCACCCAGGTCGGCGCGATGGCGGTGCCGAGACCGCGGCCATAGCCGAGAGCGATGTTGAGCCCCGCCACCGGCTCGATGTAGCGGGCAAGCTTGAGCCCGCCGGCTTTGACAGGCTTGAGGCCGGCCTTCGCCGAGATTTCGGCGACGGCGTCGGTGGCCGTTTCGTCATCGCCGGCAATCAGGACGGTCGCACCGACGCCGCCAACCTTGCCACCGTCCTGAAGCACCTGTGTTGATTTCCATTGAGAAGTGACCCAGCCGACGGGGATTTTTCCATCGAGAACTGACCCATGTTTGAACCTCCTCCCACACGGCACGTGTGGGAGACATCGGAGTGATCGACATGGAGTTATTGAGCGTCATCCGACGC